>Ga0182024_10010961_pt1 | contig 18337 bp, 18 predicted proteins | sample P32metaG_FD_120480 | JGI IMG/M metagenome (GOLD analysis project Ga0182024, IMG submission 120480) | Permafrost microbial communities from Stordalen Mire, Sweden - P3-2 metaG (Illumina Assembly) | ecosystem: Environmental > Terrestrial > Soil > Wetlands > Permafrost | place: Sweden: Stordalen... | reverse complement strand
CCGTCCACCGGCGGACGCGATTCTAGTGCCTTAAGTCCTCGCAATTCAAGGCGTAGCTGCGATCCGCCGCCTCGCGGCCTGCCGCAGGGCCGTGGTCAGCGCGTCGATATCGCCGGTCTTGATCACCACGGCATCGGCACCCGATCGCAGGCACTGCTCCTGAAGACTCTCGTTCTGGTAGCCGGTATGCACGATGATCGCGGCCGTAGGCAGCCGTGCCCGCAGGGTCGCGATCAATGGCAGGCTGGAGCCATCGTCCAGCGACAGATCGAGCACGAAGGCATTGGGCACGTGCGAGTCGAGCGCGGCCAGCACGGCGCTGCTCGAAGCGACCGTGGCGACGCAGCGCATATCGGCCTCGGCATCCAGCAGCAGCGACAGCGTCATGGCCAGATCGGCGTTGTTTTCGCCGATCACCAGGCGCAGTGCGTCACTCGGCGCCTGCTCGTGGCCGGCGCTGGTTGGTTCAGCCATGTCGCTGCAATCCCACCCGTCCTTAGTCAATGGCCGATGCGTCGATGCAAACCCGTCAATCATGGCGTGCTGCGCGAGAGCTGTAAACGCTCCTGTTGCAATGCGTTCCCAACACCGGTAGACCAGCGGCGCATGCGTAGCTACCCGACAAGGCAACCCCGGCTCTGCGCCCTGCTGCCCGCTGCGCTGCTGTTCGGCTGCGTGCAGCTGCCGAGCATTCCTGAGCCGCTGACGCCCGATGCGGCTGGGCAGGTCGACGTCAATGGCGCGCGCGGCGCACTCTCGCAGCGCGCCGCCGATGCGGTGCTCAAACGACTGGCCGCCCAGTCCCCGGACGCCAGCGCGCTCGAGCGCCACATCGCGGTCGAGCAGGTCGTGGCCGGCGCACCGCTGTACACAGGCAACCGCGTCACGATCCTCAGGGACGGCGCCGACTCGTTCAGCGCGATTTTCGCGGCGATCCACGCGGCCCGGCGCTATCTGTACCTGGAGTACTACACGCTCGAGGAGATCCAGAACGGCAACGAGCGCCTGAGCGAGCTGCTGATCGCGCGCCACCAGGCCGGTGTGCGAATCACCGTCATGTACGACAGCGTCGGTTCGATTTCGACGCCGCGCGAATACTTTGACCGGCTGGCGGCGGCCGGTATCCGCGTTCAGGCCTTCAATCCGCTCAACCCGCTGACCCGCCACTTCGCCATCAACGATCGCGATCACCGCAAGCTGTTGCTGGCCGACGGTCAGGTCGCGATCATCGGCGGCGTCAACCTGAGCGCGGACTATGAGAGTGCCCCGTTTTCCTCGAGCTCCGATTCCAGGGCCAAGCAGTCGCACGAACCCTGGCACGACACCGATCTCAAGCTTGAGGGGCCGGCCGTCGGCGAACTCAAGCAGCTGTTCGACGAACACTGGCGGCAGCAGGGCGGAGCCGGCGAAGCGCTCGCGAACGACAGCGAGCAGCCCGGCGCGCAGGGCGATCAGGTGGTGCGTATCATCGGCAGCGAGGCCGGCGGCCGGCTGTCGCCACGCTATTACGCCACCCTGCTGTCATCGATTCGAAGCGCCGAAGCGAGCATCGATGTCACCGCGGCCTACTTCGCGCCCACTCGCCAGGAAAGCCAGGCGTTGCTGCGCGCGGCGCGGCGCGGGGTACATGTACGGCTGCTGCTGCCCTCGCACAGCGACTCGTTTCCGGTACTGGCGGTGCAACGATCCCACTACCACTCGATGCTGCGGGCCGGCGTGCAGATCTACGAACGTCAGGATGGCATCCTGCACTCCAAGATCGTGGTCACGGATGGCGTCTGGTCGATCGTCGGCTCGTCGAATTTCGATCACCGCAGTGTGCTCTTCAACGACGAGATCGACGCCGTGGTGATCGGCAGCCAGACCGGCTCGTCGCTCGAGCAATTCTTCCAGCAGGATCTGGCGCACGCGCAGCGTATCGATGCGCAGAGCTGGAATCAACGCCCCTTCAGGGAGCGCGTACGCGAACGCTTCTGGCGTCTGTGGGAAGCGCTACTTTGATTTAGCCGCCGTCACCGCGGCGAACACCTGCATCTGCAGATCGAACGGGCCGCCGGTGTCCTGGTGCGGCACGCAAGTCGTGCGCACCTGCAGCCCGCGTGTCGCGAACAGCGGCAGCACTCTGTCCCGGAACTGCTCCATGAGCTCGCAATCGCCATCCTGCAGGTCGAACGGATGATGCGGTGACAGCTGCAGGCTGCGCCAGGTGCCGTTCACCGCCGGATCCTGGCCCGCAGCGTCGCCCTCCACCGGCTGCAGGCTTGAGAACTCGAGCGTAGCGCGAGCAAAGCGGCTCGGCTCGCCATAGCCGCGCGCGCAGCCGGAGGCATTGACCTTGAAATCCGGGCGCGCCCCGAGCTGGCGCAACAGCAGTTCCAGCTTTCCCTGCAGCCCGTCGCACGAATACGTCGAGGTGAATCCCATATAGACCAGCTCGGTTTTCTGGCTGCGCCAGGTACCGGGCTCGCCGCTGGCCATGCCGCTGGCGGCCATCGACAGCGCCGCCAGTAGCGTGAAGATCGGTGCTCGGATCGACATGGCTGCTCCTGCTCGCGGACCTCACCAAATCTAACGGCCGTGCATCGCGAGCGTTGACGCCAGCGGCTCGGGCGCGCAGATGACCCGATCGACGCGCGCCAGGGCGGCCGCCAGATCGGCCCGCAGATCCTCGAGCGCCTCGATGCCCACCGACAGGCGCAGCAGGCCGTCGGTGAGCCCGGCCGCATGCCGCGCCGATTCGCACATGGCGGCGTGCGTCATCGTGGCCGGATGCGCCACCAGGCTCTCGACTCCGCCCAGCGATTCGGCCAGCGAGAAACAATCCAGCCCGGTGACGAACTCCCGCACCGCCGGAGTACCGCCATGCAGCTCGAAGGTCACGATGGCGCCGAAGCCCGACTGCTGGCGCCGCGCCAGTTCATGACCCGGGTGCGTCGGCAGACCTGGAAAGTACACCCGCGCCACCTGCGGCTGCTGCACCAGCCAGTTCGCCAGCTGCTGGGCATTGCGGCCGTGGGCTGCAAGCCGTGCATGCAGTGTGCGCAGGCCCCGCAGCGTCATGAAACTGTCGAACGCCGAACCGGTGAGACCGAGACAGTTCGCCCACCAGCACAGCGATTGATGCAGTTCGGCGCGGGCTGCGATCACCGCGCCACCGACCACATCGCTATGGCCATTGATGTACTTGGTGGTCGAATGCACCACCAGGTCGGCGCCCAGTTTGATGGGCTGCTGCCAGGCCGGCGACAGGAAGGTGTTATCGACCACCACCAGCGCGCCGGCGGCGTGCCCGGCACGGGCCGTGGCGGCGATATCGGTCAGGCGCAGCAGCGGGTTGCTCGGGGTCTCGATCCAGAGCATGGCGGCCGGCTTGGCGAGCGCCGCGGCCAGCGCCGCCGCGTTGCCAAAATCGACGAACTCGACTTCCAGATCGCCGCGGCGATGCAGGGCATCGAACAGCCGGTAGGTGCCGCCGTAGCAATCGTGCGGCGCCAGCACGCGCGGATGCGACGGCAGGACCTGCAGGCACAGCGTGACCGCGCCCATGCCCGAGGCGGTGACCACCGCTCCGGCGCCACCCTCCAGATCCGCCAGCGCGCTGCCGAGCAGGTCGCGGGTGGGATTGCCCGAGCGCGAATAGTCATAGGCGCGCTTGTCGGCATAACCGCGAAAGGCGTAGGTCGCACTCAGGTGAATGGGCGGTACCACCGCTCCGGTCACGTCATCGGATTCCAGACCGGCGCGCACGGCGCGCGTGATCGGATCAGCAGGCTCGCTCACTTACACTTCTCCATACAGACACTCGAAGATCGGCTTGAGCTGTTGTGCTTCTTTGAGAAAGGCGTCATGGCCGAACAGGGAAGAAATCTCGTGCAGCCGCGCGCGCGGCAGAAGGCCAGCCAGCGCCCGCATGTCGGCGATCGGCACCAGTTGGTCCTCACGCACCGCCACCAGGGTGGTCGGCACCTCGATGCGGCGCGCGTTCACCGCGTGCAGATCGATCGACTCGGATAGGCACAGGAATGATTCGGGCAGGTAGCGCGCTGCGTAGTCACGCCCGCGGGCCCGCAGGTATTGCTCCACAGGGAAGACGAACTGCCCATCGTTGGCGACCGGCGCGAACGCAAATCGTGCCGCGAATTCCTGTGGGCTGCGATAAGTCGCCATGGCGAGCGAGCGGGCCAGTTCCAGCCCCTCGGCCGGATGGCCGACCGAGCGTGCGAACCGCACGATGCGACGCTGTACGCTACGCCACGCGGTCGCCATCGGATGGGTTCGGTCGGCGGCGCTGAGCACCAGCAGCTGCTCGACGCGGTCAGGGAAGCGTTCGGCGAACGCCAGCGCCACCATGCCGCCATAGGAAGCACCGACGATCGCACGCAGCCGTGCGATTCTGAGATGATCCATCAGGCCGCGCAGTACCTCTGCCTGATCGTAGCTCGAGAGACTCGGAAACTCCCCCCCGGGTGTGGGACCGGTCGATTCGCCGCTGGCGCCGAGGTAGTCGATGCCAAATACGCGCACGCGCAGGCTGTCGAGCGCACGAGCCGGACCGGCCAGTTCCGACCACCATCCCTGGCCGCCGGAAAGGGCGTCGAATACCCGCCGGTGCGCCGAGATGCCGCCCAGGGCCGCGACCACCGGAGCGCCAGCGGCGCCTTCGAGGCGCCAGCCGATGCGCACCTGCGGCAGCTCGGCGCCATGATGCAGCGACAGCGAACCGGGCCAATGCCAGATTCCCTGCTCGACGGGAGAAACGCCGGCGGCAGCGCCGGCTGCCGCGGATTTTGAGACCTGTGTGGCGATGTCCAAACCGTGCTCCGCAATGCCAGTCCTATCATCTCTCGGCATTCCTGCGGATCGGTGTCTCGACGCGGATCGGCGTCTCGACGAACCCTCATCTATCGGACCTCAAGCCTCGGGGCCGGGAACCGCAGGAGTTGGCACCATTTCGGATGTCCGATGGTTGCCCCGGCGTCTAAGGGCCTTTCCCTCAGCCGGTCTCGATGAGTGGCTGAAAGTCTAGAGGCGCGCGCCTCGGCCGGTCAAGCCCGCCGGTGGCGGCGGCCACCCGGGCGCTTGCGCCGGCCGCCGCCTTGCGCTAGTGTATTAGCGTATTAATACAGTGTAATACTCCAGAAGCCAGCCCATGAAGTCCCACCGGTTATTGTCCGCGCGCCAGGAAGCGCTCGCGGAACGCAACCTGTTTACCGCCATCACTTCGCTGCGCAGTGTGGAGGAATGCCGCGCCTTCCTGCGCGACCTGTGCACGCCCGCGGAGCTGCAGTCCATGGCCGATCGCTGGGCCGTGGTCGAATGCCTGCGCCGCGGCATGCCCTATCGGGAAATTCACCGCCAGACCGCCGTCAGCCTCACCACCATCGGGCGCGTGGCACGCTACCTGGCCTCGGGCAACGGTGGCTATGCGCTCGCGGCGCAACGTCTGGACGGCGCCCCGCATGGATAAGCCGGCCCGCGAGGCGCCGCCGGCGCGCATCAAGCTTGCGGTGCAGAAGTCCGGACGCCTGACCGACCCTTCCGTGGATCTGCTGACGCGCTGCGGCCTGAAACTCTCGCGCGGCAAGGATCAGCTGATGGGCTTTGGCGAGAACATGCCGCTGGACGTGCTGTTCGTGCGCGATGACGACATTCCCGACCTGGTGCAGGAGGATGTCTGCGATCTGGGGCTGGTCGGTCTGAATGTGCTCGAGGAGAAACGCCTGCAGCTGGCCGCGCGCGGTACCCCGGCGCGCTTCCAGGCACTGCGCACGCTCGATTTCGGACGCTGCCGGCTTTGTCTGGCGGTGCCGATCGAGTTCGACTACGGCGGTCTGGCCGCGCTCGAGGGCAAGCGCATCGCGACCACTTATCCGTTCCTGCTGGCCCGCTACCTCGAGCAGCAGGGCGTGCACGCTGAGATCGTCACGCTGTCCGGAGCGGTCGAAATCGCGCCGCGGCTCGGACGCGCCGATCTGATCTGCGACCTGGTATCGACCGGATCCACTTTGCAGGCCAATCATCTGCGCGAAGTCGAAACCGTACTGGAAAGCCATGCGGTATTGATCCGCACGCCGATCGAGCTGGCGCCGGAAAAGACGCAATGGGTCGAGCGGCTGCTGTTGCGCATCGAGGGCGTCGAGCAGGTCAAGGAAAGCAAGTACATCATGCTGCATGCGCCGCGCTCGGCACTGCCGGCGATCCGCCGGTTGCTGCCCGGCAGCGAGTCGCCGACCATCATTCCGCTCGAAGGCTCGCCCGACCGGGTCGCGGTGCACGCGGTCTGCCGCGAAAACGTCTTCTGGGAAACGCTCGAGAGCCTGAAAGAGGCCGGCGCCAGCGCCCTGCTGGTGCTGCCGGTCGAGAAGATGCTGGCCTGATGCAGATTCTCGATTGGCAGTCCTTGAACGCGCAGCAACGCGCCGCCGCACTGGCGCGACCGGCCGAAGGGCTCGAAGCTCAGACGCTCGGTCAGGCGCGCGCCATTGTCGATGCGGTGCGCGCTCAAGGCGACGCGGCGCTCGAGCGCTATGCACGCGAACTCGATGGTGTCGAGCTGGCGCGGTTCGAAGTCACGCGCGCGGAATTCGACGCGGCTCGCGAGCAGCTGCAACCGGCGCAGATCGAGGCGCTCGAGCGCGCCATCGCCAATGTCGAGAGCTTTCATCGCGCCACGCAGCCGTCGGCGGTGACTCTCGAAGTGCAGCCGGGCGTGCGTTGCGAGCGCCTGATCCGTGCGATCGGGGCCGTCGGGCTGTACGTGCCGGCGGGCTCCGCACCGCTGCCCTCCACGGTCATCATGCTGGCCGTGCCGGCGCGCATCGCCGGCTGCGCGCGCCGCGTGCTGTGCACGCCACCGCAGCGCGATGCCCGCGCCAGCGCCGCGGTGCTGGTGGCCGCCGAGCTGTGCGGCATCCAGCAGGTATTCAAGATCGGTGGCGCGCAGGCGATCGCCGCGCTCGCCTACGGCACCGCCAGCGTGCCCAAGGTCGCCAAGATTTTTGGTCCCGGCAACGCCTGGGTAACGGCCGCCAAACAGCTGGTGGCGGCAGACCCGGCCGGCGCGGCGCTCGATCTGCCGGCCGGACCGTCCGAAGTGCTGGTGATCGCCGATGACAGCGCGCGCGCCGATTTCGTCGCGGCCGACCTGCTGGCGCAGGCCGAGCACGACCCGCGCGCGCAGGCACTGCTGGTCACGACTTCGGACGGCCTGGCGCGACAGGTGGCCTTGCAGGTTGCCGAGCAGCTGCAGTCACGTTCGCGGCTGGCGATTCTGCGCCAGTCGATCGCGGCCTCGCGCATTCTGCTGGTGCCGGATCTCGTCACCGCGATCGAGCTCAGCAACAGCTACGCGCCCGAGCACCTGATCATCGAAACACGGGCGCCGCGCGCGTTGCTGGATCGGCTGCAGAATGCCGGCTCGGTGTTTCTCGGCAGCTGGTCGCCCGAGCCGATGGGCGACTACTGCTCCGGCACCAATCACGTATTGCCCACCTACGGTCACGCGCGCGCCTACAGCGGCCTGTCGGTGACCGATTTCACGCGCCGTATCACGGTGCAGGAATTGAGCCCGCAGGGCCTGCGCGAGCTCGGGCCCACGGCCGCCACGCTCGCCCGGCTGGAGGGGCTGGATGGGCACGCGGCCGCGGTCGAGCTGCGGCTCGAGGCGCTGCGGCGCGAGCATGCGGCATGAGCTGGCTCACCGCAATCGCGCGTCCGGAGATCCGCTCGCTCAAGGCCTATGAGCACGCCGTGTGGGAACCCGGGCTGATTCGTCTGCATGCCAACGAGCTGCCGTGGCGCTCGCGCCACGACGCTTCCGAGGCCGGTCTCAATCATTATCCCGAGCCGCATCCGCACCAGTTGACCGCGGCGCTGGCGCGCTTCTATGGCGTCGAGCCGGCGGCGTTGCTGGCCAGCCGCGGCAGCGACGAGGCCATCGATCTGCTGGTCCGCAGCTACTGCCGTGCGGGTGCCGACGCGGTCATCATCTGTCCGCCGACCTTCGGCATGTACGCGGTCGCCGCGCGCGTCCAGGGTGCCGCGGTCATCGAAGTACCGCTGCGCCGCGAGCGGAACTTTGCTTGCGACTTCGATACGCTGCGGCAGCATTGTGACCCACGCGTCAAGCTGGTGTTCCTGTGCTCGCCCAACAATCCCACCGGCAATCGGCTCGAAATGCCGGCCATCCTCGCGCTGGCGCGTGAGCTGCAGGGCCGCGCACTGCTGGTGGTCGATGAGGCTTACGTCGAATTCGCCTCGCAACCGTCGCTGCTCGCAGCGCTGGCAGCGCTACCGGGACTGGTGCTGCTGCGTACCCTGTCCAAGGCCTATGCGCTCGCTGGCGCGCGCTGCGGTGCGCTGATCGCGCACCCCGATGTGGTGGCACTGCTGCGCAAGGTGATCCAGCCCTATGCGCTCACCCAGCTGACGATTGAAGCGGTGTTTCGGGCGCTGGAGCCGGCAGCGCTGGCGCAGGCGCAGGCGCAGGTGGACGCCATCCGGCACGAGCGGGCCCGAGTGGCCACGGCACTGCTGGCCTGCCATGGTGTGCGGCGGGTCTGGCCGAGCGAGGCGAACTTTCTGCTGGTGGAATTCGACCAGGCCGGGGCGGCGCTGGGCCGCACCCATGCGGCGGGGCTGCTGGTGCGGGATCTGCGCCTGGTGCCGCAACTGCAGCAGGCCGTGCGCATCAGCATCGGCACCGCCGAACAGAACAATCGTTTGCTCGCGAGCCTGACATGAACACAACGCCCGAATTGGCTGCCGTGCCGATGCTGTTCGTCGATCGCGACGGTACGCTGATCGAGGAGCCGAGCGATGAGCAGGTCGATCGTCTCGACAAGGTGCGGCTGATGCCGGGCGTGTTTGCGGCCTTAGCGACACTCAAGTCTGCCGGCTACCGGCTCATCATGGTCACCAACCAGGACGGCATCGGCAGCGAGCGCTTCCCGCGTGCGAACTTCGAACTGGCCCACGAGTTCGTGCTGCAGCTGTTCCGCTCCCAGGGGATCGAGTTCGACGCCATCTTCGTCTGCCCGCATTTCGCCCACGAGCAATGCGCCTGCCGCAAGCCGCGCACCGGCCTGGTGAACGAGTACCTGCGGCAGCACACGCTCGACCGGGATCGCAGCGCGATGATCGGCGATCGCGACACCGACCTCGAGTTCGCCCACGCGCTCGGTATCCGCGGGTTGCGCGTCGGCGGCGAACTGCCCGAACAGAGCTGGCCGGCAATGGTGCGCACGCTGCTGGCGAGGCGCGCCAGCGTCATGCGCCGCACTCGCGAGACCGAGATCAGCGTCGAACTCGAGCTCGACAGCGACGCACCGAGCCGTATCGAGACCGGCATCGGCTTTTTCGATCACATGCTCGAGCAGCTGGCCAAGCACGGCGGCTTCGCGCTGCAGCTCAAGTGCCGCGGCGACCTGCACATCGATGAGCATCACACGGTCGAAGACTGCGCACTGAGCATCGGCGAGGCGCTGCGACGCGCGCTCGGGGACAAGCGCGGCATCGGCCGCTACGGCTTTCTGCTCGCCATGGACGAGAGCGAGGCACAGGTCGCGATCGATCTGTCGGGCCGCGCCTATTTCAGCTTCGAAGGCCGCTTCGGTCGCGAGCAGGTCGGCGCGCTGCCGAGCGAGCTGGTGCCGCACTTCTTCCGCTCGCTCGCCGATGCGCTGGCCGCGGCCCTGCACCTCACGGTGCGCGGCGAAAACACCCACCACATGATCGAAGCCTGCTTCAAGGGCGTCGGCCGCGCGCTCCGCCCGGCGCTGCGGCGCGAGGGACGCGAGCTGCCCAGCACCAAAGGGCAACTGTGAGTGCCGCACACGATGTCGCCATCATCGACAGCGGCGGCGCGAATCTGGCCTCACTGCGTTACGCGCTCGATCGCCTCGGCGCCCGTTCGATCGTCAGCAGCGATGGCGCGCTGATCGCGACGGCGCCGCGCGTGCTGCTGCCCGGCGTGGGTGCGGCCGCCGACGCCATGGCGCGGCTGCGCGCGCAGCGACTCGATCTGGTGATTGCCCGCCTGCGCGCGCCGCTGCTCGGTATCTGTCTGGGCATGCAGCTGTTGTTCGAGCATTCGGACGAGGGCGATACCGACTGCCTCGGCTTGCTGCGCGGCCAGATCCGGCGACTGCAGCCGGCGCCCGGCCTGCCGGTGCCGCACATGGGTTGGAATACCCTCGCGATCGCGCGCCAGGATCCGCTGCTCAGCGGCATCGATGCCGGTGATCGGCTGTATTTCGTGCACGGCTTCGCCGCCCCGGTTGGGGATGCGACCCTGGCTGCCGTCGAGTACGGCGGTGCGCTCAGCGCGGCGGTCCGGCGTGACAATTTCTTTGGTGTGCAGTTTCATCCCGAGCGCTCTTCGAGCGCCGGCGCCCGCGTGCTGAAGAATTTTCTGTCGTTGCCATGCTGTTGATCCCCTCCATCGATCTGCGCGGCGGGGCCTGCGTGCGGCTGTTCCAGGGCGATTTCGCGGCCGAGACGCGCTACCCGCTGGCTGCGCATGAGCTGCTGGCGCGCTATCGCGCTTTCGGCGCCAGCTGGTTGCACGTGGTGGATCTGGACGGCGCCCGCGATGGCGCCCGTGGCAACCACGCGCTGATCCAGGAGCTCGCGCGGTCGCGTGCCGGTGAGCGAGCCTTGCAGCTGCAGATCGGCGGCGGCGTGCGCGACGCGAGTGCCATCGATGCGCTGTTGAAGCTCGGGGCCGAGCGCGTGGTGATTGGCAGCACTGCCGCCGAACGGCCGGCCGAGGTCGCGCAATGGCTGCGGCGCTATGGCGCCGAGCGCATATGCGTGGCCTTCGATGTGCGCCTGGATGCCGACGGCATGCCGCGGGTCCAGACCCGCGGCTGGCAGCAAGCCACCGCGCTGTCGCTGTGGGATGCGCTGACGGCATTCGCCCCGCAGGATCTGCAACACGTGCTGTGCACCGACATCGATCGCGACGGCGCCCTGGCGGGGCCCAACCTGGCGCTCTACCGCGAAGCGCAGCGCCGCTTTCCGCTGATCAGCTGGCAGGCCTCGGGCGGCATCGCGCACGGCGCGGACCTGGGCGCACTCGCGGCCACCGGGGTGGCCGCTGCCATCAGCGGCAAGGCGCTGCTCGAGCAGCGCATATCGATCGAGGAGCTGCGACCATTCTTGCCAAACGCATAATTCCCTGCCTCGACGTCCGCGACGGGCAGGTGGTCAAGGGCGTACGCTTTCGCGATCATCGCGTGGTCGGCGATATTATCGAGCTCGCCACGCGCTATCGGGACGAAGGCGCCGATGAGCTGGTCTTCTATGACATCACGGCGAGTCCCGAGGGCCGTTCGGTCGATCGTGGCTGGGTCGCGCGCGTGGCGCGGGTACTGGATATTCCGTTCTGTGTTGCGGGCGGCATCCGCTCGATCGAGGATGCCGAGCAGGTGCTGAACGCCGGCGCCGAGAAGATCTCGGTGAACTCGCCGGCGTTGATCGATCCGCAGTTGATCGATCGTTTGAGCGCACGCTTCGGCGCGCAGTGCATCGTGGTCGGCATCGACAGCCTGAGCACCGCCGAGGGCTACCGGGTGTATCAGTTCACCGGCGACCCCTCGCGCATGCTCGACTCGCGCCGCGACACGCTCGATTGGGTGCGCGAAGTGCAGCAACGCGGCGTTGGTGAGATCGTGCTCAACTGCATGGCCGCCGATGGCACACGCGACGGCTATGACATCGAGCAGCTGCGGCGCGTGCGCGCGCTGTGCGATGTGCCGCTGGTGGCTTCGGGCGGCGCCGGCACACCGGCGCACTTCCAGCGCGCGTTCGAAGAGGCACAGGTCGATGCCACGCTTGCCGCCAGCGTGTTTCACAGCGGCAGCATCGAGATCGGCGATCTCAAGCGCGCGCTGCGGCGGCGGGGACTGGAGATGCGACTATGAACCTGACGAGCGCAGAGCTGGCGCGAATTGACTGGGACAAGGGTGCCGGCCTGGTGCCGGTGGTGGTGCAGGATGCAGGCAGCGCCGCGGTACTGATGCTCGGCTATATGAATCGCGAGGCACTGCAACGCACGCTCGAGACCCGGCGCGTCACCTTTTTCAGTCGCTCGCGGCAACGCCTGTGGCAGAAGGGCGAAACTTCCGGCAACCAGCTCCAGTTGCGTGCCGTGCGTCTCGACTGCGATGGTGACACGCTGCTGCTGCAGGCGATCGCCAGCGGCCCGGTATGTCACACCGGCACGGCTACCTGCTTTGGTGATACCCAGCCGCCGCCGCTGGCATTTATCGGCGAGCTCGAGCGCATCATCGCGCAGCGGATCGCAGAGCCCACCGAAGGCAGCTATACCGCCCGGCTGCACCGCAGCGGTATCAAACGCATCGCGCAGAAGCTCGGTGAGGAAGGCCTGGAAACCGCCTTGGCAGCCTGTACCGAGGCCGATGAGGCCCTGCTCGGTGAGTGCGCCGATCTGCTCTACCACCTGCTGGTATTGCTGCGCGCGCGGCAATTGACGCTTGCACAGGTGGCCGAGGTGCTGCGCGCGCGTCACGACCGATCGGAAGACCAGTAACTGATTCTTGAGACCGCTACAGAACGATATCCGGCGCCGGCTCGCGCAGGTTGTAGTGCGAGCTCATGGCCCGGCCGTAGGCGCCGACGTTGGCGATCAGCATGATATCGCCCGCCTGGGTCGGCGGCAGCAGCCGATCATGGCCGAGAAAATCGGCGCTTTCGCAGATCGGGCCGACCACGTTGGCAAGCTCGCTCGCCGGCTCATCGAGTCGCGTCAGATTGACGATCTCGTGCCAGGCGCCGTAGAGCGCCGGACGAATCAGCGAGTTCATGCCGGTGGCGATGCCGATGTAGCGGATTTCATCCTTGGACTTGGTCTGCGTGACGCGCGCCAGCAGCACCCCTGCTTCGGCCACCAGATAGCGCCCGGGTTCGATCCAGAGCGCAATCCCGGATCGCGCCTGTTTCGCGGCCAGTAGCACCGTGTCGAGCTTCTGCAGATCGAGCCGCGGTTGATCATGGCCGTCGGGCACCCCGAGGCCACCGCCCACATCGACCACGCGCACCTGCGGAAACTGCGCTACCAGGTCGAGCAGCAGTGTCGCGACTTCCGACCAATTGTCGGCGTTGAAGATGCCGCTGCCGGAATGGGCGTGCAAGCCACTGACCACCGCGCCGTGGCGCTCGACCAGCTGTTGCAGCTCCTCGGTCTCCGCCAGCGGCACGCCGAACTTGGCGTGCGCGCCAGCGGTACGCACATGATGGTGGTGGCCACGCCCCGTGCCGGTGTCGATGCGAATGAACACGCTGTGACCACGAAACAGCTCGCCCCAGTGGCGCAGCAGGTACAGGTTGTCGAGCGTCAGGGTAACGCCCGCTTCGAGCGCCCACTGGTATTCATCGCGACCGGCGAAGTTCGGGGTAAACAGGATGCGGCCGCGATCGATGCCGGGCACACAGGCCAGCAGATGCTCGATCTCGCCGCGCGACACGCACTCGAAACCGCTGCCGGCGGCCGCCAGCAGCCGCAGAATCTCGGCATTCGGATTGGCCTTCATGGCGTAGAGCACGCGGTCGACGGCGCTGAGCCCCTTGAGCGCATGCACCCGGGCCGATATCACGGTCGGGTCGTAGACGTAGGCACAGTCGAGCGTCGCAGCGATTGACAGCAGCTCCGCGCGGCGCGTACGCCACCAGCTGGTGGATGGTGTGACCGCCGCTCCGGGGCGCGCGAACAGCTGTTCCCAGGTCGGCCCCATGATGGCGCCCGCACGCACTGGCCGGATCAGCCGTTCGTGCAGCTCACTCACCAGCCGATCGCCCTGGTTTTCATCGACCACGAAGCTGAAGTTCAGATCGTTGGCGGCCTGGCTCAGCAGATAAACACGCTGCTCGGCGAACAGTTCGAAGGCCTCCCCGAGCTGATGCAGGATGCCGCGGATGTTGCGGCCGACCAGACTGACTGCGGCGCACGGCCCCAGCACCTGCACCCGGCACAGTTGCGACAACTCCGATATCAACGCATCAATCAGCTTCTGATCGAGCGAATAGGCGGCCGGATCGAGCGATACAGTCACGTTGGTTTCGGAGGTCGAGACCAAATCGACCGACAGTCCATGGTTCTTGAAGATCTGGAAGGCGTCGGCCAGGAAGCCGACCTCGTGCCACATGCCGGGACTCTCGAGCGAGACCAGCGTGATGCCCTTCTTGATACAGACGGCCTTGACCTGTGAAACGCCGTCGCCGCCCTCCGCGGACACGTGCGTGCCTTCGAGGGCCGGCGTCTGGGTGGCATAGATGGCGATCGGAATGCGTTGCGATTTGGCCGGCAGGATGCAGCGCGGATGCAATACCTTGGCGCCGCTGGAAGCAATCTCCTGGGCCTCGTCGTAATGCAGCGAGCGCAGCAATCGCGCCTGCGGTGTCGAGCGCGGATTGGCGCTGAACAGTCCCGGCACATCGGTCCAGATCTCGAGCCGCTGCGCCAGCAGCTTGGCCGCGAAGTAGGCAGCCGAGGTATCCGAACCGCCGCGTCCCAGCAGTACGGTTTCGCCTGCGGCGTCGCTGGCGATGAAACCCTGCGTCACGAGCACCCCGGTCAATGCATCGAGCTGCGCGCGCAGTACGGCGTCCGGTTGGTACTCGCAGGTGGCCGAAAGAAAATTGGCGCGCGCCGTGGCGCCGCTGCGGTGCTCGGCCTTGAGACCGGTGCGCGCGTCCCACCAGTGTGCATCGATGCCCTGGGCCGCCAGATAGCGCGCGCCGAGTTCGGTTGCCATGAGTTCGCCGCTCGCCATCACGCGCGCACGCGTGCGATCGCTGACTTCACCCATGAGCGCGATGCCGGCGGCAACATGCTGCAGTTCGGAGAAGTAGTGCGCGAGTTCGGCACTCACCCCCACGCCAAGCTCTCGGGCCAGCGTGTCGTGGCGCCGCTCGATGTCCTTGAGGATGGGCCCGTGACTGTCTGCGAGCGCGGCACCGAGCAGCGCCTCGAGCCGGTCGGTGACGCCGCTGAGTGCTGAATGCACCACCAGCACACGCGTGCCGGCAGTCAGGCGTGCCTTTACGACCGACGCGATGTTGCGCCAATTAGCGAGGGTGGAAACACTCGTGCCGCCGAACTTGAGCACGACCCAGTCAGACTGGTCGCGGGGAGTCATGAGCAGCGCCGCGCGCGGTTTAAAGCTCTTCGTCGTCGAAAATGTCGCGCAGATCTTTTTCGAGTTTGCGATCCGCCAGGACTTCCTCCAGCCGGCTCCACGCCGCTTTGCCGCGCTTGCCCTGAGCGCGCACACGCTTGTCTACGCGGGCCAGCAAACCGTCGTAATCGGTGCTGTCCTCGGTCTCTACGCTGAATTCCTCGTCCAAGTCGAAGCTCTCGTTATCGCGTTCAGACATCGTGTTTTCGCTGAAGAAATGTCGTCTAATCAGTAAGTTGCGGAGTCTCTGACCCGCGTCCGGCAGCGAACTATAGCTGATTTACGCCGAGGTTCAACTCCGGTGCGAAAACCACCGCACCTACCGATACCCTCTGTATGGGGCTAGTTGCCCGTATTCCCAGTCGGAACGTTTCCTGCAGTGGTGCTCGCACCGGGGGAATCGTAGGCCGCGCCGGGAGAGGCGCCCGGCCCTCCCGAGCCCGCTGCCGAGGTGGCGCCGGGGGCCGTGGCCGGGCCGGTTTCCTCCGGGCTGTTGAGCGCCGAGAGGTCGGCTGCGATGCCTACCGTCGCGAGCACACCATTGGCCCTCTGCAGCACCTCGCGCGCGTAATCCCAGTGGATCGCGACCGTGCTGTCACCCACCGCGTTCTGCAGCAGGGTCGCGAACTGATCGACATCGGGCTCGAAGCTCTGGCCTTCGGCGTCCACCGGCGGATGAGCCTCGAGCAGCAGTTCCCCATCGACCCAGGCCACCTTGACGGGCTCGTTGACGATCCGTACCGGCGTGCCGACCGGAATGAGCGGGAACAGCGCCGAGACATCGTCCGGATACATGCGGATGCAACCGTGCGTGACTGCCAGTCCTACGGCAATCGGATTGTTGGTGCCGTGGATCATGTAGGTGCCATTGCCAGCCGCAAGCCGCATGGCAAATGCGCCGAGCGGATTATCCGGACCCGGCGGCACCACGGTCGGCAACGGATCGCCGGCGGCGGCGTGCTCCTTGCGGACCGATTCAGGCGGATACCAGGCCGGATTCCTGGTCTTCGCGATGACATGCGTGAGCCCGATCGGTGTATGCCAGTCCATCTTGCCGATGCTGACCGGATAGGTGATCACGGTAATCGGCTTACCGCGCACGGGCTTCGGGTAATAGTAAAGCCGGTGCTCGGGCAGATTGACGACGATGCCCTCGCGCGGACCGGTAGGCAGGATGTGGCGGTCTGGGATGACGAGTGTCTTGCCCGCGCCCGGCAACCACGGGTCGACGCTGGGATTGACGCGAATCAGTTCCTCCGAGCCAAGGCTATAGGTCCGTGCCAGGTCGTAGAGGGTGTCTTCGTAGACGGTCGTGACTGATTTATCCTCCCCCACGACGGTGTCGGCCGGGTTGGCGAGCTGGTAGGTGGTCGCACCGGCCGGCATCGCCCCCACAATCGACAGTCCCACAAGCGACAACGCCGCGAATAGCGCGGCTGATCGGCCAGTCGATTGACAATAATGCAGCATGGGGGAATGAACCGAAGCTAATACAGAGACTTAGAGTAACACGCGACGCTATTGGTTCAGATTGATTTCACGGAATCTGCTAAACCGGGACGAATCGCTTTCCTGCAGTTGCCGCTGCGATGACGGGGCAGTGCCTGTCAAACTCCGAACACGGCGGCGCTTCCGAGCTCTGCCTCGATCTCCAGCAACCGGTTGTACTTCGCAATCCGCTCCGATCGGCACAGCGAACCGGTCTTGATCTGCCCGCCGCCCATGGCAACGGCAAAGTCGGCGATGAAGCTGTCTTCAGTCTCACCGGAGCGGTGAGAGATGACGTAGCCCCAGCCCGCCTTACGGCACAGCTGGATGGCGTCGATGGTTTCACTCACGGTGCCGATTTGATTGAGCTTGATCAGCGCCGCATTGCAGGCCTTCGCATTGATGGCACGTCGGATGTAGGCAGGATTGGTAACGAGCAGGTCGTCCCCGACGATCTGGATCCGACCACCGAGCAGTGCCGTTTGCGAGATAAATCCCTGCCAGTCGTCCTCCGCCAGCCCGTCCTCAAGCGATACGATCGGGTACCTTTCCATCCACGCGGCATACAGTGCCGTCAACTCAGCCGACGTTTTGACGCCCTGCCCGCTCCGCGTGAGCCGATATTTGCCCTCCTCAAAAAACGAGGACGCCGCCGGATCCAGCGCAATTGCGACGTCCTTTCCCGGGCGCAGGCCGGCACGCTCGATCGCGCTGACGATGAACTCGCAGGCCTGCTCATTGCTGGTGAGTTGCGGCGCAAAGCCGCCCTCATCGCCGACTGCGGTGCTCATTCCTGCCTTGTGCAGCAACCCTTTGAGGCATTGAAAAACCTCTGCTCCATAGCGCAGCGCCTCCGAAAATTTGGGTGCTCCCAGCGGGACTATCATGAACTCCTGGAAATCGAGGCTGGAATCGGCGTGTTTGCCGCCGTTGATGACATTCATCATCGGAACCGGCAGATGGCGGGCGCCTGCGCCGCCAAGATAGCGATACAGCGGCACGCCCAGCCGATTCGCCGCGGCGCGAGCCACGGCCTGCGACACACCTAGAATCGCGTTGGCGCCCAGGCGCGCCTTGCTCGGAGTGCCATCCAGCCCGATCATCAGCTGGTCTATTTGCGATTGCATCTCGGGATCGCGGCCGATCAACTCCGGCGCGATGGTATCGCGGACATGCTTCGCCGCATTCCTGACCCCTTTGCCACCATAGCGACTGGCGTCCCCATCGCGAAGCTCTACCGCCTCGTTCGCACCGGTCGAGGCCCCCGAAGGTACCGATGCCACACCGACAACGCCGCCTTCGAGCCGCACCGAGACCCGCAATGTCGGCAATCCACGCGAATCGAGAATTTCCAGGCTATCGATCGCACTGATCGCACCGGTCATGACACGCTCCTGGTATTCAGGCCATGCAGCTCAGCCTGTCCGTGGCGCAAGGCAATCGCCGTGTCTGAGCACAATAAACTCAGTAGTACCAATTTCTCGCCGCGCCAATAGCGGCCATCGACAGCCAGGTCGGCACATTGCACCAGGCACGCCACCCAACCGCCCCGGCCGCAACTGGCTTCGCTGCCGCTCGACATCCACGTCGAAGACCAACAGCACGCCGGCGACGCCGCCTACCAGCCGCCGCATGAATCCGACCATCGCGTT
>Ga0182024_10010960_pt1 | contig 18339 bp, 12 predicted proteins | sample P32metaG_FD_120480 | JGI IMG/M metagenome (GOLD analysis project Ga0182024, IMG submission 120480) | Permafrost microbial communities from Stordalen Mire, Sweden - P3-2 metaG (Illumina Assembly) | ecosystem: Environmental > Terrestrial > Soil > Wetlands > Permafrost | place: Sweden: Stordalen... | reverse complement strand
TGCGGTACAGCTTTGGTTCAGAGAATGGGCCGGGGGTTAGTGTGGCGGATGATGTTTGCTACTGGGGAGATGGGAATATGCTGGCGCATATTTTTAGATTTCTGGGGCTGCGAGGGGTGCGGGCGGAGGTGCGGTTTGCGGAGGGGCCGATTGCGTTTTCGAGCGATGGGATGCATCGGAAGATGGCGGCGGTGGAGGCTCGGGCGGCGGTGGCGGAGTTGGCTGGGGCGGTTAGGTAGGGAGTGCGGTTCGTGCTGCGCACGAATGCCCACCTTAGCGACGATGAGACTGTCGCGAAGATGGGGCACCCGGATTTGTGGTGGTTCTCCCTTTTGTGGTGGTTCTATTTTTTCTGGACGGCGATTTGAGGGATCAGGGCGGTTAGGAGGCTGGTGAATTGCTTCTCGGTGCGGCGGCCGGTCTCCATGACCTCTTCGTGGTTGATGGTTTCGGGGGTTTCCCCAGGGCTGGCTACGCCAGCGGCCATGTTGGTGACGAGGGAGATGCCCAGGACATCGAGACCCATGTGACGGGCTACGATGACCTCGTGGACGGTGGACATGCCGACGAGGTCGGCGCCGAGGGCGCGGAAGGCGCGGATCTCGGCGGGGGTCTCGAAGCTGGGGCCGAGGACGGCGAGGTAGACGCCTTCGGTGAGGAGGAACTGCTGGCGGGCGGCTTCGTCGACGGCTAGAGCGCGGAGACGGAGCGAGTAGGCGGTGGACATGTCGAAGAAGCGCTGGCCCGCGTTGGGGGCCATGCTGAAGCGGGGCTCGTTGGGGCCGAGGGCGGCGTTGGTTCCGGTGAGGTTGATATGGTCGGAGATGGCGACGAGGGAGCCTTGTTCCAGCGTGGTGCGGATGCCGCCGGCGGCGTTGGTGACGATGAGGGTTTTGCACCCCAGGAGACCGAGGACGCGGGTGGGGAAGGTGACCTCGGCCATCGAATAGCCCTCGTAGGCGTGGACGCGGCCCTGCATGACGGCTACAGGGACGCCTGCGATGTGGCCGAGGACGAGGTGGCCGGAGTGGCCGACGACGGTGGATTGGGGGAAGTGGGGGATGTCGGCGTAGGGGATGCGGGTGGGGGCTTCGACGTGAGTGGCGAAGTTGCCGAGGCCGGAGCCCAGGATAATGCCGATGGCTGGGGTGAGGGGAGTGCGGGTGCGAATGTGGGCAACGGCGGATTGGGCGTTGCTATAGAGGTCTGACATCATTGTTTCTGCTCATCATAGTCGCACTCCTGGGCGGAGGCATGCCCTTCACTAGCAGACTGCCGTTCGACGAGGGAAGCGGCCCAGGGCAGAGTGTCTGCGAGACAGGTTTCGTTGGAAGCTCAGGGAAGTGTGGCAAGGGTGTTGTTTTTCACGCCGAGCGAAAGGGGTGTGACGACAGGGGTGGCTGCACCGATAAGCTCCATCACGTAGGTGTTAGACATAGCGACCCAAACGTTGCCTGAGCCGTCGACAGCATCGCCGACAGGATATCCATTGGTCGGGAGGGAGAAGCCAGTAGGACCTGAGATGATCGTTCCGCCGTTGTTCAGTTCGACCAGGTTGTTGTACACGACGAGGGTTCCGTTGACGGTGGAGAACGAATCGCCGGTGGCCCAGGCGTCTCCCGCGCCGTCGATGGCGATGCCGAGCGGGTCCGCTATACCACTTCCCGTATAGCCGCTCGACCCCGAAAGTATTGTGCCATCGTTGGCGAGCTTGTTCACGCTGTACATGCCGGAGTAATTATTCGTCACCCAGGCGTTTCCTGCATGGTCATTGGCGATGCCCCAGGCGCCGTTCAATCCGCTTGCTGTGTAACCTGTTGTGCCGGAGAGCGGAACGCCGCTGTTGCTGAACTTCGCGACGCTTCCACCCTCGGAGGCAGAGCTGGCAGCCCAGACATTTTCCGAGGGGTCGATGGAAAGGAAATGAATCGAACCGAGACCGCCGCCGGTGTAACCACCGGTTGGCGAGAGCAGGGTTCCATTATTCCCGAATTCCGCGAGGGAGGGGGAGTCGTTCCCGACCCAGACATCTCCCAATCCGTCGACGGCGATGGCCGTGGGATTGATGACGCCGCCAAAGCCGGTTGAGCCGGAGAGCGGAGTTCCGTTGCTGCTGAACTCGGTCACGGAATATACGAGGCCATTGGGGAGCCAGGCATTTCCAGAGGGGTCGATCGCGATGGCGCTTGGGCGATTGAGTCCGCCGCCGGTGTAGCCGGCAGAATCTGAGAGCAAGGTTCCGTTGGGGCTGAGTTCGGTTACGCTGCTGGTGAGATTGGTGGAGCTGGTGAACACGTTCGAGATCCAGGCGTTTCCTGAGGCGTCGATGGCTATTCCGGTTTGAGTGGATCCATAGGCGGTATAGGTCAGCGCTATGGTCCAGTCGTTGGGTGCGGCTGTCAGAGTGGGTTGGAAGGGGGCGGTCGCGGAGGCGAGAGCGTAGAGCGCGGCGACCTGCGAGGCGGGGTTTGTAGCGACGTTGTAGATGGCCTGAAGGACGTTGGTCGGCGCGGTTCCTCCGGCGGGAGTGGTGGCGGTCTGGAGGGAAAGGCAGCTAAGGCTGACTCCGTTTGAGTTGACACAGGAGGCTAGGATGTCGGCGAGGGTGTCGAGCTCGGCCTGAGGGACGATTCCGTTACCCGCGGGAGTGGTGGCGAGAGGTGCCCCGGTGGTGGTGTTGACGAGGTTCGGCACGGACAGGAAGGCGTTGGCGATGCCTATCGAGTTGGTGCTGCTGGAGCCGATCTGGGTGGTTCCAGGAGCCATGAACGGGGAGAGGGCGTAGACGGAGGCGACGGTGGTGGCTTCGTTAATGAAGATGAACGAGTTGGGATTCAGGGTGTACTGGCTACCGTAGAGCGTGCAGGGTCCGAGAGCGGTCATCAGGACGATGGCTGCGTTGTTGGTGCCGGGAGTGAGGCCCGGGTTGCCACCGGTGGCGACGATGTAGAGCTGACTGGTGGAGGATGGGCAGGTGTAGTCGCCGGTGATGGAGAAGCTGCCGTTGGCGTCGGTGGTGACGGCCGTGTTGAGAAGGGCGGTGGCGCCGGCGCCGTAGCCAGTGGTCCCCGCGGCATAGAGCTGGATCGTGGCTCCAATGATGGGTTGGCTGCCGCCGTGAACCATGCCGCGAAGCTGCGGGGTGGAAGAGGTTCCGGTCGATGGGACACCGCCGGCGCAACCCAGTGCGAAGAGACAAAGTGAAAGGAGAGAGACGCTGACGATCGCAGCCTGGGTGGACTTGAAATTAACTGGCAGAGTCACTTACGAATCCTTTGTGCAATCGGAAGATGGATCGCGGGCCCGGCGATGCGAGCAAGTGTACAACTGGAATTCAACGGTGGATAGAGAAGAATTCGCGAGTCTGTTTGGGCGTTGCTGGACGGGTTATTTGATGAGCATGGAGACGATGCTGGCGGACATGAGGTTGGCCATGGTGCCGGCCAGCATGGCGCGGAGGCCGAGGCGGGCGAGGTCGTTGCGGCGGTTGGGGACGAGGGCGCCGATGCCGCCGATCTGGATGCCTATGGAACTGAGGTTGGCGAAACCGCAGAGGGCGAAGGTGGTGATGGTGAAGCTGCGGGGGGAGATCAGGGCCTTCTGGGCGCCGAGGTCAGTGTAGGCGACGAGCTCGTTGAGGACGGTGCGGGTGCCGAGAAGGTTGCCGACGAGTCTGGCCTCGTGCCAGGGGATGCCGATGAGCCATGCGACGGGCGCGAAGAAGAAGCCCAGGACCGCGTTGAGGCTGGTGGGGAACGGGATGTGATGCGGCGCGAGGAGGTTGTGGACGCCGCCGAAGATGCCGTTGGCCAGACTGACGAGCGCAAGGAAGCTGATGAGCATGATGGCGACGTTGAAGGCGAGCGCGCCACCGTCAATGGTGCCGCGGGCTATGGCGCCGATGAGGTTCTCGTTGCTGTGCTCCTCGGTGGGGGGCATCTTGACGACGCCGGCGGTTTCGGGGACTTCGGTTTCGGGGACGAGCATCTTGGAGATGAGGATGGTGCCGGGTGCGGTCATGATGACGGCAGCGAGGAGGTCTGACGCGTGGATGCCGTAGGCGATGTAGGCAGCCATGATTCCGCCGGAGACGTGGGCCATGCCAGATGTCCTGATGGTCATGAGTTCGGAGGAGGTGGCTCCGCTGAGGAAGGGGCGGATGGTGAGCGGGGCTTCGGTCTGGCCCATGAAGATGCTGGCGGCGACGTTGGTGGACTCGGCTCCGGAGATGCCCATGGTCTTTTGCATGATCCAGGCGAAGGCCCGGATGACGAGTTGCATGAAACCGATGTAGTAGAGGACGGCGAAGAAGGCTGAGATGAAGATTATGGTCGGGAGAACTTTGAAGGCGAAGACAGACAGGGTGGTGCCGTCTGCGCCGAGATAACCGAAGACCATGGAGGAGCCGGCGACGGAGTTTGCGAGGAGCTTGTTGATGCCGTTGCCGGCTGCGGTGAAGATGCGCTGGCCGACGGTGGATTTGAGCACGAGGACGGCGAAGACGAACTGGAGACTAAGGCCCCAAGCCACTGTGCGCCAGCGGATGGCGCGGCGATTGGTGGAGAAGGCGTAGGCGAGACCGATGAAGGTGATGAGGCCGAGAAGACCGGTAAAACGTGCCAACGGATTGTTCTCCCAGGTGGTGAAAGCGATGTGAACGCGTGGGATGAGTGTACCGGGTGAAGGAAGGCTACCTATAAATTTTCTTGGCCCGATTTGCTGGGGAGCACATGGACCGCCGGCTGGGGTGTAAAAAACATTGCAATTTACGTGAAGGAGAGAGAAGATCTTATTCTCATTTCCTTCTGGATGCTGGATCTTCGGGGGAAACGCGATCTACCTGTTGAGAATGGACGCGTGGGGGGAAGTTTTCGACGGAGCGGTTCTAAACCGGCGTACAAACTGGCCGGGCAGACTATCTGAAAACCACTCCGATAGAGATTGATGAGCCTGCGAGGTTCAGGGTTCTGAGCGATGCGGCAGCGTTTGCGAGATCACCGGGCCAGGTGATCTTCGTCATAGTAGAAGAGATGCATTGCAGGACCAATCTGCGCGATGTGAATGGTGCTCAATGAACTACGCCTTTCTTCCCGATCTTTCTGCCCTGGCGATTCTGATCGTCATTCTGTTCGTGTTGCACAGGAGACATCCGCAGAAGCAGGCGGACCTGTGGCTGTTGGGACTGTTCTTCACGCTGGTCGAAGCGGCTGCGCACACCTTCTATGCTCCGAATGCATTACCGAACAAATTTCTGCATTTGATCGTCGTGGACTGCTACCTGTTGGCGGGCCTGGTCTTCACGCTGGCCTCGGGAAACAAGGAGGTGACTTCAAATACCAGATTGCTCTATATCGCACTGAATGGTCTGCCGCTGCTGGCGATCAACAGCCTGTATGGCCTGCACTACAGGATTGTAGCGCCGTATTTCGCCATGGTCGCGGTTGGGCTGGTCGTTGGGATGGCAAGTTCGATCTACCTGCGCCGGAGCTGGCTGCGGGCGGGATTGCAGCTTGTTGGATGGCTGACACTCGGTCTCCTGTTCCGGTCGGGAGACTATCGGGAGGCGGTGTATTGGAGCCTGAGCTGTGTTTACGGCATCGCCGCGTTCAACTTCCTGCGCCGCCTGCCGCTGAGGAGTACCGGGAGGCTGGCGATTGTGACGGGCTTCGCGATCTGGGCGCTGTGCTTCCTGCTGCATCCGTTGCTGGTGCATTACGAGGCCTTTGTCGAAATCGCCTCGCATGTGTGGAATATGCAGAAGTCGCTGATCTCGATCGGCATGATTCTGGTGATGCTGGAGGAGCAGGTGTCGAGCAACGAGTGGCTGGCGCTGCACGATGAGTTGACCGGGCTGCCGAACCGGCGCTCGTTTGAAGACCGGTTGGGCACAGCGCTGGATCGTTCGCGGCGCAGAAATACCAGCGTTGCTTTGCTGATGCTCGATCTGAATGACTTCAAGAAGATCAACGATACGATGGGACATTGTGTGGGCGACCAGGTGCTGCGCGAGGTCGCGAAGAATTTGCAGGAGCATGTTCAGAGCTTCGACACGCTGGCGCGGCTGGGGGGCGACGAGTTTACGATGATCGCATCGGATATTCGGGAGGACCGGTCTCTGGAGCGGCTGCTGGACGATGTGCGGCGTGCCGTCGAGAGGCCCCTGATGATGGAAGGCAAAAAGATGGTGGTGACGGCGAGCCTGGGGGTGGCGATCTATCCGGATGACGCTTCGGATGGGGCTCGCCTGCTGCGGGTCGCCGACCAGCGGATGTACCTGCTGAAGCAGAAGCCGACGCTGCAGCAGCGGGTGAGACCGGAGATGATGCCGGTGTCAGGACGGCTCTCGACGGATGCGACGGCGTTGATCGCGTCGGAGTCGTCTCGCAGGCGGCTGAGGGCCGCTATGGCTGAAGACGCGTCTTCGTGACGGTCACGCGCCGATGAACGCGGAGTGAGTCAAGGCGCAATCGTTGGGCCGAAGATACTGTCGGGAAGATAGACGTGTTTCTCTTTGCCATCGGGCGGAAGGGCGATCAGAAGACCGTTTCCGCGGCGTTGGTAGTGAAGCGCGGGGTAGGGTTTGACCTTGTAGCTGTGGGTGGCTGGATCCCAATGTCCTTCGAAGGATTTGACCGGCATTCGGACATGGTAACTGCCGTCGGCGCCGTAGACGACGGTCATGTTCATCATGCGGTTGCGAAGCTCCTCCTGTTCCGGGTCGTTGGCGTGCGGCGCGTTGCTGGGTCGCCAGGTGCCGACGATGGCGGAGTCGGAGTTCGTTTGCGGGCCGATGCGCGTGAACTCCATGGTTGGTGGATGATCGGTGTGGGCCGTGGTGTAGAGCTTGCCGTTCGAGAAATGGACGTCGAAGACACCGGGGGCCGCCCCTGGCTCGTTTGCCGGAAGGGTTAAGGTCGTTCCGCTGAGCTTGTAGGTGCTGTTGACGATGCCGCCTGCGTTGAGAGTCAGGGTTCCGTCAGCGCGGAAGTCCCACCAGAGCGCGAGTGCATCTTTGCTGGGATGGCCGCTATCCAATGGCCGACGGGAGAGTTTGCTCCGGGCTTTGCCGTCGTAGAGAAAGGTGCGGTTGCAGGCGTCTGAGCGATGGTGCAAGGAAGAGAGACGATAGCAAATAGGATGGCGACGATTGTGCGCATCAGGGTTTCCGGGGAGCGGTGACGACCTCTCGGATGAGGGGCTGACGGGTTGGTGGCGTGGGCGCGATTTGCAGAGTGTCGCGGAGCATGGCTTCGGGCTCGGCGAGGAGGGATTCGTCTTCGGCGAAGAGGGTGACGAGGGGCTGGCCGGCTTCGAGGCGGTCGCCTAGCTTGGCGTGCATCTCCAAGCCGGCGTGGGCAGAGACGGGGTCGCCGGGTTTGGCGCGGCCTGCACCGAGACGCTGGACGGCCCAGCCTACTTGTTTGCAGTCCATCGTGGCGAGGTAGCCGGAGGTTGCGGCGGTGAGAATGTGCGTCGCTGTCGGCTTGTGGTGGGTGGCGGGGTCGGCATCGCCTTCAAAGAGGGAGGTGTCTCCTCCTTGGAATTGAACAATTTTTAGGAAGGCTTTAAACGCGGCACCTGATTTTAGGATGTCGTTGGAGAGCTTCGCGCCTGCTTCGGGGGTGTCGGCGTGGTTGGCGAGGTGGAGCATCCAGCCGGAGAGGATGTTCGTGAGTTCGATGAGGTCGGCGGACATTGAGTGTCGGTGCTGCTTCATGATGTCGACGCACTCCCAGACTTCGACCCAGTTGCCGGAGAAACGGCCGAGGGGCTCGTCCATGGTGGTGAGGAGCGCGGCGGTGCGCGTGCCGGAGGCTTCGCCGGTCTGGACCATGAGCTCGGCTAGGAATTTGGATTTTTCGTAGGTCGGCATGAAGGCACCGGAGCCTACCTTGACGTCGAGAACCAACGCGTTGATGTCTTCGGCTAATTTTTTGCTCATGATGCTGGCGGTTATGAGGAAGGGAGATTCGACCGTGCCGGTGTGGTCGCGGAGAGCGTAGAGGATGCGGTCGGCGGGGACGAGGCGTGGGGTCTGGCCGACCAGGGCTGCGCCGCATTGTTTTAGTGTGTCGAAGAACTGGTCGAGGGAGAGCTGGGTGTTGAAGCCGGGGATGGTTTCGAGCTTGTCCAGTGTGCCGCCGGTGTGGCCGAGGCTGCGGCCGGAGATCATGGGGACGCAGATGCCGGGGACTCCGGCGGGCGTGGGGGCGGCGAGGCCGGCGGCGGCGAGGATCGGAGCGATGAGGAGCGAGGTCTTGTCGCCGACGCCGCCCGTGGAGTGCTTGTCGATGGTGAAGGTATGGAGGGGCTTGGCGTTGAAGGTGTCGCCGGAGTAGCGCATGGCGGCGGTGAGGGTGGCGAGTTCCTGTTGATTGAGGCCGCGTTGGAAGACGGCCATGAGGAATGCCGCGATCTGGGCGTCGGTGACTAATTGATTTTCTGGTGTGCGGTCTACAATCGCGCGGATGAAGGCCTGGATCTCGGCGTCGGTGAGGACGAGGCCGTCGCGTTTGTGGAGGATTACGTCGATGGGATGGATGGTTTGGGCCATGTCTTTTTGGGGCTAAGAATTCTAGAGGAGGAAGGCGGCGGGGAGGAGGTCGGCGATGGTGGCCTGGGCGATGGTGCCCGCTTCCGCCGGGAAGAAGACGATGGTGTTGGGTGTGCTGAACTCGTGGATTGTCTGACGGCAGGCTCCGCAGGGTTGGCTGGCGGTGTCGTTGAGGTTGGCGACGGCGATGGCTCGGATGCGGATGGTGGGGCCGTGCAGGCTGACAGCGGTGGCGATGGCGGCCTGTTCGGCGCAGACGGTGAGGCGATAGGAGGCGTTTTCGACGTTGCAGCCGGTGACGATGGTGTGGGCTTCGTCGTCGAGGAGGAGTGCGGCGCCGACGCGGAAGTGGCTGTAGGGGGCGTAGGCATGGTGGGCGACTTCGGTGGCGCTCTGCTGGAGGGTGGCGATCTGGGATTGGGTAAGTTGGCTGCTGGATGGGTTGGTGGACGACATGATGTGAATGAGGCTACCGGGCGCGGCGAGGTGATGGCAAGTCCTGCGGGACTAATGGTTAACGTCTTATGCCCGATAAGGAGGATGTGGACGATTTGACCAAAGAGTTTATCGCGGAGAGCCAGGAGGGTCTGGATCGGATGGAGCGATGCCTGACCGAGCTGGAGTCGCGGCCTGAAGATGGCGAGTTGGTGGGCGAGATCTTTCGCGCCGTGCATACGATCAAAGGGACGACGGGGTTTCTGGGATTTGACCGCCTGGAGAAGCTGGCGCATGCAGGAGAACATCTGCTGAGCGCTCTGCGTGACGGCAAGGTAGAGGTCACGTCGGAGTTGATCAGTGGCTTGCTGCGTTTGATGGATGGGCTTCGCGCCATTTTGATTTTGATTGAAGAGACGGGCGGCGAAGGGGCGCGGTTCAGCGATGAGGATGGCGAACTGATCGCGGAGCTCGCTGCGTTGAAGGGGCAGACGGCTGGCGAGGAGAGAACGTTGCCGGAGATGCGTCAGGTTGAGGAGCCCGCGGCAGTTCTGAATCCTGCTTCGTCAGGCAGCGCAAGCGGCGTCAGCGACAAGACGCTGCGCATCGACGTGAGCGTGCTGAACCGGATGATGAATCTGGTGGGCGAGTTGGTGCTGACGCGCAACCAGATGCTGCGGAGTGGTCTGGCAGAGGCGAATTTTCCTGAGCTGTCGCGGCGGCTCGATAGTGTGACAGCCGACCTGCGCGAGACCGTGATGCAGGCGCGGATGCAGCCGGTTGGCAACCTGTTCGGGAAGTTTCCGCGGATGGTGCGGGACCTGGCGCGGACGTGTGGGCGAAGCGTTCGAGTGGAGTTTACAGGGCAGGATACGGGGCTGGATAAAAGTTTGCTGGAGGCGATCAAAGACCCGCTGACCCATGCGGTGCGGAATGCGGTGGACCACGGGATCGAGGCTCCGGGCGCTCGCATGCTGGCGGGCAAGGCTGCGGAAGGATGTCTGCGGCTGAGGGCTTTTCATCAGAGCGGGTCTGTGGTGATTGAGGTGTCGGACGACGGTGCGGGGATTGCGCTGGAGCGCGTGCTGGCGAAGGCGGTGGAACGCGGGCTGGTGACGGCGGATCAGGCGGCGGCGATGTCGGAGCGGGAGGCGCTGCAGCTTATTTTTCTGCCGGGGTTCTCGACGGCGGCGGCGGTGACGACGGTGTCAGGGCGCGGCGTGGGGATGGATGTCGTGCGGGCAAATGTGGAGCGCGTGGGTGGGAGCGTCGAGGTTGAGTCGCGGCTTGGCGTGGGAACGACGCTGCGAATGCGCGTGCCGCTGACGCTGGCGATCGTTCCTTCGCTGGTGGTGCGGAGCGGTGGACAGAGCTTCGCGCTGCCGCAGAGCGCGCTGGTCGAACTGGTGGACTTGCCGAAGCGCGATATTGCGCAGGTGGTGCAACAGATCGGTTCGGCGGAGGTGTACAGGCTGCGCGAGAGCCTGCTGCCGATGGTATGGCTGGACCGGCTGCTGGGACTGGAGTCGTGCGAAGCGGAGACTCGGCAGGGCCACTACATGGCGGTGCTGGAGGCGGATGGGTGCCGGTATGGCCTGGTCGTCGATGACCTGGTGTCGCCGGAGGAGATTGTGGTGAAGCCGCTGTCGGCGGTGCTGCGGGAGATTGGCGTGTTCTCCGGCGCGACGGTTTTGGGGAACGGGACGCTGGCCCTGATTCTCGATGTTGGCGCGACAGCGGCTCGCGCGGGTGTGAAGCCCGCGGAAGAAGAGATGGTGGAGTTGAAGAGGATCGAGGCGGCAACAGAGGAAGTGCGGGAGATGTCGCTGCTGGTCTTCGAGGATCGCTTGCGGGAGAGGACGGCGCTGCCGTTGAGCGTTGTGGAGCGGATCGAAAGTGTGCCGATGCGCCAGATCGAATATGCGGGAGGTCGCGCGATGATGCAATATCGGGGCGAGTTGCTGCCGCTGCGAGACGACGGCGCCGTGCTGGTCGAGATGGACGCGAGACAGACAGAGCGAGAGGACGCGATGGTTACCGTGTTGATCTGCGGTGGTGCGGGCGGGGAGAGGAAGCTGCGTTTCGGCATGGTGGTGCGGAAGGTGCTGGATGTTACGGGGGGCAGGTTGCTGGAAGGGGACAGGGCTCTCGATGGCCTGGACTTGGCGCTGGTGAAGGAAAAGGTCACCGTGGTGCAGCTTGATGCTGAGTTAAGTATGACGGCTGCGTGGAGGGAGGTGGCATGAGAACTGCGGAGACAGAGCAAGCCATCGAGATCCACTATGAGATTCAGGATGAGAGCGAGGTTGTGTCGCTGTGCTCGTTTTATGCGGGCAGCGGAATGTTCGGCATCGATACGCGAAAGATCTGTGAGGTGCTCGGCGAACGCGATCTGCACTGTGTGCCGATGGCTCCTGTGTTTGTCGCGGGCATTGTGCCTTACCGCGGCGATGTGTTGACGACGGTTAATTTTCGAGCGCTGCTGGGGTTGGACGAGCACACGGGCAGGAGCTGCGTGCTGGTGCTGGAGGACGATGAAGCCAGAGAGCGGTTCGGTCTGGTGGTGGATGCGGTTGGCGGCGTGGTGATGCTGAGCAGAGACATGCTGGAGGCGAATCCATGCACGCTTGAGCCTAGAGAAAGATGGCTGTTCGATGGGGCCTACAAGATGCGGACGGGCTTGATGGTGCGACTCGATCCGCTGAGGCTGCGGCCATCGCGGCTGGCGGAGACAGGACTATTTCGGCAAAGAATAAATGGAGGAACAGATGCGAGCACTGATCGTCGATGATTCGAGTTTCATTCGCGAATATCTAAGGCACCTTTTACACCGGATGGGCATTGTGTGCGAGGAGGCTGTCGATGGAAGCGATGCGTTGACAGTGCTGGCGCAGGCTCAGGACTTCGACCTGATGCTGCTGGATGTGAATATGCCGGTGATGAGCGGGCTGGAGTGCGTGAGGACGCTGCGCGAGAAGCATCTTGGACCGGAGATGAAGGTGATGATGGTGACGACCGAGGCCGATCATTCGTTCATCACGACGGCGCTGGACAATGGAGCGGATGAGTTTCTGATGAAGCCATTTACGCCGGAGAGCCTGCGGGAAAAGATGCTTCTGATGGGATTTGTGGCGGCGGCCTGACGGAAGAAAAAAGGGAGACAGGTATGGAGATTCAGAGGGAACGTCCGCTTCGGGTCCTGGCCGCGGACGACTCGGCGGTGATGCGAGGCATCCTGCGCGAGCTGTTTGTGATGCGGGACGAAGGCCGATTGGGCGAGCTTCCGGCGATGGAGTTGTGCGGATTGGCGCAGGATGGGGTGGAGTGTCTGGAGGCAGTGAAGTTGCTGCATCCGGATGTGCTGGTGCTGGACCTCGAGATGCCGAGGATGAATGGTCTGGAGGTGCTGGACAGGCTGAGGCGCGAAGAGCCGGACCTGCCGGTGATCATGTGCAGTTCGTATACGGAGCATGGTGCGAGGTCAACCCTCGAGGCGCTGGCTTGCGGTGCTTCAGACTATGTGATGAAGCCGTGCGAGCAGCGAGACTTTACCGCTGCGCTGGTTTCGCTGTCGCAGCAACTGCTGCCTCGGATCGCTGCTCTGGCGAAGGAGATGAGCCGGAGAGGAGAGGGCGGGGATGGTCCGGCAGGCGGAGAACAGCGAGCGAGAGAGGCTTATGTACAGCCTCAATCGCTGGTGGAAGTGGTGGTGATCGGCTTGTCGACGGGTGGGCCGTCGGCGCTAGAGCAGTTGCTGCCAAAGTTGCCGTCCGATTTTCCTGTGCCGGTTTTGATTGTGCAGCATATGCCGAAGGTGTTTACGGCGGCACTGGCGGAGCGGCTGGATAAATGCTGCGCGCTGCACGTGGAGCAGGCGTACGACGGTGCGCCGCTTCGTGCGGGAACGGTGTGGCTGGCGCCGGGAGGATCGCACATGGAGGTCGCACCGCGTGCGGTACTGATCGGCGAAGGCGAGCGCAATTCGGCGGTGCGTGAGGGTAGGGTCCGGCTGCATCAGCAGGAGTTACTGAACCACTGCCGGCCGTCGGTGGACTACCTGTTCCATTCGGCTGCGCGGATGTATGGCGCGGGGACGCTGGCGCTGGTGATGACGGGAATGGGCGCAGATGGACTGAGCGGGGCTCGCGCAGTGCATGAACGGGGTGGCGTGGTGCTGGCTCAGGATCAGGCTACCTCTGCGGTGTGGGGGATGCCGGGGCGGGTTACGGAGGCGGGGATCGCCAGTGCGACGCTGCCGCTTTCTGCAATTGCCCGAGTGCTGCAACAACGAGTCAACACGGGGCGTTCGACAAAACGAGAACCTGCACGAGGGGTAACGGCCACGATGATTTCGCGGCGGGAGGTGATGCATGGGCTGCTCTGATTCGGACTACGCTTATCTGCGTGAGCTTGTGCTGGCGCAGTCGGCGAACCAGATCGATCCATCGCGCAATGCGTTGTTCGATACCCGGTTGACACCGATTGCGCGATTGGCGGGGGCTTCGAATCTTGGAGACTTCATCAGCATCCTGAAGGCAGGCAGGCCGGCACATCTGCATCGTGCGGTGGCAGAGGCGATGACTGTCAATGAGACGAGCTTCTTCCGCGATCTGCAGCCGTTTGAAATGCTGCGCGAGGTGGTGGTTCCGAATTTGATGAGGGAGAGAAGGCGGGAACGGCGACTGCGGATATGGAGTGCGGCGAGTTCGACTGGGCAGGAGGCGTATAGCCTGGCGATGCTGCTGGTCGAAAGCTTTCCGGAGTTGGCGCACTGGGACGTGAAGATTGTCGGGACCGACATCTCGCGGCGGGTGGTGGACTATGCGCAGAGGGGAAGGTATCGCCGGCTGGAGGTCAATCGCGGGCTGCCGGCGCGCATGCTGGTGAAGTACATGGTTCGGGACGGCGAAGAGTGGGTGGTGCGTGAACAGATCCGTAAGATGTGCAGTTTTCAGTATGCGAATCTTTGCGCGCCCTTGCTGCAACTGCCTGAGTTCGACCTCGTGCTGCTGAGAAACGTGCTACTTTATTTTTCGCAGCATGACCGGAGAACTCTTTTCACGGATGTGCATCGAAAGATGACGCCGGACGGGTATCTGTTGCTGGGAAATGCGGAGCAGGCAGAGGATTCCACGAATCTTTTTGAGGTGGAGTTCGCTGCGAACTGCTATTTTTATCGGCCGGTGAAGGGATCTTGATTCCTTTTTGATGATCGGGAGGATGCTGAACATTCCCGCATCGGCGCGCATCCTATAGTGTGTTAGCGGTTATGCTGCTGAAAGCACATCGGGACGATGCCACGAGTACCTTCTAGTTCGAAGAAGAGAAAAGTTACAGCGAAGGTTGACGCCGCGACGAGATTGCAGGCATCGGCGAGTGATGCTGCGCTTGCGCTGTTCCATCCGATTACGGAGAAGTGGTTTAGCGCTGTTTTCGATGGGCCGACGGCTCCTCAGGTGGAGGGATGGCCGGCGATTGCGCGCGGGGAGTCGACGCTGATATTGGCGCCGACGGGCACGGGCAAGACGCTGGCGGCGTTTCTATGGTGTATCGACAAATTGATGATGCGGACTGCTCCGGAGGCGGAGCGCGGGTGCCGGGTGGTCTACCTGTCGCCTCTGAAGGCGTTGGCGGCGGACGTGGAGCGCAATCTGCGATCTCCGTTGGTGGGCATTGCGAATATGGCCAAGCGGGATGGTGTGGCCGTGCGGATGCCGGAGATCAGCGTGCGCACCGGGGACACTTCGCAGAAGGAGCGCGCGCGGTTTCGCAAGCATCCTGGGGACATTTTGATTACGACTCCGGAGAGCCTGTATCTGCTGCTGACGTCGGAGGCAGGGGAGTCGCTGCGTTCGGTTGAGACAGTGATTGTGGATGAGATTCATGCGCTGGTGCCGAGTAAGCGGGGGGCTCACATGGCGCTGTCGCTGGAGCGGCTGGAGGCGCTGACGGGAAGACGGCTGCAGCGGATTGGGCTGTCGGCGACGCAGAGACCGCTGGAGGAGGTGGCTCGGTTTCTGGGTGGGGCTGAGTCTTCTGCCGAGCTAACTGTAACTCGTTTGGTCACAGAACTGCCGCAGGAGCCGGAACGTGAGGATGAGATTGCCAGTGTGTTGATGAGCACGGCCAGCGACGATGGAGAGAAGCCGGATGTAGGGGTGAACGCTCCGCGATACAGGCCGGTAACGGTAGTGAATGCGGGGGCGAGAAAGGTGCTGGAGCTGAAGGTGGAGGTTCCGGTAGAGGATATGGCGCGACTGGGCGAGATTGAGGAGCACCCTAGCGGGCCGGCTTCACAGGGACCGAAACGGACTTCGATATGGCAGTCGATCTATCCGCGGTTGCTGGAGATTATTCAGGGACGGACTTCGACCCTGATCTTTGTGAATGCGCGTCGGGTGGCGGAACGGCTGGCGGGGGCGTTGAATGAGCTTGCCGGAGAGGCGATTGCACGGGCGCATCATGGCTCGCTGGCGGCGACACAGCGGACTGAGATTGAGGAGCTGCTGAAGGAGGGGAAGATCAAGGCGCTGGTGGCGACGTCGTCGCTGGAGCTGGGGATCGATATGGGAGCGATCGATCTGGTGATTCAGATTGAGGCTCCGCCGTCGGTGGCGAGTGGGATGCAGCGGATTGGGAGGGCGGGGCACCAGGTTGGGGCGCCTTCATGTGGGATTATTTTTCCGAAGTATCGGGCTGACTTGATTGCCTGTGCGGCGGTGACACGGGCGATGCATGAGGGGCATGTGGAGTCGACGCGGTTTCTGAGGAACCCGCTGGACGTACTGGCGCAGCAGATGGTGGCGGTGATTGCGCATCCACCGTTGAATGTGGCGGATGCGGAGCGCAGGACGAAGCACACGTCCGTGGAGGAGGAGAGCCCGGGGATTAGCTATGCGGCGCTGTTTGGGCTGGTGCGGAGTGCGGCGCCGTTTGCTGGGTTGAGCCAGAGTGTGTTTGATGGTGTGCTGGATATGCTGGCGGGGCGCTATCCTTCGGATGAATTTGCGGAGCTGCGGCCGCGGATTACGTGGGATCGGACACGGAATTGGATCACGCCGCGCGCGGGGGCGAAGCGGATTGCGATTTTGAATGGTGGGACGATTCCTGATCGCGGGACGTATGGAGTTTTTCTTGCGGGGGAGAGAGCGAAGCCGGTGCGGGTGGGCGAGCTGGATGAGGAGATGGTGTTCGAGAGCCGGACCGGGGACACTTTTATTCTCGGGGCTTCGGCTTGGCGGATCGATGAGATTACGCATGATCGTGTACTGGTGACGCCGGCCCCGGGTGAGGCGGGGAAGATGCCATTCTGGCATGGCGACCAGGCGGGGAGGCCGTTGGAGTTTGGGCGCAGAATTGGCGCGCTGGTGCGGGAGTTGCGCGAGGCGCCTCGCAGCGTGTCGATGACACGGCTGACGACAGAGCACGATCTGGAGCCGGGGGCGGCGGAGAATGTGCTGCGGTATCTGGCGGATCAGGAGTTGGCTACGGTTGTTGTTCCGGATGATAGGAATATTGTGATTGAACGCGTGAGGGATGAGCTGGGCGACTGGCGGGTGTGCGTGTTGACGCCGTTTGGCAGCAGGATTCATGCGCCCTGGGCGATGGCGGTGACGGCGAAGCTGCGGGCGACGGGTGGACAGGAGGTGGAGACGATGTGGTCGGAGGATGGCTTTGTGCTGCGCTTTCCCGAGACCGAGGAGGCTCCGGCGATCGACCCGATTTTGCTGGAGCCGGAGGAGGCGGCGGAGCTGGTGCTGCGGCAGTTGGGATCGACGGCGCTGTTTGCGGCAAAGTTTCGCGAGAGTGCGGCGAGGGCCTTGTTGCTGCCGAGGAGACGGGCGGATGGACGGACTCCGCTGTGGCAGCAGAGGAAGCGGGCGTATGACCTGCTGAGTGTAGCGAGCCGGTATGCTTCGTTTCCGATTTTGTTGGAGGCATATCGCGAGTGTTTGCGCGACGTGTTCGATATGCCGGCGCTGATGGAGACGCTGCGGAGCATAGGGAATCGTTCGCTGCGTGTACATACGGTGGACTCGCGAACGCCATCGCCGTTTGCATCGGCGCTGCTGTTCAGTTATGTGGCGAACTACATCTACGATGGGGACGCTCCGCTGGCGGAGAGGCGGGCGCAGGCGTTGTCGATCGACCAGGACCAGCTGCGGGAATTGATGGGTGATGCCGATCTGCGGGAGTTGCTGGATATCAACGCGATTGAAGAGACGGAAGAGCAGTTGCAGTGCGTCGTTGAGAGCTACAAGGCGCGGGGGATGGATGGGGTGCATGATCTGTTGCTGCGGCTGGGGGATTTGACTCGCGATGAGCTTCGAGCGCGATGTGTAACCGACGAGGTTGCAGATAGTATCGGCAAGTTGATGCGGGCGCGACGAGTGCTGGAGGTGCAGGTCGCGGGAGAGAAGCGTGTGATTGCGGTGGAGGATGCGGCGCGATATCGGGATGCGCTGGGAGTGCCGCTGCCGCCGGGGCTGCCGTCTGCATTCTTACAGGAGATGCCGGATGCGACGGTGGATTTGCTGCGGCGGTTTGCGCGGACGCACGGGCCGTTTACAACGCCTGAGGCTGCGGGGCGATTCGATCTACCATCAGAGAGCGTTGAAGCCGTGCTGCAGCGACTCGTGCAGACGGGGAGAGTGGTGGAGGGCGGGTTTCGGCCTGGAGGGATTCATCGGGAGTGGTGCGATAGCGAGGTGCTGCGGGCGATTCGCAGAAAGTCACTGGCGCGGTTACGTAAAGAAGTTGAGCCGGTTGAGCAGAGGACGCTGGCGAGACTGTTTACGCGATGGCAGGGTGTGGTGCAACCGCGGCGAGGGCTGGATGCGCTGCTGGATGTGATTGAGAATCTGCAGGGGGCTCCGCTGCCGGCGTCGATTCTGGAGACAGAGATACTGCCGGCACGGCTGGTCGGGTACAAGCAGTCTGATTTGGATACGTTGATTGCGGCGGGTGAGGTGGTGTGGGTGGGGTTCGATCCGATTGGCGAAAGGGATGGGCGAATTGGGCTTTATCTTGCAGAGAGGCTGGCTGACCTTTGGCCGATTGCGCCTTCGCAGCCGGTGGAGCGAGTGTTGCGGGATGAGGAGGAAAATGTCATTCCTGCAGTGGCGGCGATGGTTAGTCGAGAGACGGAGATTGCTACTTATCTCCAGACGCATGGAGCTTCGTTTTTTCAGGATCTGCATGATGGTGTGGGGGGTGGGTATCCGGGGGAGACGCTGGAGGCGCTTTGGAGTTTGGTGTGGAAGGGGATGCTGACCAACGATGGGTTGGCGGCGTTGCGAGCTTATTGCGAGAGGCCGGCTGCGAGCGGTTCGCGGAAGCCGGCGCGGAGA
>Ga0182024_10010959_pt1 | contig 18339 bp, 14 predicted proteins | sample P32metaG_FD_120480 | JGI IMG/M metagenome (GOLD analysis project Ga0182024, IMG submission 120480) | Permafrost microbial communities from Stordalen Mire, Sweden - P3-2 metaG (Illumina Assembly) | ecosystem: Environmental > Terrestrial > Soil > Wetlands > Permafrost | place: Sweden: Stordalen... | reverse complement strand
GGGTGTCACCGCTCGCGGCGGTGACGGTGTACGTGAAGTTGCCCGGCGTCGACGTGTAGAGCACGCCGCTGGTGCCAGAGCCACCGTTGTTGTCGGAGCACGAGTTGATTCCCGGGCCGAAGGTGCTGTCGGTGCAGGAGAAGGTCGTGCCCACGACCTGGTTCACGTTGTAGGTGTTGCCCGTACCGGGCTGGGTGATCGCGGCGGTCGGAGCGGCCGCGACGGTGTAGGAGATGCTCGCAGTACCGGACGTCAGACCGTCACCGCTCGTGGCGGTGACGGTGTAGGTGAAGTTGCCCGGTATTGAAGTGTCGAGCACGCCGCTGCCCGACGAGCTGGTGCCGTCGGAGCACGAGGAGATGCCCGGATCCGAGGGGTCCTCGGTGCAGGAGAAGGTCGTGCCCACGACCTGGTTCACGTTGTAGGTGTTGCCCGTACCGGGCTGGGTGATCGCGGCGGTCGGAGCGGCCGACGCCAAGGGCGCCAAAGCGATGGTGGCGGCAAATGAAAGGGAAATAACGCATAGAAATGCGGCGCCCCTGGCTAAATACGCCCTCGTCGTCATGAGCGCAACCTAGTACTAAGTGGGAGAACTAGTACCCGCAGGCGAAGGGTACCGAATGCCCCCTATTTTCGCAGTTGTCGCCACTCTTTTCGACGTTTGAGATCCCTTAAGAGTTGGCGATTCTTCCTTCGAAAGGCGAATATGGAGTGGACGACTCTTCCGCGCGGATCGAACGCTGGTCCGATTTGTCGAGTGAGTTTTTGACATTCCCGATGACGTTAGGACGGGAGTTGAAATTCGTCTACGCGAATGACTGAGCGGCGACAAAGGGCGTCACTTCGTGCGCTACCGCCGAAGCCAGTTAACTCTTACCCTTTTTCTTTTTTCCTTTTTTCTTTTTCTTCTGCTTTGACTTTTCAAACTTTGTCTGAAAGTTCGGAACTTCATGATGTTCAAGATCGTTCAGTTCGATCGTTGTATCGAGTTCGTCAGGTACCAGAGGTACTTCTGGAACTTCTGGCACTTCAGGAACGTCTGGAATATCAGGCACCTCGGGAACCTCAGGAACGTCTGGAATATCAGGCACCTCGAGCACCTCAGGAACTTCGGGAATCTCGATGACGTCGGGAATCTCTGTGACGTCGGGAATGTGTGGCGTTTCAGGGAGGGTAGGGATGGCGGCAGCCGATCCGAGCCAGTACTCCTCTTCCATGACAACCGGCTCTTCCTCTGATTCAACCAACTCACTCAAGGGGGTCACCTGCTGGGTGAGCACCCGTTCCAATGATGGCCGCAACGCAGCGACGACGGTGGCCCCATAAAGAATGAGGAACTCCTCGACGGTAACGTCCAAGAACGCGGCGAGGGCGGGAAAAACGTCGACTGAAGGTCGCTGTTCGTCGCGTTCGTACGAGCTATAGGTCGTACGGCTCATACCGACTTTCTCGGCGGCTTGCACGCGGGACATTCTGAGCCCATCGCGCCGCTTTGTGAGAGCACTTCCGATCGTCGCCTCACTCACAGGGGCGCCCCTTCGAGCGTGAAGCGCGTCATCGGATCAAAGGTTGATCGAGTGACCTGGCAATCGTGAGACCAATATCGCGGCGACGACGAAACGATGTCGCGGCGACGGTGTGATTTTCGCCGTGTTGAAGAAATCGATAGTGAACCCAATGTGGGTTTCTGAGGTTCGAGTCTCCCTGGCATTTCAAGAGTGATACTAGGACATCAACGTGGTGAGCGGAGCCACGCGATGTCGTGAGTTGATCCACATCGTGGTCCGCGCTCTCGGGTTGGGGCAAGCTCCGCAGGACGAGATCCGTTGACGCGTGGGATACGACTCGTCCAAACTGGCGCGTACGAAACTTCACTAACCTCTGGGTCGGTATGAATTCACCCCGTGCGTACGCCCGTTTGGGGCTAAGAGTGGCGAAAACCAGTCGAGTGGGATGTCAGGTCACCGTCGTCGCGATGATCGGCGTCATCGTCGCGTCTCTCTCCGTTCAGTGGCCCGTGGCTGCGAACGCCCAAAGTTCACCAGCGCGCGTCTCGCCGCTGAACGTCAATGGCTCGTACCCAACCGGTACGCCTGACAGTGCGGAGCCGTCGGGAGAGTCTCCTCCCGGGGCGCAAGCTCTGGTGGGCTACGCCCTCAGGTACGAAAACGACTTCACGGGGAGAAGGGTTCCTCCGGGATGGTACGTCTTTACTGGAATTCCCGGCGGTGATCCCGGTGGGCACTTCGGCATCTCCCATGTGGTGGTGGCCAATGGTGTGCTCCAACTCAACACTTATCGGAACCCGGCGTGGCACAACGGTTGGGTCACCGGAGGGATATGCCAGTGCGGTGTCGCCCGACGTTACGGTGCGTACTTCGTTCGCTCTCGAATAACCGGTCCCGGTCCGACCGCGGTGGAACTGCTCTGGCCATCGAACAACACCTGGCCGCCAGAGATCGACTTCAACGAGACGGGTGGGACAGCCGCCTCGAGCACAAGTTCGGTTCACTACGGTGCGACCAATAACGTCGTTCGTTCCAAAGTGGATATCAACATGACGCTGTGGCATACGTGGGGTGTCATCTGGACGCCTCACTACATTCTCTACACAGTGGACGGACGACTGTGGGGACAGTTGAGAGTTGCTTCAGATATTTCGAGCGTGCCGATGACGCTCGACTTCGAGCAGCGACAGGAATGTCAAGAACACCGTCAATGTCCCACTGCGCCTGAGTCCATGCAGATTGACTGGGTGGCCGAGTTCACCCCGCGTTGATCATCTCGAACACCGGGGATTCACTGCGACATGGTGCAAATTACTATTGACCGGGTACGTTGACACGGCGGCGCTCATGCCAAGTAGCCACGTCGAACTCTTAACTGAACTTTGGCCGCGTTTACCTATGCCGACTAAGATATTTTTCTGCGGAGCGGTTAAATGGCGGAAACGGATGCGACCGTATTGATGTTGAGGCTGTTTTGTCTGGTTGAATCGTCACCACTTCGAGTTCTCAGCCACGGGCACGAAGGACTTCTTGATGAGCGATAGTGCGCGCGACGACGACTTGGACAAAAGTCCGACGACGCCACGCGTGAGCGTCATCGTGTGTGCGTACACCCTCGACCGCTGGGAACTCCTCAATGAGTCACTACAGTCGGTTGTTCGTCAGGAACTGCAACCTCATGAAGTCATCTTGTGCATCGATCACAACGTTGAACTGTACGAGCGATGTGTCGCTGAGTTGGCACCCAAGCTCGCGGAGGCCCCGTGGGAGTTTCGGGTGATTCAGAATAAGTTCGAGACGCGCTTGGGCGGCGCTCGCACGTCCGCGGCGGAGATCGCCACCGGTGACGTGTTGGCCTTTCTCGATGACGACGCGACGGCCTCCTCGTCGTGGTTGCGCTTCCTGATCAAGCCGTACGAAAATCCCAAGGTTGTCGCGGTCGGTGGAGCTCCCGTCGCGAAGTATGAAACAACACGGCCCCGTTGGTTCCCGTACGAATGTCACTGGATCTTTGGTTGTGCCTATCGTGGACTACCGGAACACTTGGGACCCATCGATCACTTGATCGGCGCCAACATGTCGATTCGCCGCGAAGCCCTGATGTCGTGGGGCGGATTTCAATCGGACAACCACGACGACATGGATCTCAGTCACCGGACGATTCACGCGTACGGCGCGACCGCCCTGTTATACGAGCCCGACGCCGTCGTCCATCACTTTGTCCCTAAGGCCCGTCTGACCTGGGGCTATTTCTGGCGTCGCTGCTTCTTCGTGAACCGGGGGAAGGTGCAAGCATTTCGAGATATGAACGAGGCTTCGAATCTTCGCGCGGAGTTGCGCTTCGCGAGCCGGTCGCTTTCACGTGCCCTGTTGACGGAGGGGAGAGAGCTGCTTCGAGGGGATCCGTACGCGCCGGTCAGGTACCTGGCACTCGTCTCCGCTCTTGCCTTGGGCGGTGCGGGCGCCATAGCCGGGCGTTTACGATGATCGCCTCGGGACCACGAAAGCCACGACCGTCGTCGTGGCGTAGGTAACGGTCGTGCGTGTTCTGATCGTGGGCGCGGGTCCTGCGGCGGCGGCAGTCGCGATTGCGCTGTCGAAATCCTCGGATATCGAAGTGCAAGTCATCGACGTCGGTGGACGATTGGAAGATGAGAATGACGCCGCTCGGCTTCGCATGTCCAAAAGTGGTCCGAGCGATTGGGCGAATGGGGACCTGCGCACCGTTAGTCAAACCGCAGTCGCTTCGAAGCGCCACCGTCTGCCGGAGAAGAGAGTCTTCGGTTCCGACTTCCCCTTTCGTGATTTTGGTCAGCTCGAAGGCGTAAGCGTTGAAGGAGACTTGAACTCTCACGTTGTCTCTGGTGCCTACGGAGGATTCAGTAACACGTGGGGCGCTCAGACAATGGTGTTCAGCGATGCCACGTTCGACGACTGGCCGTTTCCACGTAGCGCGCTCGAGCAGGACTATCGCGCCATTCTCAACACGATTCCTTACTCGGCGGAAGAAGACGATCTCGCGGAGTACTTCCCGCTGTGGGGACCAGCGGACGCGCTGCCACCGCTCGGTGAGGGCCCGGATCGGATCCTGCGCGCCTACGAGCGAAACAGGATCAGGGTCAGGCGTAACGGTGTCCTGGTCGGCAAGGCGCGTCTCGCGATGCGAGGCGCGGAGTGCGTGTCCTGTGGCCTTTGCATGACGGGGTGTCCGTACTCTTTGGTGTACTCGGCGTCACATACCTTCGACGACCTCGTGCGCAGCGGCCGGGTCGACTACGTCGGCGGCTACGTCGCGCAGACACTGGGCGAGCAAGAGGGCCGACCCTTCGTGGCCGCTCGCTCGTTGAACTCAGGCCGTGTCGAAACGTTCCACGCTGACAAGGTGTTCGTCGCCTGCGGCGCGCTAGGAACCACACGACTCGTCGCTCAGTCACTAGGAATGTGGTCACGGCGGATTCACATGAGCGAGTCGCAGCAGTTCCTCGTCCCTCTGCTGTCGCTTCGTGGAATGAAAGACTTAACCCAGGACGGATCGTTCACGCTCAATCAGTTCAATATTGTTCTTCCCTTCGATGAAGCCGGTCACGATCTGGTCCAGATCCACGGTTATCCCTACAGCAAGGCAATGGATGACGCGCTGCCGAGTCTCTTGCAACACCAGGTACTCAAAGGTGTGGCGTCGGCCCTACTGAAACGACTGACGGTCGGCCTTGGCTATCTGCCGTCGTGGTGGTCTCCCGGATTTGACGTCTTGCTGACGCGACCCGAGTCAGAGGGCGCGTTGGCGGGCATGACGTTGACGCCCTCGGCCGCTGGCGAAGAGCTCACGGTTCCGATGCTTCGAGCGGTGGTGAAGCGACTCGTGATGTCGGCTCCGTACCTCGGTGTCGTGCCGGTTGTGCCACAGGTCACCCTGTCGGCCCCGACGAAGAGCTATCACTTCGGGGGGAGTTTTCCTCACGCGCGAGAGCCGAAGGAAGATCTCGAGTCGGACGTCTTAGGTCGTGTGCGTCCGTGGCGAGACATTCACTTGGTGGACGCGTCGGTGTTTCCAACGGTGCCAGCGACGACGTTCACCCTTTCCATCATGGCGAACGCGCATCGAATCGCACGTTGCGTCATTGAGGAGTCACGTGGCTAAGGATCGCGAACCCCTGGTAGGGGTTACTGGTTCGAACGGGTACCTCGGCAGTGCGCTCGTCGCTGCCCTGAGGGCAGAGGGCCTCGACGTCGTGGAGTATCGGCGTGTGGCGCCCGACGTCATCGGGAACGCGGAGGTTCGCCAACTCGATCTCGGTGGGCCAATGGACGCTCGAGCATTCGAGGGCGTCACGTGCCTCGTCCACGCGGCGTGGGATCTCCGCGAGACCGATCCTCGTCGAGCCTGGGAGCGAAACGTCGAGGGTTCGAAGCGGCTGCTCGAGTCTGCGCTCGACGCCGGGGTTGAACGTGTCATCTTCGTCTCTTCGATGTCGGCGTACTTCGGGACCAAGCAGGACTACGGGCTCATGAAGCTTTCGGTGGAGCGCGCCGTCTTGGAGTCGAATCAAGTGGTGGTTCGCCCCGGCCTCGTCTACGGTGCGCAGTCAGGAGGTATGGCCTCAACGCTCGCGAAACTGGCGCGACTTCCCGTGATACCAGTGTTCAGCGGCGCGCACCAATTCACTCTGCACGTTGACGATTTTCTTGCCGCAATGATGACGCTGGTGCAATCGGATGAAGTGCCTTCGTCGGTGATCGGCTTGGCCCACGAGCCAGCGACTTCGTTCAAGGAGATCATGCTCGCGTTGGCGCCTGGTTATGGCGGCGGGACCAAGACCATTGCGGTACCGTGGCACCCGCTCCTCGGACTCTTGCGAGTTGCGGAGCGACTCAGGTTTCCGCTGCCCGTGCGTTCGGACTCCCTGCTGGGTCTGGTGAGACCCGCGTCCGGTGTCCCGGGCCGAGACGTCGCCCATCACCTCGGACTCTCGTTTCGTCCTTTCAGCGTCGCAGCAGAATAGGTGCACCCAGCTAGGAGGTCGCGAGGATGATGAACGAAGCGTTGGACTCTCTTCGTTGACGGATCCACGTCGCTGCTTGGCACAGCGGTGCGCAGAGAAGGTCAACATTCGATCACACGGTGATGATTACTTTGCGGTGTACTCCGCCACCCAGTCAATCAACATGGACACGGGACGGGTCGGGCACTGCTGGCCTATTTCACACAACTGGCGCTGCTCAAAGTCGAGAGTCATTGGCTTGGCGGAAATTTCGTCGGCGGCCGCGATGGTTCCCCAGACCGAACCGTCGACGATGTACGTGATTGCTTTGGGCGTCCAGATCACTCCCCAGGTGTGCCACTGCTCCATGTCAATGGTGACGAATCGCTGCTCGATGAGATTTATTGGGCCGTAGTGCAGAGTCGACGACGTAGCGTCCACCGTTCCACCCGTCTCATTGAAGTCGATCTCCGGTGGCCAAATGTTTGACGCGGGCCAGAGTAGTTCGACTTCATTGGGGCCAGTTCCAGTGACTCGAGAGCGGACAAAGTATGCCCCGTACACCTTGCGTAGGCCACACTGACAAAGTCCGCCCGTGACCCATCGATTTTGGAAATTTGGATCCTTCCACGTATTGAGCCGCAGCAATCCTCCGCTGACCACCACGTGGGAGCTAGCGAACTGCCCCCCGGGAGAGCCCGCGGGAATACCCGTGAAAATGTTCCAGCCTGGAGGAAGTGACGCGCCATCGAAGTTGGCCACGTACGTGAGGCTGTAGCCAGCGAGTGCGTTCGAGCTAGGAGGATTGTCCCCCGAGGGCGCATCAGTGGCCTTGATGCCCACTGGGTACCCACCGTGTGCGGAGGGGGGGGTGGGCTTAAACGTAGAGTTGCCGGCGGAATTTATCGCGAAGAGAACCGTCACCAGAATCGCAATACTTGCCGTTATAACGGTGATCACAACGATGCGAGCGTTCCAGGGGCTTTGTCGATTGTGCGACGGACGAACCGGAGCAGCCTCTGATTGATTGATCATGTCGGTTTTCATGTTAGTGAGCCATCGATTGAAGGGCAGTAACCCTTCAGCGCCGCCCAAGGTCCTTGAAATAGGTACTTGCTTGGATCCGCGATGCGATCTCGAAGTGCTCCTGCGCAACAGACCTCGGTCCGCCTTGCGTCCGACGCTGGAGCAGTCTTTACACCGGTAATCACGTTTTCACGCATGAGACCGATTACCTGGATAGAACGCCGGTGGAGGCTGACAGTACGCGGCGATCGTGAAGCTCCGTCGTGAGCAAGTTTGGGATTGTCCATTTTCACCCGCCACGGCCAGAGGCTCATCGTCCCCGATCGTGCCGGCCAGACTTTACACCTGGCGGACAACATATTCGTGTTCACCGGTAGGCACGAGTCGAGTTCGAGCGCGTGTCGCGGTCGACAGATCGAACGGCATCGTTATTTAACGTTGCCGAGGACCGTAGCAAGACGTGTGCGTGCGACGGCGACTGGACCGGTTACTGCGGTCGCTGGCGCTCAGCGTGAATCTCGAGCCACTTCACTTGTGTCGAAAGAAGTTCGATGAAACGACCATTCGTCTTTTGTCCTTTTCGCGCATTCGTACAGGCCCGTCGACGAAGTCCACGACGTCTAGTGTTCGGCTACGTCGACGCTCGCAACGCGGCGGATCAGCCGGAAAATCGTTTCCCTCGGCGAAACGCTTGGCCGTTCGGATAATCATTTGGAGTTTCGCTTCGCGCTCTATCTAGGATACGAAGCAGATCTGACTACTGAAGTACGAGGCCGACGTTCATGAGCGAAAACAAAGAAGGAAGAGGGGTAATCGCATCGTTGTACGAACTGCTTATGCGCGTGCCGGGCTTCGATCGGTTTCTCCCAACATTGAACAGACGATTTTTTGCGTACCAATTCGAGAGAGGCCTCGCCCGATTTCACGACGTACTCGAGGAAACTGAACTTGAGGGACGATATTGGGTATTTTCGGGCATGCTTCTCGGATGGGCTCGCGAGGGAAAACTGCTGCCTCGTGATCGCGACGCCGACTTTGGCATACTTCCGGACGACGTTCCGCGCTTAATGCGTGCGGTGCCAAAGCTCTCGAAGGCGGGATTCCGTCCTTACAGGCAGTTCCGAACGAACGACGGCGTGCTTGTCGAACTTATGTTTCTTCGACGCCGAGCCATCTACGATTTTTCTGTCTTCTTCCCCCGTGAAGATGAACTTCAGTATTTCATGTTCGGTTGGCCACCCGACCAGCTCGTCGAGGTCGAAAAGCGCTTGCCAGTGCAAAAGCTTGTGCACTTCGAGTTCCTCGGTCGTTCGTGGCTTCGTCACGAAGACTACGAACGCGAACTCGAGTTAAATTACGGGGATTGGCGTACTCCGCACAGTGGTTGGAATTACTTGAGTGATGGACCAAACATGGTGAGTACGCAACCGTGGGTCAATACCGATACATCGTGGCTCGACTGAATTAGAGGTCACTGCGAACATAGCCAAAGTGATCGACCGACGAAAGTTTCTTCATTCGACGACCGATGATGGCTCGTCGGCACCTGGAGTTGTGCCCACGCCCGTCATTCGATATCGACGGACCGATATTGGGACAAAGACAATCAACGTAATGGCCGCGTTTACTAATGCTGCGATACCAATTGCCTCGATGCCGAGATGTCCGATAAGAACAAGAACCACTCCGAGCTGGATCAGACTACTGGCGAGATTGCGCGCCGTCATCCACCACACACGTTTATCCAGCCACGCAAAAGTGCTGTAGAAAACCATCACGGCGCTACCCAGAAGCGACAACAGCAACATCCTCATGAGTGTCGTTCCATGGGTCGAGTACGAAGCCCCAAATATCCGAAGGTACTCGGGAGCAAAGATGTAGCCAAGCACCACGCTCGGCACGAGCACCACGACGAGCGCGCGAATGGCGGAGTTTGCGTGACCGCGGAGTTCCCCTGGCTCATGCGAGGCCTCAACGAGAAAAGACCGGACGATGCTCCAACAGAAGAGGCCGACGCCACTCGAGATCATGGTCGGGAGAAAGAAATGAGCATTGGCGACCGCTCCCAGCCGTTGAATCACGATGAGCGAGAGGAGCGATGGCATGAAAACGGCCGAGAGTAATGCGGTGTACTGCGCGCCAGCGAGCAAGACCAGATCGCGCGTCGAAGGAAGAGTCTCAGTTATTCCAGTCAATGACATGTGTTCCGGGATACGTTTACGAAACAGGTACCAGCTCACCGCTATGACCGTCACCACGACCGGCACGGTCCACGCCACAAAGATTCCTTGGCTCGAAGTGATGAAGATGCACGCGGGTAACAGGCCAAGCTTCGCCAGCGCATAGGCAATGTTCTCTACCGCGACCCACCGAGAAGCTCTCAGGCCAATCAGTACGGAGTCCTGCAAGGCGAAGATTGTCCAGAGTACGACGGCCGCGACAAAGAGGGTCCTCCAGCCCAAAGACGTTGGCAAGAAACGATGACCGAATCCCAACACCAGGTACGAGACTGCCAAAATGAATCCAAAGCCGACGCACGTGACGTAAGCCCGCATGACGAAATCGCGCGTTAACTTTCCGGCTACGGGAAGGAATCGTTCAAAGATTGATCCATAACTCAGCTGCGCGAGGTTTGCCAGAAGCAACATCGCCGCGATCTCAGCCGTGGTGCGGCCGACTGTTGCGGTCGAAGCCAAGTGTGCGGCTACTCCCCAAAAGACCACTCCGATGACCGCGGTGCCTCCAGCCGAAATCATCAAGGCGATCGCGTTCTGTACGAGACGTCCAGGACGTAAGCGGGCCTTCAAATCAACCACGATCGATCGCCACGTCATATTTCGCACATTTCAAGAGAACCAAATATAGAAACTGTTTACCATCTCTAGTGAACCTCACCGCAACCGAAGTGCCCGTTCTGACACCGCAACGGTTCCGTGCAACTCTAGGTTTCAATGCGCACAAAGCGCAGTTCGGCACTGACGACAACTGCTTCACTCGGATTATGAACGATTAGAGCCAGAAGCTGGACCAGTGATCTTCCAGTACTGTTCGGGCGCTTTCATCGTCGCTCTAAATCCCCTCCGGTGGTTGCTTTTCGTTGGGCCGAACTGTGTCGCGTACAGCTTCATGACGTTGCGCTTGATGTTGGGGTCGCCGGAGAACAACTCAGGAGTCGCCAGGTTGACAGTCTTCTCGACCGTTGCGAGTCGCTCGGGCACCGCTTTTGGTATCGCCAAGCCGTACGGCATATCCAAATAGAGATACCACTCGTACGCTGACTTTTTGGCGAGCTCGAGACAGGCGTCGCTCACGGCAAGATGATCGGGGTGAAACAGTCCCAGCGGTGACAGAACTGATTTGGGGCGTCTCTCTTCGAGAACTTGGCTGAGTGTGTCTCGAATCTCTTGTTTGTCGTCGGACCGGGTAAGCACTTGTAAGTAGTCGTTGTCATGAAATTCCAACCACACGTAGTGAGCCGAGAGCATCGACATGGCCTCCGCGTCCTCATCTCGCCGTTTCTTGATCGCGTTGGGAGCGAATGGCTCACCGGTGGTCCGGCTGTTGTACCCCTCATGGAACGCATCCGGAGCACCAGCCAATACGGTTATCACTGTCACGTCAGAGTGCGCGTGGATGAACTGTGCACACGAAAGTACGGCGTCGTCGAGATGGGTCGAAATCACGACTATTGGCTGCAGTGGTGAAAATTTTGTCATCGACCCGCTCCGTCTCCCTCGGCCTGCCAATATCTATCCATTCTCCAACGCGCTTTCTGCAGCTGATACCAGGTCTCGGGCGATTCGATTTCAGCCGACCTTACGGCAGCTCCGACCTTGACTTACGCATGGAGACGACGCTTCGCAGGTACGCGAAGGGGCCATAGGCCATTCCTAGAAGTTGGTAGACCTTGGTTCTACGAGGAAAACTCGTTAATTTGCTGGGCGACAGTCGTTCCTCGGGGCGCAGCAGCATTTTGAGACCCAAGGGAACTTTTCGAAGGATGGTCACGAGTCTGCGGGGGTCATCGAGAACGAGCGACGTGTACATTGCCGTCAACCCTGTTCCGTAGCCGAAGACCTGGATCATGAATTCGTGACTAGACCTGCGGTGCGAATGGCGAACAAGCGCCGTCGGTTCGTACGCAACCGTTCCTCCGCCGAGCAAAATGTTGATGAATACCTTCAAGTCTTCGGCACTTTTCGCCTTCGTACCAATACCGACACGAACATCAAAGCCGCCGTATCGCTGAAAGGCCGAGCGACGAACCGCCATGTTGCATCCCGCTCCGAAGTGTCCGGCAGAGTAGGGGAATAATGGGTCCGAGTCAGCGACGATCTTGGTGCTCCACTTTCTCGCCAGAAATGACTTCGTGAAGCCGCCGTAGAACTCCTCAAACCACAACTGAGGTCTCGTTTCGAGATCCGTTGGGCGAACCATTCCACCTATTGCGTCCACGTCCTCATCAAGTGCGAATCTCACACCAAGCGCACGTAGCCAGTTCCGGTCAACGATGACGTCGTCGTCTGTGAACGCGATGAACTCCCCGGTCGTGACGGCGATTCCTCGATTGCGAGCGGCTGAACCTCCGATCGAGGTTTCCAACACCACGCGGACGCGACCGTCACCCGTGAACTCCGGTATTGGATCATGGTTGACGCCCGGACGATTGTCCACAACGACGATCTCAAAGTCCGGATAATCGAGTGCGAGCAGCGACTCAACCGTCCGATTCAGGTGGTCGGTGCGCCGGTAGATGGTGGGAACGACTATCGAGGCCTTCGGTAGAAGATTGTCTGGAAACGACGCGTACGATGACGGTTCGAAGTTTGCGTACTCTTCGGCCAACTCTTCAAGAACTGAGGCAGCTAGGCCGACGTCGTCCGCGGACCTCTCGACCATCCCAACAACTTGACCGCCCTTCGCCACTTCCACCCAGATTCTGTCACCCGGGAATGAGTTGAGTTTGACAGCACCTCGATCACCATCAATCTCGACTCGAACCAATCTCACTGGGCTGGGATCGTTCATCGCACGAGACCTTTCATTTTCAACTTTCTCTTGGCTCGTATGGCCCAACGGCCCAGTCGCCTTACTGCCCAGTTTGTGCAATCTGTGAAAATCAAGATATGTCGTGGTACTCCCAAGCTTGGGATGTTCGATTGAATTTACCATTCATCGGTGGATTCTGGTACTCGCGCCGGTTCGTCTCGCGCGTCAACAACCCGCAATGTCGACTAACAATCTCAGCAATTGACGGCGGTGACGGGACCCGAGCATCGCGAAGCTGTCTAGACGATGACAACGCGACGAGCGCGAATCCCTAAACGGTGCGAACTCTTGGTGTTGGCACTGCGACGAGGGTGCGACACGCAAGGCCCCCGCGGACACATTTTTGTTAGAGAGTACGCGCTCAAGAAGACATCCAAACTCTGATTAATTCGTCGCCGATCCTACTTTTTTGCCATATTCTCAAAAATGAGGATTCGCCGTGACGGATTCTCTCGCGGCGCCCTGATGAGTCGGGCAGTTTCACCCTATTTACCTGGGATTTGGCGAAGGGTAGCATTGATCATGGTTGAGCAAATGACTTTTCTGGCTAAGGCTCGACGATTGGCGCGTATTTCGACAGGTTGGCGTGCTCAACTCGCTGGCGGACTACTCCCTTGAAAATTGATGCTGAAATGACGCTGAAAGTTCAATTCGGTTCGAAGGCAGGGACCCTGCGGGCGCTGGCCGCGGTGCTGACTTCTGCCCAAGTTCTCCCCGTTTTTGTCTTCTCGGTGGGTGAGTGGCAACGAGACAGGGACGCCGTTCTGCAGCTGATCGAGAAGTTGTCTTGGTCAAGTGCGGGTCCTCTGGTCGTACGAAGTTCGGCAATGGGTGAGGATTCTCACACCCAATCTCTTGCGGGTCAGTTCAGCTCTGTATTGAACGTGAATGGACGAGCCCACATTATTCAGTCCGTCGCTGAGGTCGTCGAGTCGTACGGACGACTTCATGACGACGATGAAGTCCTCATTCAACCTGAGGTCGTGGACGCCCTTTACAGCGGCGTTGCTTGTAGTTGCGACCCGAGTACCGCCGCACCGTATCGCGTGATTTCGTGGCACGAAGGCACCGACACCACCAAAGTCACGATGGGGAACGCTGACGACGTTGAGAATTGGGTCGGCGTACCATTTCGAAAGCCCGTGGCTCTTCCAGATCCTCTCAAACCCTTGTTGGCTCTTCTTGATGAAATCGAGGCGCTGACGGGAGAGGGGCGATTCGAGGTGGAATTCGCGATCAATAGTAAGCGCGACACGATTCTTCTTCAGGCCCGTCCGCTCGTCGTATCGCCCTCGACGGTGTCTCCCAGCAGGCACGCGAAGGCTCTACGGAGTCTTTCGAAGGGTCTGAAGCAACGAAGTGACGGCACGTCATTGGCCGGTGCGCCGATCTACTCGTCCATGTGTGATTGGAATCCAGCGGAAATGATTGGGGAGAAGCCCCGTCAACTCGCGGCGTCACTGTACGAGGCTCTCATCACGGATGAAGCGTGGGCGGCCTCGAGGACGTCGTACGGATACCGCGATATGCGCGGCACCCCTCTTATGGTGAATTTCGGCGGACTTCACTACATAGACGTTCGAGCCGATTTCTACTCGTTTACACCGAGCGCCGTGAACGAGGGGCTGGTGGCGCGACTCAGCGAGTATTACTCGCGGAAACTTCTTGCGTCACCTGAGTTGCATGACAAGGTTGAGTTTGAGATCGTCACAACGTGTAACGCGTTTGGACTTTCAGATCAAATGGCAAAGCTGCGTTCAGAAGGTTTTAGTGAAGACGACGTTAACGAACTTCACCTTTCTTTAGTTGAACTGACAAACGACGTGCTTTCTGGTGAGACGACCTGGCGCCGTGACCGGAAATTGCTAGAAGAGTCGCGGACCCTTGAAGCGACGGATATTCAAAGTGCCCTTGTAAGTTGCCGGGACTCTGGCGGGTTCCCGTTCGCGGGACTTGCGAGGGCCGGATTCATCGGAAGCAAACTCCTGAAGGGCCTAGTGGAAAGGCAAATTCTCTCTTCTGATGATCTCGAGAGGCTCATGGGAAGTCTCAAATCGGTCACCCAGGACATGTTGCTTGATTTTCACCGGTTGGGGCGAGAGGAGTTTCTTTCCCTCTACGGACACCTTCGCCCGGGTACCTACGACATTTGCGCGCCTTCGTACGCAGAGGACCCCGAGCGATACTTCGGTCAAGACGCCGGCGGCGATCTCCCGAGCTCGACAAAGGGAGCCTTCAGCCTCACTGATCCCCAACGCGACGCAATAGCGCTACTCATGGCGCAAGATCACATTGCAGGGACGCCGGACGTTCTCATTGAGTTCATACAATCTTCCATTCGAAATCGCGAGTGGGGAAAGTTCGAGTACTCGAAGCAGGTAAGCCACCTACTTAACCTGGTCAACAATTTCGCTGAGCACCATGGACTTTCGAGAGAGGACGTTTCCTTTCTTCCAATTCAATCGATTCTTGCCGGTCAAGAAATGAACGGCAACTCCGACGAGTTCTTCTCTCGCCTTATCGCAGAAAAGCGTGACGATTACGAGCTCACGAGTTCAATTCTTCTCCCATCTTTTGTCACGTCGCCCAACAACTTTTTCGATTTCTTGGTGCCAAATATCGACCCGAACTACGTCACAAAAAAGCGTGTTATCGGTAGGGTCGCCGACGTCGACCGCGGTGATGACGTCAAGGGTGCGATCGCCCTTATCAGTAGCGCGGATCCCGGGTTCGACTGGCTGTTCACCACGGGAATCGTGGGGTTGATAACCGCGTACGGAGGCGTCAACTCACATATGGCGATACGGGCGCAAGAGTTGGGAATTCCGACCGTGACGGGTGTTGGCCCGAATCGATTTGCCTCGTACCGAAACGCTCATTCGATTGAACTCGACTGTGCCGCTGGTTTCGTGCGAGTCACTCGATGAAGAAAGTCGGAATTACTCAACGTCAGCTGCCCGTGACCTCGACGGGAGAGGTTCGTTTTGCACTTGACGAACGCTGGTCTCACGTACTTTGGGCCTACGGAATCCTGGCCGTACCACTCCCGAACGTTCCGAGTCTGGCGCTCTCGACGGCGAAAGAACTACATCTCGACGGCATTATTTTGTCCGGAGGGGGCGACCTTGCCAACTACGGGGGAGACTGCCCAAACCGAGACGAAACGGAGCGGCTGCTCTTGTCGTGGGCGATCGAAGCAGAAATGCCTCTCCTCGGAGTCTGTCGCGGTATGGAACTCATTGCCGACACAATGGGCTGTTCACTGGTTCGAACTGAGGGGCACGTCGGAGCCGTGAACAGTATTGAAGGCCCCCTGATGACCGGTTCGGTGACGTGTTATCACGACTGGGCCGTCAATGATTTGTCGGCGTCACTCGTTGGCTTGGCGTGGGCGGGCACCGTGTTGGAAGCACTCGCAACGCCCGACGGAAGGGTGCTTGGCGTCATGTGGCACCCCGAGAGGGAATGGCCAAACAATCCGTCCGCGACCGAGTTGGTCCGACACCATTTCGGCGCAGCGTAATGAAGGGATTGATTCTTGCCGCGGGACGAGGCTCGCGAATGGCGTCGCTTACCTCGGACCGACCAAAAGGTCTCGTCGAGATCGATGGGCGGACACTTCTGGATCGTCAACTGAGCGCGTTGGCGCTCGCGGGCATCACGGACGTCGCCATTGTTGGTGGATGGCAGATCGACGGACTGCGCCCGCTGGGATTGCCCTTGTACTCCAACCCCAACTGGGAGACAACGACCATGGTCGATAGCCTTTTATCGGCAGAATCTTGGTTCGAGGGAGAACCCGTTTTCGTCTCCTACGCCGACATCATTTTCGGGCGTGACGTCGTTCAAAGGATGATGGCCTGCGATGACGACCTCGTCATCGCCTACGACCAGCAGTGGTTGGAGAAGTGGAGTTTGCGATTTGAGGATCCACTCTCGGATGCTGAGACCTTCACGTTAACGTCGGACGAGTATCTGACGGACATCGGTCGACGCGCGACTGACCTTGCAGAAATTGAGGGCCAGTACATGGGACTGCTCTTGATTCGTCCGTCTGCCGTGAACAAGATCCGAGCCGTTGTTGAGTCAACCCAGATATCGAGCATGACGCATCTGTTGGAGCGTTTAGTTAAGAACAACGTCTGCCCTGTCAAGTGTGTCGCAACACCAGACCCCTGGTTTGAGTTCGACACCATTGGTGACATCGAATCGGGCACTCAGTTTGTCCGCGAACTCGACGAACTGGAACGAAAGATCGTTGAATCAGAGCATCCAATCTCCAAAAACTGATCGACGCAATCTGTGAGGCCGTCTTAGAAGTTGCGGGAGATTCGCGCGATGTCGTCGACTGACGCCGCGGAGCCAGACGACGTCCACATCAACGTAGTAAGACCAATCTCAGTCGAATTGAACTACAGTCACCGGAATGGAACCGCTTGCCTCCATTGTGATTCCAGCCCACAATGAGGAGCACCGCATCCGGGGTCTTCTGCAATCGCTTTCGGAGGCTTCACAGCAGGGCCAATACGCAGTCTTCGTCATCTGCAATGGATGCACCGATCGGACGCGGGAGGTCGCCGAGGAGTTCCAAGGAGTTCACGTTGTCGAGATCGAGGACGTCGGCAAGCACTTCGCGCTGAACGAGGGTGACCGACTCGCGGATGACATATTCCCTCGGCTGTACTGCGACGCCGATATCCGCATCGACTCCTCTTCGATAGAGCACCTTGTCCGACAACTCACCACTGACAAGCTCATTGTGGCAGGCCCAATAGTCAAATACGACGTTGAACGCGGATCCTGGGGGGTGAAAAAGTACTATCGGTCCCTGGAGAGCCTGGTGATGAGCAAGTGGCTCGACGTCCATTTGGTGGGACGCGGTGTCTACGGCGCGAGTCGTGAAGCTCGCAAACGATTCGACAGATTCCCACCACTTTTCGCCGATGACAAATTCTTCGACTCTCAATACAACGAGATCGAGAAAGCAATCGTACCGGGGGCACTCGTGACGATTTGGACGCCGGCATCTCTTCGCCAACTGATACGAAACGAAACCAGAGTAGCCAAGGGAAACCGACAAGCTGCCACGTACTTCGTGCACGAGCAAGTTATAGACGGTGTGGACTCTACCGAAGGGGCGCACACCAGTGGCAGTCAGTCAACGAAGCTCGAAACGCTGACGCAATGGACGAAGGATGTCCGTCCCTCTGACATTCTGCCGCTCATCACCTATCTGTTTGTGACGGGGATGACGCGGGTATCTCTAGTGTTTCTGAGGATACGGCAGCGACAGGTTAGCTGGAGATGAGGTTCCCAGTTGGCGAGTGACGTCGCGTACGAGCTCACAGTGCGTACGACAATTTATTGATGTGGCGTCAATTCAATTGAGAGTGACGACGACTCTTCGGTTCTTCGCTCGTCCCAAGGGCGTCGCGTTTGAAGCGACTGGCTTCGCGCTTCCCTTGCCCGCTGTAGCGATTTTGACGCCGTTCACGTGACGGTCGGTCAGCAACCGTTTCAGGTATTTCGCAACGGTTAAGGCTCGCGCCCTACTGACTGCGAGGGACGTGGCCTCCGACGACGCACTGTCGCTGTAGCCAGTGAGCACAACTTTCGAATCGCTGCTGGAGACAATTTGATTCGCCAAGTCCGCAATCTGACTCTTAAGTTTCGGAGACAGTGACGCCGAATTCGCAGCGAACGGCCTCACGGTGAACGCACTCGTCGGCGCGAGCGTCGTAGGAGCAGCTGTCGTCGTCGTGGTGGTGGTGGTG
>Ga0182024_10010958_pt1 | contig 18340 bp, 14 predicted proteins | sample P32metaG_FD_120480 | JGI IMG/M metagenome (GOLD analysis project Ga0182024, IMG submission 120480) | Permafrost microbial communities from Stordalen Mire, Sweden - P3-2 metaG (Illumina Assembly) | ecosystem: Environmental > Terrestrial > Soil > Wetlands > Permafrost | place: Sweden: Stordalen... | reverse complement strand
GCTCCGGCACGAGGCTCGCAGGATAGGCAACAGGCGATGCGAACATCCAAAACTGGACGAAAAAGGGCAGAACATACCGCACATCCCGATAAATCGCGTTAAGCGCGGAAAGCCATAACCCCACTCCTAATGCGGTCAGCACAGCTAAAAGCAGGAAAAACGGCAGCAGCAGAATCGCTCGACCGGGCTTGATTCCGTAGTACAGCATCATGCCAAAGAAAACAACAAACCCAATGGCGAGATCCACCAGTCCGGATACAACTGCTGACATCGGCAAAAGTAGCCTCGGAAAATAAACTTTGGTGATAACGTGTTGGTGGTCGACCATCGTGTTCGTGGCGTTCTGGAGTGCCCCCGCGAAGTACATCCATGGTAGCAGGGCGCTGTAATAGAAAATGGGATACGGCAGGCCGTTTGAAGGAATGTGCGCTAACTTTCCAAAGAATAGGCTGAAGACTACCATCGTCAGAAATGGTTGTATGATTGCCCAGGCGGCGCCGATGGCGGTCTGCTTGTAACGAACTTTCAAGTCGCGCCAGACGAAGAAATAAAGCAGTTCGCGAAAGTCCCAAAGCTCGCGAAGATTGAGGTCATGCCAACTACTCACAGGAGCTATCGTCGTTTCGACCGCAGGGATTTCTCTCAGCCAGGTCGCTTGTGTAGTAACGCTCATGATTGAAATCTCGCATTCGATTTGAGTGTGTGAGATTGCTGCACGATCCCCGGCATGCAAACGGACAAAAAGACCGTAAGCCAAAACAGCTTCTGATACTGCCCCGAAACAAAAAAAATGGCGACTGCTGAACCCAGCAAGCCTGCTTGCAGCCCTAGCGCCGTCTGCCAGATCGATGGCAGCCTCGCAAGAGTGGCGCGCGAACGCACGCGGCCGAGCGTTAAGAAACTGAAAGAAAGAATTCCGAGGAAAATGAAGAGAGCGGGCAGCCCCATCTCAGCTCCGATCTCTATATAAGCATTGTGTGCAATGTGATCGACGGGAGTGTCCGCCGGTTCATATTCACGAACAAAAGGCTTGAAGTTTCCAAGGCCAATTCCTGTTATCGGGTGGGTTTCCATCATCTGAAGGCCCGCTCGCCATGTTACGGTACGTGAATCCTCAGCTTCTATGTCACCATGACTTGGGTGAAGCAACCGATTCACAGGTGAGACTGGCAGAATAAAAGACAGCGGAAGCACGAGAGCCCCGGCCAAGACCAAATTCCGCAGGCGTTCGCGTGAATGCCAAACCAAAAAAAGAAACGCAGTAGCCAACCCCAGGAACCCCCCGCGGGAAGCGCCGAACGTGACAGCTAGCAGGGTCACGACCAGAGAGCACGCGCAAAAGCACCGTTCCCAAAAGCGCTTAGCTCCCAGCATCAGGTAAAACGCGGCAGGCACTGTAAGCAACGCAGAGATCGTGAAATAATTGGAATCGCCAACAACCCAGCCGGGGCGAAAATCCGCATATACGTTGTGATATTGCTGCCACTCCCGAATCAAATACAAAGAGGCAAATGCTACCGAGCCGATTGCGACCAGCATAACCCATCGCAAGCGATTAACCGAATCTACAACCGTCACAGTGATTAGGAGTAAAAGCAGGAATGAGGAGTAACTCAGGAATGGGCTCAGCTCCAATGTGCCCTTCAGACCCATTGTGAAATACGAAACTGTCGCAATCAGGTAGAAAACAACGAATAGGCGCGCTTGCCACGTGCGGAAGTACGCTGGAACCAACCCGTTTGCGGCCAGATGAATCAGGGCATAGACCGCGCAGGCTGCGCCGACATACTTGAAGACTGTCAAATCCCCGACGGAACTCCCCCAGATATGGTGCTCGCTTAGAGGCATAATCCAGACCAGGAAGTAGAAGAGGATCATGGCCGAACCTCGGCTTCCACACGATTCATCCCGACCGAAGAGACGACGGCCAAAGAATCGGGAGGCAAATTTGCCAGTGCTTCACGCAGCGCCCCTCGCAGAGACGAAATGGTGTACTGCTCTTCGGCTCGCCGGCGAGCCGCGAGGCCTATCGTGCGGCGCCGCGACGGATCGGCAAGCAGGCCTGCGACAACGCTTGCGAATTCCCCAGGTTCGTCAGCAAGGACGATTTCCTCGCCATCGGCGAAGTCCAACCCTTCGGCCCCGATGCGGGTTGAGACAACGGGCTTGGCCATAGCGGCTGCTTCCAGAATTTTTAGCCGCGTTCCGCTGCCGATTCGTAACGGGACCACGCATACCGCAGCTTTTGCAATCTCGGCACGCATGTCAGGAACATTCCCCGCGAACTCGATTCCCTGAATACCTGCGAATTGTCTGATAAAAGCCGACGACGGATTACGCCCCGCAACTACAAGCCGGATGCCCGGCACACGTTGCCGGAGATGGGGAAGAATTCGTTCCGCGAAAAAGGTCACCGCATCACGGTTAGGAAACCAATCCATGCCCCCCTGAAATAGAATCGTCGAGGCCTCGCCCTGCTCCCGCGGTACATACCTGTCGATATCCACAACGTTGGGAGTAACTGTGACGCGAAGTCCGGGGACGAGTAAACTCAAAAGCTGGCGATCGGGTTCCGAGCAAGCCAGAACCATAGCCGCGCGGCGGCAAATGTCTCTCTCCCACTTTCGCAGTTTTCGCATTTCAGACGAGGCGTAGAGCCGCTTGACTGGATTTCGTTCGACCGCAGCGTATCGGCACAAAACGACGTGCTCGACATTGTGGCTATTGATTATGACCGGCACATGGGTCCGAGGAAGATTAACTGCGCTATAAGGCGTATCGCAAACTATCGCATCGTATACCCCTCGCGACAAGTGATCTTGAATCAGCTCCCGCATCGTGATTGAAGCAAAGCGGCGAACTGAATACGGCAATGCCATAAATGACCCTAAGAGTCGATCGAGATAATTGGTTGTCGAAGACAAGCTGCGAAGTACTAGCGGAACAGTCTCTACTTCTTGACAGACTTGTCGCAGACCAACAATGTGTAATTCGGTTTCTGCTTGCTGTCCAAACGTCAGCAACGTGACATTGTGTCCCTCGGCGCCAAGCCCCTTTAACACAGACCACGTGCGCATCCTGTGACCGTTGTTGGCCGGCAGAGGAAAGGCGAACGATAGAAAGAGCAACCGCATAGAATTATTCGCCTCCTTAATTCCAGCCTGAAGGCTGGACGGAAACCTTTGCGTGCGCAATTAAGCTCATCATTTCCACGCTCGTATCACGAGTTGCCGTCCGAGGATTTCATCGGTCACGGGTTCGCATGCAAAAACGTCTCCGCCAAGCCTGATGGCCTTATCCAATAAGAACCAGAACATGTGGAGCGGCACCTTGAAACGCTCAAGTTTCTGCGAATGCTTGAATACCCAAGACCTCTCATAAGTTTGGGGACGTCCATCGGGATTGCCGCTGCGCATTTGGCGATAGATGTGAAGTGGGTACTCGTGCGCACTGAAATAGGCCCAGCGTGCAAAGGGCCGTTGCCGGACTGCAAAAATATCCCAGCGTCGAAACCCAGCTTGTCCCAACAGCTCTGCTAATTCCGACAAACAAGAAAAATAGGTCACTCCGTCACCAGCGGGCGGCAGCACGTTCGGGTACGTGAGAAACAGTTCGCCCGTCGGGCGTAGCGCTTGCGCCAAATTTCGGAGGCATGTAGCCGGATCCACAAGGTACTCGAACACATCGAGTGCATACGCCACATCGAATTCTTGCTTCAGCTCTGTTGCCAACCCAGGCTGCGTAGGATCGGCACAGATGCAGCGCACGTTGGCCAAAGATCCCAGGTTGTTGCGGACATTCGCTAGGGATTCGGCAGCTACATCGACCAGAGTTAGCGAGCGCACCTGCCGAGCAATCCGAAATGCGGTGAAGCCGCTTCCCGGCCCAATTTCCAAGGCGTCCATGTCGATTGAGAGCGGCAGGTATCTATAAAGGATCTCATCACGGATTGGAAAATCGTTGAGCGGCGCTCTCCATATGTCGGAGATGCGGAAGGACGGACGCCGAAGGGTCCTTCGATCGGATGCCTCCCTCGGCTCGAGGTAGACCTCATTTCGCGTGGCTTCGTTTGTAATGGTCAAGAGCGTGTCTCTTTCAGGAACTTTCCATAGTTCCATGCAACCACTGATGCAACTCGTCGCCAGTTGGTGCTCCTCGAGCCTCGCGGGTCCAACTCGATATGATTTGACACGGGAAGATGGCTGAGAACCGTTTCACATTTCTGATGGAAATGCATCGCCTCGAAGGCAGGCTCCGATGTGCAGGGTAGCTGAAAGAAAAGGTGACTCGCCCCTGCGTAAACCCAATCACGCGGGGAGGCGCGCCAAGCAAGGCGAGCCCATCGTCGCCAGTTCATCCGAATTCCGTCCCAGCCCTGGTCGCGCGCGACATGCACCCACCCTCGGAGGCGCCGAGTGGCGGGTTGGCTTTTCATCCATTTCTCCAAAAGTTCCTGGTTGCCGGCCTGTTCCACCGTGCCGACGAGGCTAGCCAACTCCCATCTCCATAACAGCTGCGCGTATTCGACAGCCTTTTCCCACCAGGAGGAATCGAACTCACTCACTGTTTTTCCTCCAGAGGAGTTTTTGATTTTGGTCCCTGAGAGCTTCCACCGGGTGCACTCGCTCACCCGATCGCAAAAGCCTCCGAGGTCAAAGGGGAGATTTCTATTTTCGCCGGTTGTCTCAGCCAAGTTTTTCAGGCGTCGCTCCCGCTCCGAATAAGAAGGTGCATACTCTCCGACGAACAACAAGAACGACGTCGCCATATCGAGGTAAAGCTTTAACGTACGATACAAGAGGGGGCCGGACAGCAATTTCGGTCCTTGCTCCAAGCTTTCGAGCACCTCAAGTTGTTCGATCATGCGGTTCGAGAGCAGGCGCCACCCATCTTCCAAAGGAATGTCCGAGGGAGAGAAGCTGGGAATAAGGGTCAAAACCTCTAGATCTCCCCCTACTACCTGGCCGCAGTTCTGAAGTTCATATGCGAAGATATCCGGGCGTAAGCTTCGCAAATACTTAGGATGTGCTGCGCTGAGACACATCTCCCCTGTAATTCCCAGCCGGGAAATGGAGGTTTCGATGTTTTGACGAAGAAAGTTCATGGCCACTTTTGGTGGCAAAGGAGCCCAAGGGTGAAAAATGAGCAAAAACTCAGCGTCACCCAGCAGGCGCCGACTCCCTCTTTCTTCGACAAGAGTTGCCTCGTTGCGCGCCAGGCTGCCAGTCAACACGACAGCCCTGAGAGACTCGCCGTGCGTGTGAAAACACAATCGGGCAACCTGCCTGCTAATGGTTTCTCGAAGTCCACCTGCCCTCGTTAGTTCGTGCATTCTTGGCAATGGGCTCGGGGCGGTCATAGTTTCAGGCGCCAATGTGGATTTTGATCTCATCGGTGTTGCTCTGCCGTCGGCACAGCTGTTGGCGGCTGGCTTACAATCCCCGCCGCCTGCATAACTGTCCTCACTCCGCGCTGACTTTGTTCCCAGGCGCTCAAATAAAGCTCCTGAGTCTGGCGTACCTGCCGCTCTTGGGAGAAGTGTTCTATTACCCACTTGCGTCCCGCTTCTCCCATGCGACCGCGTAACCTTGGATCCCGAAGCAGTTGGCAGATTGCTCCAGCCAAAAGCTCAGGGTCATTCGGAGGGACAGTAAGCCCCGTCTTCCCGTCGACGACTACCTCAGGTGTCCCGTCCACGGCCGTAGCAACCACAGGGCAACCAGCGGCGAGCGATTCGATGGCCGAGAGCGGCAATCCTTCCCAGAGTGAAGGAAGCACTGTGAGGGTTGCCAGCGAGAGCCAATCCAAAACATTTGGCTGATAGCCGAGAAAACGCACGGAGTCTTCAAGACCAAGATCGCGAACCTGCGATTCCAGTTCCTTGCGCAAGCACCCATCTCCCAGGCAAACCAACCGAACTTGCGGAAACTCGCGGCGCACGGATTGCAAGGACTGCAACAAGGTCCGATGCCCCTTTTGCGGTTCTAGCCGCGCGAGGACGACCAAGACTGGGTCGTGCTCGTGAAAACCGAGACTTGTCTTCAAGCCGGCCGGTGCGCGATGGGAAGGAACGAATCGCGCGAGGTCACAGCCATTATGAACGACCACGATTTTCTTACTTTGCAGGCCCTTTTCTTCGGAAAGATAGCGAGCGTTGGCCTCTGAAACGGCAATGTAGTGATCCACAAAACGGCCGACAAATCGATCGACTACAAATCGTGACTTGAACCAGCCCTTACGCCACTGCTCTCTCAAGTGTGGCGTCTCGAGAACTACTGGAACCTGGCAAATCCAGCCGATTGGAGATGCAAACAAGCTGCTGCAGAACAAATGTGAGTGCAGTATGTCTATGTGTCGTTTCCGCATGAACTGACCAAAGCGAATTGCGGATGCAAACTGACTGGGCTTTCGCAGACACAGGGTAAAAACCTCGACGTCAGCGGGAAGATCGGGACGCAACATGTCCGCGATCTCCGGCGGGCAGACCAGATAGGAGCGAAAGTGCGTCCGATCGAGGCCGCGTAGCAGAGTGAGCATGTGCTCTTCGGCACCGCCGCGCGCATCGGTGTTCGTGAAATACAAAACCGAAATGGGTCGCGCACTCATCACTTTGTAACTGCTTCCTCCAGGCACTGAAAAACGTCGCTGATCGTGTGCAGGGTCGCGGAAGGCTTCTTGTTGCTTAGGAAAATCGCATCGGAATGCGGGTCATCCGGGTGGTAGCCATGCATTCCAACCGGCGACCAGCCACGCCCGTTGAAATCGCTTTGCGACAAGAGCCAACCCGGATGTAGGAGAAAAACAATCTCACCATACCGGCTGTCGGCGAAGTAAACGCCGAGTTGCTGTAACTCGCCTGGACTTACGATTCGGCCGCAAGAAAGCGTCTTCAGATGCTCGCTAATTTTCTGGCGAGCGCCATCCTCGAAGAACCAGAACCTTGCCATTGTGGAGTCATAGACGGCCAAGTAATCGCCAGGCATCTCAAAACCCAAAGACTCCACTTCACGCACCAAGTCATGGTGGTGCTGAACCGGTGTCATGCCGTGATCGGAAAGAATGGTGAATGACACTTGGGGATCGACCTGCTCGGCCAACTGGTACATGTCACGTAGTTCCGCTTCGTACCAGTCGAGGCGCTGTTCCAAAAGCCGGTCATCCCCGCAATGTGTATGCAGGAACATATCCATCTCGCTGAGGTAAAGGAAAAAGAAGCTGGCCTTCCCTGCTTTTAGATCACGCCTTGCTTGTTCGAATATCTCCTTGTCTTTCAGTTCGCGGTAGGAATAGACGCAGGATGGAATCCCGCCCTCCTCCATGCGATCAAAAATAGAACGCGCTCCGGAGATGCCACCAGGTGCATAGAGGTTCCGCTTCTCTACCCAGTTGAACCATGGAAGAATTCGAGGACTGACACAACACTCAAACACCGGACCGAGCCCCAGCAGCCGCCGGCCTATCTCCTTCAGGAGCTTACGAGTGATCCGATTGTCGAGCACTCGATCTGGCAGAAAGAGAAAGTGCCGAAGCCAGCGGAAGGGTGACCCCTCCGGGTCGTAGTAATAGAGATTCCAGTGCCCGTTTTGGGCCGGGGGCAGTCCAGAGAGAATGCTAGGAATCGCTCCGGAGCTATACCCGAGCACCGTTCGCAACGGAATGCGATAAGAAAGCAAATCGCAGAGGAACTTGCGGCCCTCAAGGAACTGCCAACCCAGGGCATCGATCAGCACAAATATGCGCAGCCGCGGTTTGCGATTCACGACAAGTCCTCCTGAACAGTCGCAGCTGGCTGCGGCCGGAGGAAGCGCAAGAGCGCTCGCTTAGGCAAGAACAAAGCAGCCTCTCTTGCAATACGGGTCGCGTACCGGGCTGGCCGCCCCGCAAGCAATTCCGAATAAGCACGCTGACTTGTTGAAGAGTAGACCACCACGCGATTCACCAAATTCGTGCCAGGTCGGGCCGGCCAACTCCACGAAGTGCACAGGGCGCGATAGCTCGTCCTCATCGCAACTGCAACTGTTTCTGAAGACATGTCCCCGTAGGGGAGAGCGACAAATTCCACTTCGCGTCCCAATCTGCCCTCAAGAATCTGCTTGGAGAGCTTCAATTGCCTCTCCGTTTCGCCGAGTGACAACCTCGAGAGGTAAACATGGTCGTGGCTATGCGATTGGAACGACATCCCTGCCCGCTGCATTTCAATAATTTGCTGCCAGCTCAAAAATCCATTCGTGCCGACCGTGGCCGTATTAATGAAAAATTCAGCCTGAAAGCCGATTTCACGAAGAAGCGGAAAGGCGATTTCGTAGTCCGACGAGTTGCCATCATCGAACGTCAAGACGACTTGCAAATTCTGTTGCTTGGATCCTTCAGTCGTGTTCCACAACTCACGCAGCAGTACAACATGGCGACCTCCCCGCCGAATGAGAGCCAGTTGGTCGCGAAATTGGGCCTCCGAGACCCAGTATTTCCTTTCGCGCAGCGGGCATGGCGGTGCGGATGAGCCCGTCAGGCCGTGATAGAGGAACACGGGTGTGCCGCCGAGCCGGAACCGGCTACGAATTAGTTGACCCGTTGCCAAAAACCCTCCTCCCGGCCAAATAGGAATCGGAAGAAACCAACCAAGAAAGCCAGATTCATGGCCAGCAGGAAATAACCCACAAGTGCGTACCGCACGCGGCGCATTCGGTTACGGAATACAAAGCCCATACACGCCCAAAGGAAGATAAGCATTTGTCCAAGGAAAACAGCCCGGTAGAGTGACTTATCGAGCAGGAATGCATTACTGACAAGGAGCGCGATCAACAGGAACGGAAGGACCCACCGCAAGAGTTTGTGTGAAACAAAAGCAATGCATGTGAATCCGTCGAGGCCTGTTGTCAGGAAACCCTTCAACGCCCGAAAGCTCCCCACGGCGAGCCGGACTCGCCGGGTAAACTCGCCAGCGACCGAAGATGCCGCAAACTCGATTGCCCTCGTTTCGGGATCATAGACAACCGCATATCCTAGATTGCGGGCGTTCATCGGAATCACGAAGTCTTCAATAATGGTCTCTGGAGCTAGCGGGCGAAAGGCCGACCGACGCAATGCGAACAGAGCCCCACTTGCGGTGAGAGTGGCGCCGAGCCGAGCCTCCATCAACCGCAGCATGCTTTCGTACCTCCAATAGACGCCTTCGGTCTGCGTAGATTCCGCGGTTCTTTCAAATTCGAGAGCCCCACAGACAATCCCAACCTTGGGGTTGGAAAAATGCCTCGTAAGGTTTTTGACCGCGTCAGGAGCAAACAGGGTCGAGGCATCCGAGAAAACCAAGATGTCGTGGCGAGCTTGTGACGCAGCGACATTCAATGCTTCCGATTTCCCTTTGCGTTTCGGCAAAAGGACAACCTCAATCGTGGGATCTCGCAGCGAGCTCAAGATCTCGTTCGTGCGATCGGTAGAGCCATCGGAAACAAGGACAACCTGGAGCTTCTCCGCTGGATAATCAATTTCGTGCAAATTGAGAATCTTATTTGGCAAGCTGGCTTGCTCGTTGTAGGCGGGAACAATCACCGTCACTGTCGGCAATTGTTCCAGCGTTAACGTCGAAGCCCTGCGATTGCGTCGTCCCGTGAGATACTGCAAATCACGCCGGACTTGAGAGAGGACGTAAGCGATAAACAGCACAATCGGATAGAAAACATAGGTATAAGCGATGAAAAACAGACACACCCAAAAGATGTATTCAGCGATCCTCACCGGCGTCTCCTCAACGTGCACCCCTGCCCCACAGCAGGATTTTTGTCGTGCGCATCAAAATTAGGAGGTCAAGTCCGGCCGATTGATTCTGGATATAAAACAAGTCGTGCGCGAGTTTTTCCGTATTGTCTTCGATCGACGCGCAGTAGCCCAGTTGGACCTGGGCCCATCCTGTCGCTCCTGGAGTGACGACCCAACGGAGCGCGTAGTGAGGAATTCGCTTCTCCAGCTCTTCCTCTTCTTCGAGAGCAAAGGGCCGGGGGCCGATAAAATCCATGTCCCCCCTCAAGATGTTGTAGAGCTGCGGAATCTCGTCCAGACGGGTACGGCGCAGCCAGCGTCCCACTCGAGTGAAACGCTCGTCGTTCACCTGCGCCGTTTTGAAACTTCCTTTCAGAGCAACTTCACTCCGCATAGAACGGAACTTGTAAAGCGTGAAGACCCTTCTGCCCTTTCCCATGCGGCGCTGACGAAACAGGATAGGACCGTTGGATTCTGCGCGCACCGCAATCGCGATCACCGCCATGACTGGCGCGCAGAGCACCAAGCCAAGCACAGAGAACACAATCGATGCGGCACGCTTGTAAAAGAGCAACGCAGGTGACGGCCAAAATCCAGGAGTGAAAATCACGCGGGCCAGAATGCTTGAATCGAGAAAGCTCTTTCCGGTGACCTTTTCGTAAAAGACCGTCCCATCGAGAACCATTAACCTGCGATTCTTGAGCTCCCGTAGCTCGGTCAGTGGAAGATTATGTTCGCGGTCGTCAGTGGCAATGATCAATCGGCTGACCCGCTCGCTGTGGATCAGGTCAATCAGATCATCGACCCTTCCGAGGTGACGGAGCTCGCGGTCGTAAGTTGCGGCGTCCCCTGACCGGCTCACCAGTCCAAGTACTTTCAGGCCAAGTTCAGGACGTTTCTCAATCTCTCGGGCCAGAGAGATCGCCAGGGTTCCCTCTCCGAGGATCGCCACGCGTTCGGCAAGATGCCCGGAGCGGTTCAGCGTGAGAAATAAGCGGCGAGAGAAAATTAAACCGAGACCCGCGAGGCCAATCCCCAAGACAAAGCTGGCACGGCCGAGTCCAGCTTCGGGAAAGATGAAATACAGCGCCGCCAGGATGACGGAAGCGGTGCCGAAAACCTGAATCAGGCGCGCGTGCGTTTCGCGCTGATTTCCCAGTACGGTCGAATCGTACAGGTCATAGTAATACATGCAGACAATGAGTACTGTGGATACGACGGCAATCTTGAGAAACCCGTTGTCGTAACTCAGCCACAATTCCATTTCATCTGCAGACCGAGTAGCGCTGACGAGCAAGAAGCCAAGCACGATGAGGCACAATTCCGAGACGGACAGCACAAGTGTCCGGGTCGGGAAATACACATGGAACAGTCGGATCATGGCTTGCTATCGCTTACCTCAATCACTCCATTGCCGCGGCCGTGAAATGCATTCCGGCTGCGTGCGATTGGTCAAGCTCGTTGTAATCAGCGTAGGGAGAACCTGTGCTGGCGTTGAAGACCAGCCCGACGATGAAAGCTTTGTCGAGCACAGCTAAACTTTTTGTTGCTAATTCCTTTGGTGTCACACCTTCGCGAACTACGAGCAACACGCCGTCGACGATTGTCGCTAGGTAACGTGGGTCTGCAAATAGGTTTACGGAAGGAGAATCAAAAATGACCCAATCGAACGCATTAGCGGCCTGGTTGATGAATTCCTGTAAGGCAGGTTTCTGAAGCAGCTCCGAGGGATTCGCCAATGAATGCCCTGCCGGCAAATAATAAAAGCCAAGGGGCTCAACCTTCCGAATAATCTTTGCGAGATCAATCGTACCCGCAAGATAGTCGGCGAGTCCGGGTCCGGGGTCTATCCCTAGGGCTGGAAACCTTGGGTGACGCAGATCGCCGTCGACCAAAAGAACGGCCGAAGAACTGCGGGCAAGCGTGGAAGCGAGGTTGATCGCGACAACCGTCTTCCCCTCGCGGGGAACAGGGCTGGTGATGAGGACCGTTTTTAATCGTCGTTGTTCTCGAACTTGCAGGAGCCGTTGGCACAACACTCGGAAGCTTTCCTGGGCAGATGGCTGGAACTGCCCAGAATTCAACACGCGCTCATCTGGCAGAGGCTGGCAAGCAATCTCTCCTTTATTCTCAATAAGGTCCTCCGGCGTATCAATCTGGCCTGGCAGATCCCGCCACGACCCACTTGAATCCACAGGTTTACCAGAGGGCTTCCCAGCTTGAAGGTTTTCCAGTTCCCCCAGAGCCCCAAGGATTCCCCCTTTCGAAATCACCGAAGGACCCGATCGACGAGCAGGGGGAGCCTCCCCGCCATTGGGACGACCGTCGCTCCCCACCCAAGATTCTAAAGAGGAGGCGAGATGGGGCCATACTTGCCCATTTCTGTCAGGGGCGTTGGGCGCGCTTTTCCCATTCGCCTTGTCCGATTGGCTCAGGGATTGAAAGAATCGACTCACTGGCTTTCCTCTTTCGCTGGAGAATCTGTTTCTGGCCTGCTCGCTTCCGCAACGCCTGCAAAACCGTTCATTCCTGTGTCGCCTTCCTCCTCTAGTCGCCATGAAGTTTCTGAAGTCACCAAGTGTCCGTTCCCGTTTGGTCTGCACACACCCAAGTCCGAGGCAGCTTCCTCTATTAATTCGGGTGAGATTCGTTCCTGGCGGAGTGTGGCAGCGGACATCAAGGCGTTGTCGCATAGGATGTTTATCAACCGGGGAGTGCCCTGCGAGTATTGGTAGACTCGCTCGAGCGCCATGGGAGTGAATATTTCGCCGGCGTTGTCACCAGCGAGCATCAAGCGACACTGCACATAATTTGATGTTTCCTGCTGTGAGAGCACCGCCAAACGAAACCAGAGCGTGATGCGTTGCTTCAATTGCCTCAAATCGGGTGAGTCCAGTTTTTTCGCCAGCTCCGGTTGCCCGACGAGCAATATTTGCAGAAGCTTGCCCTGGGCAGTTTCAAGGTTTGTGAGGATACGGATCTCCTCGAGCACGATCGGCGTGAGGTGCTGTGCTTCCTCAACCACTAACAAGGTCGTAACGCCATGTCGACGGTGGTCGATCAACAGCCGGCTGAGTCCAAGTAATAGTTCACTCTTCGAGGTCGGACGAGGAGACAGCCCTAGGTCATCCGCTATGTAGGAAAGGAACTGCTGACTCGACAGACGGGGATTGAAGACGTATGCGTAAGCAACGCGTTTCTTGTCCAACAGTTCCTGCAGACACCGGACAACAAGGGTCTTCCCCGTTCCAACCTCTCCTGTCAAGACCAAGAACCCCTTAGCGGCCCGGATCCCATAGTAAAGTCCTGCCAACGCCTCTTGATGTTGGGGGGTCGCATAGAACATGGACGGATCAGGACTGATCTCGAATGGTCGGCGCGTTAATTGGAAGAAGGTCTTGTACATTCTCAGCCCGCTAGATATGTATAAATTCCGATTGCCACAGAAGCGACCAAGAGAAATACGGTCGCCATCGCCTCGCAGGCTTGGAACAGCCGTATGCGTATTCGCTCTCGGCGTGATTGCAATACCGGCACGTGGACAAGAACCGACACCGGGAGAGCCTGGAGAAGCGCGCGCTCGTTGTAGATGGCCTCATCAGTGATCTCTTGAAAGGCTGTTAGCCCCAGACCTACGCAGAACCCAAGAACCCATCCCATGGCAATGATCTCAAGTCGATTGGGCTCGGACGGCTTGCGCGGAAGGTTCGGGGGATCGACGATTCGGAACGTCTCCCCTTGCTGCCTCTTCTCGAGATTGGTCGCCAGCTCGGATTGCATTTTCTTTTGCAACAAAGATTGAAAGTTCTGCCGGGAATTTTCATAATTGCGATTGACTTCAGCCAGTTGCTGTTCTCGAAGAGGGGTCAGATTCAGCCGCGACTCAAGGTCGTCTATTCGTCCGCGCAACTTCTTCGCTGACGCCTTGTAATCGTCGATTTCCGCCTGATTTACCTTGAGCCGACTTTCGACCTCCGCCAGAGGTAGGGATCGGAGCGTTGAGGCAGTGTTAGGCAAACCGTCCTTCGACTCTGTGCTGTCCGTTTTGAGCACCAACTGTTTTCGGTACTGTTCCCAGTCGGCGATCTGATCTCGGATCCTATCGACATCGGGGTACCGCGTTGTGTATTTCGCCTCGAGGTCGGTCAATTGTTTCCGCAGGTCACGGATCGTTGCATCTGCAACAGCGATCGGAGAGGCGGACGGGTTCCCGTCTGCACCTGCGGCAGAATCCTGCAGCGTCTGGTACTCACTCTGCATGGATTCCAAATAAATCCGCTCTTGCTCAGCCCGCTCGACGGCGGACGAATTGGCTTCGAGCTGAGACTGTAACCCTCCAAGCATCTGGAGCATGCTCTGCTCCTGTTCAGGCAGCTCACCTATGAAGCGGATCTTGTATTCGCGCAGCTGTTCCTCCTGCTGCGCTAAATCTTGACGCGCCTGTTCCACTTGGTTTTCAAGGAAACTGGTTGTGCCTACCGATTGTTGGCCACGCGCTTGGAGATTTTCGTCAATAAACAGCGACGTCAGCTCACTCGTGACTTGTTGCGCGACCCGGGCACTGCTGTACAGGAAAGAGATACGGAAAGCAGTCAATTCATCCTGTCGCCCGGGCGCCTGTACAAGCTCAATCCGAATATCGGCCCGCATCTTGTCGACAAGCTCATCGATATTCGTATGCTGCCTCGGATCCGGATAGAGATTGAACTGCTCAATGAGCTTCTGGATCCGGGTACGACTGAGAATCTGCTGGGTCATGCTTTGCAAGCGGTCCTGGAGACCAGTCACCACATTGGGTGTGACGTAAAGTTCCGGTACCTTCTGCTGCTCCACTAAGATCAAGGCTTCGGAGCGATACTTTTCAGGCCAGAAGTGAGCCACGCCGAAGGCTACAAAGCCGCAGAAAAACAGTGGCGCCATCAACCACCAGCGGCGCCGCACCGCCATCGCCCAGTAGTCCTGCCAGCGGACCGGATTTGCCTCGAAGGTGTCTTCCATTTTCATTGCTGGCCCAACGCGATCTGGCGAAACCTGTATGAGAACTGAATTGAAAACAGATTTTGGTTAATATCCCCTTCCAGGGGTGATTGTCCTTTACCGCGTTGGTAGAGGTAGTTATACCCGAGTCGCAAACTAATCTTTTCGTTGAGTGAACGTTCCAGACCAAATCCTGCGGTCACACTGTAATAACTACCTGCCGACGCTCCCGATCCGAGGCTGCTGTTGTTGGCATAATTCCCGCTCCAACTAGCATCCCAACGCCCGTGCAACCGCCGTCTTGCGCTAACTCCTACCGAGGTACTTTCGACTGCGCCGATCAGTCCTCCGCCATTGGAAATCTGGTGCTGTGCGGCCAACTGGAACGCTGTCCCGTCTAATCGCTTTGTCAACGTCCCGCCGAGAGCCCAATTCCATTCCGTAAGCGAAACGGGAGCTTGGGCTGTGAGGGGACCTGATGAGAATAAAATTAGTTCATTTAAACGAGAATACTGCGGCCCCCCGAAAGCACTGATCGTCACGCTGGGAGAGAACTGCTGCGCATAGGTAAAGAAGACGCTATTGACAACAGTTCGTGAGTCCGGTCCGAAAAAAATATCTTGAAACTGGTAGGTAGCTCCCAGCGTGGTGTGAAGGCTCAATCGATGCTGGTAGAGGAGGCCGGCGTCGCTCTCTTGTGTATTTTGAAGATTGGCCGAGCTCGAAACTTGCTGATAGAAGTCGAGGATGGATCCACCAACATACATGCCAACCGAGTCACGTGGGCTCGCCTGGTAACTGGCATCGATCCGCGAACTGAGTGCAAGTTGTCGCTCTGTGGGCGTATACACGGTCTGGTTCAAACCTGTAGGAGAACCGAGACCGGGAAGAAACTCTTCATTCTGACTTGGCTGAAAAATTCCATTGGTATAGGAAGCGCTCGTGCGTGCGCGCAATGAGAAGCGTGAACTCACTCGATAAGTCGCATCAAATCCCAGGGTCTGATAGAGGGCGTTGAGATCGGATTCATTGCGGTAAATCCAAAAAGTCGGCTGATAGCTCAGCGCTAGACTGAGATGGGTTCCTTCGCGACGTAGGCTGAGGCTCGGGGAAATTATGAAGTCGACATCGCCAACTTGCTGTTGGTTGTTCCCATAGATATTGTCATTGTATTGGCTCCCCAAGTTGAGCCCAAGCAAAAGGATGTTGCGCGGAGAAGAGGTTCCGGCATAATTCAGCCCGGTTTTTTCACCGTTTCCATATGTTTGTGGGCCCGACGGACTACCGGGAGGTATTTCTCCCTCCTGCACAAGAGATGGCGCGGCCCTCCCTGCGGGCAACGCACCGCTCGACTGCGAATCCGCCTTCGCCGGCATCGGCTCAGGCGCCTCCGTGCTTAACGGAATCGACTCGGCCAACACCGCCCCTTCAGGCGGTCGGCTTAGTTCGATCAGCATCCGGGCAGGATTGTCGAGCTTCGTGACCCGATAACGAATCGGCATGGCGAGATCAATGACAATCCGTGTTACCGGGCCTTGGCTGGTCCCGATCCGAACATGATCGATCAACCCACCTTGGACAGCGATCGGCTTGGTGGCCAGACGGGGATTAACTTCGGTCTGCGGGAAATCTAAGTATACGCGCTCTGGATTCGTCAGATGCCCGATCTTGTATCGGACATCCGCTGAGAGATCTATGACCAACCGACTGCTGTCGGGCTGAGTATAAAGATGTAGTCCAAGCAGTTGAGTCCCGATTGCATCCGTAGATTTCGCAACCTTGCTTGTGGACCCGCTTGGCACATCTGACGCATCCACAGGCACCTTGGAAACGAGCACAACTAGAAACAAAGCAATAACAAGTGAACGAACACACTCTCGGCACTCCGCCCGCGCAGCACCCATGGGCACGAGCAGGTTCCCCGGTTGGCCGATCGCGATTTCGTGGTTTCTACAGTTCACTTGTATTTTCGAGCCTCTTTAAGGCACAACCAATGTGTCGCCAGGCTCAAGTTCGATGTCCCGGTACGAGTTCTTGCCATTTACTGCTGCTTTATAATTGAACTGGATGCGCTTCCTAGATCCGCCTGGCACGAGACGGAGCAAATAGATCTGCTGTACTTTGGCAAAATCGCGGAACCCGCCAGCCATCGCCAAGGCGTCGAGAATCGCAACGTGGGCCGCGAGCGAATAGCTCCCAGGCTTTTGCACCTGGCCAATGATGTAAAACTTGCGACTATTCACTTCCTGGACGATCACAGTGACCTGCGGTTTGCGGATGTACGGATCGAATTCGTGGGTCAGGCGGGCCTGAAGCAATCGAGGAGTGAGCCCACTTACGCTTATGTCTCCAACCAAAGGCAGCGAAATTTTTCCATCGGGCCGCACAGGGACAGACCTGGAAAGCTCAGGTTCGCGCCAAACATTGATTGCGAGAACGTCCTCGGCACCAATGACGTATTCCTTATCGGCAGGAGTCGAGTCGAAATGTTCAACACGGCTACCTGGCTTATCGTTGGTGTCCAGGGAAGCTGGGCGATCACTCGGCACGCTTGCGGCGGAGGCAACAGGTGCCGACGTCGAATCCGACTGATTTGAAAGGGTCGCTTTGTCAGTTGTAGGGCTAGCTGAGGTAACCTCAGCGTGTCCCGCCAACGGCGAGGCGTCCTGGACAGTCAGAACCATCGTCGAAGGCGCACGTTCATCCTGTCGATTCTCTTTGAGTGGAGTAAGTTCCATTAAATTACTTGTGGACTTGAGAGCCGAGGGTTTCGGATGGATTGAGTCAAAAGTGACGTTGACTGTGTTGCTGTTGGGATGAATGTTGGATGTGGGCGGCCCTTCTAAGGCGTCGACCACTTTGGCCACATCGGCCTTGAATTGCCCAACGCGAACAGAACGCACTGGATCCAGATCGGCGCGGCTCGGCGTCAACTGAACACGCAAATGGGCCCCTGTGCAATCCAAAACCAAACGGTCTAGATTAGCCAGTTGAAATGGGGCGCAAGAATGAGCGCCACTTGCACCTAATCGGACACGTACACGGTGACCGAGGTCGGTTATCTCTACTTGTTCGATCATTGCGAAAGCGGATTCCATTGGTCTGTTCACACTTTCGAAGCCTTTCAATGACGCTGCCACCGCTACCTCGCGAAGCGCGGACTTTGTTCCATTTTCATCTGCCCATACCGAAGGAAGACCGACCGAAGACGCGAGAATCATCACAGCGATCTTCGAGGTTACCCGCCAGTGTTGTGACACCTTCATTGGACTGACCCTTTAACAACCCAGTTCAGCTCTCACTCCTGTTCACAAACAGCCTCGACGGAAGCCCTTGGTCCCCGGGTTGGGGGGACACCCGCTTCTCGCATTTTGCAAAGTAGTCCCGCGTAGCTGATACTCAGTGCGTGAGCGGCCTTCCTGCGGTTCCAGTGGTGTGCCTCAAGGGCTTTGAGAATGAACGTTCGCTCGAGTTGTTTGGTAGCGTTGCGCACAACCTTCTTGAGTGAAACCACTCCATTGGACGGAATCTCGGGATGCAAGAAATCCTCATGCCCATTTTGCAGCGAGGCTCGTAGATCCTCTTCGGATCCGAACACGACGTAACT
>Ga0182024_10010956_pt1 | contig 18341 bp, 16 predicted proteins | sample P32metaG_FD_120480 | JGI IMG/M metagenome (GOLD analysis project Ga0182024, IMG submission 120480) | Permafrost microbial communities from Stordalen Mire, Sweden - P3-2 metaG (Illumina Assembly) | ecosystem: Environmental > Terrestrial > Soil > Wetlands > Permafrost | place: Sweden: Stordalen... | reverse complement strand
CGAAGGACGCGGACAGCGACGTGATTGAGGGTCTCCAATCCGGTGCCAACGACCACATCTCGAAACCCTTCCGTTTTGCGGTGCTCACGGCGCGCATCCGGGCGCATCTGCGCAGCCACGAGCAGAGCGAGGACGCTGTCTACCGCATCGGCCCCTATACGTTCCGCCCCAGCGCCAAGCTGCTGCTGGATCCCAAGGGGAAAAAAATCCGCCTCACCGAAAAGGAAACCAACATTCTCAAACACCTCCACCGCGCCGGCACGACGGTCGCGCGCGAAACGCTTCTGCATGAAGTGTGGGGCTACAATCCCGCCGTCACGACGCACACCTTGGAAACGCATATTTACCGCCTGCGCCAGAAGATCGAGGTCCATCCGGGCGAGGCGCAAATTTTGCTGACCGAGAGCGGCGGCTACCGGCTGGTGGCGTGAACACCGGCCGCCGCTAGTTGGCCCGCATGTGGGAACCGCATGGCGGCGGTGCTTTTTTTGCCGTCTATGCGCATCAGTTTGGCCGGCCTATGTCAGACCCGGCATCAAGGAGGCGAACATCTCATGAGCAGCAGAGGCAGATCATTTCTGGGCGGGGCGGCGGTTGCGGCAGTCCTCATCCTGCCTGCACTCGCCTCGAACGGGGATTGGGTCGTCTGGCCGACGAAGAGCTACAACGCCGATGCGGTGAAGCTCGACGATCTCGTGGGCAGTTTGACCGTGAGCGTCAGGAATGGCGGTCCCATCACCGTCGACGTCGCGGGCACGAAGGAGCGTATCGGCGGCGTCCACGTGAGCCAGGACGGCGGCACGGTGGTTATCGACGGCTCCCATTCGAACGAGAACGATTCGGTGTGGAACTGGCGCAGCTGGTTCAACTATTCGTCGGATTCCGAGCCGCGGATGGACAATCTGACGGTCAGGATCGCCGTCCCGCGCGGCACGGGTGTGGACGTGCGTGATCTCGTCGGCGACGCCACCATCGGCGATACGCAGGGCGCGCTGCATTTCGAAGCGGCTGCGACCAAAGCCAGGATCGGCCGGGTGGGGAAGGCGAACATCTCGCTGGCCGGGGCTGGCCGGGTCGACATCGCGCAGGTCAGCGGGCCTCTGCATCTCGATGTCGGCGGATCGGGAAAAGTCGCCGTGGGACCCACGCAAAGCGTCAACGCCAGTATCGCCGGGTCGGGCGATGCCGAGTTCGGCGCGATCGCGGGCGGCCTATCGCTGAGCATCGCGGGTTCCGGCGACGTGTCGGCCGCCAGCGTCAACGGCCCCACCCATATCGATATCGCGGGCTCGGGCTCGGTGAAGATCGCCGACGGCACCGCCAATCCGCTGCATGTCGATATCATGGGCGCCGGGAATTTCGTTTTCGGCGGCGTCGCGGTCGATCCGCATATCGATGCGATCGGTTCGGGAAACGTGAAGCTCAAATCCTATCGCGGCCATCTCGACAACGAAGGCATGGCCGACGTGAAGATCGGCCAGTGATCGCGTGACCCGCTGACGCAATCCGCCCGGCCGTGGCACATGTTTAACGGCCGTTAACGATTACCTGACTAAGTGCGTGCTTTCCGAGCCCCGGGGACAGATGGCGCCGAAGCCGACAGTTCCGCCTCGCCCACGCGCGCGCGTTGCCGCTCGCCCCTCCGTGACCTCTCATGCGGGGCGCCCGCGCCCGACTTGGCCCTATGCGTTTGCCTTGCTGTGCGCGTGGGGTTTCATCCTCGGCGCCATCGTCTGCTTCCACTGGATTTCGCAGCTGCCCGACACGGGGAATTTGATGCTGCGGACGCCCTCGCGCGACATCACGCTGCTCGATGTCCATGGCCGCCCGATCGCCCGCCGCGGACTGACCCAGGGACAGACGATCGAGGCGCGCAGCCTGCCGGCCTACGTCCCCAACGCCTTCATCGCGATCGAGGACCATCGTTTCCGCGAGCATATCGGGCTCGACCCGATCGGCCTGGTGCGCGCCGCGGCCGAAAATCTCATCGCCGGCCGCGTGGTGCAGGGCGGCTCCACGCTCACGCAGCAACTTGCCAAGAACCTGTTCCTCGAACCGAAGCGCACCTACGACCGCAAGATCGAGGAGGCCATGCTGGCCCTGTATCTGGAGTCGCATTACAGCAAGGACCAGATCCTGACGCTCTATCTCAATCGGGTCTATTTCGGCGCCGGCGCCTACGGCATCGAAGCGGCGGCGGAACGGTTTTTCGGCAGGCCGGCCACGGCGCTTTCGCTGACCGAGGCCGCGATGCTGGCCGGCAGCGTCAAGGCGCCCGCGCGCTTCAATCCCGCCGCCGATACGAACGCATCGCTCGCGCGTGCGGTCACGGTGCTGCGCGCGATGAAGGATTCAGGGTTTATTTCTCCCGCGGCCTACCAGACGGCGGCGGCAGCGCGTCCGCAAATCCAGAGGGCAACCGCAACGCCCGGCTCGGGGTATTTCGAAGACTGGGCGATGGGACGGGTCGCGGCCTATGTCGGCGATGCGAGCGAGCCTCTGATCGTGCAGACGACGCTCGATCTCGACGCCCAGGCCGAAGCCGAACGCGCGGTGGAAGAGGGTCTGGCGCGCGACGGCGCCCGGCTGCGGGCCGGAGAAGCCGCCCTGGTTGCAATGACGCCGCGCGGAGCGGTGCGCGCGATGGTCGGCGGACGTTCCTACGCACAAAGTCCATTCAACCGCGCCGCCGACGCATCGCGGCAACCCGGCTCGGCGTTCAAGCCGTTCGTGTACCTCGCCGCCTTCGAGCACGGACGCAAAACCGACGATGTAATGAACGATGGCCCCGTGGACATCCATGGCTGGCAACCCGGCAATTACGAGGGACGCTACGAAGGCGCCATCACGTTGACGCGCGCCTTCGCGAAATCCTCGAATGCGGTGGCCGTGCAACTGACCGAGGAAACCGGCGCCGGCGCCGTGGCGGGAGCCGCCCATCGTCTGGGCATCGTCTCTCCGTTGCAGGAGGTGCCGGCGCTCGCGCTTGGTACATCGGGCGTCACCCCGCTCGAGCTGACGGGCGCGTACGCGCCCTTCGCCAATGGGGGCATGGCGGTGTCGCCGTACGCGATAGTCCGTATAAGGACCAAATCGGGACGCGTGCTCTATGCGCACGGGGGCGGCGGTGCGGCCCGCGTGATGTCGCCGGACAATGCCGCTGCCCTCACGAGACTGATGGTGGCGACGGTCGAGAGCGGCACGGGCAATGCGGCCAGGCTGGCCGATCGCCCGGATGCGGGAAAAACCGGCACCACGGAGGACTTCCGCGACGCCTGGTTCGTAGGGTTTACCGCCGACCTCGTCTGCGGCGTGTGGGTCGGAAACGACGACAATTCTCCCATGCGGCACGCAACCGGAGGCACCCTGCCCGCGCATATTTTTCGGGCATTCGTGGAACGAGCGGAGCGGGACATTCCCGCGAGCCCGCTGATCTCCCTGCCTGCGGCTGCGACGGCGCAAGCTGCGGCGCCGCCGGCGCAGGCCCCGCCGGACGCGTTCCAGCGCCTCATCGACGGCCTGTTCGGCGGGACGTGAATTACTCCGCGTTGCGGAATTACTCCGCGTTTCGCGGGGCGTAACGGTGAAGCAGCGGGCCGTTCCGGCTGAGCCAGATTTGGGGCTCGTCCACGTCGCCCACCAGCTCCCGCACCAGGCTCCAGAAGCGCGAGCCGTGGTTCATGTGTCTGAGATGCGCCACTTCGTGCGCAACTACATAGTCCAGCACGAAGGCCGGCGCGAGAATGAGCCGCCAGGAAAAGGAGAGCGCGCGCGTGGTCGAGCACGAGCCCCAGCGGCTTGCCGTGTCGCGCACGGTGATCCGCTTGGGTTTGACGCCGACACGCGCGGCAAATTCAAAGGCGCGCGCATCGAGTACCTTTCGCGCCTCGCGCTTGAGAAAATCGAGCAGGCGCCGCGATGTGTGCTCGCTGTGACCCGAGATACGGATGGCGCGCGCGCCGCGGTCGATCCATACCGGAGCGGGACCGCGCGCGGCCGGCACGATCAGATATTCCAGTCCGCGAAAGGGGATGCGCGCGCCTGCCTCGAGATCGACCGGTTCCGGAACGTCGGCTAGGCGGCCTGCGATCCAGGTCGATTCCGAACGCGCGAAATCCATCGCATGATCGAGCGCCCGGCGCGACGGAGCAACGACGCTGACCTCGCCCGTGGAAGGATGCACCTTGACGATCAGCCGCCGCGCGCGCGGGTTCATCCGCACCGTGATTTCCACCGGACGGCCGTCGATCCGCAAAAGCTCGCGACGGGGCTGCTGGCGGACGGGCGTCTCGGATTTGCGCATGGGACTTCCCTTTATCGACCTGACTTGCTTCTCTCGCACCTTGTCCGAGGAGGCCACTGGACATGACGGCGCGGCCCCGCTTCCACCTTGCTTTTCCGGTGCGCGACCTCCCCGAGGCCCGCGCCTTTTACGGAGGCCTCCTAGGGTGTCGAGAGGGCCGGTCCGCGGACGATTGGATCGACTTCGACTTTTTCGGGCACCAAATCGTCGCGCATTTAAGCCGGGCCGCGCCGGCTCACAAGACCCATAATTGCGTCGACGGGGAAGCAGTTCCGGTGCGTCATTTCGGCGTCATCCTTCCCCTCCCGGAATGGCGCATTCTGGCGGCGGAGCTGCGGGACCGCGGGATGCCGTTCCTCATCGAACCCACGCTGCGCTTCGTCGGCCAGCCGGGAGAGCAGGCGACCATGTTTTTCGAGGATCCGAGCGGCAATGCGCTGGAAATCAAGGCGTTTGCCGACGATTCCATGGTTTTTGCGAAGTGAGCCGGGCCGTGGCCATTGCACTCGCGCTCGGGGCCGGGTCGGTCGCCCTGCTCCTGGGAGCACTGGGCTTTCAATATGTCGGGCGGCTGCCGCCCTGCGAATTGTGCCTGTGGCAGCGCTGGCCGCTGGTGGCCGCGGCCGTCGCGGGCTTCGGGGGTCCGCTCCTGATACGGGCAGGGCTGCTGGACCGGGGCGCCGCGCGCGGCGTGGCGGCGCTGGCGGCGCTTCTGGTGGCGGTGTCCGGCGCGGTCGGCGTCTACCATGCGGGCGTCGAATGGCATTGGTGGGCGGGGCCCCAGTCCTGCACGGGACCGGCCTTCCGCTATACCGGCCACCTCGATCTGAGCGCGCCGGTCGTTCTCTGCGACATCGCTGCCTGGCGGCTCTTCGGCATTTCGCTGGCGGGATATAACGCAATCATCAATTTCGCGATGGCGGGGGTGGCCACGGTCCTGCTGGCCCGCCGCCGGGGGAGAGGGACGTGACGCGAGGGCGCCGCCCTGCCCCGCCCGGAGTTCCCGCACGAGACGAGATCGCCGAAATGATCCGGGTGGACCATGCCGGCGAATACGGCGCGATGCGCATCTATGAGGGCCAGCTTGCGGTTCTCGGCCGGCGCCCTCGCGACCGGAAGGCGGCTTCCGCCATTCGCAGAATGGCGGCCCAGGAAGCACGCCATCTCGAACGGTTCGAAAAGCTCGTCAACGAGCGGGAGGTGCGTCCGACCGCCCTTTCGCCGGTGTGGCAGGTCGCCGGCTTCGCACTGGGCGCCGCCACGGCACTTCTCGGCGTCAAGGCCGCGATGGCCTGCACCGCCTCCGTCGAAGAAGTGATCGACGAGCATTACGCAAGGCAGATCGAGCGGCTCGCCGGGGATCCCGAACTCAAGGCGGCTGTCACAAAGTTCCGCGCCGAAGAAATCGAACACCGCAACGAGGCGCTGGCGCACGGCGCGACGGAGGCGCCCCGCTACCGGCTCCTCAGCGAATCGATCAAGGCCGGCTGCCGTCTGGCGATCCGGCTATCCGAGAAGATATGAATCCCGTCCGGGACCCCGAGGCCCTGCGCATCCGGCGCGCCGCCGCCGGCAACCCAAGCCGCGCCGCAATCCCGGACTCGGCGGAACTGGCAAAGCTGTTCGCGTCTGCGTTCGTCAACGACCCCGTCTTCGACTGGATCGCACGAAGCGGCGCACGACGCGCGGCGGGCGCGGAGCGATTTTTCGGCTGGCTGCTGTCGGTGCGGGCCATCCCCTATGGCGAGGTGTGGATGGGCGGCGGCGCGGCCGCCATCTGGCTGCCGCCCGGAGCGCCGGCGACAGCGGGCGGCCTTCTCGATCAGTTGGCTCTCCTTCCCATGTTCCTCGATTTGTGCGGGGTTTCGCGCCTGCTTCGCGGCCAGGCGATGGCGGACGCCATGCAACGGCATCATCCGCACACGGAGCATTTCTATCTTGCCTTTATCGCGGTGGCGCCGGAGTGGCAGGGCAACGGGCTTGGCGCGGCGCTTCTCGAGGCGACGCTGCGGCGGGTGGACGCGGCCCGCATGCCCGCCTATCTGGAGAATTCCAATCCGAAAAACGACAACCTCTATTTGAGTCAGGGCTTTGCCATGCAGTCCGACATCGCCCCGCGCGGTGCTCCCGCCCTCAGGGCCATGTGGAGATCTGCCCGAACAGCGTAGAGCCGCCCGCCAAGGACCCCGAAATCTGTTCCTTTCCTGCCCCGCTTTGCGGGCTCAGGGATCGAGCACGCTGTCCCAATAGAGATAGTCGGTCCAGGATTCGTGCAGATAGTTTGGCGGAAAGAGACGCCCGTTGCTGCGCAACTCGTTGATGGTCGGCTTGCGCGGGTGGTGCCTCGGATGCATTCCGATGTGATGGGCGAGCCGCCCCCCCTTCAGGAGATTGCAGGGGGCGCACGCGGTGACGACGTTGTCCCATGTGGTGCGCCCGCCGCGCGACCGCGGCACCATGTGATCGAAGGTGAGATCCTCGCCGGAGCCGCAATACTGGCATTCGAAGCGGTCGCGCAGGAATACGTTGAAGCGGGTGAAAGCCGGATGGCGGGCGGGCTTCACAAAAGTCTTCAGCGACACGACCGAAGGCAGCTTCATCTCGAAGCTGGGCGAGCGCACCACGCGCTCATACTCGGCGAGGATATGCACCCGTTCGAGAAACACCGCCTTGATGGCGTCCTGCCAGGACCACAGCGAAAGCGGAAAATAGCTGAGCGGACGATAGTCCGCGTTCAGGACCAGCGCCGGACAGTTTTCGGGCACTCGCGCGGCGCCTAACACCGGATCGCTCCTTCGAAGACCCACCTCCTCGCACGGCGTCGAACCTAGGGGCATCCGCGGGCGAAGCCAATAAGCGAGCGCAACCTAGCCGATTCGATGTGTCCGAACTGCGACAGTCTCAACCGATCGGGCACGAAACGCCGCCGGGCGCACGCGGGAGCAGTCCGCGCGCAGCCATCGCCAGGAACGTTCCCCCGAGCAGCAGCCCGCCGGGATCGATGGAATGGCCTACCCCGCCCGCGATGTGCCATTGCACGAGTGCGCCGGCCCGGCCGAGCGCGCCCGCAGCTACCAGCAAAGCTTCGACGGGGATCATCGTATCGGCATCGCCATGGACGAGGAGAACGGGCGGCGCATCGCTGCCGAGGGCAGGCAGGCCTTCCGGATCTGCAAGCATCCCGGAATAGCCCAGAATGGCGGCAGGCTTCGAAGCACGCCGCAGTCCCACATGCAGTGCCATCATGGTCCCCTGGCTGAAGCCCGCCAGCATCAGACGCTCCGGCGGCAGCGCGAGGCGCTTGAGTTCCGCCTCGAGGAATCCTTCGAGCGCGGCGGATGCCGCGTCCACGCCCCGGCGGACCTCGCCTGGATCAAGCCGCGAAATGGGAAACCACTGATAACCGGCCCCGGGACAGCGTTCCGGCCCGTTCGGCGCTGCGAAGGCGGCGGTCGGCAGGAGTTTTTGCCAATGGGGCGCCAATCCGATCAGGTCTTTCCCGTCGGCGCCGTAGCCGTGACAGATAACGACGAGATGCGTGGCGCTGCCGCGTGCCGGCGGCAGGCGGGGACCGTTGAGCACGCTCTGCCCGAATGCCAAATCCAGTCCTTCCATCCGGTAGGGCAACCATGATTGTCACGCGCTTCGCCCCCAGTCCAACAGGATATCTGCATCTGGGCCACGCGTTTGCGGCGATGTTCGCACATCAGGCGGCGCGGGAAGCGGGATCGGAGGGGCGGTTTCTTCTGCGCATCGAGGATCTGGATTCCACGCGCGTCCGGGAAAATTTCGCCGAAGCGATCGGCGAGGATTTGCATTGGCTGGGACTTGTCTGGGACGGGGCGGTGCTGCGCCAATCGGACCGTTTCGGCCACTACCGGAGCGCGCTCGACCGGCTTCGGGAGGAGGGCCTGCTCTATCCCTGTTTTTGCACGCGGCGCGAAATCGCGGTGGAAATCGCCCGCGCGGCCGAAGCGCCCCACGGGCCGGACGGCGTCCTCTATCCCGGCACCTGCCGATTGCTGCCGGAAGATGCCCGCGCAGCTGCCATCACATCGGGCACGTCTTACGCTCTCCGGCTCGACAGCCGGAAAGCAGCCGCGCGTCTTCCCCAGCTGCATTTCGAGGAGACGGGCGATGCGCCGTACACGGAACATGGCGCCGTCCGCGTCGACCCTCTCCTCTTCGGCGACGTCGTGCTTTCGCGCAAGGAAACGCCGGCGTCGTATCATCTCGCGGTCGTCGTCGACGATGCGGCACAGGAAGTTACACTCGTGACCCGCGGCCAGGACCTTTTCCCGGCGACGCATGTGCAGCGGGTGCTTCAGGCGCTTCTCGGAGTCGAACCTCCCGTCTACCGCCACCATCGGCTCATTCTCGATGAGAGCGGCAGAAAGCTTTCCAAGCGCGACGGTGCCACGGCTCTGCGCGCCCTTCGGAAACAGGGAATCTCCGCCGGGGTAGTCCGGGCGCGTCTTCTTGCTTTCTGAGGGCCTGTATTGGCGTGGAACGCTTGGGGTCCACCGGCGTTCTGTCATGGTCAGGAAAGCTCAGCGCTGGCGCGCATTAGCTTGTGCCGGGCGCGTCTCCTAAGTCCTCCCAAGAATTGACTCTGATCTTGCAGGGCGCGGAACCGCGCTTCCCTGTTCGCATTACACTTTCGACAGTTGCCAACGGGCCAAGGGGTTATTCGGTCTATGCCTCATCTTCCAAATACAGGACGAGTTCTGCTCAGAGCCGGGTTGCTCTGTGGCATGAGCGCGTTCCTCGCGGGAGTGGCAGACGTGAACCCGGCGCGTGCGACTGAGCCGGCCCCAACCTTCCAGGTCCCCCCCACGGCGCTTGGGTCGAACCAATCCGCTGCTCCGGACGATTCCGACCAGTCCGCCGCCGCGGCGGCGAGCGAGGCCAGTGTCGAAGCGGTCACGCTGCGCCTGAAGGACAGCCTGACTCCCGAGATGGCCCAGAATTTCAAACTGTTTGTTTACATCGACAAGGCCGAAAGCGGACCGTTCGCCCAGCGCATGTATGTCTTCCAGAAGACCGACAGCGGCGATCTCGCGATCCTTTATGACTGGCCGGTTTCCACGGGCCGCCAGCGCATCGAGCACGATGTCCACGGCAAGTTGCAGTCGAGCCTGACGCCTCTTGGTTATTTCGAACTCGACCCGAAGCGGCTTTATGCGGACCACACCTCGTCGCAATGGAACGAGGCGATGCCCTTCGCAATGTTCTTCAACTGGAAACCCAATGGCCGCCAGACGGGCCTCGCCATTCACGGTACGCCCGACGAGAACGCCGGCCTGCTCGGAACGCCCGCCAGTGCCGGGTGCGTCCGCCTTTCGCTCGACAATGCGCGGGTGCTTTTTGGTCTGGTCCAGTCGCAATCCCGCGGACCGACGCCAAAACTTGCCTATCTGGACGGCGAGGCCATCAGCAGCGAAGGGCTGCTGCTTCACGACGGCGATGGGCGTCTGCAATTGGCCGACGGCTATTCCGTCCTCGTCCTGATCGACAATTACGGCGGCGAAAGCCGGGTATCTTCCCTCTACTAGAGTCCGCTTCCGTTCCCGCATGCCGCGAGCGATACTTCCGGCGTGCGTTCAGAAAGCGCACCTGCTAGACTGATACCCCTCCATCCCGGGAATGGCCGTCATGATTCACACCAAATTCGCGCGACATCTGGCAGCGGGCGCCCTCGCCGCAATGTTGCTGCCTGTGGCGGCGCCGGTTTCCGCCGCGAAGGAGATCGATTCTCCCCAATATCGTTTCGGAGTGGAAAAACAGGGCGTCAACCCGCGCGAAACGATTCTCACCACGAAAAACGTCGCCAAGTTGAGCGTGATCTGGACTCAAAAAACCAAGGGTCAGATTTTCGCCTCGGCCGCAGTGGTCGGAGGTGTCGTCTATATCGCCGACTACAGCGGATATGTCTTTGCCAACAACGCCACGACCGGGGCGCTGCTCTGGTCCCAGAAAATCGGCACGCCATTTCAAAGTTCGCCCGCGATCGCCAAGGGCACGGAATTCATCGGCGGCACTAACGGCAATTTGTATGCCTTGAATGCCGCAGACGGCACGCAGGCATGGATGGCCACCACCGGCGGCCCCGTCAGATCTTCTCCCGCGGTTCGGAAGGGCGTGGTCTATATCGGTTCGGAAGACGACAAGCTCTATGCGTACGATGCGATGACGGGTGCGCAACTCTGGGCTGCGCCCACGGGGGGAAAAATCGATTCCTCGCCGGCAGTTGCCGGGGGCGTGGTGTTTGTCGGGTCGCTGGACAAGAATCTCTACGCATTCGATGCGAAGACCGGCACGCAATTGTGGGCGGCGCCTTGCGGCGGTGCCATCTACTCCACGCCCTCCGTCTACAAGGGATCGGTGTTTGTCGGTTCGACCGACGGCAGTCTGTATGCGTTCGACGTCACGACCGGATCGCAGCTCTGGGTGGCCCCCACGAACGGCGATTTGTGGGGCTCGCAGGCGGTCGACAAAAGCGCCGTCTACGTAGTATCCGGCGGCGCCGGCAACTACGAGCTTTATGCCTTCAATGTTACGACCGGCGCCCTGATCTGGCATAGCGTCAATATCAGCGGCGAACTCGGATCCCCGCCCACCGTGGCCGATGGCGTCGTCTATTTCGGCTCCAAGAACGACAGTCTTTATGCTTTCGATGAAAAGTCCGGTGTGGAATTGTGGAGCTACGCCACCAAGAACCAAGTGATCGCCTCGCCCACGGTCGTCAACGGCATGGTCTTTCTCGGCTCGAACGACGGCAACCTCTATGCGTTCGGCTTGAAGAGCAAGGGCGCCCGCAGCAACGAAGACCGTTATGTAAATTGATTACGCCGAGCTAACTGCCAACGCGTCCGAACCGCAATTTCCAATTGTCCTCCCAAGGACTGGGCGTCATAGGCGCGATCAGCGCCTTATCTTTCTTCGTAGCCCTCCGCTTCTCCTCGCGCTGCATACCCAGCGACAAATACATAAGCGCTGCGCGCGCAAGTTTGAGAACACGCAAGGCTTTCGCTTCAAACTCGGTACGCGCGACGGAATAGGCCAGGTCATCGACCAACCACGCCGAGGGCGAATCGGCCGGACAGAGATCGAACGCCGTCTGAGGAAGTGAGTTCGTCAAACGATGGTTCCGTTGATTGTGTCATCCGCAACTGCCCGACATATGACTACCCGCGGAACCGAACCATGGACGAAGAAGGGATACATAGTGACTGCGCTGCCAACTTCGTCAGAATGGGTCGTCGGCCTTTTGCAGTGCCAGGCGTACCGTCTCATGTGCATGCTCAAAAGACGGGGAGGCAATTCGTTCCTTAAGACGCGTCGAGTAAAAAACGTACGAGCACAACTTGTCGATGGTTTCCCGTCCTGTGGAGTATTGCGCTCCGTACAGCATGAGCGTGAAGCCATCGAGGGCTGCATCGTTGGCTAAGTTCGTCTCTAGGACCTTACGGCATTCCGAGTCCCATATTTCTGTATCGAGCATCGTATATACTGGCTGCAAGTCCCAACGGCATGGGATCAATTTACCCGCAATTTGCAGAGGCCTAAGCTGCTGTGACATTTCAACAGCCAGGGCCTTGGTCTGGCTGTCTGTGAAAAAGGTATCTCGGCTGTCACGTGTGCTCTGCCTAAAGAGCCCATGTGCAAAGATATGATGGCGGAGCCATGTAGCCGTGAGAACGTTATCGTCGGCATTCCGCAGGTTCGTGAATATCGCTGCGGCCTGCTCCTTGAGTTTCTCATTCCGTTTGATAGCGCGAAGCAAAATGGCGGCCAAATCGCGAACAACGTCGTGCATGGGGCTGTACGACTGCATCCATTCGCAATCGGGTTTCTTCACGAATGCGGCCACCCCTTTCCAAAACGGGATAAGGTTGCTCACTGCTATCGTCGAATATAGATCATCGATACGATCAAGCAATTGACCGAGTGTCTCTGAGGCATACGCAGAGCGCAATTGCGTTTCAACCTCTGACGATGCGGCGTTGAGCAACGCCTCGACCTGCTCATGAGAAAATGCGCCAGGTAGGAGACCCAAACGCAGCACAGTCATCAATGGACGCCGAAGTGAAAGACGGTCGGCGTGTTCTGATTTCGGTGTGCGATCCTCCGCAAGTGTCGGAAACAGGAATGCTAGTAATTCTGCCGTGCCCGGTTGATCGCCATCGTGAGGTAGGATTTGCGCTAGGCGATCTTCGCGGCTGATTTTTTCGCGGCCCATGCGCCGCAGAATCGCTTTTTCGGTTACGGCATCATCAGTGAAGTCCTCTGGGTCACGAATGATGCTCTGCACGGTGCGGGTTGATTTTATCAACAAGGCGCAATAGCCTAAGAGGTCTATTGCATCCACTTCGTCTCGAACCATGCCGGATATGGCATGGAAGGTTCCGACAAGTCGGCTGATATCACGTGGTGTCTGTATCATGGCCCCCAAGAGTATTTTTGATAGCCGATGATATCTTTCAATCGTTTGAAAATTCTTTGGCAACCCCTGTGCTAATGCGACAAGCTCCGCATTTAACATCCGAGTGAGTTCGTCGCCAAGTACAACTGGCAGAGGAATTTGAAGCTGAACGATTTTTTCGAGATATGCGCTGCCCCTTTGTTCTCGCGCTTCGGGACTTGCTCCTTCGCCAAGAGCTTGGATGACCCGCTTCGGATCATAAGCAAGCACGTAGGAAATTCCGGGAAAGTCCGCCACGGAACGTACCAACTGTGCGACGGAACGAATTTCGTGATCTTCGATCCTATCGAGCTCGTCGATCAGAACGATAATCGGAACGGCCAACTCCTCGAGCAGTTTGTTCAATTTTCTCCGTAGACCGGGCAGACTTGTATCGCCGCTAACCGCTTTGCGTAAAAAATTTGTGCCCCCTTGGGCGGCTCCGCCGACACCCGGATGAATAAGGCTCAGTGTGGGACTGAGCGTCTCGCCGTAGTCGGCAAGCAGTGACGTGAGGGCTCTAAGGTTCTTCTTTCCTCTTCTGTCTGGGCGAACGCTAGAAATCAGTTCGCTTAGGAACTGCGAAATAAGATCGTTTCTTCCCGAGATCAGCCAAGGATCAAACGAGACCACAATCGCATCTTTGTGGGTGTCTTTGATGTAGTCGCGAAGGAGATTAAGAATCGACGATTTTCCCGCGCCCCATTGGCCCGTGATGCCGATGACCACACCACTGGACTTGTTGGTTCCCTTGTTTATGAGCGCGGATGCGAGCCGCCTTACAAACGGCATTCGCTCTAAGCGATCTTGCGCGATCTCTTCAATCGGTCGTTCGGGCCGACCGATGTCGCTACTGGAAAGCACCTGTCCACCTCCGGCATGATCGTTCGACGTGGGCGTATTGGCTTTCTTAAAGATGTTAAGGACGGACATACTCCAACCCCGAGGCGAAATTCATGGCGCGGGCGGCCCGACTTGAACCGGCATAGGTCTTTCGACCTTACGGATTTTCGTACCACTACAGCTTTCGCCGCCGTCCGACTCAGGACGTTTGTGGTCTGGACTATACCTTCACCTTGGCGTCGCCACTTTAGGTGCTGCCCGCCTAGTCTCTACACCTTCCCGTTGCCGGGCTTGGCTCGGGATTGCCGTTCTCAGGTTTCCCCGAATTTGAGCTTTTCTGCATCTTCGGTTTCCCACCGGGCACTCAATTTTAAGTCCTGTCGCGCTAGGCAACAGCGACCTCGACGATCTGCCGCATGATCGCGTCGAGGTCGTAATCCTTCGGGCTGAACACCGCGGCCACGCCGGCTTCCCGAAGGCGCGTTTCGTCTTCGGCGGGGATGATGCCTCCGGCGACGATCTTCACCTCTGAAAGACCGGCCGCAGCGAGCCTGGCGATGATCTCGCAGGCGAGAGACACGTGCGACCCGGAGAGGATCGACAGTCCCACGATATGCGGCGCGCACGCCTGCGCGCTGGCCACGATTTCGTCGGGCGTGTAGCGGATGCCGTCGTAGATCACGTCCATGCCCGCATCGCGCGCGCGAATCGCGATCTGTTCGGCGCCATTGGAATGGCCGTCGAGACCCGGCTTGGCAACGAGCAGCGTCAACCTGCGGCCGAGGCGTTGTGACGCGAGTTCTACGAAATCGCGCAGGGCCGCTGAGCGTTCGTCGTTGCGGAGCGAGGCTTCTCCCGCGATGCCGGTGGGCGCGCGATACTCGCCGAACACGCGCCGGAGCATCTCCGCCCATTCTCCCGTGGTGACGCCGGCCCGCGCGCATGCGATCGAGGCGGGCATGATGTTCTCGCCGCTCTGCGCGGCACGCTCCAGAAGAACGAGGGCTTCGGCAACCGCGCCGGCGTCGCGCGCGGTGCGCCACGCAACGAGGCGCGCGATCTGTTCGCGCTCGGCCGCTTCGTCGACTACGAGGAACTGTTCGTTGCCGGCGGTAAGCGGCGACGCTTCTGTTTCCATGTAGGCATTCACGCCAACGCGGATTTCGGCGCCCGTCTCGATCGCCTCGATGCGCGCGGCGTTGGAGCGTACCAGACGCTCTTTCATATATTCGAGTCCGGCCCGCGAACCTGCGCCCCCCATTCGCGCGATGCGCGCGATCTCTTCGCGGATCTGGCCCGCGAGGAGATCCGTTTTTGCTTCGATGGCTTGCGAGCCGTCGAAAATGTCGCCGAATTCGAGAATGTCCGTCTCGAATGCCGCGATCTGTTGCAGCCGGAGCGACCATTGCTGGTCCCACGGTCGCGGCAGACCCAGCGCCTCGTTCCAGGCCGGCAGCTGCACCGCACGGGCGCGCACGTTCTTCGACAGCGTGACGCCCAGCATGCCGAACAGGATGCGCGCCACATTGTTCTCCGGTTGCTGCTCGGTCAGCCCCAGCGAATTCACCTGGACGCCATAGCGGAACAGCCTGAACTTCGGATCCTCGACGCCGTAACGCTCTCTGGTCACTTCGTCCCAGACGCGCGCCATCGCCCGCAGCTTGCAGACCTCGGTGATGAAACGCACACCGGAATTGACGAAGAAGCTGATGCGGCCGACCGCGTTGGGAAACTCCCCGGCCGATATCGCGCCGCCCTGTTTGCAGGCATCGAGCACGGCGATGGCGGCGGCGAGCGCGAAGGCCGCTTCTTCCACCGGGCCCGCGCCAGCCTCCTGCAGATGATAGGAGCAGAGATTGACAGGATTCCACCGGGGCATTTCCCGCGTCGTGAACGCGATCGTATCGGTGGTGAGCTTGAGCGCCGGGCCGGGCGGGAAAATGTAGGTGCCGCGCGCCAGATATTCCTTGATGATGTCGTTTTGCGTCGTGCCCTGCAGACTCGCGCGCGCCACGCCCCGTTCGTCGGCAACGGCGACATAGAGCGCGAGCAGCCACGCGGCCGGCGCGTTGATCGTCATCGACGTATTCATCTTGCCGAGCGGAATGCCGTCGAAGAGCGCGCGCATGTCGCCGAGATGCCCGACCGGCACGCCCACCTTGCCCACTTCGCCTTTGGCCAGGGGGTGATCGCTGTCGTAGCCGGTCTGGGTCGGCAGATCGAAGGCGACGGACAACCCCGTCTGCCCCTTGGCGAGATTGCCGCGATAGAGCGCGTTCGACGCCGAAGCGCTCGAATGGCCGGCATAAGTCCGGAATATCCAGGGCTGCGTGCGGCCGGCGTTCATCCCGGCATTAAGGCGAGGCGCGCATTGCGGCGCAACGTCGACGCTTGCGCGGATGCGGGCACCGGGCCAGTCTTGCCCGGGTTCGACAAGGGGGACTTCCATGCGCTGGACGGCTGTGTTGTGTGCAGCATTCGCTGGATTCCTGCTGATGGCGGCCGCGCCTTCGCCCGAAGAGGCGTGGAAATCCGGCATCGCCGACGAGAACAAGGACTATGCGCGGATCCCACATGCCATGCTGAAAATTCAGGATGCGGCCTATCTGCGCGACGGAGACATTGCGGTGCTGACGGGCAGGAAAGGCGATCCCGGCAGCTATCGCTGGACGGACAGGCCCGGCGCACAAGGGGTGCTCCGCGTGACATTGAAAGCCGGAAAGATCGCGGTGACCCGAAACGGCGCGGCGCTTCATGCGGACGCGATCACGAAGAACATCCCGGTCGACACCGATGTCGACATCAGCGGACAGCCGACACAGGTCGACGCCGGTGTGAACGGCTGGCGCCTCTTCGTATTCAACCCGCAGAATCCGGCCGCGAAGAATTTCAAGGGCGTGTCGTATTTTCCCTACGATCCCGCGTTTCGCGTCGGCGCACATTTCACGCCGGATCCGAAGCGCCCGGCGCGCATCTTCCGCACCTCGCGCGGAACGGACAAACAATTCTATCGCGTCGGCACCGCGAGATTTTCCCTTGACGGAAAAACGATCGTCCTGCCGATGTACGCCGACAACAACGTTCCAAAGCGCATTACCAGTTTCTCCGCCTTCTATACCGACGATTTGACCGGCAACGGCGCTTACGGGTCGGGCCGTTATGTGGACGTGGGCGATTTCGGAAAATTTCCGCCGGCGGCCGTCACCATAGATTTCAATGATGCGTACAATCCCAATTGCGCGCGTTCGCCGTTTTTCACCTGTCCCATTGCGCAGGACAACATTCCGCTTGCGATCAAGGCGGGCGAGCGCGATCCGCATCTGGCGCACTGATGGGTTTCCGCGCGCCGAAGAAGAACTCCGTGCAGGAACTGCGCGAGGCGGAACGCGCCCGGGCCAAGCGCGCGGCGCTTCGGGCATTGCGCAGGGCACGTCAGGCGGTCGACGCGAACGGCGCCATCCTTTCGGATTGGGAAGGCGAATTTCTCGGCTCCGTTCAATCCCGCGTCGAGACCTTCGGCCGTGCCTTCCGCGATCCCGATAAAGGTGCGCCGGGCGCCTCTCTGTCGATGCGTCAGGGCCGGAAACTGAAGGAGATTGCGGCCAAGGCCAGCGGCAAGGAAAAAACCGGAACTACGTTTCGGCGCCGTCCCTGATTCCATCGAAACCCCGCGCCAACCCGCCGCGCCGGGAATGTTTGACAGGCTTGTGTTGCACTGCAACAACGGCGCAGGGCTTTCTTCATTGTGGCGGAAGGGGGAAAGCTGCCACGGGCGTTTGTTCAGGTAATCGGGAGAGGGGGGATCATGTCCCAGGCTGCCAAGCAGTCATACGACGTCTACAAGGATCTTTATGACGTCGGCGAGATACCGCCGCTCGGGCATGTTCCCAAAGAGATGCATGCGTGGACGATCCGCAAGGAGCGGCACGGCGCGCCCGAAGACTCGATGAAGATCGAGATCGTGCCCACCTGGCCGCTCGATTCGCACGACGTGCTCATTCTCGTGATGGCAGCGGGCGTGAACTACAACGGCGTCTGGGCCGCGCTGGGAACGCCCGTCTCGCCGATGGACGCGCATGGCTGCTCCTATCACATTGCCGGTTCCGACGCCTCGGGAATCGTCTGGGCAGTGGGTTCCAAGGTGAAGCGCTGGAAGGTCGGCGACGAGGTGGTCGTGCATTGCAATCAGGACGACGGCGACGACGAGGAATGCAATGGCGGCGATCCGATGTTCTCCCCCTCGCAGCGCATCTGGGGATACGAGACGCCCGACGGCTCCTTCGCCCAGTTCGCGCGCGTGCAGGACCGCCAGCTCATGGAGCGGCCGAAACATCTCACCTGGGAAGAGTCCGCCTGCTACACGCTGACCCTGGCGACGACTTACCGGATGTTCTTCGGCCACCGGCCGCACATTCTGCGGCCAGGCCACAATGTTCTCATCTGGGGCGCGAGCGGCGGCCTCGGCTCGTTTGCGGTGCAGCTCTGCGCGGTGTCGGGTGCGAATGCGATCGGCGTCATCTCCGACGAGTCGAAACGGGAATTCGTGCTGTCGCTGGGCGCAAAGGGGCTGATCAACCGCAGCGAATTCCACTGCTGGGGCGCGATGCCGAAAGTGGGAACGCCGGAATACGATTCGTGGGTGAAGGAAGCGCGCAGGTTCGGCAAGGCGATATGGGGCATCACCGGCAAGGGTTGCGACGTCGACATGGTGTTCGAGCATCCCGGCGAGCT
>Ga0182024_10010955_pt1 | contig 18341 bp, 14 predicted proteins | sample P32metaG_FD_120480 | JGI IMG/M metagenome (GOLD analysis project Ga0182024, IMG submission 120480) | Permafrost microbial communities from Stordalen Mire, Sweden - P3-2 metaG (Illumina Assembly) | ecosystem: Environmental > Terrestrial > Soil > Wetlands > Permafrost | place: Sweden: Stordalen... | reverse complement strand
GGGAATTCTGGCGTGGGAGGCATACAGTCGTATCGCGCAGATCACGGCGCCGACGCTGGTTATCCACGGAAAGTCGGATGCGCTGGTGCCACCCGGCAACGGGGAATTGATTGCGGCGCGTATACCCGGCGCAAAGCTGGTTTTGCTCGATCATGCGAGTCATCTGTTTCTTACGGATCAGACTCAGGCGGCTCACAACCATATTCGCGAATTCCTTTGGTCGCACGCTGAAAGGAGTTAATCCCGCGAACAGGGATGTCATGAGCCAATTTTCCGCTGCGAAACGAATACCCGTCTAGATTCTCGGCAAGCATACTGCATTATCAAAACAATTCATTTGATGAATTTTGCGAATGCGGATACGCTACGCGCCATTATGGAGATACGGCGCCCTGAAGCGAGGAGCGTGGGGAGTTTTTTGTCCGTTCTCATTCAGCAAATTAAAAACAAAAACAAAAAAAACAAAAACAAGAGAAGAAGCGCGAAGGCGTTCTGTCCTGGAAGCAGTCGGGTTGGAAGAAACCTGTCCGGTCGCCGGTTGAGCCGCCGGAGGATCTTTATCGCGATTTAAGACAAGCCTGGTGAGGCAGAGGGAATATGAGGCTCGAACGGAGCAGTATTGGTAATTGTGCGGCTTCAGGTCAACGGACGCGCTACTGGAAACGCGGATTTTTCTATTCAGGGATTGCCGCAGTCTCACGTATAGGTATCCTGGCGTGCTTCTTGCTCGCAACCTCTATAGCTTACGCACAGGGCGTGGGCTCTTCGGGAGAAATTACCGGGACGGTGACCGACGCTGCGGGCGGCGTTTTGCTGAAAGCTACGGTCACTGTGGGGGATACACAAACTGGTCTGAAGCGCACCGCCACGACAAATTCCACCGGTCAATTCCGAGTAACCGGGCTTTCGCCCGCGACTTATGACGTCAGCGCGGAAATGGCAACGTTTGGCACACAGATTCGAAGGGGAGTCACCGTCGAGGTCGGCCAGACGGTCATCTCCGATTTCAAACTGAATCCTTCCAGGGTTGCAACGGTGGTCGAGGTAACGGACCAACCCCCGCAGGTGGAGACTGAACGAGGCAGCCAGGCGGACAGAATCTCGCAACAGTACATCGCCGACCTGACGATTGACCGGCGCGATTATCTTACGTTTACCTTGCTTGCACCCGGGGTCTCCGATGCCACCCGACTGGCGGGGGACCAGGATTTCAGAGTCAAACAAACGCCGCAAAGCGGATTGTCCTTCTACGGCAGCAATGGCCGGGGAAACAGCATAACGGTGGATGGGGGCGAGACCTCGGGAGATAGCGGGGGCGTGCGCCTGACAGTGAGCCAGGACGATGTGCAGGAATTCCAGATCAATCGCAGCAACTACGCTGCAGACCTGGGCGCAGCCACCGGGGCGTCGATCAATATTGCAACCAAGTCCGGCACCGACAAAGTGCACGGCACGCTCTATGGGTTTTTCCGCAACGATGCGTTGGACGCCGCAAATCCGTTTTCCTTCAGCCAGGCATTGCAGCCCGGACAGACCTTCAATCCTGCCAACCCCGATACTTTGGGTTCGCCGATAAAGGATAATTTGAGCCGCCAGCAATACGGCGGCACGGTGGGTTTCCCGATCAAGAAAGATAAGACGTTTCTATTTGCCGCATTCGAGGGCTTGCGGCAAAATGCGCAGAACGCGGTTCCTCTGTTGACCGACACGAATGTTTTTCGTCCGACGGCGGCGCAGAATGCCATTATTGGCACGCTGGAGACAAACCCATCACCGGCGCCGGTGCCTTGCTTGCCCAGCGTACCCCTGCCGCCGAGTGTTTGCGGTTTTGCTCTGCAGAGCATTTTAACGGTCAACCCGAATCCCGGAGGTGCGAACCCATTCATAACTCCGGGGCAGGGCGCATTGAACGGCTTCCTGATCGATCAGTTCGAAACTCAGGGCGGACTTTTCCCCTACGACACGCGGGAATACCTGGCGTCGGGCCGCATGGATCACCGCTTCGATACGAACAACGAGATCTCCGTAACGTACAGATATGGGCACGATCTGGAAGAGTCTCCAGATGTGCAGTCGTTGACTGCTTATTCAGCGGGAAGTTCGCTCCACACCTACGATAACAATTTGCAAGCCGCCTGGTATCGCCAGTTCAGTTCGACTGCTGGGAACGAGGCTCGGGTGCAATGGGATTACAACAGCTTTAACGTGATTCCGAACGAACCGGGACAGGTTGGGCTCCAGATTCCCAGCTTCATCAATAATTTGGGAACGAACATTTTCATACCCAATCTCACCATCCTGCGGCGTTACGAATTCGCGGACAATTTCTCCGTGACCCGCGGCCATCACAACCTCAAGTTTGGCGCCTACGAACTACTCCGCGGCAATCACACCGAATCGCACACCTTCTTTCCCGGCCGTTTTGTGTTCGGTTCTCTGCCTGGATTTCTGATCAGCCCACAGCTTGCTACCACCACCATCAACCCGCTGCAATCGGCATCGTTTGGCTTGCCGCAGGTTTACCAGCAAGGTTTCGGAAATCCCACATACCCGTATTACAGCCGGCCGCTGACCGCGTTCTATGGGCAGGATTCCTGGAAGATCGCGCCAAACCTCACTCTTGATTACGGTCTCCGCTACGACCTGGACTCGCAATTCGCCCCATTGACAACCTATAAGAAAGATTTTGCGCCCCGGGTTTCATTCGCATGGGATCCATTCAAGGATCATAAGACTGTGGTCCGCGGCGGGTACGGAATTTTCTACGGACCCGTGGACGTACAAATTCCCGACGTCGACTTAAGCCTGGGGGCGGTTAACCAGAATAAGTCTGCGGTCGAGAACATCGGAGGACCGAGCCAGGTCGCAAATCTGACGGCGACTTGCGGAGTCTCCCAGTTCGGTGTACCGATAATCCCCGGTACTGGCTCTAGCCCGTGCAACCGCGAAATTTCTATTTATGTAGATCCGATTGGCGGGGTGCCGGCCTTAAAGTTGGCGGGCGCGCCCACCGTTTTCCAGACACTCTTTGCGCAGGGATTAATTCAGTGCACAACCCCGACCCCGGGGAATGCGGCCTGCATCACGCCGGCTGCTGTGGCTCCGTTTGGCATCAATGTTACGAATAGCGGTCCCGTCGGTCCGCTGCAGGTGGTGTTCGTGAATCAACCCGGATATCGCCCGCCCATCGCGCAACAGGCTTCCTTCTGAATTGAACGGGAGATGGGAACCGGGTTCTCGATTTCTGTGAGCGGAATCTATACTCACACGCAAAGGCTCCCGATCGCGATCGATACCAACCTGCTGCCGGCGCCATTCACCACGCTGACTCTGGCCAATGGTCAAACGATTTCCTATCGCAACTGGAACACCACAGCCGCGGGCGCCGATCCGCTGGGAGGAACTGAGCCTGGCGGCCTGCCCTGTGATAACCCAAACATTCAGTGCTTTGTAAATCCGCTGGTGGTGCAGAACAACCAGTACAGCTCACAGGCCTATGCGCTTTACGAGGGCGCCATTGTGGAGGTCAAGAAGCGCTTCCGCCAGCACTTCACTTTGTTTGGCAATTACACATTCAGCAAAGGCTATGACACGTCCACGGATTACAACTCCGATTACGGTCCACAGGATCCGACAAACATCAACCTGGATCGCAGCCTTTCCGAGTTCGATCAGCGGAGCAAAGTAGTGATTGCGGGTGTGCTCGACAGTCCGTGGAAAGAAAATATTTTGTCGGGCTTTCAGCTGGCTCCCATCTTTTCGGCCCACAGCGGGCATCCTTTCAACTTGCTGGCGGGCGGAGAAGTGAACGGCGACAACCATACAACGAATGAACGTCCCATCGGAGCGCCGCGCGACACTGGCCTTGGTCCCGATTACATTGACTTTGACATGCGCTTGACCTGGGCGCACAAGCTGGGCGAAAAGGCAAACCTGCAGTTCACTGCGGAAGGATTCAACATTGCGAACCGGACGAATTTTGCCAGCGTAAACAATGAGGTCAGCCCGCTCTTTGGTTTGACCCCGGGGTTCACCACCTTCAACGTAAGCGGGATCCGGCCGGGCACGGCGCTGCCGGGCGGCGGGACGGCCACTTCCAGCACGCCGCTGGCCTTCACTTCCGCGTTTCCGAAGCGGCAGGTGCAACTCGGCGTGCGCTTGTCGTTCTGAGGCGGGCGCTCATCCGCTCGCGAACGGCGTGAGCCGGGAATGTACGACTGAACCTCTGGACAGCATCGCAATCAGCCGGTCACTGTTCACTTTGTCAGGGCATGGTGGTCGAAGCTGATAACACGAGTGATCTTCCATACTCCATCTTTGTTTTGCCAGAGGTGAATGAACTGCGCCTCGCCGACAGACTCGGTATTCTCGTGTCCGGGATGGTGGAAACGGTGAACGCCAATCTCCACTGCGCCGTAGTTGGCAATGGGGTATACCTCAAGCGTCCCTGGAACGAGTTCTCTGGTCACCTTGCCACAGATGTTGTTCTTCACACCCTCAACCAGAGCTTGCCGTCCGCTGGTTAAGCCGCTCTTGTCATGATAGAACTCCAAATCGTCGGCCAACAGCGATCCGAGTTTCTCCAAATCGCAATGGTTGTAGGCGTCGAAAAGTTTGGCGTCCAACGTCTGGATCGTTTGAAAAAGTGGATCGGGTGCAGGCGCAGCCTGTGCCTGGATGTGAGCAAGCGGTGCAGCAAGCAGCGCTGTAAAGAGAAGCGCTGGCAGCGGAGCAAAGGTCTTTTTCATGAAGGAATCCTTCTCTGCGAGGTATCCGCACGTGGTTCTACGTGCGAAGCGGTTAGATTGTTCCGCACTTGAGGAGGGCCTCTGGGGAACTCAGGCCCGCAATGCTTATGGGCGTCCTACAGACTGGCGACTCGTCGGCACTGGAAAGCGTCCCCCTGAACGGCTCTCGCTGCGCGCTCAGGCCGTAGCCATAATCCTGGATTTGTATTTGTTCAGTTCCAGCTTGGCGATCAGAGCGCGATGCACTTCGTCGGGCCCGTCCGCACTGCGTAGAGTGCGAATCGTGGCAAACAATTCGGTCAAGGGAACATCGTCAGAGACGCCGGCGCCACCGTGCATTTGAATTGCCTGATCGATAATCTCCAAAGCAATGTTCGGAACCGCGACCTTGATCTGGGAGATTTCGCTGCGCGCGCCTTTGGTCCCAACTTCATCGAGCATCCACGCCGCCTTCAGAGTCAGAAGCCGGGCTTGCTCCAGCTTGATTCGTGCATTGGCAATCACGTCGGCGTTCCCACCCAGTTCGGCCAAAGGCTTGCCGAAGGCCACGCGCTGCAGCGAGCGGCGGCACAAAAGTTCAAGCGCGCGTTCCGCCGCTCCCAGCGTGCGCATGCAGTGATGGATGCGGCCGGGACCAAGCCGGCCCTGCGCGATTTCGAAGCCGCGGCCCGGCCCGGCAATAATGTTGTCGCGTGGCACCCGAACATTGCTTAACCGAACCTCACCATGACCGAAAGGCTCGTCATAAGAACCAAATACCGGCACCATACGTTCGATCTTCACTCCCGGAGTAGCGAGCGGCACCAGGACCATGGAATGACGCTCGTATTTCGGGGCAGAAAGTTCAGTCAACCCCATGAAGATCAGCAGCCGGCAGTGAGGATGCCCGATGCCCGAACTCCACCACTTCCGACCGTTGAGGACGACGTGGTCGCCTTCAATGAGCGCCGTGGCTTGCATGTTGGTGGCGTCCGAGGAAGCCACATCCGGTTCTGTCATGCAAAATGCGGAGCGAATTTCGCCGGCCAGCAGAGGCGCAAGCCAGCGCAGCTTTTGCGCTTCCGAGCCATACTTCACCAGAACTTCCATATTGCCCGTGTCGGGAGCGTTGCAGTTGAAAACTTCGGGCGCGATCAAAGATCGCCCGGTAATCTCCGCCAAAGGCGCGTATTCCACATTGCTTAGGCCGGCGCCATATTTCCCATCGGGAAGAAACAGGTTCCACAGTCCAGCCGCCCGCGCTTTGGCCTTCAACGTCTCCATCACCGGAGGCTGCTTCCAACTGCGCCAGTCGGAAACATTCTGCAATTGCGCGCAATACTCAGGCTCCGCCGGCAATACCTGCTCGTGCATGAACGCAGAGAGGCGCTGAACATAGCCTTGGGCTCTCGGTGACGAAGAAAAATCCATGTAAACCGGCTCTCTCCGAAGCAACTTAGCCTAACCAGTCCCGCATAATTCTCCAAATGAATTCTACGAATCTTGTAGTATATGCAGCGTGCATTTAAGCCAGGTAGATTTGAACCTGTTCGTGGTGCTGGAGGCCATCTATCGCGAGGGCAATATCACTCGCGCGGGGCAGCAACTGAACCTCACCCAACCCGCCATCAGCCACGCGCTGAAGAGATTGCGCGATCTGCTGCAGGACCCTTTGTTCGTGCGCCAGGGCGCGCACATGATGCCGACTCCGTTCACCCGCAACATGATTGAACAAGTGCGGCAGGCGTTGCAAATCCTCGAGGCAAACCTCAGCCAGAGTCACAACTTTGTTCCCGAACACGCCCGGCGGAGTTTTCACCTGTCGCTATGGGAGTATCTCGAAGCCTTGATCCTGCCGCCATTGTTGAACCGTTTGGCGCAGGCCGCGCCGGGAATGTCGATCACGACATCGCGGGTCAAACGCAGGGACCTCGAGACCGAACTGGCCAGTGGTTCCGTCGATCTGGCCATCGAAATCCCGATGACGATAAGCGATCGCATTCGGCACAAATGGCTTTTGAATGAAGGATTCGTGGTGGTTGCGCGTCAGGGTCATCCCGCGATCGCGGGCACTCTCGACCTGGAGACTTACCTGGCTCAGCGCCACATTCAAGTGTCCTCGCGGCGACAGGGTCCCAGTTTGATCGATGTCGAACTTAGCCGGCGCGGACTTCGCCGGCAGGTGTTTCTGCGCAGCCAGCACAATTTCACTGCCTGTCTGGTGGTAAATAAGACCGAGATGTTATTGACTTTGCCGGAGCGCCACGCGCGGTTGCTGAACACTGGTCCGATAAACCAGATACATGCTTTCCCGCTTCCCGCGCCCCGTCTGGAAGCCCACTTGTATTGGCACGAAAGCGTAGAGAATGATCCGGCAAACCGCTGGCTGCGGGAGCAGATCGAAGACGTCCTGGCGTTGGAACCGCCGGTGTCGAAAGCTAAACGCAAAGCCGATGGAAAGCGACGCCCCGCCCGGCATCTCGATGCGAGGCGCCGATGACTTCCGGCGGGTCGGCAACGCGTTTTAGTTATCCGATGATCGAAATCTGGTGCGCCCGGAGAGACTCGAACTCCCAACCCTCTGCTCCGAAGGCAGATGCTCTATCCGATTGAGCTACGGGCGCGATGCAGAAATACATTCTACGGCAAATCAAGGCGCAAAACTTGAGGTTGCTGCGGTGGTGGCCAGCGACGGGCAGAATTTTCCAGGAAATATTTTCCAGGAAATAAAAGGGGCCGGTCGCGAAGGATCCGGCCCCTTCACCTCACGAGAGGTGAATCTTAGTTTTCTCCGGCGGCGACATTGCTGCCCCAGAGAGCTTGGCTTCCCCACAGCGCCTGGGAGCCCCACAGGGCCTGGCTACCCCATAACGCCTGGGAGCCCCACAGGGCTTGGTTGCCCGATAGTGTGCTGCTCGATGCTGTGGCGCCGGTCGAGGTTGTGATTGCGCCGGTCACGAACTGCGACGCGCCCCACACGGCTGTGTTCGACCAGGTGGAGGAAGTATTCCAGACGGCGGAGGGATCGTCGGTGAGAGTCACTTCATTGGTATTGGAATTGAACGTCGCGATGGGAGACATTGCTGTCCCTTTCGCCACGACGGAGCTGTTGAGAGCGGCTTCGACATCGACGTAACCGGCGCCGACGGTGAAGACGTCGTACTGATCGGTGTAGGTGATGCCGGTGGTGGGATCGGTCGTGCTGCTGGATTGCGGGAAGGTCTTGTATGCCGTCAGCATTAGCCGGGCCTTGACCTGATCGGGAGTAAGGCGCGGATTTTGCTGCAGCAGGTCGGCGACGACTCCGCTGACCACGCCGGTGGCCATGCTGGTTCCACTCAGCGTGAAGTAGGCGGACGAAGGTGAGCTGCTGCCTCCGTTGACATAGTAGGTGTAGGGAACCTGATTGCCAGGATTCTGAGTGTAAAGAGATGAGCTGGGCGCTGCCAGCGAAATCAGCAGGTTGCCGGGGGCGACGAGATCCGGTTTGACGACTGCATCAACTACGGTTGGACCTTTGTAGCTGTAGCTGGCGATCAAGTCATCGGTGCGCGTGGGCGTACCCATCGGCTTCATTGCACCGACGGTGAGGACGTAGGGGTCGTTGCCGGGCGAAGTGACGGTGGTATAGCCCTCGGTTGGCTGATAGCGGCCATTGTTGCCGGCAGCCACAACCACCACGATTCCATTTTTCCATGCCGCTTCGACCGCCTGGCAAAGAGGATCGAGCGTGTAGGTTTCGTATACGGCACGGCCGAGCGAAAGGTTGATCACACGAATGTTGTAGCGCGATTTGAGAGAGATTGCCTGATTGATGGCGGCGATCACCAGGCTATCGGTCCCCGCGCCGTTCTGATCCAGTACGCGCAGGTTGACGATGTTTGCGCCGGGCGCAACGCCTTTAAAGGTCTGACTGAAAAAAGGTCCGGTGGAACTGAGGCCGTCGCCTGCAATCAGGCCTGCGACGTGCGTACCGTGACCAAACTGATCGGCGGAACTCGAATTTCCCGGCACGAAGGATTGCTGATAAACGACTCGCGAGAACGGCAGGATCCCCTGATACAGGTCGGGATGATTGTTGACGCCACTGTCGATCAGGGCTACGCCAACTCCAGTTCCTCTATAGCCCGATTGCCAAGCGAATTGCGTGTTGATGGCGACGTTAGCATTGGTGTCCGAAGGCGCCAATGGGCGGTCGGAGCTGATGTAGACAACATTTGACTGGTTCGAGAGGCTGACGATACCATTGCCATCGAGTTGCGCGACCAGGCCATTGACCAGCGGGAGTTGTCCCAGGATGGTGCCGCCCAGCTGAACAACGTCATTTAATACGCAATCGAGCAAGCCGAGCAGCCCGGTGCAGGTCAGCTGGGTTCCGGGCGCATATTGAACGATGACTTGCGCCTGCTGGTTCGACGGCAGATTGCGCAGTTCCGGCGATATCTTCGTGTTGTCGGCATAGGCCGACGTTGCGCTGACAATCGTTCCTGTGACGATCAGCAATACTGCAAGAAATCTTTTCATAATCCCCCAAAAGGCAGACCCACATCTGCCGTGGCGACGGACGGAACTTCCGGGATTGGAAGTGCAGATGGGGTTCCAAAGTGGGAAAGCGATCATGCTGGCAAATCAATGAGTTAGGGGCGGTGACCGCCTCGGGCAAGAGGACAGCTTGTCCCATGTTCTGGGCGGGGGACAAATTGTCCCAAGGCGCTCGTGAGGACAAAGGTTCGAGTTTTCCGAAGTTGGGCGGGTCCAGATGGCGTTTCCGGGGCTATATAAATATTTATATACAGTCGGTCCGAAGCATGCTACTTTATTATTTGTGAGCGACACCTCGCCACCGAACGTGGTTTTCGAGGGGGACTCGCGTGACATCATAAGGTCGTTCCCCAAGGACATTCGGTCCGATCTGGGAGCTGACTTAGATCGCGTGCAGAACGGAGAGAAGCCGTTAGACTCCGCGCCGATGTCGCCGATTCTTCCCGGGGTGTTCGAGTTGCGGGGCGATGACCAGAGCTTCTGGTATCGGGTGCTGTACAAGCAGATCGAGGGTGTGGTTTATGTTCTCCATTGCTTCAAGAAGAAGACCAACAAGACTTCGCTGAACGACATCAAGATTGCACGAGAACGTCTTACCAGGCTAAAGGAAAGGCTGGCGGAACAGAAAAGGAAGAAGAACTAAGGCTCGCCGCGCGAATTCGGGGACGGAAGCGGACCCGCCAACAGGAGCAAGGACCAATGTCACAGAAGCTGTTCGAGGACCTCGGGTTCTCGCCTCAAGAAGCTGCAGCGTTGAAGCTGAAGGCGGACCTGAACACCCGGATCGTGAAGGCGGCGGCAGGTTACACGCAACAGGAGTTACGGGATATGTTGGGAACCTCTCAACCCAGGGTTAGCGACCTGTTGCGAGGTAAGATGTCCAAGTTCAGCCTGGACACATTAGTGGTGTACGCCGAGTTGCTGGGGCTGCGAACCGAGATCAAGACCACGAAGAAGCAGGCTCGTACGCGGGGAGCCGCCGGCGCGCACTGCGTGCGTTGAAGCACTGGTCCTACGCGGGTGAGAACCGGTTACGTTCTTATGGAGGAGGTCTCGGGACAAAATGAGCACAGGTCACGCAAACCCTGCGGAGATGATTGCGCGCGGGGCTCCCGGCGTCATACACAATGACGCGGAACTTGAAGCGCATACCAACCTCTCTTCCAACTAACGGCGCTGGAAAGCCACTCTCGCTCTGAAGTGGACGCAATCGAACTCCTAACCTTGCTGGTGGAACGTTACGAGCAGGAGCATTACTCGATTCCCGCGGCGGATCCGGCTTCCGTTGTGCGGTTTCTCATTGAACAGCAGAATCTCACGCAACGTGACCTGATTCCTCAATTTGGTTCGGAAAGTGCGGTTTCGATGTTCTTGTCGGGGCAACGGAATCTCACCATAGAACAAGTGCGGAGATTGAGCGCTCGGTTCAAACTTCCCGCTGATGTTTTCATCACAAAGGGAGCCGTTGGAGCAAGGGCCTAAGTCCAACAAAACGCCTCCGCACGTCTACGAGGCCTCCGTCCGCTATTACCCCGATCTTGCCGCTTCGCGGCTAAAAGCCCCCGTCCCTCCAATACTGAGGGACACGATGGTAACCGGCGCGGTCACTTTTGCGCGGACATCGACCGTATCTTCAGCAAAAATCTAAAGGAACTCCTTATGTCATCGGTGCGACAAATTGGCATACGTGTGTATATCGCCGGAATGACTCTGGCGGGTGCGGGCTGCCTGGCCTTCGCGCTGGCTCACTGGCGGTCAACCGACGTGGCCAGATTCATACTCTATATGGCCGTGGCCGTGTTGGCCTCGTCCTTCAAAATAAGCATACCGGGTGTCGAAGGAACGATGTCGATGAGTTTCCTGTTGACGCTGCTCTGCATACTGGAGCTGGGGTTGCCGTAAACGCTGCTCATCGGCCTGGTAAAAACGCTTGCGCAATTTTATTGGAAACCGACGCGACAACTGAAGCTGGTGCAGCTAGTGTTCAATTTGTCGCAGGTAACGGTATGCAGCGCGGCATCCTACGGCGCTTACAAACTGACATTCCAGCTATTTCCTGGGTCCATGCCGTTGGGCCTTCTGGCGGCGGCGATTACGCAGTTTGCAGTCAACACCGCCGCAATGTCGATCATTCTCGGTCTGACGGAAGATAAGCCGATCTCGAGTGTATGGACCGGGATCTACCTCTGGACCTTCCCTTACTACATGGTGGGGGCAGCGATTGCCGGATTAGTCAGTTTGTTGAACCGGCACTTCGGATGGCAGGGTTCTCTGCTGGTTTTAGCGCCCATCTACCTGATGTACCGGTCGTATCGTGTGTACCTGGGAAAACTGGAAGCGGAGAAACTGCATGCGGAGAAAGTTTCCACGCTTCACCTGCGAACCATCGAGGCTTTAGCCCTGGCCATTGAGGCCAAAGATCAAACTACCGGAGAACACCTGCAGCGCGTTCGCATTTATGCAATGGAACTGGCGCGGGACTTGGGTTTGAGCGAAGACGAAAGCGAAGCTTTGCGGGCCGCGTCGGTGCTGCACGATATCGGGAAGCTTGCCGTGCCGGAACATATTATTTCAAAGCCGGGAAAGCTTACGCCGGAAGAATTCGAAAAGATGAAAATCCATCCTATTGTTGGGGCGGAGATTCTTGAGCAGGTGGATTTTCCTTATCCGGTTGTGCCCATCGTGCGCGCGCATCATGAGAAATGGGACGGCAGCGGGTATCCGAATGGGTTGGTGGGCGAAGCCATACCGATCGGGGCGCGCATACTGGCGGCGGTCGATTGCCTGGACGCGCTGGCTTCGGACCGGCAATACCGGAGAGCTTTGCCGTTGAACGAAGCCATGGATAAGGTGGCTTCGGAAGCGGGCAGCAGTTTCGATCCGCGCGTGGTTGGCATTCTGCAGCGTCGCTATGTGGAACTTGAGAAACTCGCCAAAGAGCAACCTTTTCAGGCTCCGCCGAAATTGTCTACCGACGTCAAGGTGGAGCGGGGATTGGCTCCCGCAGCGGGTTTTGCGGAGTCGAAAGAAGCTGTGGATGACAATGTGAAGCCGGGCGGGGATTATGCCACGCTGGTTGCGAGTGCGCGGCAGCAAGGCCGAGCGCTCGCCGAGTTCGGACTGAGCCAGGGCACCGCTCTCAGTTTGGATGACATGCTGTCGCTGCTGGCGGTGCGGGTGAAGAAGATTGTTCCGCATGACTCCATGGCGGTGTACGTTCTCAGGAAAGAAGTTCTGGTTCCGGAGTTTGTGAGCGGCGAAAATTTTCGTCTGTTCTCCTGCCTTAGGATTCCGATGGGAGAAGGGCTGTCGGGGTGGGTGGCGCAGAACAGCAAGCCGATTCTGAACGGGAATCCGTCGGTGGAACCCGGCTATCTCAGTGACCCCACGAAGTACAGCAGCTTGCGATCCGCACTGGCCGTGCCTTTGGAAGGGGCATCGAGCGTGGTGGCCGTGCTGGCGCTGTACCGCGTCGAACAGGATGGGTTTAGGCGGGAGGAGTTGAGTGTGTTGCAAGCCCTGGCGTCACAGGTGGGATTCGCCATCGAAAAAACTTTGCAGCATCCCCGTCCCGCAAATGCTGGGATCGCACCTTCTGCCCTGGCGGCGTCCGCCGGCGCTGACTAGCTGGGCGTTTCCGCAAAAGCCTTTAACCGCCAAGGTCGCTGAGAGAAGCCGCGAAGAACGCAAAGAAAATCGACGCTCCGCTTTATTCCATCTCGAAACTCAAGTACGAGAGGCCGTCGCTGCGCTCGACTTGCAGCACGACCGCGTCGCCGACTTTCAGGGCGACAACCGCGGCCCGCAATCCATCCATCGACGTAATCGGAGTGGTGTTGAGTGCATGGATGATGTCGCCGGTCGGCAGGCCGGTTTCGGGAGTGATGAGAGTGGCGGCGCGGCCCAGCACGATTACTCCGGAAGAAATGCGCATGGTGCCGATTTCTGTTTGCAAGGCGGGGGTTAAATCGGTAGCGAGAATGCCGAGGCGCGAAATGAGGCTCTTCTCGGGATCGGCAGCGTCGAAAAGTTGATCCATGGGATCGTGTTGCTCGATGGCCGGAATGTAGATGATTTTCCTTTGGTCGCCGCGCAAAATTTCCAGCTTCAATAATTGGTCGAGCCGGTGAAGATAAAGCGCTGAGGAAAGAGAGGGGAGGGTCTCAATACGGCGATCATCGGCGGTGAGAACGATATCTTGAACCCGCAAACCGGAGGTGGCGGCGGGGCCGTCGGGTTTGACGTCGGCAATGATGACGCCCCAGCGTTGCGCGAGATGCAGGCCGTCGGCGAGGGTGGGGGTGACTTCCTGGGCTACGGCGCCGATTTCGACGCGATGTACGTGACCGTATTTGCGCAGGCTGTGGTAGACGAAATCGACGATGCGGGCGGGGATGGCGAAGCCCAGGCCTTCGCTGCCTCCGCCGGACGAGAGGATGAAGGTATTGATGCCGACCACCGAGCCATTCATATCGACCAGCGGTCCGCCGCTGTTGCCGGGGTTGATGGGGGCGTCGGTCTGGATGTAGGTGAGCGGCTTATCGGGATCGGGCTGGCGGGCGACGGCGCTAACGACGCCCATGGTGACGGAATTCTGCAGGCCTTCGGGGCTGCCGATGGCGAAGACGAGTTGTCCTACGCGAGGACGTTGTTGTGAAAGCAGCGGGAGTGTGGGCAAGTCTCTTTCATCGATTTTAAGTAGAGCGAGATCGGTATCTTTGTGAACGGCGACGAGGCGGGCTTCGAGGAGTTGGCGTTTGCCGACGGGCACTGCGCGGCCGGTGTCGAGGGGCAGGGGCAAGGCAACGCGGATGCGTTGCGCGCCTTCGACCACGTGGGCGTTGGTCATGATGTAGCCGGAGGGATCGACGATGACGCCGGAGCCCACGGCGTGCTGGCGCACGATGAGAGCCGTCTGCGCGCGGTTTTCTTCGTGCTGGGTGCCGTAGCCGGTGACCAGAATCTGAACTACGGCGGGCGAGACTTTTGCGGCGAGGCCTTCGAGGGCATTGTTGAGCTGCATGAGGGCGGCGGCGGCTGGGGCGGATTCGTCGGGCTTAGGCTGCTGCTTTTCGGGCGCGGCCTTTGCGTCCCCAACTTTGGTGGCGGGAGTTGGAGTCCCGGGATTTTGAGACGGCGACTGCTGCGACATAAGGCATGGGGTCGAGGCCAGAAGCAGAGCGGCAAGGTGGCAGAGGCACAGGCGCGGGCGGCGAATGGCGTGCGCGCGGCAGAAAGATGGTCCGAGCATGAGTTAGCTCTCCTGTGAGAGAAGAAAGAATACTTATCTGACGGTAGCACGCGGGGTTTGGTTGCACTTTAACCGGTCGATGAGATGCTTGTGCAATACACATAACTATGAGATATTTACACATCGGAGATTATGCGTGCGTACAAATATTGACATCGATGACCGCTTAATGCGGGAGGCAATGCGGCGCAGTGGAGCTCCCACCAAGCGGGCCGCCGTGGAAGCGGGGCTACGGTTGCTGGCGGAGACGCACGCGCAAGGCACGATCCGCCGACTGCGGGGAAAAATAGCCTGGGAGGGCGACCTTGATCAATCGCGCCGGGCGCGGGATCAGGAGTAGGGTGGGTGGTCATCATCGACACAACCGTGTGGATCGATTACCTGCGCGGCAGCCAGAACCCGGAGACACTGTGGCTGGATCGGGAACTGCAGCGGCAAAGGCTGGGCCTGACCGATCTGATCCTTTGCGAAGTATTGCAAGGTATTCGGGAGCAGAGCGCGTTCGCGCGGGTCCGAGCCGACTTGTTGAAGTTCCAGGTTTTTGAGACGGGCGGCAGGGGCCTGGCGATTGCGGCCGCTCAGAGCTACCGAGACTTGCGCCAGCGCGGCTACACCGTTCACAAGACCATCGATTGCCTCATCGCCACTTTTTGCTTGCAGGGCAGGCACGAACTGCTGCATCGCGATCACGATTTCGATTGCTTTGAGAAGGTGCTTGGGTTGCAGGTGCTGCATGCGGCGGGGTGAACCTCTTGCTTCACACGTCCTTCACCCGGCTCCGGCTTCGTGCTAAAGTTTGGTGATGGAGATTAGGGTGAATGTTCCCGACGAACTGGCCACGCAGGCACAAGCGCGCGGCGTGACGGTGAAAGCGTATGTCGAAGAGCTTCTGGCCCAGCAGGTGACCGTGCCCCCGGCTGGAGGCGGGCAATCGCGAACGCCCGAACAGATTCGTGCCTGGCTCGACTCTCTGGCGCAGTTCTCGGACAAGATTCCGCCGCTGCCCGAGACCATCTCCCGTGACTGGATCTATCAGGACCACGACTAGATGGCCATCGTCTCGTGTTTAGTCGACACGAATGTTCTGCTCCGCGTCGCGCGAGGTTCCGATCCGCAACACAAACTGATTGATACCGCCCTCGCCAAGTTGGCCTTGGAAGGCGCCACTCTGCACTACACCCACCAGAACATTGCGGAACTGTGGAACGTGATGACCAGGCCCGTTGCCCGCAACGGCTTCGGGTTGACGGTGGCCGACGCTGAGCGCGAAGTCCGCGTGATTGAGGCAGGCATGAGCCTTTTGCCAGACGACGAAGCCATCTATCGGGAGTGGCGCAGGATCGTGGTGCAGCACGCCGTCTCGGGAGTGCAGGTGTATGACGCTCGGCTCGCGGCCGCCATGCTCGTGCACGGCATCGGCTGCATACTCACGCTGAATGTTACGGACTTCGGCCGTTACGCTGGGATCACGGCAGTGCATCCGAGTGGCGTGTAGAGACTGTGGTTGTGGGGTTGCTCCAGGCGCCGTACTTCTGGTTTCGTCGGCCAATCCCATAATGAGGCTGCCTCAGCCTCGCATTTTTTGCAAGCGTCCCTGCGCTTAGGACAATAATTCGACAGTGACCCGGTTATGGTGGAGCGAAATCTGCTGTGCTGCCGCCGGAAAGTGTGCAATTTTGAACAGATTTGTGGATTCTAAGGGAGGAAAATATCAGTCTTGATTGGCCCGCGTTTTCTGGCCCTTGGAGCGCCGGCCTGGTTTTCCTGATGCAGAAGTCAAAGGTAGGGAGGACATCATGAAATTCCGAGCTATTCGGTGCTTGGCTTTGTGGTTCTTGCTGCTTCCGTTGTTGGTACTCAGTGCTTATGCCGACTCGATCAATCTGGGAGCGGCCAGCGGGTATTCCGTGCTGGCGGGTTCAGCCGTTACGAATACCGGTACAACCGTGCTGAGCGGAAGCCTGGGCGTCAGTCCGGGTTGTGCGCTGAGCGGCGCGGGAACGATGACCGTGGGTGGAGCGACGAACTTATGTAACGCGGCCGCAGGTAAGGCTCAGAGTGCTCTGACTACAGCGTACCTACAGGCACAGAGCCTGAAGCCCACGGGCAACTTGACGGGTACCGACCTGGGTGGGTTGACGCTGAAGTCCGGCGTATATCTGTTCAGCAGTTCCGCAGACCTGGCGACGGGGATGACGCTGACCCTCGAGGGTACGCCGGGTGCGTTGTTTGTTTTTCAGATCGGCAGTTCGCTGACGACCGGAACCGGCTCGGCCATTATTTTTATCAATAGCCTGACCGGCAAGCCGATGACCGATCCGAACATATTTTGGCAGGTGGGCAGCTCCGCGACTCTTGGCACAACCACCGCCTTCGAGGGAAATATACTTGCGCTCACCAGCATCACGCTGAATACCGGCGCAACCATTACTTGCGGGAGTGCGCTGGCGCAAAACGGCGCGGTAACGCTGCAGGGCAACAGCATCGGCGGTTGCGGCGGAACGACAAGAGTTCCAGAGCCCGGCACGATTGGTTTTTTGGGAACGGGGCTCGTAATTCTGGGCGGCGCGGTACGGCGGAAGTTGAACATCTAGCGAATCGGCATACAGGCGATTGCCATCATGCGCCGAAGTTTTTTTGGGAAACTGATCAATTGTGAACATTCACCGAGGATGAGAAAGTTTTAGTGTGTTCTTCAGAATAGATGTGAAGGAACTTCCGGCGCCCGGCCGGTTGTTTCTCTGGTGGCGCAGTCGGATCGTCTCATTGATCGTTAACCCTCCCCTGGGGCTGCGCCATTTCTCCTTACCTTCTTAGTGTCGGCGGACGGTCCATGACGACTGATGCCTGCCGTCGCTAATTCAGCTGGGGTATCCAGATGCTGACGTTCGCGGGGAGGTGAGAAAAAGGTCAAAGGCAGCGGACGAGGGCGTCCGCTCTGCGCGTGCACTGTCAGGACCAGTCGGGGAAGACAAGTTCAATGAGGCCGGGGACCCAGTAGGAATAGAATCGGTCGTCGCAGATTTTGTATTTGCCGTATTTTTTGCGGGCATAATCACCCCAGTGGGGCTGAGAGCCATCGAGGTCGGTGAATCCGTATTCGCGGGCGAGGGCCCAGGAGCTGAAGACGCGTCCGGATTTGTTTTTTACTTTGGGATCGGTGGCCAGGGCTACGATGGCGCGGCCGATGTAGCGGGGCGATTCTGAGACCATGAAATCGTTGGGCGCGTCGTTCTGGTCTTTGCTGTTCTCATCTTTCTTCTTATTCTTTCTCTTCCCGACATCCTTCCAGTTGGCTTCGGTGACTTTGAAGACGTCGAGGACGGCTTCGGAGCGCAGGAAGCCGGGAGTCAGTGCGACGGAGACGATGTCGCGTTTGCGGAGTTCGCGGGCCATGGCGAAGGCGAGGCGGATGACGGAGATCTTGACGAGATCGTAGAAGAGGTTGCCGCGGTAGTAGAAAGCGTCGCCGTCGGTAATTTCGAAGATGATTCCGCCGGGCCGGCCCAGCATTAATGGCGCGGCGTAGTGGGCAGTGATGATGTGGGAATGGATGGCTTGTTTGAGCATCTGCAGGCCGTTTTCGAGGTTGACGGTCCAGAAAGGCTTGCCCCATTCGGTGAGCGGGTCGCCGCCCCAGATGTCGTTAACCAGGATGTCGAGGCCTTTGTGTTGGCGCTGGATGCGGGCTGCGAGTATCTTAACTTCGGCAGGGATAGTGTGATCGACTCTGACGGGGATGCCGTGGCCACCGGCGGCGGTGACGAGTTCTGCGGTTTCCTCGATGGTTTCGGGGCGGGGGGACTTTTCTTGTGAAGGTT
>Ga0182024_10010953_pt1 | contig 18342 bp, 17 predicted proteins | sample P32metaG_FD_120480 | JGI IMG/M metagenome (GOLD analysis project Ga0182024, IMG submission 120480) | Permafrost microbial communities from Stordalen Mire, Sweden - P3-2 metaG (Illumina Assembly) | ecosystem: Environmental > Terrestrial > Soil > Wetlands > Permafrost | place: Sweden: Stordalen... | reverse complement strand
CAGCCACGAGTTGCGCACCCCTTTGACCTCGGTCAGCGGTTTTTGCACGTTGCTTTCCATGGGTGCGTTTGGTGAAATCTCGCCGGCAGCGACGCAAGAGGCGAATAAGGCGGAGCAAAATGTTAAGCGCTTGATTGCCCTGATCAATGACCTGCTGGACCTGGAAAGGCTGGAGTCGGGAACGATCTCGGTGCTCAAGGCTCCCTGCGATCTGGCAGCGGTTTTCGAGCAGTCACTAAATGCGGTGTCGGTCTTCGCGCAAAAACGCAACATCGCCGTCGAAATGACCGGGGCTAAAGGTATCGAGCTGATGGCCGATAGCGATCGCCTGGTGCAGATTCTTGTCAATTTGATCTCTAACGCTGTCAAGTTTTCCCCTGATGGCGAAAAAGTGCTGGTGACGGCAAATCAAGTGCCCGGCTGGATCGAGATCAAAGTAATTGATCGGGGGCGAGGAATTCCACTTAAGTATCGTGAGGCGATATTTGAAAGGTTTCAACAGGTCGAGGCATCGGATGCCAAAGCCAAAGGCGGAACTGGGCTTGGGCTGCCGATTTGCAAAGCGATCGCCGAACAGCACGGAGGCTCCATCGGGGTCGAGAGCGAAGAAGGCAAGGGCAGCACCTTCTGGGTTCGAATTCCGGAGGAAAGCGATGATGAACTTGAGGATGAGGCTGCGATCTCGACAAATGTTACGAACGATTGAGCATGTTTCCTGAATACGACAGCTGGGAGGCGTAATTTCGTTAGCTTTCGTAAAATCAGTGGCAGGTAAATCGCTTTTTAAATATAGCTAGATACGGACCTGCCATACTATACGCGTACCAATCGGACCAATGTTCTCAACTTTTTGAGATGGGTGATGTGCGGTCGAAAGAGGTTGAGGATAAGTGAATAACAAACTGTTCGTAGGAAATCTTTCCTTCAAAACTACACAAGCTGAGCTCCAAGAGCTTTTCGCCCAATACGGCGAAGTCGTTTCGGTTTCCATCCCCCAGGATCGTGAAACTGGACGTCAACGTGGTTTCGCTTTCGTAGAAATGGCGAACCAAGCTGATGCCGAAGCAGCTATCAAGGGTTTGAACGGTCGGGAAGTTGGCGGCAGACAGATTGCCGTTAACGTATCCCAGCCGAAGCCCAGAGATGGCGGCGGTGGACGCGGCGGCGGCGGCGGTCGCTGGTAACCAGCGCCCTGGCTTCTGCATAGCATAATCGACGGCGTGTAGTCGTTTAGCGCCAGCATTGGTGCGTTTCTGTCCGCTGAGAAGAAACCCTCGGGTCTTTTCTTCCTCCGGGCGAGCGTTCAATGAGGGCGCTATTGCTTTGCCTGCGCCCGTGTTCTATGGTCAGGTTCGCTAGCGGTTGCGTCAAAGCCCGGATTCTACATTTAATCGCTCCGTCGGCTTCGTCCCTCGCCTCCTCCGCTCTGTCCCCGCTTCGGCTGCGACCCATTCGACTCGCTTCGCTTCGCTCAGGGCAGGCTCTCCTCGCCGCCTTGCCTTCGCTGACTCGGAGTTAACGGTGAAGATCTGGCAGTAGATTGCCACATCCGCTCATAAGCATTGAGCCGATGATCAAGCTAAACAATCCAGCGAAGGCGCTAGTTGTCAGAAAGAGAGTTCGGCACTTTCCTGAGCCGATAAAGCCTGTACAAGTCAGAATTGCCAAGAATCCGTTTGACATCAGTAAGCCTGCTATGAAAGAAAGAAGAATCAGCGTCCCTAATAAGTTGCTGGATGAGCCACCAACGGCAGCAATCAAGAGAACTTGTGTGCCGGTTTCTGCACCAAAGCCGTGAATAGCACCGATGCCGAACGCTGTGGCAGCATCATATTGACCGATCCTTTTATCTGGCGGTTTCGCCTGCCCTGTGAGCCGATTGTGCAACCAGTGTCCAGCGTGACGCAGTTTCGTAAGAATAAACATCCAGCGGCTCTGCAACACGAACTCCTCGCCAACGGCCCGGCGTCGCAAGAGCGAATAAAAAATCCACATGCCCAACAAAAGCAGTGTCAGTCCGACTGCCTTTTCCATCAGCGGATCGATCCACGCAGGTAAGACCGCTGCGAACATGAGTGCGGCCATGCCAAGAAACAAGACAATGGTGGCATGGCCGATTGCATAACAGGACGACAGCTTAAATGCGTTCGTCTGCGGGACAATAGAGATGGCGTCACCCTCGAAATTAGCAGAGGTCGAGGTGCCAACGATATCGGCGATAGCGGCAATATGATCCCAATCAATTCCATGCCTGACGCCAAGTACGAGTGCATTGCCCAGAACAATCAACATACCGATGGCCATCTTTCAGCGCTCCGCCTGTTCTTCGGCTAAGGTCCGAAGCGCTTGACCAGGGACTGCACTTCTGCTGCCTGCAGTGCTGCGGCGTTGTTGGATTGATTGAGCAGGTTTTTCTGACTGAGATATTGATTGTTAAACACGACCGACGCTCCGATCACTCCTGCTAAGAAGACAGCGACATCGGCTGAGAGGTAAGCTGCAAAGGAGCTATTCTTCAATCCTCTTTCATTACCTAATAAGAACGGATGCATCATTGGATTGGCGGCCATTGTGGTTGTCCGAGATGCCACGGTCGGCTCGAACACGGCACTATTTGCTTGCCCAACCATATAACCTGACGCAGCATGCACGTTGCGCACGGGAATTTCCATTCGGAACGCCCGAGGTGAGTCGATATTGGCGATTTGTTTGAAATCGATGGTGACGATGCTCTTGTCCGGTCGTCTGATGGACAGCGATTTGTTGTCTCCGTCGACAATTTGTCCCGAATAAACTTTTCCGTCGGTAGTCCGAATCAGCTCCGATACCGGTCTGTAGTGCAATGAGTTAAGCCAGTTGCCCGCATAAAAATACACCAGAGCGCTCATGGAAGACGACTGTTCGTCGATTGGCGTTGCACTGACAATCACTCCGGTGATGATCACGCGAGAGTCGAACAATCCTTCCGGAATCGCTTCGATGTGCACTTCGTTCTCAGTTAGTTCGAGTTGTCCATTAGGCAGAACAAGACTTCCGACCGTAGTGAGCGGCAAAGTCAAAGTCAAAATCGGCGCATCTTGCCCCGAGTAATACCGTAGTGAAGCCGCATCAGCAGCGGTTCCACGCCCGAGCGTGCTGAGGGCGAGCAGCAGGCACAACGCCATCCTTAGATACAGTTGTCTTTTTTTAGACGCCATTGTCCGCTCCTATTGCAGAGGCATGCCTACGGCTTGCTCAAGTGCAATGTAGGCGTATTGATATGCTTGAACGTCAGCCACGTATTGAAGTTGGATTTGAAAGTTCGCTTGCTGCGACTGAATTACGGTGGTGATGTCGGCATAGCCGACTTCGTAACTGCGCCGCGACAATCGCACCGATTCGAGCGAGTCCGCCAGGACGTGTTCCCTATAAAGTTTGATTCGCTCCCGGAATGTCAGCAAATCTTGATATGCTGCTGAAACCTCAGTGTCGGCCTGATTCTGTACCGCTCCCATCTGCCAGTGAAGTTGTTTGCCTGTGGCTTTGAATTTTTCGATGTCACCCTGGTTAATGTTGGTGATCGGCACCGGCGCAGTGAGGGTGAAGAAGGTCGCCGTCAATTTAGGACCGCTCGGTTGGTTGCCGCTGACCGATTGTCCCAGAATCAATTGCGGCGTCGGCGCCGCGACGGCGAATGCGTCTTTGAGCGCCGCTTTATTGACGATCATTTGTTGCTGCATGTCTTTAAGATCCCAGCGATATCTTCTCGCCTGTTCTACGAACACGCTGACGTCCGGCACTTCATGCGTCAGGTTCGGCACCCAATCATCCTTAATCGGACCGTTTGCATCCGGTCTATCCAGCACCGTAATTGGTGCTATTTGAATCGGTCGTTTAAGTGGACGACCGAGGATCAAGTCGAGGTGCTGTTTCGCTTTGATCACACGTCTTTGCGCCTGGTGCAGATCGAGCTGCGCTTGCTCCTTGGCCAGGCGCGCCCTGATCAGGTCGAACTCAGGCACAGACCCTGCTTGCAAACGCCGTGCCGTTATGTTTTCGGTGCGCTCAGCCAGGTCGACGAGCGCCACAGTAGCAGCCTCCGTTTCCTGAGCAATAACGACGTCGCTGTAAGCACGCTGCACATCAGCTCTCAGAGACCAGAGATCTCTCCATATATCTATTTTGGCTTGATCGACCTGCTTTTTTGCCAGCAATAAACCGAACACGATTTGCCAGGGTGAGGGAAAGTTGATCGCCGGTCCGACACGACGCACTGCTTCAGCCAACAGCCCTCGATCCATGAAGAACATCGGGTTGGGCTGAATCAACTGATAGGCATATTGCGATCGCGCAATTCCCAGATTGGCTCTTATTGCCGCAGCGCGCGGGCTGCGCATCAACGCCTCATCAAGCAAATCTTGAACGCTTTCATACTGGGTCGACTGGACAATCGTTTCTTTCAACATTGGCGTACCGCTGCTCGATGAGTCCGGTCCAGTCAGCGTGTTACTCTCCGGCTCTTCTTGCACGCGCCATTTGTGCTCTTCTGATTGCGTTGCCGGCCAGATGGTCTCGGTGATGTGGACTTTGATCCCCGGCTGTACTTTCGGCTGGTTCATCGGGCGTTGCATCGACTGCCGCTGCTGTCTGATCGCTGTCGGGTTGGCTGGCAGCGGTGTCGAAGTGGGGACGGGCAGCTCCGGGCGCAAAGAGGGCGCGCTTATATCGGGAGTGCCTCCGGTTGGGACGACCGGTTGAGGTCTAATAACGGGCGTTGGTTGGACCGTGGGAGAGACTTGGACCGGTGGAATCGGTGCGATTGGTTGACTGGGGGAAGGTTGCATCGGTCCCACAGGGAGGGCGGCAAACGCTGCATTTTGACTGAAAATAGTGGCCGCTAGAAAACTCACGGCGATTGGCGATCGCACACGCGCAGTGCCGGCCAGGACGAGACAAAACATACCAGACGCTCTGCTGCGCACGGCTGCTCGCCGCGCTTGCGTCGCTATGTTCCGCTTAGCCATATCCGCTAAATCAGTCGATAGATGGGCTGTGCGACGACAAAGATGCTGAGCAATATTTCCTAATGGGCACATGTGGTCTAGGTTGGTAAGTACTGAGAGTCTAGCCTGCAAACGGCTTCCATGCCTGCTTTGCATCATCAGATTAGCAACTTAAAACAAGTCGCCATTTAATCGTCTGACCCAAATCTGACGTGAGCCTGACCGGGCGATGCCCGTTCCTGACGATAATCTCTCCCGTATCGATTCACGAAAATTTTAACCAGCAGGGAGCGCCCATGTCACCAATACCAGACCTTCACCAGGTAAGCGACGCTGTTCCTCATCATCAAAATGCCCAACAAGAGGCGCTGGCATTGCACAAGTTCCAGCAAGAGTTGCTTGCTATAAACGGCAAGTGCAACGGCACTGACGAACAAGTCAAAGCCAATTTCAAAGATTTCGATTTCAAAAAGCTCAATCAGAGGCTGCACAAGGAAACGGCACTGCAAGAGCATATGCATGCTGTTGGCGTCTTTAAGATCGATGGGCATTACGATCTGGTTATCTCTGACGATCGGATCAAGAATCAGGTAGGCACTGTAGATCCACTTACCGGAAAGATTGACGCCACATTCGCCGTCGAGAACAAGGGCGGACATAAGCAGCTAGACGGACATGCAAAAGGGATCAAGGAAACCACCAACGAGGGCACCAGGGTGTTCACCGACGCTACCGGCAATTCTCGCGAATATGACACCGCCTGCGGTAACAAAGTAAAAATCATCGGCGTAGACAATGAGCACAAAAACATTGCCATACAACATGCCGATGGAAATTGTGAGGCTTTCATATGGAATGGGAAACTTTATGAACACAAGGTTCCCAATGAAAAGAGCGGCGGTTGGACGGTCGACCACATGCAATATAAAAATGTCGAAGTCAAAAACGATGGAACAGTGACTGCGTATCCCACACAAGGATACGAGTCAGTTTCCATACGCGCTGGCGGAGGCTCGATCAAAATGTTCGAGGGACACCCAAGGAGAATCGAAGATCAGGCTGGCACGCGACAGTTCACCTGGAGCGGCGATACACTAGAGTCGGTCTCGCTCTATCGACCAAACCAACCGGTAATCAGTCTGACGCGATCGAGTTGGGACGGCAATTATTATGATGCCAACAGCAACGCTTACAAAGTCGACTGCGATAAACAAACCGGCACGATTGCATACACCAACGCCCATGCGCAGAAAATCACAATCACAAGTGAAGGATTGGTTGTCAACGAACAATTATAAGCTTTCTTTTGCCGCGGAATCCACAGGCGGGGCACCATCTTTGGTGCTCCGCTTGCCGTATCAGCAGGCGGCAGAGGTATGGCACTAGGCGCTCGCGATCGCCAATGGGATGACGAAGGAGAAGGTTGAACCTTGTCCTGCCTCGCTCTCTAGATTGAGGTCGCCGGCCATGAGCGTGACCAGGCTCTTGCAGATCGAGAGGCCCAAGCCGGTGCCACCGAAGCGACGAGTGGTGGAATTGTCGGCTTGCACAAAGGGTAAGAACAGCTTGTGCTGAACGTCTTCGGGAATGCCGATGCCGGTGTCTTGCACTTTGAATCGAAGATTTACAATCTTGCTATCGCTGGACTCGGCGTTGACATCGATTTTTACGGATCCTTCTTCCGTGAATTTGATGGCATTGTGCGCCAAATTGAGCAGCGTTTGTCTGATGCGCCCGTCGTCCCCATAGAGTTTCTCTGGAATGCTTGGATCTGTCCTGGCAGCGACATCTATGTTCTTCTGCGCAGCCGCAGGTCTAATTGATTGCACCACTTGCTCGACAATCGCAGATACAGAGAATTCACGTTTCTCAAGCTGAACTCTTCCTGCTTCCAGTTTCGAAAAATCGAGAATATCGTTGACGATTGATAACAGACCCTTGGCTGACAGATAGATGTGTTCGGCGATCAGATGAGACTCTTCATCGATCTCCGCCATCATCAGCAGCTCCGACATTCCCAGCACACCGCTCATCGGCGTTCTGATCTCATGGCTGATGTTAGCGACAAACTGTGACTTGAGGATCAGCGCTTCTTGAGCCTGATCGCGGGCGTCTTTCAGTTGCGAGTTCAACTCTGCCAGATGCAGCACTTGCTCTCTCAACTGTCGCTGCAGTTTGTTCTGTTCAGTGGTATCGTGAATAGTGGCAGCGATCAGGGGGCTGCCGCGAAACTTCATTTCGCTGATCGAGATGTCCACTGGGAACGTCGTTCCATCTTTCCGGATTGCGGTCAACTCCGCGCCGGTGCACTGATTGCAACTTTTTTTCAGGTCATCTATAGATGAGTGATTGCTGAGGAATTGGTTCAGCTTCTGCCCTACCGCTTCCTGCTCGTTGTAACCGAGCATAATTTGAAAGGCCGGATTAATGGAAGTAACCGTGCCATGTTCCTCGATTGTGATCACCGCGTCCGACGTACATTCCAATATTGTTTTGATCAGCTCTTGACGTTCGGTGAGCGCCAGTTGGCACTCTACTTGCGTGGTGGATCTCTCTCTTGGCGTTTTCATGTCGTCTTTGAGTTACGTGTCCGAGCTGTAAGATCGAGCGTATCGAGGGTCTCCACAAGATTATGATACAGGAAATGCTGCTATCTAGTGTTACTCATTGTCAGCATTAAATAGAGATCTCATGCATCGGCGAACGCCCGAAATACTTCATTGCAGACGATGTTTCGCCCAAAATGTCGACATCTGCAGTCGTCTTTTGCGCAAAAAAGTTACCTGGCACGCACACTGCAATGCTGAGAGAGCGTCAATGAACTCCGGCTTCCGTGCCACGTTGCGTAGCTACGCTCTGATTAAACTGGTATTAATCAGGTAGGTGGTGAGACGGAGGGATGCGAAACGGCGGCAGTTGCGAGGCCAGTCTCTCCCATTTGCGAGTTCTGCTTTCGTTGCGTTGCTCGATTGCGTCGGCTTCGCGCTGGGCGGCATTGGCTTCCTCAGCGCTTCCCAGCTTGCGCAGAATGTTGGCTTTGAAGTAGAGAATTTGCGCAATCTCCAGATGATCATCTGGGAACACACGGCGCAGCAAGGTCAGTGTGCGCTGATAAAGATGTGAAGCTTGTTCGAGTCGATCGGATTCTTCCGCTTCGATCGCTTGCCTGATCGTGTCTCGAGCGGAAGCATATAGCTCAGCTCTGGTCATCATCATTAACGTCGAGCCGTAAACTTGAGACGTGTTCGAGTCTGTCAGTGCAGAAGAATGATCGAGCAAGTCTGCGGCTTCTGTCAGGCTCTGCAAGCTCTGGCGGTACTCGAAGACGTCGGCATAAAACGCAGCCATATTTAGATTGACACAGGCAAGTTCCGAAACCAAAGCTGGTATGGCACTATATATGGTGGCAGCGCGCTTGAGCAACGCTTCGGCCTGATCGTGCATCTTTAGCCGCATGGAAACTACGCCGAAGCAATTCAAGCTTTCTCCGACGTTGATGTGATCGTGTGGAAAAATTCTGTACGCTAGTTTAGTCGCATCGTGCAGCTGTTGATAAGCAGCGACATTGGCTTTCTCAGTTTCCATGGACAAAAGCCGCTTGCCTTCTTGCATCAAGCCCTGCCAGCGTTCGAGCAGATCGCTTTTGACCGGATGGAAATTTTCCGGATCCTGCGATTCGGAGTGCTTCGTGCGCGCGGCCGTGAGCAATTGTTGAAACTGCTCCTGTACTCGCTCTCGTTCGGAGCGCTCCGCCTGAGTGAACAGGCGTTCCAGATTGCATACCGCTGCCGCCGCATTGATTTCTTCATTGCGCGAACGCGATTGCAATACGCCGACCGCCTGCTGATAGCGTTGATTAGCCTCAGTCGTTTCACCCATCGCTTTCTTGATCGCAGCTAGCGAGATCAAATCTAGAGCGACTGTTAGGTTGTTGCCCGCAATCGCATTGCCGCAATCGACCGATTGCTCAAGCAGGGAGTGTGCTTTGTCATAGTTGCCTTGCTTGAAGTATGTCTGGCCAAGCAATCCCAGCGTTCGCAACAAGCGTTCATCATTTTGCGCATAGTCGCGCTGCGCAGCCGCCAATGCATGCCTGAACTCGGTTTCCGCCTTGTCATAGTCGGCGCGAACCATCGCCACCGTGCCCCTGCTCATGTGCTTCTGCCATGACATAGCGTTTCCTCCTGTCACTCCCGGCTTTATACCCAGCCGGCTGGTTTCTAGCCAGACCCTGGGGGTGCGGCGTCCCGCCTGTTCCGGCATGACTTCAGAAGGAACGCCAGCAAGTGCGCACCGACAAGAAGTTGTTCTATGTCCAAAGCGGGCGGGACGCCCTCTCTCCCAGGTTTAGGACAAAAAGGAAACGGCATTGGCCTGTGGGGCCGATGCCGTAACTAGCCGAGACGCGCCGCATGGACACGTCTCACTCGCAACTGTAATTGTACTAGACTTGAACGACTCGTTTGATCTCGGGAATCGCTTCTTTGATCGCGCGCTCAACGCCCATCTTCAGCGTCATCGTCGAGCTGGGGCACATGCCGCACGCTCCGACGAGGTGGACAAAAACTTCGCCGTCTTTGACATCGACCAGCTCGATATTGCCGCCGTCCATAATCAGCATGGGACGGAGCTTTTCCAAAATTTCTTCTACACGTTCCTTCATCTGTGCACCTCGCCTGACAGGCTACCGACGCTAATCCCAGCTTATCAGGAACCAGCCCAGACAAGGTTAACCCAGCCGGGAGCCGTTTTGCGCGGGGTTCAGCAAAATTAAACATTTGGCCAGGGTCTGGTCCCTGGGAGCGCCGCCATCCTGGCGGCACTCGTCCTGGGATTGAATCGGTGCCGGCTGGAAGCCGGCGCTCCCAGGCGGGCGTCTGTGAGCGGGATTAGAGGATTTTCGTCCGGTCTTAACAATGGTAGAGAGCCTGGTTCCGTCTAGAAAAGAAACAAATGTCTTAAGGCGCCATAAAGGCTTCTGATGATCAGGGTTATCCATACTACTATGCTGAGGTGGGCGCCTGGGCTGAGAGCAAGAGCAGCTAGCGGTGCCACCGTGCGGAGCACGGACCCCAGAAGCACCGTTGGCAGAAAGAAGGAGACGAGGACTATATGGCACGAGTAGCAATTAACGGTTTTGGTCGCATCGGGCGCAATGCGCTCAGAGCCTATTTGGAACATCCGGTCGCCGGCGTCGAAATCGTCGCCATCAACGATCCGTTGCAGAGCATCGAAATTTCAGCGCATCTGCTCAAGTACGATTCAACCCTCGGCGAACTCAAGCATGAGATCACGCATGCCGCTGATTCGCTGGTAATTAACGGCAAGAAGATTCACTTCTCAGCCGAGAAAGATCCGAACAACTGCCCATGGAAAGCGCATAACGTAGAGATCGTGCTGGAATGCAGCGGTGTGTTCACCGAAGCTGAGAAAGCCAAAGGTCACATCAACGCCGGCGCCAAGAAGGTCCTCATTTCAGCTCCGGCGAAGAACGAAGACATCACCATCGTGATCGGCGTCAACGACAAATCCTACGATCCCGAAAAACACCACATCATCTCGAACGCCAGCTGCACCACCAACTGCCTGGCGCCCGTAGCCAAAGTGATCGACGACGTCTTCGGCATCGATCATGGCTTGATGACCACCATCCACAGCTATACGCTGGATCAACGTCTGCTCGACACTTCGCACACCGATCTGCGCCGCGCCCGCGCCGCCAACCTCTCGATGATTCCATCGAGCACCGGTGCTGCCAAAGCGATCGGTCTGGTATTGCCGCATTTGAAAGGCAAGTTGAACGGCTTCGCCATGCGCGTGCCCACGCCGAACGTCAGCGTCGTCGATCTGGTCGCCACCACGCGCAAGCCGGTGACGGTCGAGTCCGTCAACAAAGCTTTGAAAGAAGCTGCTCATGGCGCCCTCAACCATGTGCTCGGATTCTCCGAGCTGCCGCTGGTTTCTGCCGACTTCCGCTCGAACAAGTTGTCGTCGATCGTCGATGCCGAGCTGACCATGACAGTCGCGGACAACATGGTGAAAGTGCTGGCCTGGTACGACAATGAGTGGGGTTACAGCAACCGCTTGATCGAGCTTGCCGGCATCGTCGCCAACAAGCTCGCCGTCAAGGTGTAATGCAGCCGTCAAGAAACTGATTGCACTTGCCCTGCCGGCTGTTCAGCGCCGACAGGGCGGTGCTTTCCCTTCCAGGAGCAATTGAGATGAAGAAAACCATTGTGCAAGTAGGACCGGAAACGCTGCGCGGCAAGCGCGTGCTCATGCGCGTTGACTTCAACGTTCCGCAAAACAGCGATCGGTCGGTGGCGGACGATTCGCGCATTCGCGCTGCGCTGCCCACAATCAACTATCTGCACGATGCCGGTGCTCGCATCGTTTTGATGTCGCACCTCGGTCGTCCCAAAGGCACGGACGACAAATACAGCTTGAAGCCGGTGGCTGCGCGCCTGGAGACATTGTTGTTGGCGGAACGCAAAGGGCGAGTCGTTTTCGCCACAGACTGCATCGGCGAAGCCGCTGCCAACGCAGTCAATTCGCTGACCGACGGCGATGTCTGCCTGCTTGAGAATGTGCGCTTTTACCCGGAAGAAGAAAAGAACGATCCTGAGTTTGCCAAAAAGCTCGCTGCGCTAGGCGATCTCTACGTTAACGACGCGTTCGGCACGGCGCATCGTGCGCACGCGAGCACCGAAGGCGTCTCCCACTTCCTGCGCCCGGCGTTGGCTGGAATGTTGATGGAGCGCGAGATTCGTCACTTGTCGGAAGCGCTCGACAATCCCATTCGTCCCTTTGCCACCATCATCGGTGGTGCCAAAGTTTCCACCAAAATGGGTGTGCTGCAAAACCTGCTCGGCAGAGTTGATGTGCTCGTGATCGGCGGAGCTATGGCATTCAGCTTCTTGAAAGCGCGCGGTCTCGACATCGGCAAGTCGCTGGTCGAAGACGACAAGCTCGACTACTGCCGCAAGCTGGAAAGCGAAGCGGTGGCTAAAGGTGTTAAATTGGTGCTACCTGTCGATGTGGTCTGTGCCAATGAAGTGACCGATGGCGCGCACGCTGTGACGGTGCCGGTGGAGAAGTTGCCGGGCGATCAGAAAGGACTTGATATCGGTCCTGAAACGAGCAAACTGATTGACAATGCACTGCACGATTGCCGAACTATTTTGTGGAATGGGCCAATGGGCGTGTTCGAAATGGCAGGCTTCGAAGGTGGAACATACAGGCTCATCGATACTCTCGTTAAGAGAACAAACGACGGCGCCAAGACGATCGTCGGCGGCGGAGATTCTGTTTCCGCTCTCACGCAAAAAGGTGTCAAAGAGGAAGCGCTCACGCACGTCAGCACCGGTGGTGGTGCCTCGCTCGAATTCATCGAAGGGCTCGAGCTGCCGGGAATCGCTTGCCTGGATGAAGCGGAGACCGCTAATACAGTCAAATGAGCCAGGGTGCAACATGAACGCCTCGCGCTCGCACGCATGTGATTCACCGAATTTGGTGCTTTTGCAACTGATTGCAATTGTGCTCTTCTTCGCCATTTCATCTGCCGCGCCGGCAGAAGAGCAGTTCCTCATGGACGGCAAACCAGTGCCAAAGGAGTTTTTCGACGCATCGGGTCTGGTCAACGAAGGCACCGCTCTGCTGCGCAGCAACAAGAACAAAGAAGCCGCCGATAAGTTAGCGCAAGCAATTCAGATCGCACCCGGCTTCGCCGATGCCCATCACGATTACGCTCTGGCGCTCGTGAAACTGGGCCGACCGCAAGATGCCATCAAAGAATTTAGAACTGCACTCTCGATCAACTCCAACCTGGCCTCGGCATGGCTCAGTCTTGGCGGCACCTATCAATCGACAGGCAAAATCGATGATGCGTTATTGGCCTACCATGAGTTCCTCACACGTTTTCCAGACGACCGCGACGCGCCGAAAATTGCCAAACTGGTGCAAGGATTGCAGAGCCTGGAGTTGACCAGCGGCGTCTCTGCCAGCGGCACCGCCAACGGCAACGGACCCGATGATTATTATGCGGCGGCGACCCGAGACGGCAAATCGCGTTGGCCGGCCTCGCACATTCCGATCAAAGTGTATATTGGCAGTGGGCTCGACATAGCCGGCTTCCAGCCGCGATACGACGCGATTCTCAGACAGTCATTCAACGATTGGGCGACGGCTGCCAAAGGATTGATTCAGTTCAATTTCGTGGACAACGCCAAAACGGCCGACATCGAATGCTATTTCACGGCCGATCCGAGGGTTCTCCACAATCCTGCCGAAGATGGTGAAGCGCGGCTGACCAAGGACTCCTCTGGGCTATTGCATTGCACGATTCGACTGCTGACGATTCCCAACTTGCCCGAGATGCCGATGACCGAAAACCGCATTCGACACAACTCATTGCATGAAATCGGGCATGCACTGGGCATCACAGGGCACACGACAGATCCTCGTGACGCCATGTTTTTCTCTTCCAGTTTAGAAGATAGTTGGAAGGATCTTTCGCAGCGCGATGCCAACACGATTGTTCGGCTGTACAGCTCAGGTTGACGAAACAGATGACAGACACCAGCCCCACAGCAAATCGAGATCACACCCACGGTCACAGCGCCGGCGGTGCGCATGGGCACCACGGGGATCTGCGCCAGCAGAGCCGTTCGGCCATGCTGACGGTTTTGTGTATGACCTCCGTCTATATGATTGTCGAGGTCGTGGTTGGTATTTTGTCGCACAGCTTGGCGCTGCTTGCCGACGCCGGGCATATGCTCAGCGATGTCGCGGCGCTGATTCTGGCGCTCGTCGCCTATTGGTTCTCTTCGAAACCGCCGACTCCGGACAAAACCTATGGCTATTACCGCAGCGAAATATTGGCTGGTTTCTTCAATTCGCTTTTGCTGGTGGCGATCTCGCTGTACATCTTGTTCGAGTCTTACCAGCGCCTGCAGCATCCGCCGGAAGTTGGCGGAATGCCGGTTTTGATCGTCGCCGCCTTTGGATTTGTCATTAACCTCACCTCCTTGAAGCTGCTGCATAAAGGCGCGGAGGGTTCTATTAATGCTAAAGCCGCTTATCTCGAAGTTCTCAGCGACTCGTTGGCAACGCTTGGCGTGATCATTTCCAGCGTCATCATTTTGTGTACACACTGGTATGCCGCTGACGCAATTATCAGCGCCGTGATCGGCGTCGCCATCTTGCCGCGCACATGGCTGCTTTTAACTGAGTGCATCAACATATTGATGGAAGGAACACCGGGTCACATCAATCTGGCGGAGTTGCGGCAGTCCATTCGGGCAATCGACGGCGTGGTCGATGTTCACGACATTCACGTCTGGACAATCACGTCGGGACTGGACTCCATGTCCGGTCATGTAACAATTGACGCTGAAGTGGCTTCAGACCTGGTTCTTGCCGCAGTCACCGATCTGCTCAACGACCGCTACGGGCTGCACCACACGACGATTCAGGTCGATCGCGGTACCTGCAAAGACGCCGGCAGCTGTAGCGGCTAGATTTCGCAGCGACCAGGCAGATTAGCTCGGCGGCCTTTTGTTGCTGGAAGGTGTTCGATTGAAACTGAGCACTAAACCGAGTCAACGGGTGGGAACGCCAAGGTCGCGCAGGATCGCTACGTCCAGGCGGCCCACGGGAATGCGCAGACCCTGCGATGGGTTCGGATAGGGCCAACCGCCGGCCATCAGTCCGAACAGACTGAGCGGCGACTCGTTGGGGACCGTGTAGCGACCATAGTGATAGAAGTTCTGTGAGTTCGAAATGCCGGCACGATACTGCCGGCCGCTGGAAGTGAATGAGATGGTTGCGTCGCTCTGGCGGAAGTACGTGAGCGGCAGATCTGCGCCGTAGAGCGCGTTGGTTGCAGGGCCCCTGAAGGCCGGCGTGGACGAGGTCGGATCGATCATGTGGGCGTCGAAGAGCGAAGGGGAATCACCGGCGCGCACCTCTCCTGTCATGAGGTCACGCCGTCCGTTGATGCCGAAGGCGTGTCCGAGTTCGTGGGCAAAAGCAGTGATGAGATCAATTTTGTTACGCGGAACCGCCGTGGTCCGCTGGAACGGCTCCGGATCGATCCAATACGAGCGACGCATGAATTCCGGCTCAAGGTCGATGATCACGTCCGCCTTCGCGCCATTGGCGTCCTCGCCGGTGCGCATTTTGTGTGGGGCGCCTTCTTCCACCACCTTCTGCCCATTGTAGTCGCACCAGACGCCGCACTCCGAGCGTCCGCCGAAACGCCCAGAAACAGTGTGGTCGAGTACGCGGACCTCGATGTCGAGCGCCGCAACACGATCGAGGTACTGCGCCCATTCGCGAATGGCGGCGATCAGGTTCAACTTGACGAGCTCGCCATCAGCGCCGAGGCGGTTGTTTGGATCGATCACCCGGATGCTATATCCCAGCCCCTGTTGAGCGTGCGCCGGCGTGGCAGAGAGAAGCAGGAAGATGAGAAGAAAGGCGGAGATTATCATCATTTTTGGCACGACCATTGCTTCGATCTTCATCCGTCAACGTCTCATTGTACGAGTCGTCAGGCGTTCAGTGAAATCAAATCCCAAAGGAGTCGAATGGGCCGACGGAGCGCTTAATAAAGTCCTATGGGAATTCCACGAATGCCATGGGAGAACCACCAATTGTGCTTGCGGTGCGCAATTCCTAAGATACACACAGACAACCAAACGAAACGCCAGCTTTTCGGAATCAGGCAGAGGTAGACAGATGCAAATGAGTATGTTCCAAGATCCTAGAGATGAAGACAGACTTTGCCAGGTTCTTAAGGCATACGTCGAAGAATGGGGTCCCGAAAATGTGGTTGTCTCGGTTCCTCAGCATTGGAGCGAATACAGCACCAACACGCTGGGCAGAGTGCGCCTCGAGTTCGCTACTGAAAACACGGTATCCATAAGAGTCGAGTACGACTTCGTCCGCCTGATTTATGATGTGCAGCTGCAAGCCGCCTAGCCCAAACAGGCCTTAGAAATTAATCGAGCCCTCGCATCGCCGAGGGCTCTTATCGTTTGCCCCATCTCGACTGGTGTGAAGGGCGCCCAGCCAAAAGCTAATTCGCCCCTCCAGGCAAGGCAGCTTCGTCTATCCAGCGCGGCTTGCGCACTGTTCGCAATTTTCCACCAGCCGCGCATAGCGCATTCTTAGCCCGCCGGCAATGCTGGCTACGGTGCCGAAACTGGGATTCCTTTTCCCTTGTTCGACGCTGCTCAAGAACGATCGGTCCACACCAGATTGCTCGGCCAGCTTTTCCTGAGATAGTCCCAGCCGCCGGCGACGCAGGGCGATTACCTCGCCTAAGCATCTATATAGATGAACGTGCTCTTGTCGATTATTGGCCATAGAAGTTCTCCAAGTTATTCAGGGGCTTTGAGTTCCAGCGCGAAAAAAGCAGACGGCAATCCGGCAATAGAGTTGCAGCTAAAATATCCAAATTAATAAAACTGGTATTGTTGCCTATAGGCAACATGGAGAATAGTTTTTATGTCTGAAGGTTCTGGTAGGGCGGGAACTTTCTAGATATGGCAACGCCATCGAGGTGGAACTCAACTTCGAATCACCGCTTGAAGTCTGCCTCTCCGGCATAAAGGGACTGACGTGGACGAACCAACGACAAAGCCACTGATACTGGTGGTTGATGACCATGAAAGCCAGCGGTCGTTGTTCAAGCTATTGTCCGACCGGTTAGAGGTCAGCGTACACGTTGTCGCTGACGGTGTAGAGGCCCTGGAAGCGGTCAAGACTTTCAACTTCGATGCGGTTCTAATGGATGTACAGATGCCGGGGATGAATGGCTATCAATGCACGAGGAAAATTCGCGAAATGGAGCGAGAAATTAATAGGCACACCCCGATCATTGCCGTGACTGCCTGCGTGCTTCCTGGCGACCGGGAAAAGTGTTTCGATTCAGGCATGGACGATTACCTGTCCAAGCCATTCGAGCTTTCTGCGCTGCGAGCGAAGATTGATACGTGGATCGTGCGCAAAGCATAGCGACGCAAGCGCCGATAATTTGAAAAGACGCTGTCAAATTCGCACTTCCCCTTTAACATTTAAGTAGATTCCAATTGGGGAAGTATGCGTAGCAAACCTTTGGCGGTTAATCGCCTTTTCTGGCTGTTCCTTGCCCTTGTCTCAGTCTGTTCGATGCAGCCTGGCTGGGCTCAGCAGACTGTTCGGGAACGGTTGCGGCAGCGATTGCAACAATCAAAGCAAGAGCAACCTAACGATCCAGGAATCGTTCAGACCAATATTGCCGGACTCGATGTGGTGATCTGGAAGCCCGTTCCTAAAAGTGCCGGTGCCGCATCTCCGTTAGACAGTTCCAGCGGAAGTGCTTCGCCAAACTTCAGCGCTGCTGCGGTGAATACCAATCCAGTTCCGCTGGTCATTTTTTCGCACGGTTATCGGGGAACGCCGATGCAGAGCCGGTTTATCATGGAAGCCTTAGCACAGGCGGGCTATCTTGTCATAGCGCCGAAGCATAGAGATGCTCTTGACGCAGGGCATTTGGACGAGAAGCTCGCGGTTGGTTTTGGACAACCTGCGCAATGGAACAAGGATTCGTGCAGCTATCGCTTTGAGGACGTGCGCACGTTGCTGGATGCCTTACACAAAGACCCGCAATGGCAGGCGAGTATCGACTGGTCGCGTGTGGGCTTGGCCGGCCACTCCCTTGGTGGCTATACGGTGCTGGGGCTGGCGGGCGCCTGGCCGGAATGGAAGACTGCAGGCATCAAAGCGATCCTGGCTATGTCGCCATACTGTGAGCCGTTTGTCGCCAATGGCGATCTGAGAGATCTTGGCGTGCCGGTTATGTATCAAGGCGGAACGAAAGATTTTGGTGTCACGCCGTCTGTCAAACGTCCAGGCGGTGCGTTCAGCAAAACCTCTGCGCCGGTCTACTTTGTTGATTTCGAAAACGCGCATCACTTCTCCTGGACAAACCTCAATCAGGACGCGTCACAGACCGCACTGATCAATTATTACTGCGTGGCCTTTTTCAACAAATATGTCAACGGCGATTTAACTGCGAAACCGGAAGTGCAACTGCCTGGTGTTGACGATTTAGAGGTTAAGTGATGTGCTATTTCTCAATTTGCCGGTCACCGAATCTGGTGCTGTCTCACCGGTGACACCAATGTTTCGGCCTACAATTGTCAGCCTTGATTAGCCTTTCATCCCTGGAACTGCGCAGCTGCAGGCCGGGGTTGCATTTCAGCATATTTGCGCGGCAAGTGCGATAGTATAAGATTGACGGCGGGGCGGCACGTGCGGCTTTTGTTGCCAACCGGAAGGAATCCGATCGACGGTTTAAGAGGCGCCAAGCTCT
>Ga0182024_10010952_pt1 | contig 18343 bp, 9 predicted proteins | sample P32metaG_FD_120480 | JGI IMG/M metagenome (GOLD analysis project Ga0182024, IMG submission 120480) | Permafrost microbial communities from Stordalen Mire, Sweden - P3-2 metaG (Illumina Assembly) | ecosystem: Environmental > Terrestrial > Soil > Wetlands > Permafrost | place: Sweden: Stordalen... | reverse complement strand
GCAGGCGCACGGCTTCCACATCGAAACAACTCATATCCAGAGCCTTTTCAATCACTGCTTTGAGCCGTGGGTATCCGTGCTGCCGACCCAGCAAGAGCGCTTCGATCATGGCCCGTTTCCCTGGTTGCTGGCCTCTTCGTTGCTTCAGCTAAGTCTTCAGGGCCACAGCTAGGACACTTTCGGTAATATAAGTCAGGCGCAACGTTTTGGGAGTTGAGCATCTGATGGAACCAATCCTTTCGGCACTTCGGACATTGGTGCCAGCATTGCGTGAATTCAGGGTTTCTGATTTTGGCCCGGCTTGAAGGAAAACCAGCCCCACGATGAAGTCCGCGCTCCATCGCAATAAACTAACGCATGCGTTCGTAACGACGCTGTCCTGTATTGCACCTCTGGAAGAATTTGGACCTGCGATTAAGGTGATTTGCGAGCGATTCTGGTCTGTTTGTTGCGCGGGCCGTTAACCGATACTGTCGCGGTGGAGCGGGTGAGGCTCGCTCCGTCAACGGGCATCCAAAGCTGTCCGGAGCGAACCGATGCTAGCCGCCCCTCCGAATAGGCTGTACGTGGTTCGCTTTGAAACTGTTGCCTACCTACGCTCCATTTTGGTTCTCGTAGTCGACTTTGGCATTGCGCCGTGTTTAAAACGGATTTAGGGTTCGTTTTCCGCGGTATAAAGCTTTGATTCCATGGAGCCTTGGCTCAATCCCTGAAGACCCTTTGGGCAGTGCCGTGCTCTGATTGCAGAACGTGCCTAGGGTGCCCGAGTTCTAGACCTCCGACGGTCATCGGGTGGCGATTTAAAGGTTTGATGGGAGACCTCCGGAGAGACTCGCCTGTCCTTATTAACCGGGTGTCGCGGGTAACCGACACGCTTGAGGTCGGCGGGCCCGAAGATCAGCTACGGTTGTCTTCACGCCTTCCAGAGCTTGTTCATGGCGCCCGTGTACGACGGGAAGTATTTAGACGGTGTCCACAACGCTTCGAAAGATAGACCGCGGTAACAAGTCGAGCCCTGCGTTAACTGGATCAGTGGGGTTGATATGCCGAGACTCGCGTGGGCGCCACCAGAACCGAATCTTCCGCTGGTTACTGGTCGTCGCTATCCTCCTCGCAGGAGCTCATCTCACGCCCGCAAATCAAGTATCTACACTTTCCTCAACACCGGTAATCACGACTGCGGTCCAGATTCGGAAAATGACGGTTCAGGAAGCGCAAAAAGGGCACATCGTACGGCTGCGAGGTGTCGTTACGTATTACGACCCTGATGAACCCGACTTGTTTGTCCAGGACTCGACAAGCGGCATCTGGGTCAACCTCGAAAAGGCTAAGCCGAACGTGCCATTGAAAGCAGGAGATTTAGTTGAAGTCGACGGGATAACAGAGGGACCCGATTTTGCGCCGCAAATTGGAAATCCGCGATTCCAAGTGATAGGCAGCGCCCCGCTGCCGCCCGCAAAGCGAATTTCCTTTGAGCAGATGGCTTCGACGATGGAGGACAGCCAGAGAGTTGAAGTAGAGGGCATCGTTCGCAAGGTTTTCAAGATACGCAATCGTTTGTATCTGGAAGTGGCTACAGAAGGTGGCCGCGTCACAGGTCGAATACCGTTCTATACGCATGATTATCTTCCGCAAATCGTGGACGCGCGCGTGCGGATGCGCGGTACCTGTGGCTCGGAGTTCAATTCCATGAATCAGTTGACCGGGATATACGTCAACATCCCATTCGAATCCGAACTCAAAGTGCTGCAGCCAGTTCCGCTCGACCCGTTTAGCGCGCCCGTCGTAGCGCTTTCCGATCTTCTCAGATTCAGCCCGGAGAGAGGAACAGGGCACCGCGTCCGTGTGGAGGGAGTTGTAACCCTTAGTCGACCGGGCAAAGCGATGTTTATCCAGAATGCGGGAGGATCTCTCTACGTTCAGACCCAACAAGACACTTTAACGATTCAGGCTGGAGACCGAGTCGACGTGGTGGGGTTCCCGACGGTGAGTTCGTATGCACCGGAGCTACAGGACGCGATTTTGCGACGAATGGGATCTGGAGAAATTCCCAAACCTGTCTCGCTATCACCAGAGGAGGCACTCCGAGGCAACTACGCGAGAGACAGCGCGAAACAGAACGCAATAGGCAACCAGCAATTCCACAGTCATGACGCGGAGCTCATCCGGGTAGCGGGACAACTGACGGGTTACTCCCTGAATCCGGGCGAGCAGATCTTATTGCTCAGGGAAGGAGCAATTTCATTTGAAGCGGAGCTAGCAAAGGAACAGACCCCCGCAACGCTTATGTCGTTGCGCGAAGGCAGCTGGCTGCAGATGACGGGAATTTGCACCGTTGAAGTGGACGAGAATCGAAAGCCTATCAGGTTCCGTGTGCTCCTGCGTACGCCAGAAGATGTCGTGGTCGTCCATTTCCCGCCGTGGTGGAACGTAAAACGGACATTGGGTCTCGTGGGAATCATGGTCCTGGCAATTTTCATGGCGTTGAATTGGGCGGCCACGCTGCGACGCCGCGTGCGCGAAGCAACGGAGGTGATTCGCACTACGCTTGAATCCACGGCCGATGGCATCCTGGTGGTAGACAGCAGCGGAAAAACAGTGACATACAATCGAAAGTTCGCGTCAATGTGGCAGATTCCAGAAGCGGCTCTACTCTCAGGTGACGATCGATTCCTCGAAGACATAGCGTCACAACTCAAGGAACCAGAGAAGTTCCTAGCCAGGATGCGGGGGCTGTATGCGGACACTCGTGCCGCGAGCGATGATGTCCTGGATCTGGCGAATGGGCGCGTTTTCGAAAGGCACTCAGAGCCACAAGTTCTCGCAGGTCGAAGCATCGGGCGGGTTTGGGGCTTCCGCGACGTGACGGATCGTCGGCGCGCCGAAGAGTCCCTAAACCGCGAGCGAACGCTCCTGCGAACCGTGATTGACAACCTGCCGGACCAGATCTACGTCAAGGATGTCCGGGGCCGTTTTGTGGTCGTTAATGCGCCGATGGCGCGGCTTCTCGGTGGCAAAAACGCAATAGGAATGGAAAGCTCCGATATTTATCCTCTGGAGTTGTCCAGCCAGTATGAAGCGCAAGAGAAAAAGGTCATGACCAGCGGCGAAGCGCTCATGAATTGGGAAGAAGAATTGATGGGCGCAATCGAGGGCAGCCGCTGGCTGCTCTCTAGCAAGGTGCCGCTCCGGGACGCGACGGGAAAGATCACCGGGATCGTTGGAATAAGCCGTGACGTTACAGAACGCAAGCGAGCGGAGCAAGACCTGGAAGCAGCCAAGGAGGCGGCAGAAGCCGGGAGTGAAGCGAAGAGCACGTTCCTGGCGACGATGAGTCATGAAATTCGCACTCCGATGAATGGCATTCTCGGAATGACCGACTTGGTTCTGGATACGGAGTTAAGCGTTGAGCAGCGTGACAACTTGGAGCTCGTCAAGTTTTCTGCCGAATCATTACTGACCATCATCAATGATATTTTGGATTTTTCGAAGATCGAAGCCGGAAAGCTCGATCTCGAATCCATACCATTTGACCTGCGCGAGAGTCTCGGTGAAACCATGAAGGCGCTCAGTTTCCGGGCCCATCAGAAAGGGTTGGAGCTCGTCTACGAAGTGCAACCCGATGTGCCGGAAGCGCTTCTGGGCGATCCCGGTCGAATACGCCAGATCATCGTCAATTTGGTGGGCAATTCGATAAAGTTCACCGAAAGTGGTGAGATTTTTGTTTCTGTAGAGCGAGGCAAAGAAACCGGTCAGACCGTTGATTTGCAATTGGCGATCCGGGACACCGGTGTTGGCATCGCTGCCGACAAACAGCAAAGGATATTCGAACCCTTTTCGCAAGCGGACGGGTCGATGACCCGCAAGTATGGTGGTACCGGATTGGGATTGGCCATTTCCACCAAGCTTGTCCGTCTGATGAACGGTAGGATCTGGGTGGAAAGCGAACTGGGAAAAGGCAGCACGTTCCGCGTAGTCGTATCTTTGGGCGTCCAGGATCAGACCCCCTTAAAGCCCACTCCTTTTGACCCGGCGAAACTGCGTGACCTCCGCGCGCTGATCGTGGATGACAATTTCACGAACCGCAAGGTTCTTCTTGGCATGCTGACGCGCTGGGGAATGTGCCCCACCGCAGTCGAAAGCGGCCGGGATGCGTTGCAAGCCTTGGAGATTGCAAAAAGCGCCGGCCGCCCGTTCCTGCTCATCTTGCTGGACGGTCAGATGCCGGAGATGGATGGATTTGCGCTGGCAGAACAGATTCACAAGGATCCGAACCTAATTGCCGCAACCATCATGATGCTTACCTCGGCCGGTCATCTTGGAGACGCGGCACGCTGCCGGGAACTGGGGATTTCCGCGTACCTGGTGAAGCCCATTCGCCAAAGCGAACTATTGGATGGAATTTGTCAGATTCTTGATGTGAAAGTATCAAAGGAAAAAAACTCGCCGTTGGTCACCCGCCATACCTTGGAAGAAAACAAGCATCGCTCACGAGTCCTGCTGGCGGAAGACAACGCAGTGAACCAAATTCTAGCAGTCCGCCTGCTTGAGAAACGTGGATACTTGGTGAAAGTAGCTGGCGACGGGCGGGCCGCGTTCGAGGCTTTTGAGCGCGAGCAGTTCGACGTCGTGCTGATGGATATTCAAATGCCGGGCATGGACGGGTTCGAGACTACTGCGGCGATTCGGGAAAGGGAAAAATTAACGGGTGGGCACATCCCGATCATTGCCATGACCGCCCATGCGATCAAAGGTGATCAGGAGCGATGCCTTGCTGCCGGCATGGACGACTATGTTTCGAAACCGATCCGCACGAACGAACTGATTTCCAAAATCGAAACCGCCCTGACCAGGGTTTCTTGGCCGGTGAAAGACATACCCCGTGTACCAGATCCGATTGTCAGTTGAACCGGATAAGGTCTCATCCGCCCGGAATCATCAATAAACGTTAGGCGACCAGGCGGGAACTTGCTGTCGGATTTAGTGCATTTTGGACTCGACGCTTACATCGCCATCTGGCAATTAATGCGCAAGCCGACCGCCTGAGCCTGACCTTCGCCGCGCTCGCAGATCCCACGACCGATCGCGAAATCGTGATAACGCGCATCTTCGATGCGCCGCGCGCTGTTGTCTTCGAAGCCTGGACGAAATTCCGAACACGTCGCACATGGGTGGGACCCGAGCGGCGTACTGCTCCCCGTTTGTGAAATCGACCTGCGGCCGAACGGTGCCTTTCGTTGGGTCCATCACGCTCCCGGTGGCGGTGAGGGACACTCGTTTGATTCTATTTTCCCTGCACCTCGATGGAGGTGCCGGCGCGAATGGAGTCTGTAGCGTTGCGGACGACGATGTCGCCCGACTGCAAATCCCCAAACACTTCTGTTTTTCCGTTCACGGTCACGCCGGTCTTAACGTCCACCCATTCCGTCTTTCCTTGGCGAACCCGAATCACGAATGTCCGCTGCAGGTCGGTTGTGACCGCCGAGGCGGGCACAAACAATGTTGCGTAGGGTCGTTGAATGGGCCATTCGACGTCTGCGAATGATCCCGGTGTGATCTGAGCGTCGGTATTGTGAAAATCGAGCTCGACCTGCATGGTGCGCGTGTTCTGATTGATATCGTGCGAAATCCTTGCAACGGGAGCGTGGTAGCTACGCTCCGGATAGGCAGGCACTCGAAAGGAAACTTGCTGGCCCTCGCGAACTCCAGCGACATATGCCTCCGGCACGGGAACAACCACACGCAGGCGATTTACGCTTTCGATTCGGACGATGGGCTGTACGCCAGCATGGCCGGATGCGGGCCCCACAAGTGCGCCAGGATGCAGGTTCCGTTGGGTCACCATACCATCAAACGGGGCACGGATCTGCAGGTAGGACTCCAATTGCGTTACCCCGCGCAAGCTGTCGCGTGCCGCCAGCACATTGTTGGAAGCGGCCTCGACTTGCGCATTGTCGGCGGCCTCCGTTTGTTCAGCGACGAGAAGATCGTTCCCCGCGACAACTCCGGGGGTCTTAGCGGCCGCAGTCAAGTGGAGAAGGGTTCCGTGGTCCGAGGCAAGCTTTGCTTGCGCGGCTGCAAGCTGCGCCTCCGCGCTATGGACGGCGGCCTCCGCCTGAGTGCGTTGCGCGACTAGCTCCGGAGCTGAAAGATAGATGATGAGCTCACCAGCATGCACGCGTGATCCACGATCCACTCGGATCGTCTCGATAAATCCCGTTACCTTCGGGTAGACGTCCACTGCTTCGTACGGCGTCGCCTGGGCGGGAAGCTTCAGCTTGGTATCCAGTTTCTGAAATTCCACCGAAGCCACGGCAACTTGTTGAGGAGACCCCGCACCGGCAGCCGGACTGGCCTGGGACTGCTGGACGACCGAACCCCCACAGCCGGCAACAACGAGGCTGAAGCCAAAGGCAACGAACACCGGTCTCATTGCGAAGCCTCCGTTGCCGCAGCATAAGGGCTCTCTGGGTCGTCTGGATCGAGAGAGGCCGAGACCAAAGAAACGTGTTTTTGAACGAGGCTGAAGACCGTGGGCAGGACAAGCAACGTCGCTGCGGTAGCGGCAATCAGCCCGCCAATGACTGCCCGACCAAGCGGTGCGGTCTCTTCACTGCCGCGTCCGATTGCCAGCGCCATGGGGATCATTCCCGTGATCATCGCAAGACTGGTCATCAGTACCGGACGAAGGCGCTCGCCCGCTGCATTTCGCACTGCGGCCCTGGCATCTGCGCCATCCCTCCTGTTCTTTTCGGCGAAGGTCAGCAACAAAATCGCATTTGCAACGGCAACGCCGATGGCCATGATCGCGCCCATGAAACTCTCAAGGTTTAGGCTTGTCCCCGTCAGCAACAGCATCAGGACGACGCCGGTAAGCACGGCGGGAATGGTCGACAAAACGATCAGCGAGAGCCGGATGGACTCGAAGTTTGCCGCCAGCACCAGCAGGATCGCGAAGATGGCCAATGCGAGCCCGATGCTCAGGTTGCCGAAGATTTGTCGCATGGCGCTTGCCTGGCCGCGCACTTGAGCAGTGACACCGCGCGGCGGGCTGCCTGCACGTGCGATCGCCAGGTCGATGTCGGAAGCCGCACGGCCTAGGTCGCTTTTTGCAAGATTGGCCGAGAGTCCAATCATCCAAAGTCCGTTCTGGCGGTCGAGTTCACCGGGTCCGCTCCCGGCGCGCACTGTAGCTACCTCACTCACCAGCGGGTCCGCTCCCGTGGTACTCGCGACTGATATCGTCTCGATGTCCTTCTCGGAGGTCATTTGTGCCTGCGGCACCTGTACCTGAACCTGGTAGCTCACGCCCGATTTGGGATCACGCCAGTAATTGGGAGCCACGAACCGGCTCGAGGCCGTTGCCGCTACAACTGCCTGCCCAACCTGATCCGCGGTCACTCCCAACTGTCCGGCCAATACACGGTTTACGCGGATATCCACCGAGGGGTAATGGAGGGGCTCTTCATAACCGAGATCACGGAGTTCGCCTATTTTCGCGAGCTCCTGCTGAACGCGCTCCGAGAAACCTAACACGTCGTTGTATTGTGGGCCGGTGGTAGCTACCTCAATCATCGAGGGCGTGCCGAAATTTAGAGTTTGACTGATGAGATCGCCCGGATCGAACGAAAAGTGCGATCCCGGAAATTGTTGGGGCAAGGCGTTTCGAAGTTTTTCCTCCAAGTCGTGCAGAGAGACGGATGCGCCAGGGCGAAGGGCCACGTTCATGACCGCCTCGTGCGGGCCGCTCGTCCAGAGAAACACCGCATTGATCGGATATGACGAACCTTGGGTGCCCACATAACTCAGGGTAAGGGCAATGTTCCCAGCTCCCGCATCGCGATTAATTATTTCAAGCACCCGGCGCGCCATTTCTTCGGTCACTGGAACGCGTGTGCCATCGGGGGCATCGAAGCGCAACCGGAATTGATTTGCCGCCGCGGAAGGAAAAATTTCTCGCGAAAGCCTTGGTGCGACCAGCAACAGCACCGTGATTGCGACTACCGAATAGATACCTAGCAGCAATGCCGGATAGCCCATCAGACGATCCAGCAGCGCGTAAAACTTGTTGCGAAAGCGGTCGAATCGGGCTTCCGCAGAGCTGCCCGCATGCACCGTCTCAGCCTTCAGCAACCAATTGGAAAGCACCGGCACCAGAGAGCTAGACAATAGATAGGATGCTCCCATGGAGAATCCTACAGCTAGAGAGAGCGGAACAAACAGTGAACGGGCCGGCCCGACCATGAAGAACGAAGGTAGGAAAACTGCGAGTACACTTAACATTGCGAGTAGTCGCGGGATCGCGACCTCCCGGCTCGCTTCTAAGACCGCTCGTGCTTTCGGCTCGCCAAGTGCCAGATGCACGTGAATGTTTTCGAGAAGCACCGTTCCCTCGTCGACCAGGACCCCAACAGCCAGCGCGAGCCCGCCGAGAGTCATAATGTTGATGGTCTGGCCCGTCGCCCACAACGCCACCACAGCCATGAGCAGTGCAAACGGTATCGTGATGACGACGATCAGCGAGCTGCGCCAATCCCGAAGAAAGAAAAGCAACGTGAGACCCGTTAGGATCGCGCCGAGTAGGCCCTCGCGCAAGACCGAGAGCAACGCATCGCGCACGTACTGGGATTGATCGAACTCGTAGGTGATCTTGATATCTTCGGGAATCAGCGATTGGAATCGGGGCAAGCTTGCGCGGACTTCGTTCACCACGGTAATCGTCGAAGCGTCGGGACGCTTGGTGACCGGAATGTACACGGTTCTCTTGCCGTTCAGCAAAGCGTAGCCCGCAAGAATATCCGAAGAATCCGATACGGTTCCGACATCGCGCAGATAGACGGACGGGCCCGAGCCCATGCGCAACGGGATATCGAGCAAGTCCGAGATCTGCCCGACCGTAGAGTCTGTCGTGACCAGCGTTTGAAAATTTCCGATGTTTGCATCGCCGGCCGGCTCGATGCTGTTCCCCGTTGCGAGAGCTTGCACGACGCTCTGCGGCGAAAGCTGGTACGCGTGCAATTTGTTCGGGTCAACGCTGACGACGATGGTGCGTTGATTGCCTCCAAACGGTGGGGGCGAAGAAACTCCCGGGAGCGTCGCAAAAACGGGGCGCACGCGGTTCAGAGCTTGGTCCTGGATTTCGCCCAGCGTGCGCGATTCACTCGAAAAGACCAGATATCCGACGGGCAGCGTGCCCGCATCGTACCGGATCACAAATGGCGACACCGTGCCTGGCGGCATGAAAGCGCGAGCCCGATTTACGTAGGAAATCGTCTGCGCCAATGCCTGGCTCATGTCCGTCCCAGGATGGAAACTAAGCCTGAGCAGCGCCGTGCCCTGAATGGACTTGGCTTCGACATTCTCGATGCCATTGATGTAGAGGAAATGATATTCGTAGTAATACGCGATGAAACCTTCCATCTGCTGCGGGCTCATGCCGCCATAGGGCTGCGCGACATAAATCACCGGAAGGTCAAGGTCTGGGAAGATGTCGATCCGCGTGCGCAGCAGAGCAAGGACGGAAGACAATGCCAGAGCGACGACAATGACGACTACCGAAATCGGACGCCTTAGTGCTGCTCGAATCAACCACATGCTAATGTCCACCTGCCGGGCGCAGCAGATCTAAGAACGAAGCCAAATCCCCTTGGGCTACCGCCACAGACGCAAGACCACTCCACGCATTCACCTTAGCGATCAGATCGCCAGTTTCGGCCTGAACAAGCAATCCTTGGGCGTCCGCCACTTCCACAATCGATGCCAACCCCGCCTCGTAACGCGCACGCGCCTGTTTCTCGGTATCCCGTGCAGCTTGCAGTTCCGCAGGCGTATTCTGGGCCACCCTCCGCGCACCGTCGGCTCCAGCGCGTGCTTGTTCGATCTGACTGGTCAGATCTTGCACGGTTTGTTGGTACCGCGCTTTTTCGGCATTAAGCTGTGCGGAAGCGACTTGCTTCTGGGCTCGAATGGAAAATATGTCCATAAGCGGAAAGGTTACGGTGAGTCCTACTGCCCAGTTTTCCCGTTGCAGATCGAGCCCGCTTGCTCCGCCCTGGAGAGTCCCATCGGTGTTCACGCCAGTTCCTCGGCCGCTGACGGATGATTGCAAATAGAATCGCGGATAATATGAACGGTCGAGGGTGTGAACTCTTGCCGAAGCCACTTCCGTTTGCGCGTTCTGAACGAGGGCGGAAGGATGGGAAGCAACCGGCGGATTTGGTGACGAACGGTCCGGCGGAGCCTCCAACAACAGCCCGGCATCAATAGAGACGGCGTCGGGCGCAATTCCCAGCAGATCAGCGAACGCGATTTTCTCAATGCTTTCGGCGGTCTCCCCTTGAATTAAGCGAATTCGCGCGGCTGCTAGTTCGGCATCCGCGCGGGAAGCATCCGCTCCAGGGCGCAGTTGGTTATCAACCAGCACGTGTACGGATTTCGCAAGAATCTGACGGCGCTCGACGTCTGCTTGAGCCCCCTCCGCCACGTGCTGCGCCGATACTAGGTTGAAAAAGGCCGACGCCACAGCCGCTGCGATATCAAGGCGAGTTAGAGCCGTAGCTGCTTTCGTGGCACTATGTTGTGCTCGGGCGACATTCACGAGCGCCCCGCGATAACCAAAGTCCAACGGCTGCCAGGATACGAGAACTCCTGCGGCGCTGTCCCAGGCGTTGTCGTTCGAGCTTACCGGCAGCACCGGGCCGGATATTGACGGAACAACGTTCTGAGGAAGTAGAAGACCGAAGAAATTGTTGTGCGTCGTCCGATTGCCTTGCCAGAGCACATCCGCCCGAGGCAAATAGTTCGTCTTGGCCACGCTGACTTCCGCGCTAGCGGCGGCCTGACGCTCGAGCGCAACCCGCACGGCAGGATAGTGCGCCAATGCATACTCGATGGAATGCTCTAACGTAAGGCTCGGTGGCTGGGTCGCACCGGTCTGGGACCTCGCGGCGCTGGCAAACAGAGCAAGTCCAAGCATCGTGATTGTGATGCAGAGCTTGGCCCCGCGCGTCAGAACATCGATGTTTCGGTTCATGACTCAAAATCCATCGTTTCCTCCAGCAGTTCGCTGAAGAGCTCGCGAACCTTTCCCTTCGCTGCCCTGAGAGCCTTTCGGCCTGCCGGCGTCGCGCGATACAACCTCCGCCGGACACGCCCAACTTTCTTTTCAGACGAGTACAGCAATCCGCGTGATTCCAAGCCATGCAGGAGCGGATAGAGCATCCCAGGACTCAATTTGTATCCGTGACGTCCGAGTTCCTCGATCATTTCCAGGCCAAAGACCGGTCCCTTGCATGCGTGATGGAGAATATGGAGGCGGACCATTCCGGAATAAAGCACTCGACTGTCGTTAGAGGTTGTTCTCATTCGTCGTTATCTGATTTCGACAACGAACTTAGATATAACGGTGAGCATAAGTATTGTCAAGCCGTCTTTGATCTCGCGACAGAAGTCGCGGGGCTTCGTAAAGCTCAATTGCATTTCCGGCGATATTGGCCAGGGGGCAGGTGGATCAAAACCTAATGGGACGGCTTTCGGCCGAATGCACCCAGATGTGTATGTCAGTAGCGGTGGACAAGTAACTCTACACGCTTAAAGGACACGAAGCAGAACTTGAACCTTGTCAAATGTCGCGGCGCTTGGAGGGTTCGCGTCGTGACGAACCCTGGAAACCGACTCGCGCGCGTGCTGGGGAAATCAGGGTTTCCTATTCGATGCGCGGATATCGGTTGCTGAAGGACGCCGCGGTGCGAAGGACCGCTAGTCCACTTCTCTCCTTTATTGACCCTTTGTTCGTGCTGGATATGGACCTACCAGCGCTAGCGCGATCTTTCGGGTATCTCTTCCGTCGTAAGCACCGGCATCCATCTTAGTCATGCTGCTGGCCGATCGACGGAACACGAGATCAAACCATGGCTGCCAAGTCCTTCCGCCGTCGGTCGAAGTTACGGCAGTTTCGCGCACGTCTCTATTTACCGGTTTCCACGTGCCGCGGACGAGAGCACCCTGTTGATTCCTGCCGGTTAACACCATTTCTCCGTCTTCGACTTTTCCCTCGATCTGAAGCAGCTCACCTCGATTGGTTACCCAAGTCTGATGCCAGACTTTTCGGGCAGCGTCATAGATTGTGAAACTCTGCCCCCGGTGTCCATCGGCACCCCGGTAATCTTCGCGCAAGACACATCCGTCGAGAATGGCCTCAACCTGGACGTCGGCGACCTTGCGTGGGCTGCCGATATCGAACACCTTCCAATCGCCGACCCAGAAGTCGAATTCGCGATATTCGGAGGATGAGCAGGGCCTAGAGGTTGGTGATTGGGCGCCTGGAGAGAGTATGGCGATTAGGATTTCCACTGCGATGAAAAGACTAAACACGGAAAGTGGGCTGAATTTTATGTGCTGAGCGTCGAAGTTCATTGATCTCGATACGCAGTCCTGGCAAGTTCGTTCTGATGGCGACGGGGCGGAGGCGAGCTGTGCTTGCAAATTATTTGATGGGTGCAGGCATGTGGCTCCTCGGGGTGTCTTGATGGGGATGCCTGCACCCACCCTCGACTAACCCGGTACTGGCTTCATCGAAATATCGTGCCGCCATTCTCGCCGGCGAATGCGTGGGTAATGATGTGAGAGAAGAATGAACACAATCCGCACGCGTTTCATTGCGGTATTACCGGCAGGCGGAAGTGACCCATATTGACGTGCTCGCGCATTTCCTTCTGAACATCGGCCGGAATGACGATTTTCTGTGATTCGCCATTCGCCACAGGATCATCTGAACCGCAAGGAATCAGCAATACAGCGTGCGCTACGGAGGTGACTACGCCATGGGACACGACGTTGGCTTGCGCGGCGATCTCGCCGCGGTCATTAATCCCGCCGGTCGAGGATATGTCCCAAGTGGCGGTAGCCGATCCGATGAGCGAGTTGAGCGCGGTCATCGTGCCGTCCTGGTAGATGAACGCACGCGGGTTGTCGAACAGGTAGTCCGCGTAGGACACCCCGACGATTTGATTTTCATCATTTATGTCGGTCCCTTGACTCATCGCGTCGCCGGGCAATGTGCCAAGGCCCAGCATGCCGCGCTCTTTGGTCCAAATGAAGGCCAACCACCTAAACTGCAGCTGACCACCGACCACATCGTCCGGACCATTTCCGAACCCTGTGATCACGCCGCGATTATTAATCGCCGCCGGGGTGTTCCAGCCGTGACCTCCGAGATTGCCGAGGTGGATCGGCTCGCCGTTTTCCCAAAGCACGGCGTGAATGGCACTGTAGGCTCCGATCGCAACGTCGCACTGCCCGGAGATCCCGACGGCCCGGCCAAAATCATTTATCGCTGTTGCTGCACCATCGGGGTCCCCTGGGTACGGAGGAAGTTCGTGCACCTGCCAATTACCCCGACGGTCGCGCTCCCATAGGGTGGCCTCAAACTGCAGAAACTGCGTGGCTCCCGCACTAGGAGGCGCGCAGGTTGGGTCCTGAACATTTTTCTCGGCCCACCCAACGATCTGGCCGAGATCGTTGTCGCCGGCGCCGATCGAATTGTTGCCTCCAAGTCCGGGAAGCTCGGTCATGGTTCCGTGCTGCCAGGCGAAAGCGACGCAGGAATTGCCGCTAACCAGACCGAATGCGGGACAAGAAAAGGTCTCATTCAACGGATCGTGCTTGCCGTTTTCCGATATGCCGGAGACGAGCCCAAAGTTATTCTTAACCGGCCAAGCCACATCACTGCTCGGACCACCAAGCGTGCCGAGCGGGATTTGTGAACCATTTACCCACAGTGTGGCGAGCTGCAGTCCGCTGGCTTCGGTTGAGAAGCCGGTTGCCCAGCTGCGGTTGTTAATGGCATTGCCGGCGCTTACCGTGCCGCCGAGCGTACCAAGGTCAATTACCCGGTAATGGCTCGGACCCGGAGCATCCTGCGCACTAAGGGGAATTGACACTGTCAGCGCAGCCAGACAGCTCAGCACGGTCCAATAAATTGATATTCGCGTTCTCATGTTCTCTCCTTGCGGTTTGCCCGGTCCGGGTCACGGTCTGCGTTGCCTGGACTCATGCGCCTGCGGGAGGGCAAGATTCCTCAGGCAACGAGCAAACCGCAGGGCAGTCATTCACCGTAGCTCCGCCACACTAAGTCGATTCCGGAATCAGCGCTGGACGTTTGCGGACGTAAAATAAACAGTGCACCGCGGCGGGATTAAAACGTCGCAATAAGGGTTGAAGGTTCTTTGATGCGAGCTCAGGTTCATGGATCGACGATATCGCTCCTACCTATCTAGGTCCGAAAATGTCCAGACCGGCTTGCAAAGCCAAGTACCATGAAGACAAGGAAACCATGACTTTGGATTGGAGGGTCTGTTCGCGAGCGAGATTGGCGCGTGATGCACGATTCGACGGTAAGTTTTTTATCGGCGTGCTGACGACAGGCATCTATTGCCGTCCGATTTGCCGCTCGCGGACGTCCAAAGAGCGCAATGTCCGATATTTTCCGAGCGCCGCTGCCGCAGCCGAAGCGGGTTTTAGACCGTGTTTGCGCTGCTGTCCGGAATGCTCTCCTGGAAGTCCCGCTTGGGCCGGCACGCAAAATACAGTTTCGCGAGCCTTGCGGCTCATAAGCGAGACAGGTTTGGAAGCGGGCGGCATAGAAGCACTGGCGGAACATCTTGGAATTGGCTCGCGCCATCTTCGTCGTCTTTTTCTACGTCATCTCGGAGCTACACCCAGCGCCGTCGCGCAAACGCGCCGCTTGCACTTCGCCAAGAAGCTCATTGACGGTAGCGCCTTGCCCATGACCGAGATTGCGTTTGCCGCAGGCTTCGGTTCCGTGCGCCGATTCAACGCCGCCATCCGTGACGTCTATCATCGAACGCCGACTCAAATCCGCACCCTGGCTCAAAAGATTTCGCGCCAGCCTGAAAATCAGTATCTTTTTCATCTGCACTTTCGCCCACCCTACGATTGGAAACGGATGCTGGAGTTCCTGGCGGTCTACGCCACCCCCGGGGTGGAAACCGCCGAAGGCGGCTACTTTCGCCGCTCGATTCACCTGAACAAAGATCACGGGTATTTCGAGGTCTCGCTCGACGCGAGTCGTAACGCACTGAGCGTGCAGGTTCAAATTGGCGAGCCAGGTTCGCTCTTCTCCATTATCGAGCGCATTCGTGCAATGTTCGATTTAGACGCGGATTGGCCGACCATTGCACGAACCCTGGAAACTGACCCGGCTCTGGGTCCGCAGATCACTTTCCACCCGGGACTACGCGTGCCGGGTTGCTGGAACGGATTCGAGTTCGCCACGCGAGCCATCTTGGGACAACAGACGGACACCGACACGGCCAAAACTCTGGCCGGCAGGATGGTCAGCGCGTTCGGGCTGCCATTCTGCCCGGCCAATGGCCTTACTCACCTCTTTCCTACTCCCGAGATTTTGGCCAATGCCGATCTCGGAAGCATTGGCTTGCGGCGGCCGGAGGCGGAGGCCATTCGGGCCCTGGCACATGCCGTTCACAATGGACCAATCCGCTTTGAAAAGGTGACGGACTCGAATGCCTTGCTCGGCAGGCTGGCTGAACTTTCTGGAATCACAGAATGTACAACACAATGGGCCGCCTTGCGCGCCCTTAGAGAGCCCGATGCGTTTCCGTCCGCTGACCGCCAGCTCGCGCGCGTGCTGGGGCTAGAGAATTCGAGTGAATTTGAGCAACGCTCTCTGAGGTGGCGCCCGTGGCGGGCTTACGCGGCTATTTACCTCTCGACTTTCGCCAGTGAAATCAGAGCGCGGGGAAACGAATCCCTTTCTTCTACAGGAAAAGAAGTCCTCGCTGGAAACACTGTTTTGAAGGCCCGAATTCCGGCGGCAGCACGACGAGCTCACCGGGCATAGCACCTTAGGAAGCGAAAAACTTGAATCCCAACATGTTCCTGTTGTTCAATTTGGCGCTATTTTTACCACGTTGGCGCGATTTGGGCGCGATCGCGGCGCACGCGATTCCGGCACATAGCGCGGCCAGCAGCAGTGCGAGTGCGCCGATCGGCAAGTTGATCCAGAAAATCGCATGCATCCATCAATTCGGCCACCCAGCCTGGTCGATCGCGGCTTCGGCAGCCTCCCGACCGCTTCGATCCGGCGGCCAGCGGGTCGCGACGAGGCGTTTTCCGGTCATTCCGTCGGAATCCGGCGAGACCAGCCATAGCAATTTGGGACCATGATCTTCGGATCCAGCAAATTTGGAAGGGCCTCGCGTGGCATACTGGCCGGAATCATCCCGGTCAGAGTGGGCCCGCCGGGGAGTAAGGCATTGACGGTCACCCTCGTACCCTCGAGGTCCTGCGACCAGATAATCGTTTCCGATTCCAGCGCGCGTGCGCTTCCTGTTCTGGCCACTGGTCTGGGCGTTCAATCTGGTCGGCCTCGCCGACCTCGTCCTGGAGACGGTGCACGCCGTCAGCATGGCCCTGACGTCAGTGGCCGGGCAGCTCGGGGCCGGTTACGCGATCCCCATTCTCTACGTACCAGCGCTATTCTTGACACACCTCCTCGCGCTCTGGCTGCTGCTGCGGCCTGCGCGTGCGCCGGTTCGGTCGGCCGACGGGCTGATGTCACTCGCCGCGAGTCAATAACCAAGAAAGGGATGCATCCGATGAACGAAATGACCAACGATGTGAGAGTGCACTACACCGGCGACGGTGGATCGAACGTCGCCGACCGCGTGCGGTCGCTGCTCGAGACGCTGGGCCCTGGCCGGGTCCCGCTGGAGCGTTTGGCGGCGCTCGACCACTTCCACGTCCGTGGGGCCGATGCCACCGCTGAGCTGGCCAAGCTCGCCGGGGTTCAGGCCGGCTGGACGGTTCTGGACGCCGGCTCCGGGCTTGGCGGTCCGTCACGCCACTTGGCTGAGCGCTACGGGTGTCATGTTGAAGGCGTTGACCTGACGCCGGCCTTCGTCGAGGTGGCCGAGCTCCTCTCGGAGCGAGCCAAGGTGGCGGACCGCCTCAGCTACACGGTGGGTGATGTCACCGCGCTTCCGTTTGAAGCGGCCCGCTTCGATCTTGTCTGGTGCGAACACGTCGCGATGAACATCGCCGACCGGCCCAAGCTGTATCGCGAGTTTCGCCGGGTGCTCAAACCGGGCGGGCTCTTGGCGTTCTATGACGTCGTCTCCATCGATGGCCCCGCGGCGCCGCTATATCCCCTGCCCTGGAGCGAGACGCCGGCGACCAGTTTCCTCCTGACGCGCGAAGCCACGCTCGACGCCATCGGCGCATCGGGCTTCGTCACGCAAGCTGAGCGGGACGCGTCGCAGGAGGCGCTCGGCTGGTTTCAGCGAATCATCCAAGCTGCACCGCAGGGCCCGAACCTTTCGGTGGTGATGGGGCCGCGCATGGCGGTGATGGCGCCCAACCTCGCGCGAAGCGTGCGCGAGGGAAGCCTTGGCCTGCTGATGGGGCTGGCGCTGGCAATTTGAGATCGAAGGCCGAGCGCATGACGCTCCCCACCCAGCTCATTGGGTGCGAAGGCTAAATGGAAGCCGGGCAAACGAGAGGGTTTTGAAGTGCCGAGCGGATCTCTGAAAGCCTCTGTGAGAAAGCTAAAACGCCGCCCGGGGAAAGACATCTACCTGGGAGGCGGGGGCGAACCAGCACGCCTCCGACGTGAGCGATCGCGCACGCCACCGTACTAGTCGTTGAGGTTCAACGTCACCTTTGCGTTCTCCACCACTTTGATCCACCTAGGGTCGAGCGAGGCCTCGGCCCCGTATTCGTCGTGCCAGTTCCACCACTTGTACGGTGGAGTCTGGGGGTAGCCCTCCGGCGAGTCTTCCCACTCCTCCTGGCGCCCGAGCACAGTCATGTCAAGGTAGCTCCAGGTGCTCCCCATCGCCTCGTCGCCGCGGTTGTTGATGAAGTAGGTGCGAAACACACGCTCGCCGTTGCGAAAGAACGCGTTCGTGCCGTGCCACTCGTTCACGCCGAAGTCGGTGTCGAAGCTGTCCGTGATGGTGTACCAGGGCATCTTCCAGCCCATTCGTGCCTTCAGGCGCTCGATGTCCGCCTGCGGCGCACGCGAGACGTAGGCGAGCGTGGTGTTGCGGGCGTTCAGGTGGGCCAGGTGGGCGACCTGATCGGCACCCAGGGAGCAGCCGCGGCAGGCATGCTCGGGCCAGCCGAACACCCCGGGCTCGAAGAAGGCGCGGTAAACGATCAGCTGAGGGCGGCCGTCGAACAAGTCGAGCAGGCTCACCTTGCCCTTAGGCCCTTCGAACTCGTACTTCTTCTCCACGGCCAGCCACGGCATCCGCCGGCGCTCGGCGGCCAGCGCGTCACGGGAGCGGGTCAACGCCTTCTC
>Ga0182024_10010951_pt1 | contig 18344 bp, 13 predicted proteins | sample P32metaG_FD_120480 | JGI IMG/M metagenome (GOLD analysis project Ga0182024, IMG submission 120480) | Permafrost microbial communities from Stordalen Mire, Sweden - P3-2 metaG (Illumina Assembly) | ecosystem: Environmental > Terrestrial > Soil > Wetlands > Permafrost | place: Sweden: Stordalen... | reverse complement strand
GCCAAGGTGACTGCCGACGATAAAACACGCGCGGAAATCACCGAGGTGGCGGACACATTGAAAGGCAATCTCGAAAAGATTGCGCAGCACGGCAAGCGGGCGGACTCGATCGTCAAGAACATGCTGCTGCATTCACGCGAAGGCTCCGGCGAGCACCGGCCTGTCGACATCAATGCCGTTGTCGAAGAGAGCCTCAATCTCGCGTACCACGGCGCCCGAGCGGAAAAGCAGGGGTTCAATATTACACTCGAGCGCTCCTTCGATCCTGCCGCAGGCGAAGTCGACCTTTACCCGCAGGAAGTCACGCGGGTGCTGCTGAATTTGATCTCCAACGGCTTCTATGCCGCGACCAAGCGCAAGGCCCAGTCCGGTGACGAGGGTTATGAGCCGACGCTTGCGGCGATGACCAAAAATCTCGGTGACCGCGTGGAGATCCGGATTCGCGACAACGGCACGGGCATTCCGGCCGAGGTGAAAGAGAAAATGTTCAATCCGTTCTTCACGACCAAGCCGGCCGGGGAGGGGACCGGGCTCGGCCTTTCCATCAGTCATGACATTATCGTGAAACAACATGCCGGTTCGATCGTCGTCGATACCGAGCCCGGCCAGTTCACGGAATTCAAGATTGTTTTACCACGCAAAGCAGCAGCGCTTGGCGCTGTCAAAACAGGAGGGCGCGCGTGAGTTACCTTATTCTTGTGGTTGACGACGAACCTGATGTCGAGGCGCTGTTCCGTCAGCAATTCCGGCGCGATCTGCGCGACGGCCGGTTCACCATGCAATTTGCTCAATCCGCTCCGGCGGCTTTGCAATGCATCGCTGCTGCCGGGGACGCTTCCCTCATCCTGATCCTCTCGGACATCAACATGCCGGGGATGAGCGGTCTCGAACTCTTGCCCAAAGCCAAGGAAGTTCGGCCCGATGTGCCGGTTATCATGATCACGGCCTATGGCGATGCCGAGACCAAGCGCAAGGCATTGGAACGAGGCGCCGACGCGCTGTTCACAAAGCCGATCGATTTCGCCGAGCTTCGGAGTGAGATCCAAACTCGGGTCGATAAGGCCGCATGAACGCGTGTATCCTATTCGTCGATGACGAGCCCGATCTCGAGGCTCTCATTCTGCAGAAGTTCCGCCACCAGATCCGGGACGGAGCGGCGAAACTCCTGTTTGCCCGCGATGGGATCGAAGCGCTCGCGGCGCTGAAGGCCAACAGCGACATCGACCTCGTCGTCACCGATATCAATATGCCGCGGATGGATGGACTGTCTCTGCTGCAAAAATTGCAGGAGAGCGAGGACAGGGTATCGACCATTATCGTGTCGGCCTACGGCGATATGGCCAATATCCGCATGGCGATGAACCGCGGTGCGTTCGATTTCGTCACCAAGCCGATCGATTTCGGCGACTTGGAAACCACCATCGCCAAGACGTTGCGCCACGTAGAATTGTTGCGCGACGCGCAACGGCGCCAGGCCGAGGCCGAGCGGGCGCACGCTTCGCTGTCGCGGTATTTCTCACCCAACCTGGCGAAGCAGCTTGCGAACGAAGCGGGCGCGGTCGAGCTCGACGGACAGCGCCGAGAAATCACATCGCTGTTCACGGACATCGCCAGTTTCACGACACTCGTGGAAACGCTGGAACCGAGCGTTTTGGGAGGCCTTCTCAACGAGTACCTCACCGGCATGACCGACATCGTGTTTGCCCATGACGGCACCGTCGCAAAGATCATCGGCGACGCATTGCATGTCCTGTTCGGAGCGCCGGGCGAGCAGCCCGATCACGCCACGCGCGCGGTCGATTGTGCATTGGAGCTCGACGAATTCGCGCAATCCTATCGCGAGCGCTGCCGTCAAAAGGGCGTCGCGCTGGGCGTGACGCGGATCGGCGTCCACGCCGGACCGGCGATCGTCGGCAATTTCGGCGGCGGCCGCTTTTTCGACTACACCGCCTATGGCGATACCATCAATGTCACGGCGCGGCTTGAAGAGGCCAACAAACAATTAGGCACGCGCATCTGTGTCAGCGCTTCGCTCGCCGATAAAGTGAAGGAGTTTCGTGGGCGGCCGATCGGCGATCTTGTGCTGCGCGGCAAGGCCGAAGCGCTGCGCGCATTCGAGCCGCTTCGCGCCGAACAATATGACGACCCCGCCACGAAAGCGTATCTCGATGCGTTCGCCAAATTGGAGGCGGGAGATGCCGGCGCGATCGCGGCCTTTGCCTCCCATGTCGGTAAGCAGACCCAGGATCAGCTGGCGAGCTTTCACCTCAAGCGGCTTTTGAACGGCGCGACAGGCACCCGGATTGCCATGGATTAGGCAATCGCAAACCGCCGCCCGATTAGCCGCTGAGAGAAAGAATTGAGCTGACAAAAAACAACGAGGCGCCGGAGCCTCCGGCGCCTCGTCGGAAACTTCGTCAATCCGACAGTCAGGGACGAAATCTAGAAGTCAGGATCGAACTAGGAGCCGATCAAGACGGGCAGGTGTCGAGACCCGAGCAGAACGCCATCGTGAAGCTGCCCGCTTTGTCCTTCGTCGTGCCCGCCGCAGCTTCCAGAGCCTCGTCGGAGACTTCGATTTCTTCAATCTGGTCGATGGTGGTGTCAGTCATAGCCTTGTTCCCTTTCGTTCGCCAGCGGTGCCGGCTAGTCACCAGGCAGGACGAGAAATTCTTTTGAAACCCCCCCGCCAGAGCACCATTAAACCATCCGCTGCGATGGGTGTAAAGTCTATCCGGACAATGTGACAGGTGGCTGATTTACGAAGATAAACCGGCCAATTCCGGTGCCCGGTTCACGCCGTGAAATCGGCTCCCGAAACGGGCCGCTATGGCGGGGCGTCGCCCCCTTGATCCGTGGCACTCCAGACGCCAAAAAGAGCCCGGTGATTGTCCCCTATATCCGGCCGGATAAAGGCCGCCGTGGCGCCGTCAGCGCGGCAAGTTCGCCTAGGGAGAGACCCGATCGGAGCGACATCGGTGGATGCCTTATTTGAGCGCTTGATCGAACGCGCCGCAACCATCGACGAGCTCCTGTCCGATGCGTTCGAAGTGCCGCCGGACCGGACTGGCGATGCGGATCTGGCCGAGCGGCGCCTCGCCGCGTGGTGCCGGGCGTCGGCCGGCGGCGATCGGTCGCTGTTCGGCCGGCGGCTCGATCGCGATGGCGTGTCGCTTGCGCAGGTGCGCGAGCGATTCGCCGGAGTACGCCGCAATCCTGCCGTTGCGCCGCCGCCGTGGGCCGCCGACGCCCACTGGATCGAGGCGGTGCTGCAAAGCGAGAGCGATAAGACGGATGCTGGGCCTGCTGAGGGCGAGCCTTGCGCGTTCGAGCATCTGTTCGTGCCGGTGGTCAGGCAAGCCGATACGCTGCTTTGGTCCGGTCTCAATGCGCGTGCGTCCGGCAATCTGAGCGAATCCGCCCGCGCTTATCTTCGTCATGCGCTGCTCAGGGAATTGTCCGGCGTTGCCACGCCGGCGCTCTACGAGCGCTTCAGCAAGGCGCGCGAAGCCGGCTACGCGCACTTCGTCGCGGCTATGCAAGCCGGCGGCTTCAGGCAGCTCTTCGAAGACAAGCCGGTGCTGTTGCGGCTCCTCGCTACGCTGACGCGGCAGTGGATCGATACGTCGCGTGAATTTCTCACCCGGCTTGATGCCGATCTCGCGGCCATTCGCCGCGATGTACTTCATTCCGGCGCGGCGAGCCCGGTCGCGAAGATCGAAGGCGAGCTTTCCGATCCGCACAATGACGGACGTTCGGTCCAGATCGTGACCTTCGAGGACGGCGAGCGGATTGTGTACAAGCCGAAGGATTTGCGCCTCGACGCGGCCTGGCACGCGCTGGTCGAGCATTTGAATCGGGCCGGTGCTCCGCTCGAACTCAAAGCCGTGCGTGCGATTGCGCGCGACGGCTATGGCTGGACCGAGTTCATCGATCATACCGGTTGCGCCGATCAGGAAGGCTGCGCGCTTTTTTTCCGCCGCGCCGGCGGCTGGCTGGCGCTGTTGCACTGCTTCGTCGCGACCGACATGCATCAGGAGAACATGATCGCGGCCGGCGCTCACCCGGTGCCGATCGATCTGGAAACGATCCTGCAGGCGAGCGCCGAGGAGCACAAAACCCACGAGCCCGAAGGCGCGGCCTTCGACGCCGCGATGGACGTCATCGGCAATTCCGTGATGACGGTCGGCTTGCTTCCCGCTTATGCCCGGGGTGCCTTCAATAACGTCTTTGCGATGGGCGGAATGACCGCGGACTGGGATTCCAGGACGGTCATTCGGTGGGACAACATAAATTCCGACGCGATGCGGCCCGCCAAAGCGAAGGAAGTCGGCAAGACCAATCCGAACCTGCCGCATGTCGCCGGCCGTTACGCCAAGTTTTCCGACCACGTCGACAGCTTCGCCGCGGGCTTTGCCGATTACGCAAAATTCCTGGCGGGCCGGCGCGGGACCGGGCGGCCAGGTGCGCTGTTCGACGGCTTTGCCGGCCTTCCCGTGCGCAAGGTCGTTCGCCCGACCCGGTTCTACTACATGCTGCTGCAGCGCCTGAAAAATCATCGGACCATGGACGACGGCATAATCTGGTCCGCGCAAGCCGACTTCGTGGCGCGGCTCGCGGAGTGGGAGAAAGAGTCCGATCCGCTGTGGCCGGTGCTGCGCGCCGAGCGCGCCGCGCTCATGGCGTTGAATGTGCCGCATTTCGTCATGCTCAGCGACGGCAACGAGGTCCGCGACGCGGGTGGAAATTCGTTCCGCACCGAAGCGGTCTGCGGGCTCGATCGCGCGCGGGGCCGCCTCGATCGCTTCGATGAGCGAGAGATCGCGTGGCAGGTCGAGGTGATCGGGGAGAATACGAGTTCGGCCGTGCAGTCCGCCGTGCCGGCGGCGGCGGCATCGCGCGAAATGTCGCACTCAAATGCTTCCCGCGCGCCGGCAAAGGAGATGTTCGTCGCCGAGGCCGGCAAGATCGCCGCGGAGCTGTCGCACCATGCCATTCGCCGGGGATCGAGCGCGGCTTGGATCGGTCTCGACTGGCTGGGCGACGCCGACGTTTTCCAACTCGTGTGTCTGGGGCCGGATCTCTACAACGGCGCTTGCGGCATTGCGCTCTTTCTTGCCGCGCATGCGGCGGTGACGGGATCGGAACCGTCACGCGACTTGGCGCTCGCCGCCCTCTCGTATCTTCGCAAGACCATGAAAGGCCGCAACGCGGCGCGCATGGCGCGCTCGCTCGGCATCGGCGGCGCGCTGGGCTTGGGCTCGATCGTCTATGCGCTCACCGTGATGGCGCGATGCCTGCGCAACGACGACTTGCTCGCGGATGCCAACGTGGCGGCGCAACTGTGCACCGACGCCGTCATCGCCGCGGACAAGCAATTGGACGTCATGGGGGGGAGTGCTGGCGCGATCCTCGCTTTGCTTCGGCTCTATCGCGATACGAAATCCGGCGACGTGCTCGATCGTGCCGCCAAATGCGGCGAGCACCTGCTGGCGCAACGCCGGCTCGGCGAGGAGGGCCGCCGCACCTGGGTCGGACAGGGCTCCGGCGCGCAAGGGCTCAACGGCATGTCGCACGGCGCGGCGGGCTTTGCCTATGCGCTCGCATCGCTGGCGGCGGCGACCGGGCGCGAGGAATTTGCGCATGCCGCAATAGAATGCATCGCATTCGAAGATGCGAGCTACGACGCCGAACGCCACAACTGGCCCGATTTGCGCGGCGGCGGCGAACCGCTTTGGCCTTGCCAGTGGTGTCACGGCGCGCCCGGTATCGGCCTTGCGCGGCTGGCCACGGCCAAGCGGGCAGGCGGGGATGCCCGGCTTTTGGCGGCGGACATCCGCAATGCCGTCGCGGGCGTGGAGCAAAACCGGCCTACGCCGGTCGACACGCTCTGCTGCGGTACGCTCGGCGGCATCGAATTCTTCTGCGAGGCCGCCGATGCGCTGGAGCGCGGCGATCTGCGCGAACTCGCGGCGCAGCGGCTGTCAGCGGTTCTGGACCGGGCGGCCGCGACCGGCGATTACCGCTGGAACAGCGGCAAACGGCAATTCAATTTGGGTTTGTTCCGTGGCCTAGCCGGCGTGGGCTATACGCTGTTGCGGCGAGCCGATGCGTCGCTGCCCAACGTCATCATCTGGGAATAGCCGCGCTTGCAGCCGCTATTGCGGTTTCGCCGGCGCGCACGAGGCGTTAATGAGCACCTTGAACATGTCGAAGGACTGCACCGCGACCTGACAATTCGTCGAGGCATCCACCGCCACAGGGACGACCTGCCCCACAACCACAGTCTGCTGCTTGCCGTTGAAGTTGAGCGTGACATTTTCGTTCGCCGGCGAGCCGACCAACCCGATAGTCAAGCGGCCATCTCCGACGATCACCGATTGATTGGGAACGACGCTATAGGTGTTCTTGGAAGGCATGATTGCCTCCAGCGCCGCCTGAACCTTGGCAAGCTTGTTTTTCGTCGCGGTGAGATCCGCGGCCTGCTCGGTCACCTGGTGCTTGAGCGTCTGGCCTTCGGCCCGAAGCTGTTCCACCAATTCCCTGACGCTGACAAGCTCGCCGTTCGCGATATGCCGAAAGAATATGAACGTTCCTATGCCGCCGCCGATCAACAGGATCGCGACGATGCAGAGAAACAACAACCGGCCCTCGCGTGCCAGCGAGTGGCGCAGTCGCGAATTCTCCGCGAGCATGCGGGTTCGCTCCGTCCTGTCGCTCACGCAGCGTTTCCTTCTCGGTAATCCGGCATGGCTACTTTTTTGCTCCGGCATTGCTGTCCGGCCCCGATATGCCAATGGCGCCGGAGATTCTCGACAGGATCGATTTGACCTCGGGGATATCGAGCGGGCTTGCAGAGGGCTGCGCTTCATTCGGATTTGGATTGGCGGATGCCGTCGACGTACTGTCGGGCCCCGGCTCCGCGCTGCCGCCGCGCTGCGGTTGAGCGCCCGTCGATCCGCCGGAAGGCGCGGCGCCGGGCAATGTCGGACCCGGCGGCTTCGCGGCCGGGGCGGGTGAAGCTCCGGGCGCCGGCGCCGCGCCGCCGGCTGGCGGTGTTGTACCCGGCGCGAGCGGCGTATCGACATTGCCGAGAATGATCGGCAGGCCGTCTTTGCCGGAACCGATGACGACGATTTTCGCGTTGGAGGATTGCGCGAGCGAGAGCGTGGCCTCAATACCGCGCCAACGCAGGTAAGATTCCGAAATCCCCTGGCTGACCGTGCGCTGGAACGCGGCTATGCCGTCCGCCTCGATCTGCTTGCGCTTGGATTCTTCGGCTTCGCGCTCGACGCGGAACTTGTACTCCTGGATCATGTAAAACTGCTCGGTCTGGCGATTGATGGCGGCGACGATCTCGGGCGGCAATTCGATGCTGAGCACAAGCGTATCGAGAATCTGGATCGCGTCCTGGAGGAAGTCGTTGTAGTGCTTGGGATCCGGCTGCTCCATGGCGTCCGGCTGCACCAGCTTGTCGAGATTTATTTCGAGACTCTTCTGCGTGCTGTCCCGGATCGCGCGCTGAATTGGATCGCGCGACGTATAAACCTGTTGCGCCGTATATTGCGAGATAGTCTGCCGCGCCTGGCTGCCGATTTCCGGACCGATGACCGAGGTCATGTAGTCCGGGCCGATGAATTTATGGAGTACGGCAACGGAGTCGTGTCGCAATTGATAGCGCACGCTGATCTGCGCCTTCACGTTCACACCGTCGCCGGAAATGGCGTTGTAGGTCTGGGACGAGGATTGCAACCGCAGGTCATAAAGGTAGAGCTTGTCCCAGGGCCAGATGAGGTGGAGACCTTCTTCCCTCAACTCGCGCGGGTCGAGCACCGTGCCGCGGCCGACCCAGCACAAGCAGTACATGTCAAAGCCGTTGAACCGCTTCCACAGGACGCCAACCTGTCCGCTCGGCACGTTGATCACCATGTAGGGCCACAGCACGACGGCGGCGAGCATGCCCATCAGCACCGCGACCGACAGGCCCGGCAGATGGCGCGTGACATGACGCCACCATCCCCGCCGCCGGGGCGGGGGTGACAGGTCGTCAATGGACTGCGGGTACCTCACCATCTGCCTTTCTTTGCAACTCTTCTTGGCCGAACCCTATCATCAACCCATAGTGCGCTGCTCGACAATACGGCCTTCGTCCATGCGAATTCTGCGCGCCGGCAAATGCAGCTCGTCGAGATAGCGGTCATCGTGGGTGATCACCACGACCGTCGCGCCAGCTTGCATGAGTTCCGGGATGAGTTCGTCATAGAACTTGCGCCGGAATTCGGGGTCCTGCTCGGCCGTCCACTCGTCGAGCAGGAGGATCGGCCGTTTCTCGAGCAGGCTCACGATCAAGGCGAGACGCCGGCGCTGGCCGCCGGACAGGTCGAGCGTGCGAAACTCGCCGTTTGAAATGCCGGTCTTGTCGTCCAGCCGGAATTTTCGCAGCAGGCGATCGACTTCGGCCGGGTCCGGATCGGGTATGCCATAGAGCCGCTGGAACAGGTGATAGTCGAAGAAAATCGCCGACATCAGGGCGCGATAGGAGTCACGCGTCTCGTCGTTGATGCGCATGCCATCGAGCGTGACTTCGCCGGAATCGGGAGCATAGAGGCCGGCGAGAACCCGTAAAAACGTCGATTTGCCCGAACCGTTACCGCCGGTCAGGAAAACGAGCTCGCCGGACTGCAAGCTGAAATCCAGCGGACCGATCTGGAACGTCGTGTCGGAAAATTTGTCGACGTAGCGGAACACGATATTTTGCATCTCGATCTTGTCGAAGCGTGACGCGGCCTTGACTTCGCGCACCTCGGTCGGGCCGACGATCGTTTGCAGCGCAGTGTCCAGTTTCTCGATCCGGTCGGCCGCCGCATTCGCGTTCAGCAGGATCGGGATCGCTTGCACCAGACCGAAGCAAGCGCCGACGACGAACAGCAGGGCCGTCGTGGTCTTCGAGATCGACGCGCCGCCCAGCGTGTCGCTGAGATTGGGCGCCACGAATACGACCGCGCCCAGCAAAATGTACATCGAGATCTGCGAATTCACGATCATTTTGAAGGTTTCGGCCTGGGTGCGTATTTTAATATTGGCGGCCGTCTTCGACACCTCGGCGGCGTCTTCATACAAATCCGTGCTGCGCGCCCGGTTAAGCCTCACCTCCTTGAAGCCGTCCAGGAAATCGATCAGCCGATCGAACAATCGGCGTTCCCACGCCGCCGACTCCGCCTTCTGTGCGCTCAGGCGGCGATTCTTCAGATGGAACATCGTCGCGGCGCTGCTGACGATCACGACGGTCAGGGCGAAAGCCACGAACGAAAGATAAGCCACGTAGATCGAAACAAATAAAACGAGGACGGCGCCCTGCACCGTGAAGCAGAGCATATTGCTCGCCTGCGTCAGTATCGCGGTATCGCTGGTGATGGCGGCGACCATGCGAGAACGGCCAATCCGTTCCATTTCCAGGAGCTCCGAGCGCCTTATCTGATCCATCAGGCGCAGGCGCATTTTGTGGATGATGGCCTCGATCTCGGCGGTCGCCGTGATGGTGACGTATTGCTGCGTCCGCATGAACAGGAAGAGGGCCACCAGAAAAAGCGTGGCCGACCATAGTCCGGGCTTTTGTCCGCTGACGCCGGCTTGCACGCCGGCATTGATGGCGGCGAGGATCGAAGCGTTGCTGATGCCGCCGAGGCCGGACATTAACAACAGCTTCGGCATCGAGCCGTGCATTTCGCGGCGAACGAGCTGCAAGAAGGACATGGGGGTCGCGTCGTCCGTCTACATTCAACACGCGCCGCCGATGGCTTAGAGACGGATGCGCTTGCCGACAGTTACTCTACGTTGCGGCGACGCCATTCGACGCGCCGCGATGGGCCGGTGATGAACAGTACGGGCAACACCAGCAACGGCGTGATGACAAGCGCGAGAAAGAATGTCCCCCAGAAGCCCATGCGGCGTTTGCTGCCGCAAAATCCCGTAAGCAGGCAAACTGTTATATAGGCAAGGATGGCTGCGGCCATGGGACCCGGTTACTTCGATCGAAAACTTTCGCGCCTCAGGTGGAACTACTCCTCATCGGCCGGCATAGGCCCGAGCAAGTCAGGAATTCGCCGCGGCACTGGAGCCCTTGGATCGCGACTCCCACATCTCCTTCTGGGATTTGACGAACTCGCGATAGTCCGGGGGATTGAAGTCAAGCAGCGTGCCGCCCGACTCGAAGTGCTGAATGAAAGCCTTGCCGATGGCGTAGGTGGCGCCGGCGGAAAGGACCGGCATCACAAACACCGCCGCGATCGTTCCGATGACCGGCACGAATTTGAGCGTGCTGGCGGCGCCGATGCCGCTGGTCGCCGGGATCATCGATCCCGCGAGTGCAGCGATGAGAGACTTGCCGCGATTTGCCGAGAAATCGACATTGTAGACCTGCGAAAGGCGACGCAGCATCTGCACCTGAAGTCCGCCGACGGCGACGACGTCGATCACCGGCAACGGCACGAGCCCGGCGACGCCGGACCAGATCGCGAAACGGTCGACCAGTTTCGCCGCCGAGGCACCGCGGTCTTCCGGCGCGTCTGAACTGGCCGCGCTGGCTTCGTCTTTATCCATGCTTGCGGACGCACTCGGTTTCTGTGCCATAGCGGATCCCTTTCTCGTCATCCCCGGGTCAGGCCCACCCCTCGATTGAGCCGATTTAGAGCCCATTCTATCGGCACAATCCGCGTGAGCGTTAAAAGCCTAACATGGCGGTTGGGGCATGCCAAGCGCTTGCAACCGCTGCCAGTTTGGCTGTGCACGCCGATCGATGCGCGGCCTTGGCCGGGGGATTTTCTTGCCCGAGCGTCCTAAGCTTGCTTGCGGGGAGAAACGATTCGCGCGCCGCGACGTATTGCACTGCGTCGGCGATTGCCGCCATCGGCGCTACTTCTTCGATAAATCCGGGAAATATCGAAACGATGAAGCTCTTTAAATGCCAACAATGCGGGCAACTGCTCTATTTTGAAAATACTATTTGCGAAAAGTGCTCGCACCGCCTCGGCTTCATTTCCGAGGTCATGAATCTTTCCGCGCTGGAGCCCGAGGACGATCAGTGGCGCTCGCTTGCGCTCGACAAGAAGCACTATCGCTTCTGCGCCAATGCCCAGTTCGAAGTTTGCAACTGGCTGATCGAGGCCGACGCTCCCGATTCCTATTGCGAGGCCTGCCGGCATAACCGGATGATCCCCGACACGCGCATTCACGACAACGTCGTCGCCTGGCGCAAGATCGAGCTCGCCAAGCATCGCTTGTTCTATACGCTGATGAAGCTCAATTTGCCGCTCGACGACCGCGGCGACAACGGCGGCGAGCGCCTGGCATTCGATTTTCTGGCAAGCCCGCCGCATTTCGGCGGACCACGCGTCATGACCGGTCACGACAACGGGCTGATCACGCTCGCGCTCGAGGAAGCCGACGACGCCGAGCGCGAGAAGCGGCGCACCATCATGCATGAGCCGTATCGCACGCTGCTCGGTCACTTTCGCCACGAGGTCGGCCATTATTTCTGGGACGTGCTGGTGCGCGACGGCGGCCACGTCGAGGAATGCCGCAGGATTTTCGGCGACGATGGGGTGGATTACGGGCAGGCGCTGCAAGCCTATTACGCCAACGGCGTGGCGCCGAATTGGCAGGACAATTTCATCAGCGCCTATGCGACGTCACATCCGTGGGAGGATTTTGCCGAAACCTGGGCGCACTACCTTCACATCGTCGATACGCTGGAGATGGCGCGCGCCTTCGGCTTGTACGTGCATCCGCGCTTGGCGCGGCCGGGAGAGCTCGATGCCCAGGTCGATTTCGATCCCTACAACGTGCACGATGCGTCGCCATTGTTCGAAACTTGGATGCCGCTAAGCAATGCGCTCAACAGCCTTAATCGCACCATGGGCTTGCAGGATATCTATCCCTTTATCCTGTCGCGGCGGGTCGTCGAAAAGCTGAGCGCGATCCACGATCTCATTCACGGCAACAAGCTGCCGGCTTAGCGGTCTCTACGGCCTGGATTTCCTTCATCACCCGACTTTCCTCTTGAGGCGTTCGCAATTCCCTGTTCTCTATCGCCCTGAATTTGTGGAAAGGCCGCCGGGTGAGGAAAATGGCCAAGGGCAAAGCGTCGCAAGCGAGCCGCGGGAAGGCGTCCCATCGGGCCATCAGGCAGCAACTGATCGTCGCCGGCAAAGTGCTGGTCGCCGAGGGCCAGGACGACTTTACGCGTGGTCATATTTCGTTCCGATTGCCCGACAATCCGAACCTGTTCTTCATGAAGGCGCACAGCATCGGTCTCGACGAGATCACGATGCAAAATATCCTCACCGTGGATCTCGAAGGCAATGTCGTCGCCGGTACGGCGCGGCGGCACAGCGAGGTCTATATCCATTCCGAGATTTTGAAAGCGCGAAGCGACGTCAATTGCGTGATCCATACGCATCCGACCTATTCAGTGGCTTTGTCGGCGACCGGCCGGCCGCTTAAATGTTACGGTCAACCGGGCGCGCTGTTTTATGAGGCGCTTGGTGTTTACACCGACACGATCAATCTCATCCGCAGTCACGCCATGGGCGCCGGCGTTGCGCGCGCGCTAGGGCCGGGCCGCGCGGTGCTGCTCAAGAACCACGGCGTCGTGGTGACGGGAAAGACCATCGAAGAGGCGGTCATCGGCACCATCATGCTCGAAAATGGCGCCATGACGCAGTTGCTCGCCGAAGCGGCCGGCGATCCGGCGCCGGAATTTCCGCGCGCCGACATCGAGAAACTTAAGGCCGACATCAGCCAGCCTGAGCAATTCAAGATCAATTTCGACTATCTCGCGCGCCGGGTGCGGCGCCGCGGCAAGTAGCGCGCAAATAGTGCGAATGAGCGGCATGACGATAAGGCCCCACCAAAAAGACCGGCGCGAGGTCAATCCGGCGCTGGGCCACCGCTAGCTGAAGCTCGGCACGTTCCAGTCCAATCTCGACTCTGGCTGCGTGATGTCGAATCTCGACGGCCGGCTCGACATCACCTGGCCGAACACGGTGACGTTGGCGCAGCTCGCCGACGATATGGAATTCGAGGCGCTGGTGCCGGTCGCGCGCTGGCGCGGGTTTGGCGGCGCGACCGATCCGCAAGGACCGGGCTTCGAGACTTTCACCTGGGCCGCGGGGATTGCCGGCGCGACGCGTCATGCCGGCGTGATCTCGACCTCGCATGTCGCGCTCAATCACCCGATCGTCGCCGCCAAGCAATCGACCGTCATCGATCACATTTCCAACGGCCGCTATACGCTCAATGTGGTCAACGGCTGGAATTTTCCCGAAATGGAAATGTTCGGCGTCTCGCTCCTTGAGCACGACGACCGTTATGCCTGTGCCGAGGAATGGGTGACGATCGTCAAGCGGCTATGGTGCGAGGACGAAAAGTTCGACTTCGACGGAAAATTCTACCGCATCAAAGGCGGCTACCTGCAGCCGAAGCCGGTGCAGTCGCCGCATCCCGTCATCATGAATGCCGGCGCCTCGGAGCGCGGCCGCCATTTCGCCTGCAAGCACTGCGATCTCGTCTTCACCAATATCCGCAGCCACGACATCGCCACCAATACCGCGCACGTCGCCGCCTACCACGAACTCGCGCGGAAAAATTATGGCCGCGAGGTGAGGGTCTGGACCAATGCCAATATCGTGCAGGCCGAGACCGAGCAGGAAGCGCGCGATTTCTACCGCTATTATGTGCATGAAAAGGGCGACTGGGTCGCCGCCCGCAACGTCATCGACACCATGGCGGCCGAAATCAACAAGCGCGATTATCCCGAGGAGCGGCGCAACGCCATGGCCGAGATGATGATCTCGGGCTGGGGCGGATTTCCGCTGATCGGCACCAAGGAGCAGATCGTCGACGGCCTCGTCACGCTATCGAAAATCGGGCTCGACGGCGTGCTGCTGTCCTGGCCGCGTTATATCGAGGGCATGCGCGAATTCCGCGACGTGACCTATCCGCTGCTGAAGCAGACGGGCTTGCGGGATTAGCGGTCGTCATTGCGAGGAGCGGAGCGACGAAGCAATCCAAAGCCGCGTCGCTGTCTGGATTGCTTCGCTTCGCTCGCAATGACGCCTTGGATCATGTTAGAAATGGGTCACAGCCCACCGCAATAAGCCGCCAGGAGAGACGATGTCACGCATGAAGGGCGCCGAGCTGATCACCGAATATCTGATCGCCAATGACATTCCCTATGTCTTCGGTATTTGCGGGCACGGCAATGTCGGCATGCTCGATCCGCTCTATCAGGCGCGCGACCGCATCCAGCTCATTTCGCCGCGCCATGAGCAGGTCGCCGCCCACATGGCGGACGCTTATTTCCGCGTGCGGCATAAGCCGGCGGCGACGCTCACCTCCTGCGGGCCGGGGTCGGCCAATATCGTCATGCCGCTGGCCTGCGCGCTGACGGATTCCTCGGCGCTTCTCGCCATCACCGCGAACGTGCCGACCTCGCAGTTCAACCGCAGTCCGTTCCAGGAAATCAACCGGCACTTCCAGGCCGACTTCGTCAACGTGATCCGTCCGGTGGTGAAGCGCAGCTTTCAACCGACCCGCGTCGATATGCTGCCGCTCGCGCTACGCCAGGCGATGACCACGATGCTGTCCGGCCGGCCGGGGCCGGTAAATATCGATGTGCCGTTCAACGTGTTCCAGGAGGAGGACGACGTCGAAATGCCGCCGCCGGCGCCGGGCCTCAATGCGCAGCGAAGCGGCGCCTCGCCCGAGGAGATCGCCACCGCGCTCGACATGATTCTTGCCGCGCAGCGGCCGGTCCTCTTTATCGGCCACGGCGTCACGCTGTCGGAGGCGAGCCGCGAGCTCACCGAGTTCGCCAAAAAACTCGGCATTCCGGTCATCTCCTCGCCGAACGGCATGGGCTGCCTCGACATGACCGATCCGCTGTCGCTCGGCTTCATCGGCAGGAACGGCGCGTTTCCCGCCAACGAAGCCGGCCGCCGCGCCGACGTCGTCATAGCGATCGGCGCGCGCTTCGACGACCGCTCGGCCTCGTCGTGGATGCCGGGTTATTCGTGGAATTTTCCGAACACCAAACTCATCCATGTCGATGTCGATCCGGCCGAGCTCGGCCGCAACTATCCGCCCGATCTCGCTATGCTCGCCGACGCGCGTACCTTCCTGCGCCAGCTGCTGGCGGGGCTGGAGCAGCGCAAGTCGAAAGGCGAGGGCACCAAGGCATGGCTCGCCGATATCGCGAAATGGCGCGCCGAATGGGAAAAATTCGTCCGGCCGAATTTCGAGATTCACGCTTCGCCGATGCGGCCCGAGCGCGTGGTCGCCGATTGCCAGGCGGTGCTGCCGGCGGACGGCATCATCTGCTGCGACGTCGGGGTGAGCCACAACTGGTACATGCAGTTCTGGAACGCGCGCAAGCCGCAGTCGATGCTCAATTCCTGGGGCTTTTCCGGCATGGGTTTCGGCGCCGCCGGCGCGCTCGGCGCAAAACTTGCGGCGCCCGACCGTCCGGTGGTCGCGGTTACCGGCGACGGCTGCTTCACCATGGTGCCGCATGTGCTTTGCACCGCGGTCGAGTACAACATCCCGGTGGTCTGGGTGATCTGGAATAATTTCGGCTGGGTTTCGATCCGCGACATCCAGCTCGGCATGTTCGGCGGCCGCGAGCACGGCACCATGTTCCACCAGGGCGCCAACAAGAAGCCGTACAATCCGGATTTTGCCGCCTGGGCGAAGGCGTCCGGCGTCGACGCGATCACCGTGACAAAATCGCAGGATTTCCGAGGCGCGCTCGAACACGCCGTCAAAGCGAACAAGCCGTTCCTGCTCGACGTGCATGTCGACGCCGAGGTGCGCCCGCCCTCGACGGGTGCCTGGGAATTGCCGCCGACGCCTTACAAGGAACCGGTATTCGGCCAGCGCTTCATCCCCGACGCCGCGCCGGTAAAGTGAAACGTGAAGTGAGCCCGCCGTTTCGTCTGCCGCGCCGTGATCGCCGAGGGCTTATCGGCGTTATCCGCTAGTGGCGGAGAGAGCACGGCCAATGGCGTCCGACGGCGATCGTGGTGACCAGGGAGATGGCGGCTCGCCATCGCCGCTTACGGCTTGCTTCCGTTTCCTGGCCGGCCGGCCGCTCGCCAATCGCGAGAGCCGCAATCGCGAAATCGGCGCCGCCGAAGGCGTGCCCGCGCTCGGGCTCGACGGCTTAAGCTCCACCGCGTACGGCCCGGAAGCGGCGCTGACCATATTGACCGCCGCCGGCGCGGCCGGGCTCGCCGATCTCGGCCCGGTCATGCTGGTCATCCTGACGCTGCTCGGGATTTTGTTCATTTCCTACTGGCAGACCATTGCGGCCTATCCGAAGAGCGGCGGCGCCTACACGGTTTCGCAGGATAATCTCGGCGTCAATGCGAGCCTGCTGGCGGCCGCGGCGCTGATGATCGACTATGTGCTCACCGCGGCGGTCGGCATTTCCGCGGGCGTGGCCGCCTTCATATCGGCGGTGCCCGCCGCGCATCCCTACACGCTGCCGCTCTGTCTCGGCGTGCTCGCGCTGCTCACACTGGCGAACCTGCGCGGAACGGCGGACGCCGGCCGGATATTCGCGCCGCCGACTTATCTCTTCATTGCCTGTTTCGTGATCGTTCTCATCATCGGCGGTTATGCCGCGATAATGAGCGGCGGCCACCCGCATGCCGTGGTGCCGCCGCCGGCGCCGCCCAAAGCCGTCGAGGCGGTCGGACTTTGGCTTCTCCTGCGCGCGTTCGCCTCCGGCTGCACGGCGATGACCGGCGTCGAGGCGGTGAGTAACGGCACCGACGCCTTCCGCGAACCGCGCGTGGCCAATGCGCATCTGACGCTCGCCGTCATTGTCGTGACGTTGGGCATCCTGCTCGCCGGCATCGCCTACCTCGCGATGTCTTACGGCGTCATGGCCATGGACCAGACCCAGCCCGATTACCAAAGCGTGCTGTCGCAGCTCGTCGGCGCGATCGCCGGCCGCGGCGTGTTCTATTACGTCGCGATCGGCAGCGCGCTTTGCATTCTTTGCCTGTCCGCGAACACGGCCTTTGTCGGATTTCCGCGCATGTGCCAGATCGTGGCGCAAGACGGATTTTTGCCGCGGCCGTTCGCGAATGTCGGACGGCGCCTCGTGTATTCGGTCGGTATTCTTTATCTCGCGGTGACGGCCGGACTTTTGCTGGCCGCTTTCGACGGCATCACCGACCGACTGATCCCGCTCTACGCGATCGGCGCGTTCCTGACCTTCACCATGTCGCAGTCCGGCATGGTGGCGCGCTGGCGGCGCGAGCTGCGCCAGTCTCCCCACGGCCGCGAACGCCGGCGGATTTTGGTCAAGCTCGCGATCAACGCCGTCGGCGCCTCGGCAACGGTGACGGCGCTCGTTGTCATCATCATCGCCAAATTCACGCAGGGCGGCTGGGTCACGATCGTCACCATTCCCTGCGTCATCCTGCTGCTTAAGGCGATCAAGCGCTATTACGACCGCGTCGACGCGGCGCTGCGCGACGAGGATCAACTCCAGTTTCATGCCAGCAAGCCGCCGCTCGTCCTGGTCATGACGCGTGAGTGGAATCGATTGACCGACAAGGCGCTGTGTTTCGCCATGGAGTTATCGCCGGACGTGATGGCGGTGCATCTCGCCGCGCTCGAAGGCCCCGACGTGCAGGGCGAGGAAAAGAAGCTGCGCGAGCAATGGGCGAAGGACGTCGAGAAGTCGGCGGTCGCGGCGAAGGTGGCAAATCCGCCGCAGCTTGTTTTTCTCAGCGCGCCGTTCCGGCGCATTCACGCGCCGCTCCTCAAGCTGATTCAGGAGCTCAAGGACAAAAATCCCGACCGCAGCATTGCCGTGCTAATCCCGGAGCTCGTCAAGCGTCACTGGTGGGAATCGATCCTGAGCGACCAGCGCGCGCGGCGGCTGCGCACCGCCGTGCTCGACTATGGCGGCCCGCGCGTCGTCGTCATCGTCGTGCCGTGGTATCTGACGCCGCCGAAGATCGGGGATGGACTGACCGACGAAGAGATCGCCGAGCCGTTCCGGATAATAAACGTGTTCGGCCTGCGCCGACGGCGCCGCAAGCTCACAGTGAAGTCGAGCTAAAGACATCACCCCGCCGGGCGGATGAGCGGCAGGCAAAGCTTTCCACGAATTAATCTCGTCGTCAGGTCGCCGTAAGCCGGCCTGCCCACATGTACTGCGCATGGCCGCCAGGCCGCATTCATTCATGGAGATAAGTCATGTCGGAAAGCAATTCCAAAGCCCGGGTTCTGACGGCCCGCCGTCTCACGCTTATGGCGTCGGTTGGTGC
>Ga0182024_10010950_pt1 | contig 18349 bp, 12 predicted proteins | sample P32metaG_FD_120480 | JGI IMG/M metagenome (GOLD analysis project Ga0182024, IMG submission 120480) | Permafrost microbial communities from Stordalen Mire, Sweden - P3-2 metaG (Illumina Assembly) | ecosystem: Environmental > Terrestrial > Soil > Wetlands > Permafrost | place: Sweden: Stordalen... | reverse complement strand
CCTGGGCATTGGCATTCCGACGCTGGTTGCCAATCACATTCCGAAGGGCATCACCGTTACGCTGCAGTCGGAGAACGGCCTTCTGGGCATGGGTCCGTTTCCGCTCGCGAACGAGGTCGACGCGGACTTGATCAACGCGGGAAAGCAGACGGTGACCTTCGTTCCCGGCGCGGCTACATTTTCGAGCGCGGACTCCTTCGCCATGATTCGCGGCGGCCACATCGACCTTGCAATCCTCGGTGCAATGCAGGTTTCCGAGCGGGGAGACCTGGCCAACTGGATGATTCCAGGCAAGCGCGTGAAAGGCATGGGCGGAGCAATGGACCTGGTGTCGGGCGTTCGGCGCGTGATCGTGTTGATGGAACACTTAGCGCAGGACCGCAGCGCGAAACTGCTCCGTGAATGTACTCTGCCTCTGACAGGAACGCGCGTAGTTCAACGAGTAATCACTGACTTGTGCGTGCTGGATGTTACGCCGACGGGCTTCGAGGTGATTGAACTTGCGAGCGGTGTATGGCGAGATCAAGTGCGCCAACAGATAGAGGCCCCTGTGCGCTTTAGCGATACAGTGATGTAGGTTCAATTCTCATTACTTGGACCACACGGGCTTTCTCTTTTCAAGGAACGCAGCGATCCCCTCTTTGAAATCCGCCGTCTCCCGAGCTCGTGCATTGGCCTCCATGCCCTGAGCGATCGCCGCGTCCAGCCATGGTTTATTCTGCGCTGCCAGCAGCCGCTTGGTTCCAGCCAACGAATCAGGACTGTTTGCGATCAGCACCTGGGCCAACGCGCGAACACGGCCGTCTAGCTCCTCCGGCGTCACCACCTCATTGACGAGCCCAAGCCGGTACGCTTCCGCGGCATCGAACTGCCTGCCGGTCAGCAGCAGGTCGCGCGCCTGCTTCTCGCCGATCTGCAATGCAAGAAATGCGGACACAAGCGCAGGCACAAAGCCGATCCGCGCTTCTGTGTAACCGAACTTCGCCGTCGGTACAGCCAGTGTGAAGTCGCAGATGGTAGCCAGTCCCGTGCCTCCGGCAATCGCGGCCCCATGCACCGCTGCAATTGTGGGCAGGGGGAGTTCGTATAAAGTCCGCAACAGCTTGGCAATTCGCTCCGCATCTGCGCGATGATCGGCCGAGGACTTGTCGTTCAGACTTTGCAAAGCCGCCAAATCCAGGCCCGAACAAAACGCATCGCCTGCACCTCTGAATACCACCACGCGGCTCCCGCTGACGGCAGTTTCTTCCATCGCGGCAATCAACTCCAGTTGCATTTCTGAAGTCATGGCATTGCGGCGCTCTGGACGATTCAAAGTAATTGTCCTGACGCCTTCGTTCTCCGCTACCAAGATCGTCGAGAAAGTCAAGCCGGCCCTCCCACTATCATTCGCTGCTCAGCGCCAATCAACTTGCCACTGCGCCAAAGGCATCGCTGATTTCGATGCTTGAATGAATCAGTTCATCCAACGGATGCAGCTTCGGCAACTGCGCTCCCAATTCACTCAGCTCCGCAATCAACGCCTCTGTCGGAATATTCCCTACCAGCACATCCTGCGCAAACGGACATCCGCCCAGTCCGCCAATCGCCGCGTCGAATCGCCTGCACCCCGCCTGATACGCAGCGCGAATCTTGACTGCCGCGTCTTGTGGCCGCGCGTGTAGATGAACGCCGATCTCCACACCATTCTGTGCCGTGAGCGCAGCGGCCACGATCTCTGCTATCTGCTGATGTGTCGCCAGGCCCACGGTGTCAGCCAAAGAAATTTCTCCGATTCCCGACTCGACAAGAAGATTACACGCATCCACAACTTCACCGATGCTCCACGCATCCCCATATGGATTTCCAAAGGCCATCGAGACATAAGCCACGGCATTCAACTCCGCATCGTGCGCCAGCTTGACTATTGACTGCAGTACATGCAGCGATTGTTCCTGCGTTTGATTCTGATTTCGATGCAGGAACTGAGGTGAGATCGAATAGGGAAACCCAAGCGTCCTGACCAAGCCAGTCTTGATCGCCCTGTGCGCGCCCTGTTCATTCACTACAATTCCGATGATCTCTACATCCTGCGTAGAATGGAGAAGCTCCAACACCACCTCGGAGTCTGCCATCTGCGGCACAGCGGCGGGGGAAACAAAACTGACGGCATCGATGTGCTTGAAACCCGCCGCTATCAGCTTGTGCAGATAGTCCGCCTTTCGCTGTGCGGGAATCGGCTTAGGCAGTCCCTGCCATGCGTCCCTGGGGCACTCCACGATCTTGACCAAATCAACCATGAGTCTTTCTCAAATCGACGTGTCCTCGATACCAACTTACCCGCGGGATGGATGGACCTTCAGAATTTCTCTCGCAATGACCATGCGCTGAATCTCGCTTGTGCCTTCGCCGATGGTGCATAGTTTCACATCGCGATAGTACTTCTCTGCCGGGTAATCCTTGATGAAGCCATAACCGCCGAACAACTGCACGGCCTCATCGCATATGCGCACTGCGACTTCGCTGGCAAAGAGCTTAGCCATGGCGGACTCGCGTGTCACTTTCCGGCCCGCATCCTTCAAAACTGCGGCGCGTTGGGTGAGAAGGCGAGCAGCATCGAGTTCCGTCGCCATATCGGCTAGCTTCCACTGAATACCTTGAAACTCCGCAATGGCCTTCCCAAACTGGCGCCGCTCCTTCACGTACTTCAGTGTCGCATCCAGCGCGCCGCGCCCTATGCCCAGCGCCAATGCGGCAATCGAAATGCGTCCGCCATCCAGAACGCGCATGGCGTCAATGAAGCCTTCGCCTTCTTCGCCGAGAAGATTCTCCGCCGGAATTTCGCAGTCTTCGAAGATCAACTCGCTGGTATCGCTGGCTCGCAGGCCCAGCTTGTTCTCTTTCTTGCCCGGCCGGAATCCCGGCGTCCCCTTCTCCACCACAAATGCCGAAAGTCCGTGCGTGCCATTGCTCTTGTCAGTTACAGCAACCACTACCGCAACATCCGCGTAGCGCCCATTGGTGATGAAGGTCTTGGTTCCGTTGAGCACATAGCGGTCGCCTTTCTTCACCGCGGTTGTCTTCGCTGCGCCCGCGTCCGATCCCGAACCCGGTTCTGTAAGCGCCCATGCCGCAAGCCACTCGCCGCTGGTAAGGCGCGGAATGTATTTTCTTTTTTGCTGCTCGCTCCCGGCGAGAAATATGTGGTTGGTGCCGAGAGAATTGTGTGCCGCCAAAATGATTCCCACTGATCCGTCAACTGCTGACAGCTCTTCTATGGCCAATACGTAATCCACATATCCAAGCCCCGCTCCGCCGTACTCCGGCGGGAAGATTACCCCCAGCAATCCCATCGCGCCCAGCTTCTTTACAACTGCCGCGGGGAACTCACTGGCTTCGTCCCAGGTCATCACATTCGGCGCAATCTCGCGCGCGGCGAACTCGCGAATCTCTCGGCGGAGATGTTCCTGATCCTCCGTCAGCACAAACGGATATAGACTCTCTACCGACTCGACCTTAAGGTTCATCATGGGGCTCCTCTGCTTTCGACTGCGACAACGCGCTTGATGCGAATGCATTGTTTCAATGCTACGTTTGAGGTCTTAGTCCATGAGGAAGTGAATTCTCAACACCTTGCATTCCCTCAGCGGCTAATGCCGGTTCCCAGCTTGGTGTTATTCGGCACGACTGAAGTCGTGCCCTTTCAAAGCAATTACCGATTCCAAAGTTTGTGACGTCAGCATCATTATGCGCGACTCAAGTTTGCAGGACTCCGGGATTAAAATGGGGCACGTCAGGATTTAAAGCGCAAGCCTCCAATGCCGTGATGAGCACATCTCTGGTCTTTGCTGGATCAATGATGGCGTCAATCCAAAGCCGCGCGGCTCCGTAGCGTGGATCGGCCTGCGCTTCATACGCGTCCTTGATCTCGTCATGGAGAGCTCTCTTCTCTGCCTCCGACAGCACTTTCCCGCCCCGCTCCATCTGTTTCGCGCGAACTTCGGCAAGAGTGTTGGCCGCCGACGCTCCGCTCATCACCGCGTAGCGAGCCGTGGGCCACGCAAACAGAAAGCGCGGATCGTAGGCCTTGCCGCACATTGCATAGTGCCCCGCGCCAAAGCTCCCGCCTACGATCACGGTAATTTTGGGGACGACACAGGTGCTGACCGCGGACACCATCTTGGCTCCGGCGCGGATTATCCCCGACCACTCCGCATCTTTGCCCACCATGAACCCATTCACATCGTGCAGAAACACCAGCGGCACAAGATTCTGATTGCAATCCATGATGAACCGCGCTGCCTTTTGCGCACTCTCTGTATAGATGACCCCGCCAAATTCGATGCGATTCATCCCCGCTGCCGGGCCCATGGCCACAGTCTGGTTCTGGTTGGTCTTCTGATTGGCAACAATGCCCACGGCATGGCCGCCGATTCGCGCGTAGCCGCAAATCACAGTGCGGCCGAAGTCAGCCTTGTACTCATCGAACTCGCTGCGATCCACGATGCGTGCGATCACTTCCCGCATGTCGTACACGTTGCTGGCTCCCGGCGAAGGATTCAGTAGCGCGTATAAATCCTCTGGCGCATACCGGGGCGCATCCTGATCGGCATCGAACGCGCGCGCATTGAAGACTTGCCGCGCGTGCTCCGAAAGCTCTGGCCCAGTGGAAGGTCTGTGTCGCTCACCCATCCTTCCCACCAACGAACGCAGCCGCGCAATACATAGATGATCGTTGGGTTCCCTGAAGTCCACGGTCCCCGATATCTCAGCGTGCATCTGCGCGCCGCCGAGTTCTTCGGCATCTGTCTTTTGCCCAATGGCAGCTTGCACCAGCGAGGGTCCGGCGAGAAACAGGCCAGAGCCTTCCGTCATCAAGACTGTATCTGTCATTACCGGCAGATAGGCGCCTCCGGCCACGCACATCCCCATGATTGCTGTGATCTGCGGAATCCCCAGCGAACTCATCACCGCATTGTTGCGGAACACTCTGCCAAAATCGTCGGTATCCGGAAACACATCTTCCTGCAGCGGCAAAAAAATTCCGGAAGAGTCCACGAGGTAAAGAGTCGGAATGCGATTCTCAAGGGCGATGGTCTGCGCCCGCAACACCTTCTTGGCAGTCATGGGAAAGAACGCGCCCGCCTTCACCGTGGCGTCGTTGGCGATGATCATGCAGATTCGCCCGCACACACGCCCAATTCCCGTCACCACGCTCGCGCCGGGAGCGCCGCCATACTCGCCGTACATTCCATGAGCCGCCCAGAGCCCCAACTCCAGAAGCTCCGTCCCTTCGTCGAGCAACAGCTTGAGCCGCTCTCTTGCTGTCAGGCGGCCCTTGGCCCGCTGGGCTTCCGCAGCCTTCAACCCGCCGCCAAGCCGAATTGCATCCTCCTCCGCACGCACGGCCGCCATCAACACGGCGAGCGCCTCGCGGTTGGCCCTGGCTCGCGGAGCGTCTAAATCCAGCTTTGACCCCAGCGTGTTGTCAAACTTCAAATCATCCGCCATGACACCGTCCATGAAAACTCGGAGACTATAGCAAGTCTCTCATCTTTGATGCATCATGCCGTTTTGCTTTGAACTTGACAAGAGATAAGCGCCGAAGCCAACGACCGACGTGCCAGCCTCATCAATTTGAATTAAGGAATCGACTGGAAAGAGGGCTGTGCGGGCGCGATGCCGGCGAGATGCGGTCGAGCTTTACTCGGCCGCCGGGGAGCCACACAAGTCAATCGTCAAGGCGCGAACCGCCGTCGATGCGGGCTTCAAGCGTGTGCATGGCCTCGTAGATCTCATCGAAGCTTTCGATGGCAAATAGCAGGTGGTGCATTTCGTCCACCTTCACCGGCGTCCGCAACACTTCGGCGAGGTCGAACGAATGAACCTCGCAACCCCCATGAATGACGTTCGAACATTCTCCGTTGGAGCTGATCAGCCCGCTGCCGTAGACCTTCACCTGCCCACCCTGACGAATGAGTCCGAATTCCACCGTGTACCAGAAGACGCGGCCGATGCGTTCCAGTATTTCCTCATCCTGAATTCGAGAGCAAAGCTGGCCATAATGCGCAAGGAAGTCAGCGAAGACCGGATGCGCGTGCATGGGCACGTGGCCGAATACGTCGTGAAAAATGTCCGGCTCGGGCGTGTATTCGAGCGAGCCGCGGCCGCGCAACCAGGTGGTGGTGGGGAAACGGCGCGCCGCCAGCATCTCAAAGAAGGCCGGCGCAGGCATGAAGCCGCTCACAGGAGTCGTGTTCCAGCCTGTTCGCCGCTCCAGCTTGGCTGAGACCGCGGCCAGATCAGGCAACCGGTCATAAGGCAGGCAGAGCGTGTCGAATCCATCCAGGTACTCTTGGGCGGCGTGCAGTTCCAACTGCGGCATGCGGCGGCGCACTAATTCAGCCCAGACCGCGTGCTGCTCGGAAGTATAGGACGCGTAATCCTGCTCAATCAAGAATGACGCGGCCTTGGGTAAAGCAATAGTTGTCGCCATTACAGGTTGCCCCTCAGCTCCTGCTCGCGCTCTATGGCCTCAAACAGCGCCTTGAAGTTGCCCTTGCCGAAACTGCGGCTGCCCTTGCGCTGGATGATCTCGTAGAACAGCGTTGGCCGGTCTTCCACGGGCAGGGTAAAGATTTGCAGCATGTAGCCCTCGTCGTCGCGATCGACCAGAATGCCCAGCCGCTCCAGTTCTTCAATTGGCTCGTCGATGGGGCCCACGCGGCTTGCCAGTTCGGAATAATAGCTGTGCGGTACGGTCAGGAATTGGACTCCCTGGGCCTGCATCCGCGAAACGGTCGACAAAATATCGTCCGTCGCCAGCGCAATGTGCTGCACCCCCGGGCCCTGGTAGAAGTCGAGATACTCCTCGATCTGCGATTTCCTGCGTCCCTCAGCGGGCTCGTTAATGGGAAACTTCACGTAGCCGTTGCCGTTGGCCATCACCTTCGACATCAGCGCCGAGTACTCGGTGGAAATGTCTTTGTCGTCGAAGTGCTGGTAGAGTTGAAAGCCCATCACATGGGAGTAGAAATTGACCCACTCGTCCATTGCGTGCCAGCCGACATTGCCCACCATGTGATCCACATGCTTCAGTCCAGTTGGGCGAACCACGGTGTCGGCCTGCTCAGAGCGGAAGCCGGGCAGGAAAGCGCCGTTGTAGTGCCCGCGCTCAACGAATGTGTGGATCGTGTCGCCATACGCTGCAATCGAGGAGGTGGTGATGCGGCCATATTCATCGGCGGTCTCCACGGGAGCAGCCACCGAGAGTGCGCCGCGAGCTGTCGTTTCTATCCAGGCCTGTCGCGCGTCGTCTACTTCGAGGGCGATCACGCGAACGCCATCGCCATGCCGCGCCACATGTTCTGCGATGGGGCAACCGGGCCGCAGCGACGTAGTAAGCACAAAGCGGATCTTGCCCTGCTGCACCACGTAGGAAGCGCGATCGCGCTGACCGGTCTCGGGACCGGCGTAGGCGACGAGGCTCATGCCGAATGCTGTCCGGTAGTAGTAGGCTGCCTGGCGCGCGTTGCCCACGTAGAACTCAACGTGGTCGGTGCCCTTCAGGGGCAGAAAATCCTGCCCGCTCTTGACCGTACTCGGAGCAAAAGAAGCCATCGGAACCTCCGCTTGCGATGGGACGGGACCAGAAGCCGGGGCGATCCGCAAACCATCTGACAATGAGGATAGGCCGCAATGTATAGGACATTGAATACTGGTTGAAAGAAACTTTGGAGGCTTCGCTTTCTATTTCTATGCTCCAGAACCATTTACGCTTAACAATCGAAGGTCGGCTTAAATAGCCTGCACTACCAGCCCGCGGCACTCCCCCAGAGAGACTTCCGGGAAGCCCTCCCGACAGCAAAAGCCTTGCAGAATCACCTCATCGCCGTCTTCAAGGGCGCTGCGGCTTTCTCCGTTTGGGAGCACGATTGGGTGCTTGCCGCCGGCTGTCAGCTCGAGCAAACAGCCGGCTGCATCATCTTCGCGGCCGGAGATGGTTCCGGTGGCTACCAGGTCGCCGGGGAGCAGGTTGCAACCATTGCTGGTGTGGTGGGCAATCAGCTGGGCCGGCGTCCAGTAAAGGTCGCGGAGATTGGCCTGGCTAAGCCTGTGTGCAGCGTCGCCCGCGGCGCGCATTGCGGCGGTCAGCAGCCAGGCCTCAACTGTTAAATCAATGGCGCCGGTCGACTGGTCTGTCGCGTCGGACAGATAACTCAGCGAGGCAGGATCGCCCGCGGGGCGCAGCGCAGCCGGGACGCGGAACGGAGCCAGCGCGGCCATGGGCACCACCCATGGAGACACGCTGGTCAAGAAACTCTTGGCCAGGAATGGTCCCAGCGGCTGATATTCCCAGGACTGGATGTCGCGCGCCGACCAGTCGTTCAGCAGCGAAAGCCCAAAGATGTGGTCGCCGGCATGGCCGATGGCGATCGGTTCGCCGAGCGGGTTTCCATTGCCGATATACATTCCGATCTCGACCTCGTAGTCCAGAAAGCGCGTGGGACCAAAGCCGGGGCTGCTGCCGGCTTCTGGCCTCATTTGACCGTGCGGCCGCCGGACTGTGGTCCCACCTACGACTACCGACGATGCTCGGCCGTGATAGCCGATAGGGACGAATTTGTAATTGGACAGCAACGGCTGCTCCGGCCGAAAGAGTCGGCCCACGCGTGTGGCGTGATGGATGGACGCATAGAAGTCTGTGTAGTTGGCCGCTTCGACGGGCTTGAGCAGCGTGATGCCTTCCACGGGCCTGAGCGCCGCGCCGACTTCGTTGCGTGTGGCCTGGTCGGCTTCTGCGTCGAGCAGGTCCATGAGGCGGTTACGCAAGGCCGCGTGCGCTGCCGCTCCGCAGGCGATAAGCGGATTCAGCGCGCGCGCGTCGCAGGCTGCCTGGAGGTGAGCCGGCAAGCCCTCGAAGAGGCCTGTCCCCTTGCACCAGCGCAGGTCAAGTACAGACGCGCCAATGCCTACGCCTGGCCGCGCGCGCCCGTCTTCGCCGGCAAAAATGCAATAGGGAAGGCTTTGCAGCGGAAACCCGCAGGCCAGATCGTTGGCCGATTCGACCCAACTGCGGCGGGTCCACTCGGCGGATGAAAACCGATCAATCAACTGACGCTCCCGCTTCGATTATGCACCGCTGCGGAAGTTCTTCTTCAGGGTCTGCCAGCACTCATAGTATTCGTGCTGCAGAATCTTCTCTTCCAGCGCAAAGCGGGTAGGCCGCACGGGAAGCCGCGTCTCAAACATGAAGGCCAATGTTCCGCCGATGAAATGCGGCTTCAACTCCGCCGCGCTGGCACGCTCAAAGGTCTCGGCGTCCGGTCCGTGGCCTGACATGCAATTGTGCAGGCTTGCGCCGCCGGGCAGAAACCCTTCAGCCTTGGCGTCGTATTGGCCCAGAATCAACCCCATGAATTCGTTCATCATGTTGCGGTGAAACCAGGGCGGGCGGAAGGTGTGCTCGGCCACCATCCAGCGCGGCGGAAAGATGGCAAAGTCTACATTGGCCGTGCCCTGTAAACCCGAAGGCGCAGTCAGCACCGTAAAGATCGACGGGTCGGGATGATCGAAGCTCACCGTGTTGATGCAGTTGAACAGAGCCATGTCGTACTTGTAAGGCGCATAGTTGCCATGCCACGCAACCACGTCGAGCGGGGAGTGATCGATCTCCGCGCGCCACAGTCGGCCCAGGAATTTGGAGATGACTTCGAACGCGCCTTCGCGATCTTCGTAGGCAGCGACGGGTGTCAGGAAGTCACGGGTATTTGCCAGGCCATTGGCCCCGATGGGCCCCAGTTCAGGCAGGCGGAAACTTTGCCCGTAGTTCTCGCAGATATAGCCGCGAGCAGAGCCGTCGGGCAGCTCTGCGCGAAACTTTATGCCGCGCGGAATCACGGCCAGTTCCCCAGGCGCTGCTTCCAGAATGCCCAGTTCGGTGCGCAGCAGAAGACGGCCCTGCTGCGGCAAAATCAGCATCTCGCCATCGGCGTTGTAGAAGAACCGATCATGCATGGAAGCATTCGCGACGTAAAGATGAATGCCCACGCCATCCTGCGTGGATGGGTCGCCGTTGCCGCCGAGCGTGACAATGCCCTCAACGAAGTCTGTCTTCACCGCCGGCAGGGGAAGCGGATTCCAGCGCATCTGGTTGGGCGGGGTGGGCATTTCGTTGAACGGGCCGCTGCGCATGAGCGTCTGCGGGGGAAATTCGCTATATGGCTCATGCATCACCGAGGGCCGGATCCGGTAGCTCCAGGTGCGGCGGTTGAGAGCGCGCGGAGCGGTAAAGGCCGTGCCGCTGATTTGTTCGGTGTAAAGCCCGAGCGGCGCATGCTGCGGGGCGTTTTGTCCCTGCGGCAACGCGCCGGAGTGGGCCTCGGTGGCAAACTCATTGCCAAAGCCTGATTGGTATTTGTGTTGAGCCATTGGGGAAGCTCCATGATTCTCGACGACGATGATTCTTCGACGACGGGCAGTATCGCATCCGGTCGCAAGGGCTGACAATCCATTTCAACAGGCTGGCGGTCACAGTGCGTGTACATCCTTAAGAAAAAAGTGCTATTGTCCTTTCAATCGAAGGAGCGAGTTCATGTCCACCAGCCGTTACAGACCTCGTTATGAGCCTGCCGAGTTGGATCGCATCTCCTGGAAGATTATTGAAGAGCTGCAGCAGGATGGGCGGCTCTCCTGGGCCGAGCTGGGCCGGCGCGTGGGGTTGACCACCCCGGCCGTGGCCGAGCGAGTGTATCGCCTCGAGAAGCTGGGCGTCATTCGCGGCTTCCACGCCGACATCAGCCTGGAGCGGCTGGGCATGCCTATTCAAATCTTTGTCCGGCTGTCGATGGCCGGTCCCGAGACGGCGGTGCGCGCGTTTCAACAGCAAGTGAAGAAGTGGGACGAGGTGCTGGAGTGCCACCGTGTCACCGGTTCGGACTCGTTCATCGTCAAGGCGCGGGTGGTGTCAGTGGTGCACCTGGAACGGCTGCTGGACAAGCTGGGCCACTTCGGCAGCACGTCGACGGCGACCGTGCTCTCTTCGCCCGTGGAGCACAGGGTGATTACGCAGAAGGTGATCGACGAGTTTTTTGCCGCGGATTGAGCTGCGGGATTCCTCCTCAAGTTCCTCTCCCCAGGGGCGACCGGTGCGCCGGGTTTAGAAGTCGATGCGCAGGCCGAATTGCATGCGGCGGTAGGTGGAGAGAGCGACGACGTAGGTGCCGACAATATTGTTGCCGGACGATTGGACCAGGCCGTTGGGGCTGGGGTCGAATCGGATGGAGTTGGTGAGGTTGTAGGCCTCGGCGGCAAACTTGAGCTTTGCCCAGTCGCCGAGGTTCCAACTCTTGGTGATGGAGGAGTCGATGTCGAAGTAGCCATCTCCACGGAAAACATTGCGGTCGCCGGCCTCACCGGCGTAGGGCAGGCGGATGGGGGTGCCGAAGTAGATGCCGTTGTTGATTGCGGAGGCGGTGGTGGCATCGAAGGCGTGCGGGATTCCGGCGGTGATGTTGCGGTGAGTTTTGACGCCGCCGACATTGAAGCTCATGGCCGTGAGGTTGTAGTTGGTGGGATAGGCGGGGGATTCGAGGCTGAAGGGCAGCCCGCTGGTCCAGCGGGCGAGGCCGGCCCACTGCCATCCGCCAATGAGGGCGTCGGCGATTGCGTTGGAACCGCCCAACACGGCCTTGCCGCGGCCAACGGGAAGGGTGTAAACCCAGTCGGTGGTGACCAGGCTGTGGGTGTCGAAGTCGGAGACGCCCTTGTTGAGCTTGGGGTTCCAGGTGTTCTGAATTTCGAAGTTGGTGTAGGCGTCGTCTACGTTGGAAAAGATGCCACCGTAGTTGCCGCTGACACGCTCGGTCTCCGAGCCCCAGTCGAGGGACTTGGAGAAGGTATAGCTGATGTCGACCGTGAGGCCGTGCGAAGCGGGATGGCGGAGGGTGAACTGGAGCGCGTTATAGGAGCTGTTGCCGATCGAGTCCATGGAGTAAAGGGAGGAGAACTGATTGCTCCAGAAGGTGGACTGGTTGGGGCCGCCATCGAAGGGGCTGCCGGGAAAGATGGCAAAGACGTCCGCGATGGCCAGGGCAAGAGTTTCCCCATTGGTGTAGCGTTCCGGAGCCCAGGCGTTGTTGAACATGGCCTGGGTGGCGCTTTCTCCAGCGTAGTCCTGGTTCTTCATGTAGGGAAAGACGTGCTCAAAGTAGGGGATGGCCGGAATATTATTGTTCACCTTTTGGAAGCTGCCAGCAAAGATCCCGTATTGCTCGGTGCCGAAGGGCGCTTCATCGACCTCCCGGGAGAGGATTCTGGCGTTGCTGAAGTAGTCTCCCGCGCCCTGGGGGTCGACAAAGTCGGTGGGCTCGGCCAGGTCGAGTTCCTGGAGCAGATGGCGTCCAAGGCGGCCGACGTAAGCCTCTTCGAAGGTGAATCCGCCGGGGAGGAGGTGCTGGAAGGAGAAGTTGAAGGCCTCGGCGTAGGGGGTCTTGATGTGGTTGTCCATGCCCCAGTCGATGGCAAAGCCGTCGGCCGGCGGGCTGAAGGGGAAGGTCTGAGTGGGCGAGAAAGGCGGCAGAGGAATGTTGGGCAGGTTGTGCGGGCCAGTAAAGCGCGGATTGTCCTCGTAGCCATACTCGTCGGCCTCGTTGGTGATACCTGCGGTCAGGCCGTAGGAGCCGGTGGTATCAAAGGTGTTGACGAGGGCCTCGCCGTAATGGTCGTAATACATACCGGCGCTGGCGCGAATGGAGGTTCTGGAATCGGGAGAAAAGACTACGCCGACGCGTGGGGCGAAGTCCTTTTTCTGCTCGGGCCAGTATGCGGAAGCGTGGTTGGCCTTGCCGGTGGGGGCGAGGGAGATGACCGGCTCGTATATCTGGCTGGCCTGGGCCGAGACTTCACGCTGCTTGTACCATTTGTCGGTATTGATGGTGGGCGCAATTTCCTGACCGTTGGTCTCATAGGGAGTCTGGAGCAGGGTGTAGCGCACGCCGAGGGTCACCGCGAGATTGGGGCGGGCGTGCCAGGTGTCCTGGACATAGCCTTCGAGCTCGTTGGCGTGGAAGTTCTTGGTGATGGGAGCACCTTCGGCGAGCGCCGTGCCGGTGGTTGGGCCGGTGATTTTGTAGTTATAGACATTGGTGAGCTCAGGGACGATGCCCATGAGATTGGCCCAGTCCTGACTCCACTGGTTGGTAAATCCCTGGGCCATGTTTGCGGGTATGGGCAGACCCTTGGTGTTTGCGTACGCGTAGTTGGTCTCGGCGTTGTCGAATGAGCCGGTGTTGCTGCTGTGGTGGTTGGAGATGGAGCGCCAGTTGCCGCCAAAGGCGAAGGTATGCGAACCCTTGTTCCAGGTGAGGGTGTCGACGATGTTGTTGACCGGGACGTGGAGCGAGGTGGTTCCGGTCTGGGCGGTGGGCTGGGTGAGGCCGGAGATGTCGACCCACTCGCCGGGGGCGATTCCGCCGCTCTGCCAGCCCTGGCGGACATACCCGTAGCGCAGGTCGTTGACGATATGGGCGGTGGGGATCCAGGTGTGTCCCGCGCTGAGCCCCTTGGTGTTGTCGTCGTAGAACGTGGCCGCGGGCTGGCCGGGAAGGTTTTCATCTCCGGCCACGGTGTCTTTCTGCAGGTTGCCACGGACAAAGAAGTGATTCTTGCTGTTCATGTTGTAGTCGATCTTGGCAATGCTGGTGTTGAGCGTGGACGGCGCCGGAGATGTAAAGAAAATCTCGCCGCTGTTGAGGCCGCCGTCGCCGCCGATGGCGCTGGTGGTCGTAGGTAAGGTGGACAGGTAGGTGAGAACGGCGGCATTGGCGCCGGGGCCGTTGGGGCAAACCGGGGCGCCCCCCGTCGCCGGAGGCGGCGGAAAGACGCTGGTGAGGCAGGGCTGATCCAGCGCCACGACCTGCGCGGGTGTGAGGGCATCGGTGCCGCCGGTGGTCGCATCGACGTATTGAAGGCCGCCGGCCATGAAGCTGGGGGTGGGCACGGTGGCTCCGACGACATCGTGGGTGCCGATGCGCTGGCCTTCGTAGTTGAAGAAGTAGAAGAGCTTGTCTTTGAAGATGGGGGCGCCGATGCTGCCGCCGAAGGTGTTTTCAAGGTAGAAAGGGGGGGTGTTCGGCTGGTTGTTCGACACATCGTTGTACTTGAGGAAGTACTGGTTGGCGACGACGTTGTCGGGGCGATAGTACTCGTAGAGCGCGCCATGATATTTGTTGGTTCCGCTCTTGGTGATGAGGTTGACCTGAGCGCCGGAGGAGCGGCCCGAGGACGCGGTGCCGTTGGAAGTGGTGACGCGAAACTCCTCGGTGGAGTCGAGGGTGGAGCGGAGAATGCCGGTGAAAGCGGCGCCGAAGATCTGGTCGTTGTCGTCGAGGCCGTCGAGGGTGATGTTACCCTGGTCGGAGCGTCCGCCGGCTACCGCGCCCTGGCGGCTGTCGACGACCTCGGATCCCATGTAGAGGACGCCGGGTTGCAGGCTCAGCAGGGAGATGGGATTACGGCCATCCATGGGCAGGGCTTCGATGGTGGTGTTGCCGACCGCGTTGCCCATGGTGGCGTCCGCGAGGTTGAGGGTTTCAGCGGCGGAGCTTACGTCGACGGTGACGGCGTCGGCCTTGACACTTAAGGCGAAGTCGAGGGTGGCCGGCTGGTCGACAAGCAGCTCGGCGGTGCGGGTCTGGGTGGCAAAGCCGCCGGAGGAGATGGTGATGAGATAGCGTGCCGGCGCGATGATGGGGAATATATAGTAGCCGGCGGCGTTGGATACGGCCTTATAGGAATTGTCGTTGGCCTGGTTCTTGAGAGTGATTGAAGCTCCTGGAACCAATGCGCCTGAGGAGTCTTTCACGACGCCACGGAGCGATGTAGTTGCGGTCTGGCCAAATGCAAAGCTGGAGAGGGAAAGTATGCAACAAAGCACAAATCCCGAGAGAGATTTTTTCACGGCTGCTCCTCCAAAGGTCTTGATTGATGATTCTTGTGACGCCGCTATGGCTTTGGCCATAGTCGCGGACTGCGAACCTGATCGGGCCCGGAGTGAACTCAGCATTTCACGGGAATGCGTTGGTGGGCAGTGAGTGGAGACTGCCTGTTGGGCCCAAAGTGCATTGCAGAGCGAATCAAGACTTGCAAAGGCGCTTTCAGGGGGCGAGAGCGCCAAAACTGAAGTGCTTTCTATTCTGTCGGAAATTAACGCAACTTTCAAGGAGCATTTAGTTTATGCAGGTCACGAGGGCCGGGCCGGGGTCGCCGTTGGGGGCGGCAGAAGGGCTATCTAGGTTTCTCAAACATCGATGCCTGGCAGTTAAGGACCGATGCGCTTTGTGGCAAAGAGCTGGCGGAAATCCTCGTATACTCATGCCAGCCCATGTCAACTCACCTGAACACAATTCTTGCAGCGACGCGGAGCACGGTGGCCGCGGCAAAAGCGTGTGTGCCCGCGGCTGAGTTGGAACGGCGGGCAGCTGCGCACCGGCCGCGCGGCTGGACGGCTGCAGTGCGGCGGAAGGCGGCTGCGGGACCAGCTGTGATTGCGGAGATCAAGAAAGCCTCACCTTCCAAGGGGCTGATTCGCGGGGACTTTGATGTGGAGTGGCTGGCCAGGCGATACCAGGCGGGTGGTGCGGCGGCCTTGTCAGTGTTGACCGACGAGCCCTTCTTTCAGGGCAGCCTGCGCAACCTGGAACTGGCTTCAAAGGCGGTGAAGCTGCCCTGCCTGCGCAAGGACTTCATGGTGGACGAGTATCAGATTTTGGAGGCTCGCGCACACCGCGCAGACGCAATCCTGCTGATAGCGGCTGCGCTGAGCGACGCCGAGATGAAGCACTTTGCCCAAGCGGCGCACGGGCTGGAACTGGATGTGCTGGTCGAGGTGCACACGGGTGAGGAACTGGACCGCGTACTGGATGCGCTGGGCGAAGCTGGCGCGGACGCGATCGGAGTGAACAATCGCGACTTGAAGAGCTTCGCGGTGAGCCTCGAGACTTCCCTGAAACTTGCGGACCGGATTCCGGCCAGCGTGGTGCGCGTGGCCGAGAGCGGGATTTCGACCGCGGGGGATATGGCGCAGTTGCGGGCGGCCGGCTTTGACGCATTCCTGATCGGCGAGAGCCTGATGCGGCAGACCGATCCGGGGGCGGCGCTGGCGGCATTGCTTGCGGGTGCTGTGGCAACGCGATGAGTGTTTGGATCAAAATATGCGGCAATACTTCGCTCGCGGATGCGCGCCTGGCCGTGGATGCCGGGGCGGATGCCGTGGGATTTGTGTTTGCGCCCAGTCCGCGAAACGTGACCGTGAGCGAGGTTGCCGCTATCGTGGCACATCTGCCGGCATCGGTGGAGAAGATCGGCGTGTTTGTCGATGCGGGATTCGAGGATATCTATGCCACCGTGCGTCTGTGCGGACTGACCGGCGTGCAACTGCATTTCGAAGCCGCGGCAGGGCTGCCGGCGAAGATACACGATCGGCTGGGATCTCCGTTGCGGATTCTACGCGTGGTCCATTTTGAAGACGGGGCGGCAGCCCGGATTTCGGAGCAGATTGCGGAGCACGCCTGCGATCCGCATGTCGATGGCGTGCTGGTGGATTCGCGCACTGCCAAGGCTGTGGGCGGCACCGGTGTGGCTTTCAATTGGGCTGCGGCACGGAAGGCGGTTTTCCGCAATGTTGGCGAGCTGAAACTGATCGCCGCGGGAGGGCTGAATCCGGCGAATGTGTCCAAGGCCATTGCCACCCTGAAGCCGTGGGGCGTCGATGTGGTTTCTGGAGTAGAGACTTCGCCGGGACGCAAGGACCCTGAAAAGGTGCGCGCGTTTGTGGCGAAAGCAAGAGCTGCAAAGTCGAGATAGCGCGCCCGACCTTCTCAATATGCGGTTGCCGGCGGCACGGAGAGGTGAACCGGTGCATGGAATGGCTAGAATGGGATGATCCCGAGGTAGCCTGTATGCGCTCTTTCTGCCCGCGTGTCTTTCTGGTCTTTGTGTTCCTTTTTGCTTGTGCCGTCTCCTCGAGCGTCCGTACTGCAAGGGCGCAAGCCGTGCATGTAGACGTCAGCGCGAGCAAGGCAATCCCCTTCGACCCGGACAAGGCGATGGGGACCTCAATGGATATTCTTCCAGCCAAAGGATTCAACGCCGTCTTCTCAGCGCCGGTGATGAAGGCTGGGCTGTCGGCGGGGTGGGGGCCGATCACGTACCGGCAGAACACAGAGCTGACCTACGATGCGTGGCACTGGAATCCGAACGGGACATGGAGCGATGCCAAGCACAAGAGCGGGTATTTTGTGGGCAGCGCGGAGCCGACGGGGTTTCTGCGCGAGTCGTATGGGTACAGGCTGCCGCACAGGGGGACGACGCGGAGCGACTCGGGGCAGGACGAGTACTCGCGGATGACGGACGGGGATGCGGCGACTTACTGGAAGAGCAATCCTTATTTGACGAGCAGGTTTACCGGGCAGCCGGACTCGGCGCATCCGCAGTGGGTGGTGATGGACTTTGCGACGCCGCAGCAGATCGATGCGATCCGGATTGCCTGGGCCAACCCCTATGCAACCAGCTACACGGTGGAATATTGGAACGGCCACGAAGACGCGCTCAGCAAACAGATCGGCGGCCAGTGGGTCAGCTTTCCGCATGGCGAAGTGACCGGTGGGCGCGGCGGCGACGCAGTGCAGCGGCTGGCCGATCAGCCGGTCCAAACGCGGTTCTTGCGCATCCTGATGACCGCTTCTTCAAATACCTGCGACACGCATGGCAGCGAGGACGCGCGGAATTGCGTGGGCTATGCGATCGCGGAAATTGGCGTGGGGAACTTCACGTCATTGGGCGAGTTTGTCGACCTGGTGAAGCATGAGCCGGGACAGGCGCAGACCATGACGCAGGTTTCTTCCGTGGACCCCTGGCACACGGAAGAAGGCATTGTTTCGTCGCGGATTCAGACGGGGTTCGACCTGTTCTTTACCAGCGGGTATACCCACCATTTGCCGGCGCTGATTCCGGTGGCAATGTTTTACACCACGCCGGAGGACGCCGCAGCTGAGATTGCTTACATCGAAAAGCGAGGGTATCCGATTTCGGGCGTCGAGATGAGCGAGGAGCCCGATGGGGCGCAGATGATGCCGGAAGATTATGCGGAGTTCTATCTGCAATGGGCAGCGGCGCTGCACAAGGTGGATCCCAAGCTGAGGCTTGGAGGCCCTGTGTTTACAGGGGAAAACGAAGACATCAAGGTGTGGCCGGATGCCGAGGGGCGAACGTCGTGGCTGGGGCGGTTTGTGGATTACCTGCGGGCGCACGGACGGATGAGCGATCTCAACTTTGTGTCGTTCGAGCATTATCCGCTGGATCCATGCGTGAT
>Ga0182024_10010949_pt1 | contig 18349 bp, 19 predicted proteins | sample P32metaG_FD_120480 | JGI IMG/M metagenome (GOLD analysis project Ga0182024, IMG submission 120480) | Permafrost microbial communities from Stordalen Mire, Sweden - P3-2 metaG (Illumina Assembly) | ecosystem: Environmental > Terrestrial > Soil > Wetlands > Permafrost | place: Sweden: Stordalen... | reverse complement strand
GTGAGGCTGTAGTCAACATGAGGGGGGACAACTGGATGAACCAGTCGGTTGAGCAGTCCGCGCTGCTCCAACTTCCGTAGCGTCTGAGTGAGCATCTTTTTGGAGATGTCTGGGATCGAACGTTCCAGCTCGTTGAAACGACGCGTCCGGCCTCTCATGCAAAACAGGACGATTGGGGTCCAGGTATCGGCGATGATCTGCAACGCCTGTCTGGCTGGGTACTGCGGATCGTAAAGCGGTTCTGCGACTTCTGATCGGGTCTTTGTTTTCATAGTCCTTCGACAGTCACCTTTTGGTGACTACTTGTTTGTTGGTTACTTAGTCTCTAGAGTAAATGAAGATGCGCGGGAGCGCCCTTTATGAATGATGTCTTGGAGACAGGTACACAGCAGACAAACTCGTTGGTGGTTGATATGGTGTCCGATTTGATCTGTCCGTGGTGCTTTGTGGCGAAGCGGCGGGTAGAGAAAGCGGCGGCTATCCTGGGGGAAAAGGTCGAGATGCATTGGCTTCCGTTCGAGCTGAATGCCGATATGCCAGTCGATGGCCTCGACCGGCGAGTGTACCGCTCGGCGAAGTTCGGCAGTTGGGAGCAATCACAGCGGCTCGATGCGCAAGTCGCGGCTGCCGGCGCGGAGGTTGGAATCACCTTCCATCACGACCGAATGAAGCGAACACCGAACACTTTTCGCGGTCATGTCCTGCTTGCGGCGGCCCTGAAACAGGGTTTAGAGATGCAGGGCAAAGTCGCGGAGCGGTTGTTCCAAGCCTACTTCGTCAATGGTGAGGACGTGGGCGATCCGGCGGTACTGCTAAGTATCGCTCGCGAGTTCGGCGTCTCGGCGATCTCGCGCGTGGAAGACTTTGACAGCTCGGAGCTGACTGCTGAGGTTAGAGCCGCTGAGCGCAAAGTCTCCACCGCCGTCCGGGGAGTTCCTCAGATCTCATTCGGGGGACAAGTTCTCGCAAGCGGTGCACAGCATGAAGAGCTGCTGGCGTCAGCAATTCAGAAGATTCAGAGTACGTCTGGTCAATGTGAGAACGGTGTCTGCACGGTCTGATGGAGAGCACGATGAAACGAGCGACGGTTGTTGGAGGCTCTCTGACCGGTCTGGCTGCGGGAATCCTGCTTCGGAAGATCGGCTGGGAGGTCAATATCTTCGAGCGGAGCCCGCAGAGCCTTTCCGATCGCGGAGCCGGGATCGTTCTGCAGCAGGAGACGTTAGAACTGCTTCGGCTCTGCGGAGCCAAGCGTGATGGCGATGTCGGCGTCACGCTCTCTTATCGTAAGTATCTCGATGCAAGCGGATCGGTTGCTTCCTCTGACAGGATGCCGCAGTTGATGACATCCTGGGGCCTCCTCTACTCATGGTTTGAGCGGAGCTTCCCGGCTGAGCACTATCACCTGGGAAATGAGTTCGACAGTATGCGACAGGATGGCTTCTCCGTCACCTCGCATTTCAAGGGCGGCATGGGAAGCAAAACGGATCTTCTTGTCGCCGCCGACGGGTTCCGGTCGAGCATCCGAGGTCTACTCTTACCGAAAGTTCAACCGGAGTACGCGGGCTACGTCGCCTGGCGGGGCGTGGTTCAAGAGAGTGACCTTTCGGCAGATGTCCTCAAAGTCTTCGAGGACAACTTCACCTTTTTCAGGATGGCAGAGAGCCATATCCTCTGTTATCTGATCCCCAGCGAAACGGGAGATACGGGCGTTGGACAACGCCGTCTGAACTGGGTGTGGTACTGGAACCTGACTGAAGCCGAGCTCGATTCGGTACTTACGGACGCGAATGGCGTTCGTCGAGCCTATGCGATTCCGCCCGGTGCACTCCATCCCGAGCAGGAAAGCAGGCAGCGCAAGATCGCGGAGCGGGTATTGCCGCCTGCCTTCAAGGACTTGCTAAGGGCGACGAAGGAGCCGTTTGTGCAGGCAATCATGGACTTGGCCTGTCCGCAGTTGGTCTTCAACCGCACGATCCTGATGGGAGATGCTTCTTTCGTGATCCGGCCACACACGGCGGCAAGCACCTCGAAGGGCATTGCGAACGCCTTCGCGCTTGTGGGAGAACTGGCCGGAAAGCAGGAATTATCCGAATCGCTCGATCATTGGCAGCAGTCGGAGTTGAATCGAGGCCAGCGACTGATGAGCTATGGGCAAGGTCTCGGCAGGTCGCAAGGGCGCTAAACAATCAAAAGAAACGGGAGAGCGATCCAACGGCACCTGCTTTCGCCCCACGCTCCAAGTTGTCCTGGACTTGGACAGATCAGTGCCGACAAATGAGCATCTCGTCATTCACTTCTGGATTGAACGGCAACTCGGAAGTTGCACGGCCATGAGACGGGTCCGCGCATAGAGTTTCGTAACCGTCTCAAACGTGCGCCCGCCGATAACCAGGATGTCGGGTTGGAGGACGTCGAATACTTTGGAAGGCGAATCTTCTTCGGTTGCGTCGAGCGCGAGTACTTCGGCGCCGGGGACCTCATGGGCTAATCGCTGGAGCGGCTCCTGCTGTCGCGCCACAAGCACGCACGCGCCATTGCGGATACCGGCTTCCACGATGCGACGTCCGAACGCCAGCACGGAACGCAGGGAGATGGCTGACCAGTGCGTCCTCTGAATCTCGCCTGAAATAACCTCCGTTTTCCCAAGAACTAGATAAGAACTAACTGCGCCGATCAGGATCAGCATGATGCGGTGATACAGATCGTTCCTTGCGGTACGAGGACCATCACCAGCTGGCCAATGCCAGCGATGCCCAACACCACGCTCCCCCCGACGTGCACAGCAGCACAGAAAGCGAGAGAGCGAGTCGACAGATACGGAGCGAGAGCATAACAGGCATTCCTCACAGACTAGGCTCGAATTGACAGATTGCGGAAGTTCCGCCGTCCATCGGGATGGACCTTACATATCGTACTGAATCGGTCGATTGTGTGAGGCCATTGTTTCTCTCCTCAGCCAAAAAACCGGACGAAGATGGCTGCCCGCAGTAGCCGGATAGCTTCCGGTCAGCTGATTTACCAGGAGTTGAGATTTTTGGAATGTTCAATGACCCGTCAATGAGCGATCAATCCGGCGGATATAGTCTGGAACGGAATACCTCACGTGAGCCGGCACACCTCACGTCATCGCGGGCGATGGCCATTAAGCCGATATTCGCCGAGAAGATCAGCGAGAATCCATGCTGCTCCGGCAATCGCGAAGGTCTCGACGTTTTCGCTCCAATTCGTATAACTGCGGGGATTCGAAAGAAGCAACGGTACCCACACGACTAGCCCAAAGATCACAAGCATCATTGTTAGTAGGCGAGTCGCGAGAAGTGCCATTCGATTCGTAAGAAGAGCCAAAGCCGCGAGTGCGAAGAAAACAGTCGTCGTTACCGTCCAAAACATCTGACTTGGCGGAAGCCACTTCGGAACAAGACTGGCGGTAGCATCTAGATAAATCGCCTGTGCGAGGGTAAAGGAAGCGGCACAAATGCCCAAGAGAATGCGGCCGATCCGATTGAGCGTTTCCCCTGACCATGCCGATGACAAGCGCGCATAAACGATCGCTGCTCCGGTCACAAGAGAGAACTGCTCGAAGAAGTTGCCCCAGCTATTGTAGATCTGCGGGGTGGCGACGATTCTTGGCACGCACAGTAAGGCGAAGACAAGATAAACCGCAGCAAGGACAACTGCGCCCGTTTTCGCGGTCCGACGGAACTGAATCGCAGCGCCGCCGAAGATCTGGGCAACGCCTGCGGCGTTGACTATGTAACGCAGTTGATGCCAGCCGTTGTAGTCGTGCCAGACCAGCGTGATGAGGCCAAAGGCTAAAGACGCCACTCCAAACACATGACGGCCGAGGTTCGAACTAGGCGTTGATACGGTCATTTGTTTTCAATCCTGTTCACGCAGGTGTGTCACGATGCGAGAGAGCCGATCGTCGGTAACGTTCAGTTGAGCAACCGGGGGATCGCAAAAGGATGCACCGAGTTTTATACAACGGGATGGATCAAGGGTATGCAAGCTCAAGTCGCTTCTCGCTTACCCGCACACTTCCTGATCAGGTTGCTAGCAATGGCGAGGAGTCCGCCAAAATCGGCTTTGCAAACGACTCCGCTAACGTTTTGTCTTACACCATAGGGGATGTCATGAGGTCTACCCGTGAAGAGAATGATTGGGAGTTCTGGCCTGGATCGGCGAATTGCTTGAGCTACAAGATCGCCATTCATACCTGGCATCTCGTAATCCAGCACGACCAGATCCAGCGAGTACTGTAACAATAAACGAAGTCATAGGTTCCGGGACAAGGCGGTAAGGAATCCGTACCCAGAGGTCCGTAGCACTTCACCAAGTGCTTTCAGGACATCCTCATTGTCATCAATGCACAAATGCAAGCCACCGACCCTCGTCTCCGCGGGCGGCATGAACGCGATTCGGTTCGGACTCAAGTCGTTCAGCGAATCCCGGCTGGCGCTAGGCGGGGAGAAAACCAAGCCCCAATACCCGCCTAGATTTCTGAATCGTTATGGACATGCTTCCTGATTCGGGAAAAGCCTCTACAGCTTCATGGCTAGGTATCTTGAAGCCCCCCCTGCTTGCCCCCTCACAATGTTGCTTCCCTCCGACCTCGACTCCAGCAAATAAGGGGGAGTACCGACATCAATTGAGTCGTTAAGGAAACAAGCGCGTTATTACTCGGTAGCAAAACCGTCAGTGCCGATCCATGACTCAGCGAGGAATTGCAGATTCGTCTTGTAGGTGCGCGTGACCTTATATTCCTTTCCGCTGCGCGAATCAGTATGCTGTTTGCGGTTCCTAGACCGCATACAAGGGGAGATTAATCGAGCAAGTGGTCGACCGCAATAGCCATTTTTATCTGACGCCATATGACCACTCCTGCTTTTTGTCTGCGAATGAAACAATGAAACGAACTTCTGCCAGCATCCTTTCACCCTTGAGAGAGCAGAAAACCTGAGCTTGACGAAGCCAAATAGAGCCGAGCGACGTGTAGTGTTTTGTTTCTGCCGAGCACTTTGTCGAGGGTTGGGCATAATCTCCTCAGGCTGCGTATTCTGCCGTTCTCTTTATTCCGAGCACTCTTGATTATCCAGCCTCACCGAAAGGGCAGCGTTGGCGTGGACGGAGGCAGAGACGAACATTTGGAGCAAGGACGCACGCTTATCGTCTTGGATATTCATTTCGAGGAAAGCACGGTTCGAAGTTCGCGGACGGCATTGGGCATATCCTCGACTTCAGTGCTGCCAAAGCCCAAGATGAATCCCTACCGCGAGGCCTCCGACGTGACAGCGAATCCAAGGCGTTGCCAAAACCCAAGACCGAACCTCCAGCAACAAGACCTGAAGGGTCAGGCTGAGCGCCCGGCAAGATCGCCGACGCTTCGTTCAATGGGACACCTCCGTTTGATTAAGAGGTAGGGCGTCATGCGCTGACGGGCCATTGTGGTCAGCATCAAATCCGGTCAAGTGGCTATTGCCACTGAGAATTTTCTCATTCACTATCACTTGTATGTATCGAGGCAGATCAGCGCGATCCTCAGTGGCTGCGATTGTTTTCTGCAGCATTTCATTCTTACAAACGCCGCCCACCGCTGACGGGCGGGGCATGCACGTCCAAGACGAAACCGCAACAGCTAAACCTTCGGGCGCGGATCTTCATCCAGTTCTCGTGGAGCTGTTTACTTCCGAGGGCTGCTCAACCTGTCCTCCTGTGGACCGCCTCATCCAAAAGCTGGACACCTACCAACCCATCCCCGGCGCCCAGCTGATCGTAATGAGTGAACACGTGACCTACTGGGACCACGACGGTTGGAAGGATCCCAACTCCTCCGCCTCGCTGACCGAGCGCCAGAGCGAATATGAAAATGTTCTTGGAGAAAAAGAGGTGTTTACTCCCCAAGCTATTGTGGATGGAACCCATGAGTTGCGTGTGAACGACCCGCAAGGAATCAAGGATGTGCTTCAGAAAGCGGCGGCCACACCCAAGATTCCTGTACGAATCAGCGAAGTGATTGCTGATGGCGGAAATCCGACCCTGCTGCGTGCGCACATTGAAACAGATGCCAATTTTGATGAACACGAGGCTGAGGTTTTCGTGGCTGTCGCTCTCGATCACGTGGAGTCGCAGGTCCTGCACGGAGAAAATGGAGGTAAGCATCTGGTGCACGTCGCGGTAGTACAGGAGCTCACGAAGGTCGGGAAGTTGACGAAGGGCAAGAGTTTTGCTGAGGAAGTGCGGCTGAAACTCAAGCCCGGCACAGATCTGAAGAACGTTCGCGTCATAGCCTTTGTGCAAGAACCCGGCCCGGGCAAATTGCTGGGGGCAGCGTTAAGAAAGCCATCGAACTGACAAGTCAGGCGTTCCCCAGCGAGAGAGAAGAATGTTACAGCGAAGGGTTCTATTCGAAGAAGGGGCCGAGTAATCTAGGCCAACAAAACGCGAATGCGCTGGGCATGGCACAATTTCTGGAAAAACACCCCACGGTGAAAGTGGTTCACCATCCTGGGCTGACAGCCAGCCGCATCTGAGTGCCAAACACATGCGGTCGTTGGGACAATTGCAGGGCAATATGGGCCGAAATCGGGCTGAGACATTGACAACCGCGAGCCATTGGCGAATTTTTGGAGAATGTTTACCGCGCATGGTCGAGGCACTCTCCCATGGGGCGGTGCTTCGACGGCCTCCCGGGCTGTCGCTCGCAGACGCAAAAACAGAGATCGTACGAGCAGTTCTTGCCTATCTGCATGCCTGACGGAGACACTTTACTGAGACTGCGCTGCGGGATTGAGTGGGGATAAGTCGATGCCGTCCAGCGCATAACGGGCAAACAGGAAGTCATCCATCGAGACCACGCGATCGCCATCGAAATCCAGGGCAACAAAATAGGCAGGCGTCTCGAGTGAGACCTCGCGATCGTACACGAGCATCGCGGCCCGGCCATCGGCAACGCCCGCCGCGACAGCCCACTGTTCGCAGGCTGCATAGCGAGCGTAGTATTCCCCGACCTCGCTCTTTCCTTGCTTGCGTAGCTTCGCGACGAGGTCGAGTTTGACGTCGTCGGCCAGCATCGCGCGGACCGTGTCGAAGTCTCCGGTCTTGAACCCCTCTACATACTTGATCAGTCCGGCGCGCATTACATCGGACAGCATCGGCAGCGAGACGTCGGCGGGTTCACTGGCAAACTCGCGCAAACGGACAGGCCCCCGCTGGAGCGCGGATTTCGCGGCGGCCTCGCTCGCACCAGCAATCGACGCGACCACTCTACCAGGAACGGCTCCGCCGGGCTCACGAGTGCATGGTCGGAGAGCTTGCGCCTCAAGGTAACGGATGGGACATTTGCGAATCGGGCCAGAGCCTGCGCTTATCCAATTGATAGTATCCGCTCCACATCGGGAGAAAGTCTCTGACTCTCTTGGATATTCATTTCGAGGAGAGCACAGTTCGAAGTTTGCGGACGGCATTGGGTATATCCGCAACTTCAGTGCTGCCAAAGCCCAAGATGAATCCCTGCCGAGAGGCCTCGCCCAGATAGGAAGTCGAGAGAGGTACCAGCCAAAGATTCTGGTGGGAGGCCCGCTCTGCAACTTCGCAATCATTAATCCCTTTCAGAGTCACAGAAAGATGCATACCTGCCTCTCCGCCAGTAACGTCCGCTGCAAAACCCAATTCTTTGCGGATGCTGTCGATTAGTACCCTTCGACGTTCGCTGTAGAGCAACCGCATCCTTCGAATATGACGGGAAAAATGACCTTCGCTAATGAAGTCCGCCAAGACGGCCTGATAGAAGCTCGGTGGGCCGAGATCCACTGCCAACCGAACAGCCAGGAAGCGCTCGATGAGATCGGGAGGGACGACCAAGTAACCCAGGCGTAAGGAGGGGAACAACACCTTGCTAAAGGTCCCGATGTAAATAACCCGAGAGTTGCAATCGAGCCCCTGCAAGGACGCAATCGGCATGCTCTCGTAACGGTACTCGCTATCGTAATCGTCTTCGAGGATCCACGATTCGGAGCTCTGCGCCCAATCGAGCAGTTGCAAACGGCGAGAAGCACTCATGGTGACCCCTAGCGGATATTGGTGAGAGGGAGTGACCAGTGCGGCTCGCGCCGTGCGACACCGCTTGATGCCAGCGGCCACATCCAGCCCCTCGCCATCAACCGGAACGGGCACGATTTGGCAACCGTTAATGGCGAAGACGTTGCGCGCAAAGCGGTAACCAGGCTCTTCCATCCAGACTCGACTTCCCGGATCGAGGAAAACGCGAGCCGAGATGTCCAGTGCCTGCTGCGAGCCGCTAACGACCATAATCTGCTGTGCTTCACACCGTACGCCACGCGCCGTTCTGAGATACGCAGCGATCGCCTCCCGAAGATCCTTGGACCCCATCGCGTCTCCGTAATCAAGGGATTTCGCATAGGCATTTCGGCAGTGACGCGTCACCAAGGCGTTCCATACCTGGAACGGAAAATGGCCAAAAGCTACCTGGCTCACGCCGAACGCCCCCCAGCCGCGGCGCCAAGGGAGACTTTCGACATGGAGGGAAATCGGAGAGCGTTTCGGCAGGCGGCGCGATTCAGCTTGAACTCCCGTGGATTGTGCGCGGCGCGGTTCTGAGAACGTAACCTGGTCCGGCAAAGACCGGGAGACAACAGTTCCCGCCCCGACCCGACTTTCGAAATATCCTTCTGCCAGGAGTTGAGCATATGCGGTCAGGACAGGAATACGCGAGACCCCCAGTTCCAACGCCAGTACACGAGTGGACGGAACTCGCTGCCCGGCGCGCAGGCTACGATCCACAATGGCGGCGCGATAAGCGTCATAGATTTGGCGGTGCAGAGCCTGAGGGGCCCTCCGGTCGATCAGAATGATGGGAGAAATTCCCGTAGCAGTCTTCTTCATCTCCACGAAATCATAATGGTAATACGAATTGAACGTCAAATTGGTATTGCAAGAAACCACCTGCAGGCTCACCTGCTGTTCCGTCTGCAAGGCGGAGTTTGGAAACGGGGGATTTGCGACAGATCTGATAGACGCCTTCGCTCTTCATGTAACCGTCAGCACACCCGAGGACGCGAGCCACGCCGCTGAGCGAATAGTTGAGAGAAGCGATTGAAAAGACGCAACCTGATTCGTACTCTGGCAGTGCCATCTGGCAAATTCGGAGATCGACGGACCGCCTTCAGGAGTACTACTTGGAGCGAGTGGAACCTCCGTGTTCAAGAGGGACTGAAATTGGGTCTTTGCCAGTCCTTCTCAGCACGGCGAATTTTCCTACCGAGGTTGGGGTGTACAGCAACGCAGGATTGCGGCGGCAGGCCGTCGCGCTGAACTATGCTCGGGGATTGGCTGGCACACTTTCCGGCACACTTTTTCCTGTCTACTTCCGGCAAACGGAGAGGATATTAAAGTGCAGCAGGAGCTTCTGCGTCACCCTGATCACGGTACCCGTTGCGGCAGCAGTCTCGGATCTATAGAGCAGGTTTTCGGTCCAAGTGGACCCAAGAGTTCCCGGCCGACGGGATCTCGGCATTTCGGCGTTTCAACGACGGTGCGGCAAATGATACTGTCGCTCCAATGGGCATTCGCAACAGTTCGTTGACACGCGTCCAACCCGTTCTCGACAGTTTGCACGCATTCGATCCGACCGGCACCAACTGTCTGTTGCCACTTTTGCGGTTGGCGAGCAGATCTAATCGCATCGCAGATGACTTTGTGCCAGGCCAGCTTTCGACTCCACCGCGGTACGAGTTTTCTGCACCACCCCCTCGTGAGTTCCTGCGTTTCCTACTGGCGAATCCTGCCACATTGGCCGCTCCCCCGGAGGGAGGCTGGCGAAAGTGGAATGAAATAACCCAGGTGAACAGACGGGCGTTTCTGGCCGGCGATACCTTCATCCAGCGCGAAGGGCTACGGTCACTCGATGCCGCGCGCGATCTGTCTGAAGGGGCATGGTGGCGCTTTGAGGGAGTCACATCGGTAGACTGTGCTTTGTTCACGGCGAGCACGGTCGTGTTCATCGAAGGCAAGCGCACCGAAGACGGCCTTCGCGACAGGGACGTGGTGGGCCGGACGCAATCAGGTAATTCGAAATATGGAGTGTGCGTTGGAGTTGGCGAGGGCAACAAGTCGTTCGCATGCCTTTGTTCTTCTCGTGGTCGAAGAGGACTTGTGCGGGCTGGGAACCGATCGGGCACGTAACATCGAAGCGGTCACCGATCCCTGTGTAATTGCCAACAGCCTGCCACATCTTGATTCCTTCGTCCGGGCCCTCAGGCTCGATACTTGATCCTCGCAGCGCCAGGTTTGTGCAGAATAACGGCCGCACCTGAGCGGTGCAGCCGGAGGGGAAAGCGTTACGGATTGGGTTAGTTCGAGGCGCCACACCGCATGGCGCCTCGAATTTCTCTAGGTTAGAAGCGAACGCGGAAGCCGACCTCGATCTGCCGGTCGCCGCCGAGCTGCTCCTGCGCCGAGCCACCCAGAGCGCCGAAAGTGGAAGCCCCGAATAGCCCCATGGCGTTCGCGCCCACTGGATCCAGCCACTGGTTATGGTTGAACACGTCAGCGAAGACACCTTGCAGTTCCAGGCTAATGCCTTCCGTCACCATGATGTTCTTCCTGACGCTGAAGTCCATGTTCCAGTAGGGCAGGCCAAAGAAGTTGCCATTGCCGCCGTCCTTGTTGTCGATACCCAGAATCGGATTGCGGAAGTCACTAATGGCAGATATGCCCTGCTTGAACAAATTGACCGGCAACGCACCCGAGGGGTTGTTGTAATAGGCGTGACCTGCCTTAATGGGCGCAATCTGAATCGCGTTTTCATTGCCGAAGAAGTTGATGTTGTCCCCTGCGCCGTACTCCTGGCCATCTCCTGTCGAAGTAAGGATCTCGATCGGCGTGCCGGTGCCTGCGGTGAACACAGAGGCGAACGACCAGCCGCCCAGCGCCCGTCCCATCAGTCCATGCTGCCCTTTAAAGAAGGGGGCTTGGTACACAAAGAAAAAGTTGTACACGAACTTGCGGTCGAAGTCCTGGTAGCCGTAGGTCGTCCCCAAATTGAACGGATCATCCGGAGTAATTTCGCTGCTGGCCTGGACGACCCCTCCAGTTCCCAGCGCCTTGGACCAAGTGAAGTTCGACTGCAACGTCAATCCTCTCCAGTCGGCCATCTTGAGGGAGGCGAAGCCGGCATTGTAGTTTCCGTAACCTATGCTGCCGTTACTTGCAACGCCAGACGAGAACTGGCCGGAGTTGTTCAGCATGGTGGGCCCAGAGAGTGGGCCGCCGCCGCCGCCGCTGAGGATGGTCTGCATTGGACCGGCATCCAAGTCGCTCCACATGCTCCAAACTTGAGCGGTGGCGAGGTTGCCACTCTCTTTGGACAGCACAGCCTGGGTGCAGCTCGTGAACCCGGTGCAGTAGGCAGAGCCCGTGCCGCCGAGCGCGGTTTCGAAGAACGGTTGGTTGCTGACAGCGCCCGCGTTCTTGGCGCAACCGCCGCCGGCCAGCCCCGCTATGCCGCCGCAGTATTGCAGTACCGTGTTGGCGTAGGCTTGCTTAAACTGCTGCCCGCCCAGCGTCATCATGTAAGGTACCGCATTGAGATTAATCGGCTGGTATTCATGGGTGATCCTGCGCCCGATGTAACCGAACTCTAGCGTGACTTTGTGGGTCAACTGGCGCTGAACGGTGAAGTTGAACGAATCGCTCACGTTCGGGCGGAAATGCGGATCCAAAGCCTCGCTGGCACTGCCCTCTGTCGTATTGATCCCTGGGAAGAGCGGTTGCGGCAGGGTCGCACTGGGTATCAGGTTTGTGGCAGTCTGGAGCGGCGCGATCAAGCCGTTTTCGGTGGCTCCAATCCGGAAAGCAGTCGACGGCGCGGCCGTTACGGCACCAGACGGGCACGAACCGGTGGCGAGGTTATTGGCGCACTGCACAGGCTGGATGGGTCCCACGCCCAGCAATGGTACCAACGCCTGATCCACACCGTTCAAGCGACCATAGACGCGACCATAGCCGCCGCGAAGGACCGTATCTTCATGGCCGAAGATCTTACCCGCAGCAGAATCAGCGTCGAAGTGCGGGCTCCAGGCCACGGCGATACGGGGGCTGAATTCGCCGTAGAACGGGTCATACACCCGCCCCGAACCGTCTCCAACGTTATGCACCAGGGCAAAGCCGAGCGCAGGATTGTAGACCTGGCCCTGTAGCGCCGCGGCTTTGCGCTGCGCCAGGTAGGAAGTCATTGAAACGGGCGTGTCGCTCGCATCCACCAGCACATCCTGCTTGCCCGTCGCTTCCTTCGGAGGCATTTCCACCGTCCAGCCCAAACCGTAGGTCAGAGTGAACGTTGGCTTCATGTGCCAGGTATCGCTGAAATAGACGTTGTAATAAGGAATCGTGAGCGTGTCTTCCGCCGGCGTCAGCGGAGGATTCAAAGTGAGGCTTGCGCCAGCGCGGGTATAGGCAATCTGCGAGATGGAAACGATGCCCAGCGCCCCTGCGGTAAGAGCGGCACAGTTGGGGATATCGGTCGTGGCGGTGCAAATCGGCAAATCGCTCGCAAGTCCCGATCCGCTGAGTCCTAGGCCAAGCTCATACACAGGTGCGTAGTTGATTCCGCCGCCATTATCGGTGCGTTGATGCTGGTTCCAGTTGTGCTGATAGGTACCGCCAAACTGCAGGAGGTGATTGCCTCTCAGGTTGGAAACATCGTCGCGCACCATCTGATCGTGCCCATCCCAATAACGGGTGCGGGTCTGCTGGGTGTTTACGTTGTAGGGGCCGAGATCGTTAGCCGCCCCCTGCGTTTGGCCGCTCATAATCTCGATCGCTCCGCCCAGGCCAGCGATTTGCGGCGTATCTCCTTGCCGGATCCATTGCCAGAAGTTACGCAGGAAGCTGTAATGGAAATCGTTGGTGGTGTTAGAGGTGATGTTGGTGGTCAGGCCCGCTGCCCACATCTGTGGTTCCTGCGGATCACTGGATAGCGAAGCCGGCACGCCCTTCGTGTCGCCGGGGAAGAAGCCACCAATATCAATCTGGTCAGTTGTAGCATCCGTCAGTTTGAAGAAGTGATAGGTTGCATTGAAATGCCACTTGGGCGAAAAATCGTGGTCGAGGCGCGCAGCTACGAATTTGCTGGTTTGTGGAGTGTTAATATTGCCCACGAACCCCTGCACATTCGTACCGTCGCAAAGCGTCTGACCGCAGGCGCCATTCGACTTCGGCTCGTATGTGTTCCATATCTGTTGGACCAGCGGATTGAGCCCGATGCCAAGCGGGTCAATGCTTGCCAATGGAGTGGAATGCATCGTCACTGGGTCTACGATGTCGCCTGCCAGCAAGGTTGCCGACGGAACGTTCCTGTGGATGGTGATGGATTGAGGGAAGTTGAAGCCCTCATAATTGAAAAAGAAGTAGGTTTTCCCGCCGAGAATCTCCTTCGGGAGAATCGGCCCGCCTATGGACCCGCCGTAACGGTTGTAATGGAAGCTGGGGAGTGGAGCGGAGCCGGGCTGCAGAATGTTGTCGTAGTTATTTTCCCAGCTCTGGGACGACCAGTTGTTGTCTTTATAGTATTCATAGCCCGTGCCGTGCCAGGCGTTGGTTCCGCGCTTGGTGACAATCTTCACCTCGGCGCCGGCGGAACTATTGAAATCAGCTGTCTGGCCAGCAGTATTTACCTTGAATTCCTCGACGCTATCCTGGGGAGTGGGGATCACGCCCGTGGGGCCGCCCGAACCTGCTCCCAGGTTATTCTGAGTCGCCACACCCCCGGTTGGGTCGCCGGCATAGCTCATGGTGTAGACGTTCATGCTGCCGTCCATGTCGTTGGTGTTGTTGCCGCCGTCGAGTGAGAAATAGTTCTGGTCAAGAACCGCGCCGCCGACGCTGCCGTCCGGACCCACGCCCGGTTGCAATTCGACGAACGTGCTGACGTCGCGACCAAGGCTGGGCAGGTTATCGATGGTGACGCTGTTAATCGTGTTGCCCACGGTGGCATTCATCGTCTGCAACTCGTTGCCGACGGACGAGACCTCCACCACCACATTCGCGGCACCGATTTGCAGAGACAAATTGACCGTGAGATTGACTCCGACCTGCACCACCTGGTTCTCGGTCTTCGTGGTGGCGAATCCTGCCTTAGAGATAGTGAGACTGTAGGTGCCCGGCGTAACGTCCGCAAAGAAGTACCGCCCGGTCGCGTTGGAGTTAGCGGTTCGCGAAATATTGGTCGAAGTATCAGTCAGCGTAATCGCCGCACCCGCCACCACCGCATTCGACGGATCAGTCACTGAGCCGGAAACCGTGCCGGATGACGCCGATTGTGACCACACGGGCAGAGCACCACCTACACAAACCACCAACATGAAAACCAGAACCAATCTTACGCTGCGCGTGTGCATTGCTTCCTCCCAACCGAGAAATTGTCTGTTTAATAGACGTACTGCTTGATCGCGACTCCACTTCGCCCTCGGAGAAGGAAACGTAGTTTCTTCCCTGACCCCGGGCGTTTGGTCTTAGTTGCGCACAGTGGCGCATACACAATGCAAGCCACTTTCCCTGAGGTTGTTTTAGCAATTGGCAGACCAGAACACAGTCGTCGACTTTTCAATCGATTACGTCGATCATCAGAATCACGGGTTATGAAATGCCGGATGACAACAAACAGTCCTCACAGTAGATGTTCAGTAGTTCAGACAACTGTCTGTTCAGACTGGCTCGACAGTTGGTCGGAATGTATAAAACGGGATAGGACTTTCCAAAAATCCAGATTTCTGGAGATTATTGAGAGGTTTTCTGCTCACCACCACGAGATGGAGGCAGAAATGGTTATATAGTGTCCCACGAAAGTGGTGATTGTGGGCGACCAATTGCTCGATTACTCTGTCTTGCATGCGGCCTGGAACCGCAAATAGGCGTATTGATTCGCGCAGCCCGCAGTTGTTGAGCACGGAAATGCACACTGAAACAGCCACAGTTCTACAGTCGTTATCGACTTCAGACGCCGAAGCAGCAATGAACCCTCGAACAGAGGAGTTGGTGGAAAGCGGCAACTCGCAAGTTCAGGAAGTCGTGAAAGCTGCAGAGAAGATCTGCGACAACTCCTTCGACAGCGTGATGAGATTGTGAAGCAGATCCGCACGATGAAGCAAACGATTGTGGGAGTGGCCCGCTTGTTTGGCGATGATTGGTTAAGTCAGGAGCTATGGGAATTGGTTGGGCGGAAAGGCAGACCACGGCGAAGTGGACTCACCAAGTCCTGTCGTAAGGTGTTGATGGAGGCTAACCGCCCGCTGGGTGCCCATGAAGTATGCGAACAGGTTCGGCGGCGTATCCCGCTGGTATTTGCGAACCACAAAAGCCCTGCTGCTTCCGTTACTACAGTGCTGAACCGACTGGTGGAGTATGGAGAGGCCCTTGCCGTGCGTGATGAAAACGGAAGACGGGCATGGCAATCGTGCACTCAGGGGCGATCGAAGGAGAGTGCTGATTGTTGAGGGAGAGCCGGGATCCCTCTACCTAATGAATTGACCCCTGGAAGCGACGGCGAAGGTTGAACCTCGCAGGGAGATCGAAGCGTTCGGCAACGGGGAACGGTTTTCTTACCGCGCGATTTTTCTCGACATTGATATGACAGAACTTTCCGACGTTAGATTTCGGGGCCACTTGACTAGAGCCGACCAAGCCGTACCTACTGTCGCGGCCGTTACGCCGAAGGATGAGCATGTGATTGCGGACTTCGAAAAGAAGACGGCCGATCGGGGCCTCGATCCCTTCTCGAGCGAGAGCCTAGCCGGGCTGCTGACCGTCTCACCTCGGAGAGCAACGGCCAGGCAAACTGCACGCGTTAGGGAGGTTTTGCCGCCGCCACCAATGCCTGCAACCCCCCAATTTTCTCGGATTGGGATCAAAGCAAATGGAACGATCCTTTTTATCGACTCTGGGGACATTATCGCGATCGAAGTCAAGGGCAACTACCTCTCGCTGTTACACACGTCGGGCTCGTACATTCTGCATGGGTCCATCACGATGGCGGAGAAGAAACTTAACTTGCATGGCTTTGTGAGGATTCATCGATCCGTACTAGTTAACGCTGCTTTCGTTGAAGAACTTCGGCCATGGCCTACAGGAAAATACGTGATCCGTGTCAAAGGGGGGAAGGAATATGAGGTTACGCGCACCTACAAGACGAATCTGCAGTTCCTCGCTGGGTCATGGATCGGCACTGACGGTTTTGCTACCAAGTAACCTTGCTTGTTGCCTCAAGGACACACTTGCCATCGGTGCTCGCGCTCACATTTTGAGTCTGGAATCGAGACGTTCGCGACTGGAAAATTGCCACAAGAATATCGAAGATTCGGAAACTGAGGACTCGCGAGCCGCTTCCGTCAGGCCTTGTGTTTAGAGGCCTCAAAACCAACGTAGAAAAGGAGAACTCGAAATGAGGAGGGACATATGTGCCCAGCATGCATCGCAAGTACAGCAGTAATGGTCGCCGGAGCCGGATCCACGGGAGGAATTCTGGCGGTGTGCATCGGCAAGTTCAGAAAAGTTTTCAGAGCGAATCATCTCAGTCTGTTTCAGAAAATAAAGGAGAAATTAAGATGGCAACAAGCCCGGAGAGAGACAAGGAACACGGGAAAGGGCATCTCGCGATGAAGACACCCCCGATCGTGTCGCAGGAGGAATGGGAAGCGGCGCGGAGGCAACTGCTCGTCAAAGAGAAGGAATTAACCCGCGCCCGTGACGCCTTGGCCGCCGAACGCCGTCGGATGCCGTGGATGGCGGTGGAGAAGAGGTACGAGTTCGACGGACCCAAGGGCAAGGTTACCCTGCTTGATTTATTCGAGGGCCGCAGGCAATTGGTCGTCTACCGCGCCTTCTTCGAGCCCGGAGTGTTCGGCTGGCCCGACCACGCCTGTCGCGGCTGCTCCCTGGGCGCCGATCAGGTTTCCCACTTGGCCCATCTCAACGCTCGCGACACCACTCTCGCCTGGACCTCACGCGCGCCGCAGGCGGACATCGCGCGCCTGAAGGCGCGAATGGGCTGGGAGATGCCCTGGTACACCATCACGGACAGCTTCGACAAGGACTTCGGCGTTGATCAATGGCACGGCCACAACGTGTTCTTCCGCGACGGCGACAAGGTGTCCCGCACCCACTTCATCAACAGCCGCGGCGACGAGGCGATGGGAACCACCTGGAGCTACCTCGACATCACGCCGCTCGGTCGTCAAGAAACCTGGGAGGACTCGCCAGAGGGTTACCCCCAGACCGCGCCGTACAAGTGGTGGAATTGGCACGACAACTACGACGCCGAGCCCTCGCCTGACCCGAAGTGGGTCGATATCATAACCGACCCTGGAGGAGCCGCCATCCGAAGGCGCGAGGAAGAGGCGAAAGCGAGCTGAAGAGGGCGCCACTTCGCCCCCTTCGAGCAGCCGACTCTTTTCACACAGGAGCTGCGCGAGTGCTTCCGCACGGTGTGCGTAGCATCACTTTCTCGGTACGAAAAGGAGTCAAACATGGCTGAGTTTGGGCCTAGTGGCGTCGGGGCTCTCTGTCGCGCAGTCCTCCCCGGGTTCGGGAGAAGAGATCAGTCATGCAGAACGTACGGTGCCCGGACTCCATGACTTCGATTTTTTGGTGGGGCAACCGCCGACCGCGAACAGCACGAGAAGATGGGCTTTCATCAAGTTGGCCAGGCGCTCCTTCAGCTTTCGATGATGAACTCGCCTACGGCAGTGCTCTGCCATGGCCCGATTTCACTTCTCGCGGCTCTTCCGAATGCGTCGGAAGTGGTCGGCGCACTGAAGGCGGGCGATGCCGCTGGAGCGCGGGCAAAGGCTCAAGGTTGGATATATTCCGGATATAAGATGACCATCTTTTCGACAGCGGAAGAGCAGCAGCGCGAGCCGCTTGAGATTGGTGGCAAGGTGTTCTTCTACCCGGACTTCGCCTTGCGTGCGGCGGGCGGTGACGTAAGTGTGGTCGCTCCATGGCAGAGCTACGTCCTTCAAGATCGCGAGCTGATCTCAGGTCAGAATCCGTTCTCTGATGAAGCGCTTCTGAAACTTCTTCTACCGGCACTCAACGGGAAGAAGAAGTGAGTCGGTAAAAGCGATCAAACCAAAGATCAGGGAGTGCCAGATTCCAGCGCATCGACGTTCGCTAAACGTTCGGTGCAATGCCTTCATTACAAGGGATGATCATGCCTGCTTCCTGGAACCAGAACCGGCTCACCGCCAAGCTCGGAATCGAGTATCCGATCATTCAAGGTCCGCTTGGCGGATTGTCATCGCAAAGACTGACAGCCGCAGTGTCGAACTTTGGC
>Ga0182024_10010948_pt1 | contig 18350 bp, 19 predicted proteins | sample P32metaG_FD_120480 | JGI IMG/M metagenome (GOLD analysis project Ga0182024, IMG submission 120480) | Permafrost microbial communities from Stordalen Mire, Sweden - P3-2 metaG (Illumina Assembly) | ecosystem: Environmental > Terrestrial > Soil > Wetlands > Permafrost | place: Sweden: Stordalen... | reverse complement strand
TCCGGAGAGCGAAGTGTCATGGAAGAGAGTTTTCGAATCCGAGGCGGTGAAGTCAATGCCGGGCAGCGCTTGTATTCGCCGGAGAACTACTGCACGAGACTTAGCGGTGCTTCAATTGACAGTTCGCAGGTCACTACCTAGACTCGCCTCAGAGCGGGTGTAATTCAGTGGTAGAATGCCAGCTTCCCAAGCTGGACGTCGCCGGTTCGACCCCGGTCGCCCGCTCCATGATTTCCCTTTGTAGAATCAGCGGTTTGCGACGATCGGCGGCTTGCGCTGCGGACGCTGGGAGCGTCCGCAGCAGCCATTTTCAGGCTAAATTCAGGCTTTTTTGACGGGAATTTGGCGGAAAGCTGGTGAGCTAGAGTGCCAACGCGCTCGGGCTTCCGCTGCCACCGCGCATAATGCCGGATGACCATTTCGAGATTGGTGTGACCCATCTGATGCGACACGTACTGCGGGTTCTCTCCGCGCGAAAGTTGTAGCGCTGCGAAAGTGTGCCGGCATTGATAAATGTTGCGGTGCCGCAGCGAAGCCTTCACGAGAATTCGTTTCCAGTTGCGCTCGCGGAAGTTCGTGAGATCGAGCGGACCTCCATCTTCGTTGAGGAATACGAGCTCGCCTCGAAGCTGAGTGCGAGTGCGCTGCTCCTGCAGCTCGTCAACAACCAGCGCGAGCATGTCCACCTCGCGCTCGCTCGACGCGTTTTTCGGGAGGCCGATTCCGGAGAAGCGATGGATGCTGCGCCGAATCATGAGTTGCTCGCGATCGAAATCAACGTCTTGCCAACGAAGCGCCAGCGCCTCGTTGGGACGTAGGCCGCAGAAGATGAGCACAGCGAGCAACGTACGATCCTGGCCGGTCGCTCGATCGATGATCCTCTCCGCCTCTTCGAGCGTGAACGGGTCGACGTCGCCCTTCGGCTCGCGCAGGTTCTTTATATAAGGCATCGGGTCTTCCGCGATGAGCTTGCGACGTTTCGCGATTGAGAAGATCGTTCGCAGTCGCGCGATCATCATGTTGATGCGCCGCGGTCCGATCTGTTGACCGTTCAATCCCTTCCGCTTCATCAGTTCGCCGAGAAAACGGTTGATCTCGCCGTCGTCAATTTCGTTGAGCGGTTTCTGCGCGACTGGCGCGGGCAATAGAAGCGCGCTGATGAGACGGCCGTAGTCATAGGCGGTCGCCATCGTGATCCTCGTGCGCAGCTCCTCCAGCCATGCTTGGGCGAACTCGCCAAGCGTTGGCACCGCTGCCTTTTGTTGTTCGAGGGTCCAAGCGACGGGCTGAGGCGTCAGGCCGAAGTGCGCAAGTCTCCGGCTCTCCGGAAATCGTGCGGCGTAGTCGAACTTTCCGCTCGCCAGTTCACCCTCGACTTCCTTCAAGGTCCGAGCGGCAGTGCGGCGGTTTTCGCGGTTATCGTCGAGGCCGAGGTACGCGCGGCAGCGTTCGCCGCGAAATTGGAATCCGATCAGCAGCCGTCCGCGATTGCTATCAAGCCACGCCATTTGTCCCTCTCCTCATCACCGCCGCCTCAAACGTGGGCCAGTGAATCACGACCTTGCGTCCGACGTGACAGACTTCCTCACGCGGTCCGAGTCGGCCGAGACTAATCCAATTATAAATCGTTTTGACGGCGAGGCGCGAGCGATTCGAGGTCTCGGCGATGTTGAGATAGTCGCGCGTCTCGAGGGTCGGGGGAACTTGAAGGTCCGGCATTTGCGGAGTCCTCCTGATTTGGTGTGTCCACCGCCACTCCGCCACACCGCTGCCGGGTCGTGATGGTGCAAGTCGGGGACCTTCGGGGAAGTCCTCGATCGGTGAACGCGGCGCGACCGTCTGACAGCGAAAAGTGTGCAGTGTGCAGATTTCGCACACACACTTTCGCGTCGAGTTCCCTGACCTTCCATTCGTGATCGTATCCGGGATGAAATCTTAGCTTCTCAGCGTAAGATCGCTAATTTCCCGATAAATCGAGCCACGCAAGGAAGAATTCCGAGGCGCCGAATCCGGAGTGGAGGCCGTACGCTTGCTCGGGTGTTGGAATGCGGCAGGAACTTAGACGTTATCTAAAAGTCATCGAGGGTCGGAAACATGGTGGCGGAATTGCGAGGAATGGGCCGCTGGACACTATTCGAAGTGGGGCCGTTGGGATGAAGCCTGAGCGATAACATTTTCTAGGTAGACAAATCGTAACACGATCTGCATCCTTTAACAGCGCAGACCGTCGCACGGTATCCAGGAGTTCACGGCTGCGAAACGGGCGGGACTACCGGTTCATCAGCTTCGACTACCGGTTCAGTTTTACCGACGCGGACCCTTAGTACCGTCCGCAGTTTAGACGCGTGATTGGAGTAGTGAGAGGGCGTTAGAGGTTCTCGACCTGAGGTGGTGGTGGACGCGGTAGCGGAGAGACTCTGATGCTTGCGTCCAATGTTTGTTGGCGGATCGCAAGCGATTCTCCGCGTGCAAGAGCTGATCGACAAGGCTGCTCGATCGGGCTCCACAGTTCTAATCATTGGCGAGAGCGGCGTCGGCAAGGATGTCGCCTCGAACGAGATTCATGCTCGCTCGAAGCGGAACGGACGATTTCTTGCGGTAAACTGCGCCGCGATTCCTGGCGATCTAATCGAGAGTGAGCTGTTCGGGCACGACGAGCGCATCCGCCCGGCGGCTCGGGATCTTCGAGCAGGCCAATGGCGGGACCGTCTTCCTGGACGAAATAACCGAGATGAAGCCGGAGCTTCAGCCGAAACTTCTTCGCGTTCTCGAAGACCACAAGATCAGAAGGGTTGGCGGCGAAGAAAGCATCCAGGTTAACGTTCGTGTGATCGCCGCCACTAACCGCCCGCTTCACGAAGCTCTCGAAAGCAGGAAACTGCGGGAGGACTTGTACTACCGCCTTAACGTTTTCAAGATCACGATCCCTCCGTTGCGCGAGCGACTTGAGGACCTCGATTTGCTTGTTGCCCACTTCGTTGAGGAACTCAATGAGGAGCACGGAAAGGATATTGACGGCCTCGACGCCGAATCTCTGGCCGCGTTCAGGGCGTACGATTGGCCGGGCAACGTGCGGGAGCTTCGGAACGCGATCGAGCGGGCCGTCGTCACGCGAGAGCAAGGCCGGATAGCGCTCCACGATCTTCCCGAGGAATTTTACGAGGTCAGGCACAGCGAAGATCAGTTTGTCGTCCGCGTTGGATCGACGCTGGAAGCGGTAGAGCACGAACTCATCCGGAGGACGTTGGAGGCGACGGGTAACAACCGCAGTCGCGCTGCAGACATGCTTGGAGTTTCGAGGCGCTCACTCTACGTCATGCTCCACAAAAACGGGTTCGAGGCGAAGGCCAAGCGTGCGAGAGGCTCCAAGGCGTTTTCTCCTTGAGGATGACGAGCCGGCAAGCGACGCCCGAGACCGCGTTATGGATTGAAGGTTAGTTGCCGCTGGTAATCCTCGTATCGGGTTTTGAGATTCGTGGTGAACTGTTCGGCGTTTCGACTCTCTTTCAGCCTTTCGCAGACATGAGACACAAGTTCCGCGGGCGTCATGCCGGGCTTGATGAATAGCTCCGCTACATCCAAGCCGAACTTGTCAGCGCCCGCGCGGATGTTTGCAGGGATGGGGAAGTAAGTCAGAAGACAGTAACTACAGACGCTCAAGTCGAAGGCCTTCGCAAATTCCTGGCGGACGGACAAGCTGCGCAGTTTGCGTACATGTTTGACCTCGACCACTCGTTGGATGTTTCCGCCGGTCGCATCGCAGACCGGTCTGAAGGTTACCGCGATATCTGGTCTTGCCTGCAGATTGGTTACATGGCCGCGCGTCTGAGGCTGAAACCACAGATGGAGTGTCCTGCCTCTCTCTCCGATGGTCACCGCGCGAAGCGCCTCGAACAAAGTAACAGACTGTGCGTCGACCCGAGCGGTGTTGAGCAGAAGACACAATAAAGCTAGCGCCTCGGCCAGTTGCCAGTCTTTCACATTCGAAATCGAGTCCGATACGCGGATCGAAGCGGTCGAGCCTTTCCGGCAGACTGTGAGACGGCCTCTCAGCTGTCCTGCCGCGTCACAGATGGCGGTCCAGAGCAGTCGGCGTTCGTCTAGCGAAAGGATGGGCTTGCTGCGTTCCTCCTCTTCGTGCGGTGTCGCACGTAGTGTCAGCTCCCTGTCCATTCGTCAGTGCGCTTCCTGAACAAGAAATCTCAATCGTGAGGGTTAAACAGGCCTACAAAGCCAAGCCGCTCCGGGATTCTTCGATAAGACCGAAGACTCTACGGAAATTACCGCTCAGGATCAGTTGCTGGGGGGAGTTGCCGTCTAGCGCTCTGATCGGGGTCCGAAACCACGCCCGAGTTCCCCGCAGATCTTCACGCATTATCTCGAAAACCTCTTGCGTCAACGAAGCGAGGGCGGCGAGCTTTTCCTGGTGCACCGGCGATGCGCCAAAGCGGGAAATTGTTGAGGCGTCCCTATCCAGATAACGCGCGATGTCGCTTACGGTCCAGTCGAGCAGATGTGCGATTTTCGCAGCTTCGTATCGCCCGTTCTCGTCTGTTGCATCTCTCAAGATTCGCGCTTCGTGGAACGCGGTCGCGGCTTGTGTGTGCGATCTGACCATCGCTCGGCCTCCGGAAGTTTGGCGCTTGCCTCTCTCTTTAAAAGGTCAGCTTATCGTCACAGACTTAGCAGGTCAAACGCATATAGACAGCATCTTGAAAGCATGAGAATTTATCGTGGATTCCACCCGCGAGGCGTGGAAAAAATACGGTCGGCGAGTCGGACGAATGAACGCTCAAAACACGAAAGCTCTGGTCGAATCGTTTCCGGCGCTGTACTGCGGGGCCGACCGTCCGAGGGCCACCGACAGCGCTCCGCGTTTCTTCTTCGAATGCAGGGACGGTTGGTTCAATCTCATTTTCCGACTATCGGAAAAACTGGAGCGCAGCGCACGCCGTTGTGGCGCTGCGCCGGATTCAACAGATTGGCCGCGTGCACTTCAAGTCAAGGAGAAGTACGGAACGCTGCGGTTCTATGCGATGCCTGCGACGGACGAGTTTTCAATGCTAATCGACGAAGCTGAAAAACTGAGCGCGAGAACCTGTGAACTTTGCAGCGGGCCCGCGAAGCTCCGAGAAAAGGGACGCTGGTATAAGACCTTTTGTGATCCATGCGCAAGCGAGTCTGGGTATTCTGAAATTCGGCGTCCTTGAATTGCGTCTGCGCGGCTTAGGACCCCTAACCCGCTGGTCGGTCGGCTGTGTCGGGCTATCTAGCATGCCTTCCCGCGTGGCCGCGAACGAGGAAAGCCCTCAGCTCATCCGACCGGAAGCGGACATAGTGGCCTAACCTTACGGAGGGCAATTCGCCGAGCCTAGCTTGTTCTCTTACCCATGACTCGGGAACGTTTAAGATTTTCGCAGCCTCAGGGGCGGTCAGCAATTCACCGGAAGGTTGAGAGGCGGGGTCGCTGTCGGTCGGTTGGCGTAGGAGCATCGATAGCAACACACTTTCAAGAGCTTTGAGCGTGCCGATGCGTGATGCGAGCTGGATGTAGAGTTGCTGGATGGCTCCGCGCGTTAGCCCAACGGAGCGTGAAGGATCGGCGAGCAGATCGTCAATGGTCACAGGCGTTACAGGCTTTTGTGACATAGGGATACGCGTACCTCTCAGTGCTTTCGCAGTTGTTTCTACTTCGCGCTCTCGTTGTTTTCGGCGGATTCCGTTGCGGCAGTTGGCGCCCAGCAGAGCTTATATTTGTAGGGTCGCTTTGGCTCGCGTGGATGTCTGGACCGTTTTCATAGAAAGGTGCCGCTTCGAGTTGGTTTGAGGTACATCATATTTATCTAATCTGATTGGATAATATGGCTAAGTTTCAAACTAGAGGTTTGGTTTGACCTTGTGCTAATATATCAAACATGGCTGGACAACAGATGCAGCACTTAAACCTACTCGAAAAGCAGCTCCCCGAAGGACTGCTCGTTACTTCGTCCTGGCTCATACGGCACGGCTATTCGCGCCAGCTCCTCAGCCATTACGTGCGGACCGGCTGGCTGCGACAGCCGACGCGCGGCGTCTATCAGCGGCCCCGTGGCTCGTTAGGCTGGCAACAAGTCGTGATCTCGCTTCAGACCGTTCTAAAAGATCCTCTGGTGGTCGGCGGACGGACCGCGCTCGAAATACAGGGGTATGCGCACTACCTTCGGCAGAGGATGAAAGAGGTCTATCTCTACGGACCCGAGCCGCCGCCAAATTGGCTCGAAAGGCTGCCGGCGAAAGTCAGCTTCATCTATCGCAACAGCAGGAAACTCTTCCCGGCGGAAGCGGACCAAAAACCGTTCATGAATCTGATCAAGGGGGTCAAGGCGCAGCCGAACTCGGGGGCGGACGCCGGCTTTCTCCTCCAGCCCTGGGGGCAGTGGGATTGGGGCTTCGTTCTGTCGGCGCCCGAGCGGGCGATCCTTGAGTTGCTCGATGAGCTGCCGGGGCGCGAGAGTTTTGAACAAGCCGACAAATTGATGGAGGGGCTCTCGAATCTGAGTCCGCAGCGGCTCCAAAAGCTGCTGACTCGCTGCCGAAGCATAAAGGTGAAAAGGCTTTTCTTCTTCTTCGCCGACCGTCATCGGCACGCGTGGTTGAAACGGATCGATCGGGCCGCCGTTGACCTCGGCAAAGGCAAGCGCATGCTTGCGAAAGGTGGCAAGCTAGACCGTGCGTATCAGATAACGGTGCCCCAGAACCTCGATGCCGTTCAGTGAAGTCTATCGCAAGCAGGCCGCGCTCGTCGTGCGAGCCCTACCCGAAGTTGCGCGCGAAGACTGCTTCGCGCTCAAGGGAGGCACGGGCATCAATCTGTTCATTCGCGACATGCCGCGTCTGTCGGTCGATATCGATCTGACGTATTTGCCCGTTCAAGGGCGCGAGCAATCTCTCGCTGCTATCGACGCCGCCATGAGGAGCATCGAGCAAGGGATAAACAAGAGTATACGCGGGTCGCGAACGACGCTCGGACTGCTCCGCCCCGAAGGCATCGCGACAAAACTACTGGTGCGCACCGAAGGCGTGCAGATAAAGATCGAAGTGACGCCGGTTCTGCGCGGCTCTGTCTACCCGGCCGAACTCCGCGCAGTTTCCTCGAGTGTTGAAGAGGCTTTCGGGTTTGCCGAAATGCGAGTCGTTTCGTTCGCCGACATCTATGGCGGAAAAATCGTGGCGGCTTTCGACCGCCAGCATCCTCGCGACCTCTTTTCTCGCCAGTTCGCGTAGCGCCGCTCACCGCTCGAGATGGCGTTCGATCGATTGGCCTCGGGGACTTCGGGCGTGTGAACCAAATTGCTGAGCACGAAGCGATCGAACATCGCCGTGAGAACCATCAGCTGTTTCGACAACTGCGTGCTTGCGCCGGAGGTCCGTTTCTCGATTTCAGCGGCGATGTGATCCTCAGTGTCGCGGAGCAGCGCACTGAAAGGGGGGGAACTTTCTGTACTGGGTTTCGGGACCGGCGCCGCTTCAACGTGGTAGTCGAGCAAGCAATCGGTGATGTAGCTCGATAACGAGCGCCTGCGCTTGGCCGCCTCGCGGCGCAAGTAATCGAGTTGGCCCTCGCTCAAATAGACGGTAATTCGTGGTCTCACAGGAGCCTCGCAGAGTCAGAAACGTCTTGAACCGATTTTGCTGAGCCGTTGAGCGTTGGCGCGCGCGAAACACTCTCGCCGCGGTGGTTGGCTTCGGGCGAGATCGCAGATCCCTCAACTTCTCTCAGGCGATCGCTCGCCTCGGGCGGCGGAATCTGTACGCGCCGAGCGAACTCGGGGAGCTTGTAGTATCGGAGCTTGCTTGCCCTGGCGGTTGGCATCCCAGTGCTGAACACAAGAGCCGCATCTTCGGGGAGCCGCATTGCTTCGTCGGTGGTCAACAGCGGACGCGAGATCTCGGGTTCCGAAATTGAAGTTCCAGAGTTCGAGAAGGTGCGCTGCGCGTGTTTAACGGTCGCCTCGCCGGCCATTTGTGAGAGTAAGCGCGCTGTTTCGACGCGGTTCGGCGTGAACGCGACTCGTGTGTGACAGTTGCTCGTGATTGCTTCGTCGTGACCGTATGCCGCATGAATCTGGCTTAAGTCCTGGGCGATGAGACAGGCGCGAAGTCCGTAGCCCGCGATCAACGCGAGCGCGTCGGAGAAAACTTCCAGGCGGCCGAGTGCCGGAAATTCGTCCAACATCAGGAGGAGCTGATGTTTGTAATCGGCGGTGGCTTTTCCGTCGCGGTAGTTCATTGTGGTCGTGAGGGTGCGGACGATCTGGTTTAGAATCAGGCGGATCAGCGGTCGAAGGCGGTCGCGGCTTGAGAGAGGCACGACGAGGTAAAGCGAGACGGGACGGTCGTGATTCATGAGGTCCGAGATCCGGAACTCCGACCGGGCCGTGTTCGCTGCAACAACGGGGTCACGGTAGAGCGACAAGAACGACATGGCGGTTGAGAACACTCCGGAGCGTTCGTTCTCGCTCTTGTTGAGCAGCTCACGCATGCTCTCGGCGACGATCGGATGCGTGCGAATCGGCTCGCCGCGATAGCTTCTCCAGCGCATCGAACCATCGGGGTCGTGATCCGTAGAGAGCATCCGCTGAATAGTCTCAGGCATCGTCGCGCTGGGATCGCTCAGCACGCCCGCGACGCCGCGAAGCGTCTTGTTCGGCTCTGCATAGAGCACGTGAAGGATGGTCCCGGTGAGCAGCGCAGCGCCGGTTTTGACCCAGTGATCGTTGAGGCCGCGGCCGTCAGGATCGACGATCATGTGCACGATGTTCTGAACGTCTTCGGCTTCGTGCTCGGTTCTGAGGCGCACCTGTTCGAGCGGGTTGTACTTGACGCTCGTGCCCGTTGTGTCGGTCGGATCGAACTTCAGGCAAACGTGGCCCATCTGTTTCCGCCAGCCCGCGGTCAGTGCCCAATTTTCGCCCTTGAGATCGTGAATCATCGCGGAATGAGGCCAAGTCAAAAGAGTGGGTACGACGACACCGGCGCCTTTTCCGCTACGAGTCGGAGCGAAGACCAGCACGTGACCGGGGCCGGTATCGCGGAGGAAGCGAATGCGCGAGCCACCTTTCCAGCGAGCCAGATAGATTCCAGCGCTATGCGTTTGAGATCGAATGCGCAGGAGATAACGACCCAAACGCCGAACAATCGTGCGTTGCGGCAACAGTCCGGCTCTTCGCACGTCGCGGCTCGTGGCCCAGCGGGCCGAACCATGCAGGTCGGTGCGCCTTCCGAATACGCCGCCGCGCATGATGGCGATCACGCCGATGGCCGTCGGCGCGATCAGCGCCATTGGGTACACTGCGGTACGCAGGCACGTCACCCAAATCGGCCAAAGTTGCGGGATCGAATGCCAGCTAGAAGCCCAGACGAGCCACTCCCAAGGCGGGTAGATTCGCCCGATTCGAGGGACTTGGACGGAGCCCGTTCCGAGATAGGACGAGTGCCTGAGCATGGCTGCTGCGTGCTGAGTTGCCACGGAATTGGTGGCCACAAACGCGAGTGCGATTGCGGTCCCCGCGAGCGCTTTGATTCGCAGCAAGTTGCCGGATGACGCATGCGGCGGTCGATACGGACGGTGCTCAGCCACGTTCCACCTCCCGGCCGTGATCGCGTTTGCGGCCACGTGACTTCTGGATATCGTTGTCGCGTTGCATGCGACGAAGTTCGCGCTCCCAATCCTGTTTGAGTTCCCAAGTAATCTCGCCGCGTTTCGACGCCAATCCGAGCCGTTCCAGAGCGCGAAGGCGGCGCACTTCCTGGCTGTAGCGTTCGCGCTGCCGCTCACTGAGCGCGTTCCAATCGCCGTGGTAGGAGACCCTCGAATCTCGGCCGCTTCGCTGCCTGATGGACCAGTCGAGGTCGGTCCATCTGCGCTGGTCGATGACCTTCTCGCGAGCAGCTAAGACTTCGCGCTCCGTCCTCAAGCCGAGCTCTCGTTGGACGATTTCCTGGCTGCGCGCGCGGATGCCCGACTTCACATATTCGCTCGCGATCTCCAGCTTCTGGCCATGCTCGTCGCGCCCGCGGATCAGGATATGAACGTGGGGATTATCGGTGTTGTTGTGATCGATTCCGATCCACTCGAGACGCGTTTCGAGATCGCGTTCCATCGACGCCACGAGATCGCGTGCGTGCGTTTCAAGATCGAGTCGCAAAGCGTCTTCGGGCGAGACGATCAGACGCCACATAATCTCGTCTCCGCTCTTTTCCCAGCCACGAACTGTGGTCACAACGTCGAGGCCGTCCGCTGCCGAGTCGAAGCCGATCCCGTGCGCTTGCTGACGCTGTGCGCCTTCTCGGGTCAGGTAACGCGCGTGAGCGGTCCAGCGGCCCGACCGGTCGTTTCGTGAGTACGACGCCTTGACCACGCTTCTTCGCGTGTGAAACTTGCCGCGAGACCCGATGCCGGCGCTGCCTCGGCGCGTTGATGCGCGTTGGACTCGGCCGACTCGCTCACCCGCGAGCTTCCACCATAGCGTTGCCCTGTGCTCGCGACCGCGGGCGCGACGGACGCGAATCTCGACCTCTTTGCCATCTATGAAGCGTCTGCGGCGCATCATCTGCCTCCTTCCAGGGCGGCATTGAGCGCAGGGACAAGCGCGGATTGATCCGACGGTGCGGGCGAGCCGAGCGCGTCGACGATTCGGGCGATTTGCTCGCTGCTGAGCGTCAGGTTGTGCAGGTTGTTCGCGAGCAGCCACGAATTGAATGCGCGCTTTTCAGCGCCGCGTTCATCGAGTTTCTTGTGGCCGAGAGATGCAAGTTGGCGGCGCTGTTCGACGCTCGAAGTCGAGAGATCGCTGGCAATCTTGAGCAACGCTCCAAGCAGGAGATCCGGTGGCTGCGAATCCAGTCCGGCGATCGCGACCAGGCCGCCCAGATTGGTGAGGTGATGGACTCTTAATCCTTGCTCTCTGGAGTGCGTCACCATAACAAGTTTCCTCATTTCGCGGTCGCGGATCGGCCCAACGTGAACACCGGTTCCACGGCTCCGAGAACCGCGTTGAGCGGTACTGGTCCGAAGTAGCGGGAGTCCCAACTGCGCGCGTCGTTGAGCCCGAAGAGCCACACTTCATTAGCCGTGGTTTCGTAGCTCCCGCGCGGCAGAGTTCGTACCGCGCGTTCGCGACTATCGCGCAAACGCGTTGCACTCTGCGGAAATGCGGTGCCGTTCACGCGAATCTCTTCCGGCGACAGATCGACGCGGTCGCCGGCCAGCGCGCCGATGACTTTGATCACCGGCTCCGCGCCATTCGGACATTCGCCTGAACCAAGGTATCCGCGGGCCATTCCATAGCTCGCGATCGCCTCGGGCAGGCACGCTTCGACCAGTTCGCCGCACGCGAGAGTTTGGTGAACGACGTGGTAGATTCCGATCGGACACGAGCTGTCCGTCGCGACGAATATGAGGCCGTCTGTGCGTGTTGCCGCGGCGAGCAGCGCGATCAAAATCGCGCCTATGGCGAGCCACTGGACCTGCTCCAGGAGCTGGCGAATAGCGGCTTTAGTAGACCCTTGCGAAGTGGAATTTGGACGTCTGGATGGGGCGGGTCGGTTAGTACCGCGCGACACCTCGCGCACCGTGCGCTGACCGTGCGAAAACCCGAAGGGATTCGTGGAAAATGTGCGCGCGGTACTGTACCTTGCCGTGTTCACTTTATCTTGCCCTATGACCGACCCGCCCCATCTCTGATTCCATGCCACTTCCAGCTCCGGCCCTCCCGCGCCACTCAGGCTGACGCTTCCCCGTTCACCTGGACCGCTCTCTGAGATCCGCGCAGGCTTCGCTGCGTCGCCGACTTCTGACCGCGCCTCTGCCACCTTTTGAACTGACGGTCGCTCTCCGTGAACTGCGCGATCATTTCGAGGGCTATCTCCCGGGCCTCGACCTCGCGCCCGGAACCTTCGTGCACGAAAGCCACGTATTGGTCGAGCATCTCTTTCAGTCCGGCGGGGACGACCAGCCGCAACTGAACCGGAGGCAACTCTTTTTCTCGCAGCTTGAGTTTCATTGTTGGTGCGCTTCCTAGTTCTTGTACGGACCCGGCATTACGAGGTCCTGGGTCACGATCACGTTGAACTGGTAACCGGGCCGGATGGTCAGCGTGGGCGGACGATTCATTCCTTGCTGCAGCGACTGCTGCCCGACTTGTCCGAGCTGTCCGCTCATTCCTGTGCCCGCAGCTTCGCCCGCCATCGCCCACTGACTCGGCGGCGCATAACCGTAGGGCGAGTACGAGCCGCTTCCGAAGGAACTGATTTGCCCGACCATCTGCCCCGCGCTGATGGTGCTCATGAGGATCGCGGTGCCGAATGTGCGTAGATAGTGGTTATCGACCTGGTCCGAGAATCCGACGTAGCCGCTCTGATCGGCGCCCGGCATGCCCGCGATGTCCATGCTGGAAGTGTTAGGGAAGATCAGCCGTTGCCATGCGATCTGCACACGCTGCTGTCCGTACGCTGAAGCATTCTGGTACGAGCCGAGTAGCCTGCTGCCTTGCGGGACGAGCAGATAGCGGCCGGTCGCGGAGTCAAAGACGTTCTCTCGTACCTGGGCGACGATCGGTCCCGGCAGGTCCGAGTCGATGCCGCTTACGAGAACCGCCGGGATCACGTTTCCAGCAATGACGGCGTACGGAGAAGGAGCCGGATGAAGCTGAATCGCTGGCGTGCCCCCGGAATCGCCGTAAACGACACTTGAGTCGGCGCTCTGGCTTTGAGCCTGCGTGAGTTCCAGCGCGGAGTTGTGGAACGCAGTGACGACCTGCGGCGACTCCAGCGCCTTCATGTACTTCTGCTCGGCCCACTGCTCGTAGGGGCTGGGATTGTGAGGCGGTTGCTGGGTCACGACGGCCGGGAGCTCTGGGGGTGGTGGCGAAAGCGGAAGAGGGGGTGCGGCGTCTGGAACCTTCCCGCCGTGCGAGAGGAGATCGGCGACCTCGCCCTTGTTGGCAGTCTCGCTGGCATCTCCTGGGTCAGGGGAAGCGCTCGACTGACTTGAGACGCCGGATGATTGCACGCCCGCGGCGAGCACGATTCCCATCACGATCGCGACGATGAGGACCAGCACTGCAAGCAGCCAGTTGAGACGGCCACCGCCTTCCTCGGCTGGGAGCTCGTGTTGCCCAGCTTGCGGCATGGCGCTCACCTCGTCCCTCCCGTGTAGGCCACGCTCACACGGTCCTGCTCGCGTCCGACGCCGGCGACCATCACGGCGTTGTCGAAGAGCCGGTCGACCACGTAGTAGTTGCCGCGCACGCGATAATTGACCATCTGGTTTCCGCCCGAGGCGGCGATCAGCAGCGCGGGTGCATCGGCGGTCTTCATGCTGGGAGGCATCTGGATGAACACGTGCGCGCCGTCATCGAACGCGCGCACGGGACGCCACGGCACGTCTGGTCCGCCGATCTTGTACGAGAAATTGAGAGCCGCTGGATCGGCCGACTTGAGGCTGGCGACAACGACGCCGTCACCGCCGCTCGCATGCTCCGCTCCTGCTTGGCTCGCCTGTCGGTCCGCGTCTCTCATCGCGGCGAGCAACTCGTCCGGATAGTAGAACTCGACCTGCTCGATACCGTGTCCCGGCCTCGATCGCAGATTCACGTGATAGATGTGGCGCGTGGTGTAGATCGCAAGGTTGGTTCGGATGCCGGGCGCTTGCGGCTTGATCGCCACATGAGGAACCGGGTTCCTGGGATCACCGGAAGCGGCCGGTGTGGCTTGCCAGCGTTCGGAGTCGCCCATCACGACGTCGGTGATGGTTTCCCCGGATTGAAGCTGAATGTCCGTCGATCGGAGCGGCTCACAATCGATGACAGGGTCCGGACGTTCGCCGTATGGGTAAAGTTGAGCCTGATCGGTCCTGAAAACTTGCCATGAGCCGCCCTGCTCGTGCTGGTTGATGGCTGCTTGGACCTCAGAAGGTTGTTGCGCGAGCAGGTCCTCGGCGGTCGGCGGCGTCGCTGTGGCTTCGGCCTCGGGCGCATCTTGAGGAACGATTTCAAGCGGGGGCGGCGGTGTGGGTTGCTTTGCGGCGCAAGCACTGACCAGCGATGCGACAAACAACAAGCCGCCGATAATTGTTGCGCGGTTCATCTGATGCTCCTCAGCTCTGCTGCTCGGCCCAACTGAGCCGCGTTACATAAAACCCCAGCGGATTGCTGATGACGGTGTCGGTCGAATTCTGGGGCGAGATCTCGGTTTCAAGGATCGCCTCCCAATGACTGGTACCGAGCGGCGCGCCGCTCATGTCGAGGGCGGTCTCGCTCCAGCGGACCTGGTAGCTCTTCGACGAAGCCTGGAGGATCGATTCAATCTGAACGCTGACGGTCCGGTGCTTCATGAGCTGGAACGGGTTCTTCGCGAAATCGTCGGCATGGAAGTACGACTCGAGGAACGTGTTCGCCGCGCCGTGTGCATGCGCGAGCAGATCGTTGAGCATGTTCTGTTCCACGGCCGGGTCGCTGCTCACGGCTCGGGCGTCGCGGATGAACGCGGCGATCTCGTAGCGCTTCATGCGCTCGACCGTCGCAGGGACGTTCGAAGCGGAGAGCGCGGTTGGGATCGTGATGGCGTAGCCGAGCTTGTCGACTTCGACGACGAACGGGATCACATTGGTTCGCGCGCTCATCCACACAATGCCGAGAGCCAGAATCAAGCTGAGGAGCATCAGGCCCGCCGACGTGATCTGCCAATTGCGTTTTCCGAGAACGAGATCGCCGTAGCGCTCATCCCATTCTCGTCGTGCCTGTAAATAGAACTCGCTTTCCATTCGGTGCTCCGGTCTGCGAGGTTTCGTCGTGTCGATGACCCAGAGCATCAGCAAGTAGCGGACCATTTCCCTTGAGTTCACAGTCAGCGACCACGTCGGAGCGCGCCTGAAGCGAGGGTTCCAGCACGAACCTAAAACACCTGAATCAGATGGCGCTTCCGCTGGTTAACGGAGAGGCGATTCGGATTAGAAGTCGAAGTGGAGGGACTCTAAATTTGAAGGTCTCCGGGACTATCGGCTCAAAAATAGCCGGTCTTGTGGATCGCGAGAAACGTCTAGAACCGGAAAGGTCGTCTATTGACGCACGGGCTCCGAAACTCTAATGACTGGCTGTCGACACAAGCATCTGAGCACGGAAACCAGCAAGAGAAGCGCTCCGCTTGAGCTGGTTACTCGCTCTGCGGCTGCTTATGAACTCGTGCATGGGGGTGCAGGCCACTTCCGGTAGAAGCTGTTCGAGACAGGCTTTGATCGACACCAAAGGGGGACAGGCGGAACCATGCTCAGTCTGTTGTTGAATTGCCGAACAGGACTGGTCGGAATTTTTCTTCTCGGCTTGGCTGGTGTCGCGCTCGGCGCCGACGGCCCCCGGGAGATCTATCTGAAGTCCGCCGTAGCAACGGTAACAACCGGGCTCCAAAAAGACATAGTGCTTCACCGGGAAATTGAGCTTCGTAGGCAGGTAGCTCTTATCGTCTCCGGCGCCTCGTCGATCGGTACAAGTGTTCAGATATCGGACTGCGCTAAAGCCCACCTCGACAACGCTGCGGCCAGCGTGCGGACGGGTTTGGATAGGCTGGCTTCGCAGATCAAACCGACCCATGACGAATTGCTCAGCCAAATCGAGCCGTACGTAGCAGCGGTTGATCGACGTTCGTTTTCGGCGAAGAGTGACGCTGAAATCCGAGATTACTTGACAAAGAAATTGACGGGCATGCCTGAAGACCAACGCGATGTCTTACAACGCGTATTGTATTGTGGGATCCCGGAAAGTGACAAAGACCATCAAGACTGCGCAAATTTCGCTTCCGAGCAGCTTGCGACGATCTTCGAACGGGCGGCGAACTCGAATGATTCCAATTTCCACGAATGTGCGCAAAGTGCTTGGCAGCTGAGGTTTGGGTTCGCTCTGTATGCATGCTCCAGCCGGGAGAATTCGGATATCTGTGCGCCAGCGACGGCCCGGAGCGGGAGGCGACTCGATATACTGTACCCATGGCTTAGCGCAAAAAACGCTAGCGGTGCACTTCCAACAAACACCTTTGCAGAGATGGTGCGTCCCAATAGCAGTGCGAAATATGAGTTCGAAGCGGGCCAGATTGATGGCGAAGGTCTCGCTTATGGTGACCCACGAACAGTGCAAATTGAGTTCGAGCACTTAGCCGCGCGGATCCGAAGGCAAAACAAGAACAGTCCTAGCAAGATCAAGGTTATTACGGCTCTGCCGCAGATGATCGGAATCCCTTACGATGCTGCCATTAGGCTGGTTGATGTTATTGACGATCCCCTCGATGCCATCTCTCCTCTGACTAAAGGGCCGGCAAACTTGTTCGACATGGACGACGAGATCGCCAGAGCACGCTTACTGGAATGTGTACGTTTCCATGGCCCCAGATTCGGTACGCAAGAGTTGCTCGCGGATGTAAAGAAGTGCGCTCCGTACCAGCTCAAGTCGTATGACGAGCTGTTCCACTGCATAAATGGGGGCGAGTGTAAGCCGGACCTCACACAAAATGGGTTGAGTGCGGCGGTCTTTATCGCTGAGCCACGAGAGATCGAGGAAATTGCAAAGAATCAGATGTTTCCGAGGTTGCCGTCCCTCGAGAAAGTCGATTCGGTTGTCGCAGATTGTTCGGACGGTAAGGGTACATCTCAAGACTGCGCCCAACGGATTCAACAAGTTGTGTCAGGAGTTGATCTGGCCAGCGCCCAGAAGGAAGCGCAGTGTATCAAACGGTTTGTAGGCGGAGAGGTTACGAGTGATTGCCTTCCCGCGGCGACGCAAAAGAGCCTCGCCGCTGCGAAGGACGCTCTGGAAGTAGGCCGTTGCTTTGAGGGAGGCGACCCTGCGAAGTGCGCGCTGACGGCCGCAGGCGTCCCACCACAGCTTCAAGATTGTGTTCGAAAGGCAAATACCAACACTGCCGCAATCGCGGGCTGCTTTCCGACGGGGAAATTGCCTCCGTCAGTGGCCGCAATCGCCGGGTGCGTTCAGCAGCACTCCAACGACACTGGAGGGTTAGCATCGTGTGTTGTTGGCAACAACATTAATAAGATTGTTCCCGAGAAGCTCAGGACTGCCGCCCAGTGTGTAGCCAACTCCGCGAGCTCGGGAGGGATATCCTACGGCGCCGCTTTAATGTGTGTGGCTGGAAGCAAGCTGACGCCCGCGCAGCAAATAGCACTGCAGTGTCTGGTGCAAACCGGGCCAGGGCCGCAGTTTTTGGTCTGCACCGGAGGTCAGCTGTTCCTCGGCACTCTGTCGGCTTGTCGTAACGCAAAATTTGGCACCGACGGCTGCTTTGGAAAGGGAAACGAACTACAGCGCGCCGCGAACGCGCTGATCGGACACCCGATACCAGCCAATAGTGTAGTTGGTCAGCTAATTATCGCTCCAATCAATGCGGCCAATTTTACGCTTGTTGCCGGGAAGAGTGTCGCGCAAGGGGCGAAGCATTTCGGGAAAGAACTTGAGAAACAAACGAAGCGGTTTGACAAGGCACAACGTGTCGCCACCGAAGATCTCTATCGAGCACTGGTGACTAAGCCGCTGAAATGGGTCGATAGAAAATTGCATCTGAAGCTGTGAAACGCTGTTCAGCCGAAGGTCCGCAGTTAGGGCGAAGCCCTTAATGACGAGCTTTTACCCCGACCGGGGCTGAAATCTGGCTTGATCCCGAACTGACTCTAGACCTGCGAGACCGGACTGTCAGTCGCGAAAGACTTTCTGGCAAATTTCTGACAAAGTTGCCGGGAAAGGAGCGAAAATCGGGGTCAGAGGCGGGAATTCGAAAATTAGAAAATCCTTGTGACTCAAGGATTTTCATCCTCGGGTTTCCCTGGCTCACCCCCGTCGGCGCCCTTCCCAAGCTGGACGTCGCCGGTTCGACCCCGGTCGCCCGCTCCACTTATTCACGGTTGGTTGGCTGACCCTCGCCTCGCCACGGCACTTGACACGAGCGAGATTGGTCAGGAAAAATCGCATCACGGCGCCGACCGGTCGCCGAGCTGTGGAACGTCCGCCCCAGCCGGGGTTCCATTGGCGAAGGGGAAATGCCCTCACGGTTGTCGATGTCCAGGCCATCTCTTAATACCGCGTTGCTGGGGGACGTGGGTGTAAAGAGGAGGCTTGTCAATGACCAAGCACGGCAGTTTCAAGAAGGTTGTCCGGCGTCACGCGCACGACACTGGTCAGCGCTACACCGAAGCGCTCACCGACCTTGAAGGGCTCCACGCCCGGATGTTTCACCAGCCCGTCGGTGAGCGTCTGGTCACCCATCTCCGCGATCACTACGGCATCGACGCGGTCGCCGCGACGAAGGCCAGT
>Ga0182024_10010947_pt1 | contig 18353 bp, 18 predicted proteins | sample P32metaG_FD_120480 | JGI IMG/M metagenome (GOLD analysis project Ga0182024, IMG submission 120480) | Permafrost microbial communities from Stordalen Mire, Sweden - P3-2 metaG (Illumina Assembly) | ecosystem: Environmental > Terrestrial > Soil > Wetlands > Permafrost | place: Sweden: Stordalen... | reverse complement strand
TGTTCCCGCTGGTCGAGGAGGCCGAGCGGCACTGGCTGATCGCCGGCGGCATCGGCATCACCCCGTTCATGGCGATGATCGCCGAATTGAAGCGCCGGCGCGCCGATTTCCACCTCTATTACTGCAGCCGGGCGCCCGAACGGACGGCGTTCCGCGAAGATTTGTCGCTGCTCGCGGCGATGGGGCGGGTGAGTTTCCACTACGATGGCGGCGACCCGAAAAACGGGCTCGACGTCGCCGCGCTGCTCAAGGAGCCGCCGCCCGGCACGCATCTCTATTATTGCGGGCCGGTGGGGCTGATGGACGCGGTCGCCCGCGCCGCGACGCATTGGCCGCCGCGCACCGTGCATTGCGAATATTTCAAGGGGCCGGCCGCGGCGACCCCCGAGATGGTCGGCGAGGACCTGCCGTTCCGCGTGCGCCTCGCGCGGCGCGGCGGCGAATATGAGGTGCGCGCCGACGAATCGATCGCCCGGGCGCTGCGCCGTCAGGGAATCAAGGTCGATACCTCGTGTGAGCTCGGCTATTGCGGCACCTGCCTCACCCGGTATCTGGCCGGCGAGCCCGATTTCCGCGACCAGATTCTGCAGCCCGCCGACCGCAAGCGCTATGTGCTGACCTGCTGCACGCGGGCGAAAGGCGAGATGCTTGAGCTCGACCTTTAAGACAATAACTTTAGCGATATTCTTCTTTTCAGTTCTGGGCGAATTATACCAAACCCTGTTCAACTTCTTGGCCTATGTGGCAATTTAGCGACAGCCAGGCGAATTATCCGCAGCATCAGGAACCGCCACGTTCTCGCCATGTTGGTCGGGTGAGCTTGGGAAATTGCGCCTTGGGTTGACGCTGTGCGGTTGCCCGCGACTTCCCGGGGCTCATCGAGTTTTAGTGTTGGAGGGGGCGTATGCGTCACACGGTAAAGACGGCGGCGGCGATAGTGCTGCTTGGTTGGGTAGCTCCTGCCGGAGCGCAGGGATTTCTGCCGGCGTCGCCGGGAACGGTCAACTGGTCGGGACCTTATGTCGGCCTCAACCTGGGTGGCGAATGGAGCCGCCTGCCGGGTAGGGTCGGCGTCGCCGCGACACCGGCCGGCGCCGCCCCCGGCTCGGTCGCCGTTGGGGCCAGCTCGGCCGGCCTCAACAACAACAACAGCGCCAATGTCACGGGCGGCGGCCAGGCGGGCTATAACTGGCAGCTCAACAATATCGTCCTCGGCGTCGAAGGCGATATCAGAGGCGGCGGCCCCTCCAACTCCACGACCGTCGGCGGCGGCAGCTCTCCCGCCGGCACCTTCCAATCGTCCTCGTCGTGGAACGGGTCGGTGCGCGGCCGCGTCGGCTATGCCTGGAACCAGTTCCTGCTTTACGGCACCGGCGGCGTCGCTTTCGCGGATGCGAGTTTGCAGGCCAATTATGCGCCGAGCACCGTCAGCGGTGTCGCCGTGGGCGGCCATTCCGCCTCCAATTCGACGACGCTGATGGGCCCGACCTACGGCGGCGGTCTCGAATATGCGGTAACCCCGAACATCTCGGTCGGCGGCGAATACCGCTACACCGATTACGGTCACGCGAACCTGCGGCTGGGCAGCGTCGCCACGACCGCGGTGGCCGGAGGGACCGTCGTCTCATCGCCGGCCACGGGACGGATCGGCTTGGACGACAACACGTTCCTCCTCAAGGTCAACTACCGGTTTGCCGCGCCCCCGCCGCCGCCGGCGATGGAAGCGGCGATGCCGGCCCCGCCCCCGCCAGCGGCGCCGCGGGTATTCATCGTGTTCTTCGATTGGGATCGCGACATCGTCACCCCGCAAGGCATGCAGATCGTCCAGCAGGCGGCGGACGCCTACAAGTCGGGCGCGCCGGTGCAGATCCAGGTGACCGGCTATACCGATCGCTCGGGCTCGGCGGCGTACAACCAGCGGCTCTCCGAGCGGCGCGCGAACAATGTCGCGCGGGCGCTCGTCGGGCTCGGCGTGCCGCAGAACCAGATGGCGGTCAGCGGCCGCGGCGAGAACGACAACCGGGTGCCGACCGCGGCCGGCGTGCGCGAGCCGCAGAACCGTCGCGTCGAGATCACCGCGCCTTAATCTTCGGTTCGAGGGTGAAAAAAGGGCGGCTCTCGGGCCGCCCTTTTTGTTGCTTATCGCTAAAAATCGGCGCTGAAGGCGGGATGGAGTGCGAGGAATTCTTGGAGTGAGACCGCTGCGGTCAGAGGCTTAAAGACGATCGTGCATCCAACTGTGGACACTTCTTCGGTCTCGGGCTTTGCGCCCGATGGGGCGTCTCCCACGACGACGTTAGGGGCTCGAGCCATTGGGACTGGAAATGTTATTCGGAAAGTATTCGGTGCAATTTGAAGCACCAACCCATCGCCCTGTGAGAACGGCACAGTCCCTAAATTTCGGCTTAAAAGCTCAAAGTCATCGAGAATTCGATAAGCTGCGGCGAGCCGATCCTCAGGCAGAGGTTTCCCAACGAGCCGTTCTTGAACAGATAACCCAAATTTCATTTTCTGCCACTGTCGAACCAGAGCGTCCCTTACGGCAAGCGCGCGCTCGTCAGTATCTATTTGTCTGCCTAACAATGACATCGCTGACGTAACGTCTACGATCTGCGGAAGCCGGCTTACGTTTTTCTGAAGCTCAGTGCTTTGCTGCTCTTGAACTGCTGCTGTCCGCCAAGCAAAGCCCGCCAAAAGCACTCCGACCACGCAGAGCGCGTGAAAATGGCGCGAGGGGACTTGGCCCTTAATTCCCCAAAGTCCGACACTTGACGCAAACGTAAAAGAAGCCGCTAGAAATAGCGCCGTCCCTGAAAACCAGTAATGGCAAGCGGGCATTGTGCCCTCCCCATACCCCCCGATCTCCAGTTTCTCATGCGTCGGCGAGGCTCTTCGACACCATCTCGAATGTGTTGGTGCTGAGCCCCGGCCGGTCGTGGACGCGCTGTAGCTGGGCCTTCATCAGCGCCTGGCGGGACGGGTCGAAGCGGCGCCAGTTGCCCAGCGCCTGGACCATCCGCGCGGCGACCTGCGGATTGTCCGGGTCGAGGCCCAGCACCTCGTCGGCGAGGAACTCGTAGCCGGCGCCGGACGCGTCATGGAAATGCAGCGGGTTGGCTTGCGAGAAGGTGCCGACGAGGGCGCGCAGGCGGTTCGGATTGGCGCGGGTGAAGGCGGGGTGCTGGGTCAGCGCCTTGACCGCCGCGATCGTCCCCGGCAGCGACGAGCGCGCCTGGAGCCCGAACCATTTGTCGATGACAAGCGGATCGTCGGCCCAGCGCCGGTAGAACGCGTCGAGCGCCGTCACCCGCTCCGGACAATCGATGTCGGCCAGCACCAGCAGCGCCGCCAGAACATCGGTCATGTTCTGCCGCGCAGCGAACTGCCGCTCGGCGAGGCGAGCACCGCCAGCCGGGTTGCCGGCGACGAGATAGGTGAGGCAGACATTGCGCAAGGCGCGGTTGCCGATCGACCCGCCATCGGTGCGGTACGGCCCGTCATCGGTGAGCGTGCGGTAGGTCTCGCCGAGCGCGGTGGCAAGCGATGCCGCGATCGACGCGCGCGCCTCCTCGCGCACCGCATGGATCGCCTCGACATCGACGACCGCCATCGCGTCGGCGAGCGTCAGCTCGCTCGGCAGCGACAGCGCCTCGGCGGCGAAGGCAGGGTCGCGCGCCGCATCGTCCAGCGTATGCCGCATCGCCGCGACGAGATCGGCGTCGAGCGGCGGCAGCGCCTTGTCGACGCGCCACCGGGCCACCCGTTCCAATAGGATCGCGATCGCCGCGCGCTGCCCGGCGTCCCAGCGCGCGACCGGGTCGGTGTCGTGGATCGCGAGGAATTTGAGCCGGTCGAGCGGCACGCCCTGGAGCTTGACCGGCGCGGAAAAGCCGCGCAGCAGCGACGGCACCGGCGGGGCCGCGACATCGACAAAGCGGAAAGTCTGGCGCGCCTCGCCGCACACCAGGAGTCGCGTGCCGCCCCGCGCCATCGCCTCGCCGGCGAGCCGGGTCGGCATCTCGTCGCCGTTCGGGCCGATGAGCCCCATTGCGAGCGCGATCGGCACCGGCTGCTTGTCGGGCTGGCCGGGGGTCGGTGGCGTCTGTTGCGACACGGTCAGCTCGAGGCTCTTGGTGTCCGGATCATAGCGGTCCTCGACGGTGACCTCGGGCGTCCCGGCCTGATGATACCAGCGCGCGAACTCGGCGAGGTCCACGCCGCTCGCGTCCTGCATGGCGCTGACGAAATCGGGGATCGTCGCCGCCGAATTGTCGTGCCGGCTGATATAGAGGTCCATGCCGCGCCGGAAGCCGTCGCGCCCCAGCAGCGTATGCATCATCCGGATCAGCTCGGCGCCCTTGTTGTAGACCGTCGCGGTATAGAAATTGTCGATCCGCAAATAGCTTTGCGGCTGCACCGGATGCGCCAAGGGGCCGGCATCCTCGGGGAATTGCGCGGCGCGCAGCGCGCGGATGTCGCTGATCCGGGAGACCGCTTCGCTCCCCATATCGGCCGAGAATTGCTGATCGCGGAACACTGTCAGCCCTTCCTTCAGCGACAGCTGGAACCAGTCGCGGCAGGTCACGCGGTCGCCGGTCCAATTGTGAAAATATTCGTGGCCGATCACGCTCTCGATGTTCTCGTAATCGGTGTCGGTCGCGGTGTCGGGCTTGGCCAGCACGTAGCGCGTGTTGAAGATGTTGAGCCCCTTGTTCTCCATCGCCCCCATGTTGAAGTCGCTGACCGCGACGATGTTGAAGATTTCGAGATCGTATTCGAGGCCGTAGGTCTCCTCGTCCCAGCGCATCGAGGCCTTCAGCGAGGCCATCGCGTGGCCGCATTTGTCCTCGTCGCCGCGCCGGACCCAGATCGCCAGCGCGACCTTGCGCCCGGAGCGGGTGGTGAAGCTGTCCTCGAGCGCGACGAGATCGCCCGCCACCAGCGCGAACAGGTAGGAGGGCTTCGGATGCGGATCGATCCAGGTCGCGAAATGCCGCCCGTCGCCAAGGTCGCCGCGCAGCTCCGGGTTGCCGTTCGACAACAGGATCGGATAGCGCTCCTTGTCGGCGGTGACGCGGACCCAATAGCGCGCCGACACGTCGGGCCGGTCGAGGAACCAGGTGATGCGGCGGAACCCCTCGGCCTCGCATTGCGTGCAGAAATTGCCGCCCGAGGTGTAGAGCCCGCTGAGCGCGGTGTTGAGCTGCGGCTTGATGCTGACCGCGATATCGAGGGTAAAGGCGTCGGGTGGATCGAGAATGGTGAGATCGCCGTCCGCCTCGACGCGGTAACGCTCGGCGGGCAGCGCCGCGCCGTCGAGCGCGATCGACACCAGCGTCAACTCCTCGCCGTCGAGGCGCAGCGGGGCCTGAGGCGTGCCGGCGGCGGCGTTTCGGCGCAGCGCCAGGCGGGATTCGACCAGCGTCTCGTCCTCGCCGAGGATGAACGACAGCTCGACGGTGTCGATCACAAAATCCGGAGGCCGGTATTCGGCGAGCAGCGTCGGCTTCGGCGGTGCGCTATCGTGCGGCAGTTCCATCGGCGGCAAAATCCTTCAGGAGGCAGTTATCGATCGTTCAGCGCTATGCGCGGCACCCGAGAAGGGCGGCGCGGGTCTCAAGCCCGTATATGACGTTCGCGGCATTCAAGCGAACCGCCCCCTCGACCAAGATCGTCGACATCACGCCGCTCGACGCCGCGATCCGTTGCTGCCGGGCGATTTCCCCGTAGATCTGGGCGCATTCCGCCTGACGATCCCAGTAGGCCGTCAACGGCATCGGAGCCTGAGCCACAGAGACAGGATACGGGGCACATCCCGAAAGAGCGGCGCCTATCGCGAGGATCATGGCGACCGCTGCCTTCATCTCGCACTCTCCCGTCCAACATCGCTACGCTAAGGGGCCAACAGCAATGCACCTCTATACCTACTACCGCTCGCAGGCGAGCTTCCGCGTGCGTATCGCGATGAACCTCAAGGGCCTCAAGCACGAGGACACCTATCTGCATCTCGAAAAGGGCGACCAGTTCGACCCGACCTACAAGGCGCTCAACCCGCAAATGGTGGTGCCGACGCTGATCGACGGCGACGCCAAGCTATTCCAGTCGCTGGCCATCCTCGAATATCTCGAGGAGAAATACCCCGAGCCGCCGCTGCTGCCAAAGGACGCCGTGTCGCGCGCCTGGGCGCGCGGCTTCGCGCTGATCAACATCGCCGACTCGCACCCGCTGCTGGTGCCGCGCATCCGCCACTACCTGACGGACGATTTGAAGCTGCCCCATGAGGCGATGGTCGGCTGGATCCAGCATTGGCTCGGCGCCGGGTTGCAGGCGATGGAGATTTTGCTCGCCGAGCACCAGGAAGCCGGAAAATTCTGCCACGGCGACCGGCCGACCCTCGCCGATATCGGGCTGGTGACCCAGGTCACGCCGGCGAAAACCTTCAACACGGAACTGGCGCCCTATGCGCGGGTCATGCGCATCTACGAGACCTGCATGGCGATCCCCGCCTTCGCCGACGCCGCCCCGGCGCGCCAGCCCGACGCGGAGTAGATCCGTCTTACCCCTGGCGCGTGCCCGATTGACGCCGGTCGGCCATTCGGCCATTTACGTGCTAGGATAGCCGCATGTCCGCGCGCCGCGGATGATTTGGGCTGCGAGAGGAGAGATCGAATGAGCGTTCAGGGCATGAACCATTTTACCGTGCTGAGCGACGACCTCGAAGTCACCAAGAAGTTCTATTGCGACCTGCTCGGCTTCGAGGTGGGGCAGCGGCCGAACTTCCAGTTCCCCGGTTACTGGCTGTGGGTCGGCGACCAGCCGATCCTGCACGTGATCCACCGCAACAAGCTCCAGGAGCACCGCGCGGGCGTGATCGACCACATGGCGTTCACCGCGACCGACCTGCCCGGCACCGTCGCCAAGCTGGACAAGGCCAAGGTCAAGTGGGAATTGCGGCGCCTGCCGGCCGAGAGCGTGCGCGGCGGTCTGTGGCAGCTGTTCTTCGACGACCCGCATGGCGGCAAGGTCGAGTTCGATTTCGACAAGTCCGAGTCGGCCCCGGCGGGCCACGCGGCCTAACCTTTCGTTCGTCACCCCCGCGCAGGCGGGGGTCCAGGACAACTGCCGCGGCGCTTGCCCTAGATTCCCGCTTTCGCGGGAATGACGAAGGACTTTAGAAATCCGGCTTGGGTAGCGGCCGGGTCGGCATTCTGAGCGCCAGCGGGGGCGGGATGTCGTCCGCCTCCGCCGCCCAGCCCCAATCGAGCAGCGGCCGGGTCGCCAGCGCGATGTCGATGATCCGGCCGATAAGATCGGGCGATTGCATCTCCGCGTCGCTGAGCGGGACATCGACGATAAAGGTCTTCCAGCACAGGTAATCGGCGACCGGGCTGTCCTTCGCGGCCTCAAAGCCGCGCGGCAGGCGGCCCAGTTGGGCGTCGGTGGTCACCTTGTAGCCGCGCGCCGCGAGCCGCTCGAGCATGTCCAGAAACCCGTCCGGATCGTCGAGGATCGCGCGGCGCAGCTTGGTGAGGAGCGCCGGCTCGGGGTGCCAGAAGCCGACCCCGGCCATCGACTCGCCGGGCTCGACGTGGACGTAGAGCAGACCCGGATCGCCCTTGCCGCCCGAGCGCGTCAGCACCCCGCCGGCATGGGTCTTGTAGAGCTGTTTGTTCGCCGAAAACCGCACGTCGCGATAGAGGCGGAAGATGCCGCGCGCGGGATCGCCGACGAGCGGGATGCCGACGGCCTCGAGCGCGGCGCCGAGCGCCACGATCAGCGCGCGGAACGGCGCCAGCACCTCGGTGTCGTAGATCGCCTTGCGCGGCTTGAACCACAGCGGATCGTTATGCTCGCGCAGCCCGGCGAAGAATTCGAGCGCGGCCGGGCGGAAGCCGGCGAATGGACCGATGGGTGGGGGCATGGCGCCTGTCTTTTGTCGTCCCGGCGACAATAAAGCAGCTTCGGCGATTTATCCTTCGCGCTTCGCATAAAGCAGGAATTCGCGGTTGCCGGCGGGGCCGGTGATCGGGCTCTCGGCGAGGCCGACGACCGACCAACCCTGAGCCGCGATCCAGGCAGCGGCCGCCTCGCATACCGCGCGATGGATCGCGGGGTCGCGCACGACGCCGCCCTTGCCGACCGCGCCCGGCCCGGCCTCGAATTGCGGCTTGACGAGCGCGACCAGCAGCGCGCGCGGCCTGGCGAGCGCAAGCGCCGCCGGCAATACCGTGGCGAGGCCGATAAAGGCCGCGTCGCAGGTGATGAGGTCAACCGGCTCGGGGATTTCGGCCGCGGTCAGATAGCGGGCATTGACCCCGTCATGGACCATGACGCGCGGGTCCTGGCGCAGCTTCCAGGCGAGCTGACCGCGCCCGACATCGACCGCGTGGACCCGCGCCGCGCCGGCCGTCAACAGCACATCGACAAACCCGCCGGTCGACGCGCCGATATCGAGCACGACGAGGCCGGTCACGTCGAGCGCGAAATGCTCCAGCGCATGCGCCAGCTTGATGCCGCCGCGCGACACCCAGGGATGGTCGCGGCCGCGCACTTCGAGGTCGGTTGTATCGGCGACCGGCTCGCCGGCTTTGTCGATCCGCCGCTCGCCGGCATAGACGACACCGGCGAGGATCAGCGCCTGCGCCTTGGCGCGGCTTTCGGCGAGGCCGCGATCGACGAGCAGCTGGTCGGCGCGGCGCTTGGCGGGCACTACCCCCCACCCCAACCCTCCCCCGCTTGCGGGGGAGGGAGCTGGCCAACGCACAAGCGAACCCCCTCCCCCGCAAGCGGGGGAGGGTTGGGGTAGGGGCTCATGCCCCAGCGCCGATTGGTTTGCTTAAGCCCTTGCCGGCTGCTCGGCGACTTCGCGGCCGAGGGCGGCCAGCGCGGTGGCGACGATGTGCTTGGCGTTGAGCCCGGCGAAATCGTATTGCGCGCCTTGCGAGTCGTGCTCGATGAACACGTCCGGCAGCGCCATCGTGCGGATCTTCAGCCCCTGATCGAGCTGCCCGCTCTGCGCCAGATAATGCAGCACGAAGCTGCCGAACCCGCCGATCGCGCCTTCCTCGATCGTGATGACGACCTCGTGCGCGCGCACCAGCCGGTTGATCAGATCGGTATCGAGCGGCTTGGCGAAACGGGCGTCGGCGACCGTGGTCGACAGACCGTAGGTGCCGAGCTCCTGCGCCGCCTTCAAACATTCCTGAAGCCGGGCGCCAAAGCTCAACAGCGCGATCGTCGTGCCCTCGCGCACGATCCGGCCCCGGCCGATCTCGAGCGGCACGCCCTTTTCCGGCATCTCGACGCCAACGCCGTCGCCGCGCGGGAAGCGCAGGGCGCTGGGGCCATCGTCGATCGCCACCTGGGTCGAGACCATGTGGACCAGATCGGCCTCGTCGGCCGCCGCCATCAGCACGAACCCCGGCAACGCGCCGAGATAGCCGATGTCGAACGAGCCGGCATGGGTCTGCCCGTCATTGCCGACCAGCCCGGCGCGGTCGATCGCGAAGCGCACCGGCAGCTTCTGGATCGCCACGTCGTGCACGACCTGGTCGTAGGCGCGCTGCAGAAAGGTCGAGTAGATCGCCGCGAACGGCTTCATCCCCTCGGTGGCGAGGCCGGCGGCGAAGGTGATCGCATGCTGCTCGGCGATGCCGACATCGAAGGTGCGCTTGGGGAATTTGTCGCCGAAGAGGTTGAGCCCGGTGCCCGACGGCATCGCCGCGGTGATCGCGACGATCTTGTCGTCGGCCTCGGCTTCCTTGATCAGCGCCTTGGCGAAGACGCTGGTGTAGGACGGCGCCTTCGACGACGATTTGGCCTGGGTGCCGGTGATCACGTCGAACTTGGCGACGCTGTGCCATTTGTCGTCGGACTGCTCGGCCGACAGATAGCCGTGGCCCTTTTCGGTCACGACATGGATGAGGACTGGCCCCGTTTCCTTGCTGTCGCGCACATTCTTCAGCACCGGCACGAGATGGTCCATGTTGTGGCCGTCGATCGGGCCGACGTAGTAGAACCCCATCTCCTCGAAGAGCGTGCCGCCGGTGACGAAGCTGCGCGCCAGCTCCTCGGCGCGGCGCGCGGCGACTTCGAGCCGCTTCGGCAGGAAGCGTCCGATATCGCTCGCGAGGTGGCGCAGCGAGCGGAACGATTTCGACGACAGCAGCCGCGACAGGTAGAAGCTCAACGCGCCGACCGGCGGCGCGATCGACATGTCGTTGTCGTTGAGGATGACGATGAGCCGCGAGTCCATCGACCCGGCATTGTTCATCGCCTCGTAGGCCATGCCGGCGCTCATCGCCCCGTCGCCGATGACCGCGATCACGTCGCGCTTGTCGCCCTTGAAGTCGCGCGCCACCGCCATGCCGAGCCCGGCCGAGATCGAGGTCGAGCTGTGCGCCGCGCCGAACGGGTCGTATTCGCTTTCCGAGCGCTTGGTGAAGCCCGACAGGCCGCCGCCCTGGCGGATGGTGCGGATGCGGTCGCGCCGCCCGGTCAGGATCTTGTGCGGATAGGCCTGATGGCCAACATCCCAGATCAGCTTGTCGTCCGGCGTGTTGAACACGTAATGCAGCGCGACGGTCAGCTCGACGACGCCGAGCCCGGCGCCGAAATGCCCGCCGGTGATCGATACCGCATCGATCAGCTCGCCGCGCAACTCGTCGGCGACCTGGCGCAGATCGGATTCGGGGAGTCGGCGCAGATCAGCCGGCACGTCGATCCTGTCCAGGAGCGGCGTCCGGTTGGAAATGCGGGGGTTGGGCTTTTGATCCACGCGCTACGCTCCCTCACGTCCGGCGGTCGATGACAAATCGCGCCACCTGTCGCAAAAGTTCCGCTCTTTGCTCGAACAAATCAAGATGGGCAACGGCCTGGTTGATCAGAAGTTCCGCTTGTGCGCGCGCGCGCTCAACTCCGAGTATCGAGACGAACGTCGCTTTTCCGGCCACCGCGTCGGCGCCGACCGGTTTTCCGGTCTCTTCCGCCGAGCCTTCGACGTCAAGCAGATCGTCGGCGATCTGGAACGCGAGGCCCAGATCATGGGCATAGCCGCGCAGCGCCAGGCGCGATTCGTGCGGCGCCTTGGCGAGGATCGGGCCCGCCTCGCAGGCAAAGGCGATCAGCGCTCCCGTCTTCATCCGCTGCAGCCGGGTGATCGCGCCGATGTCGAGGGTCTGCGTCTCGGCGATCAGGTCGATCATCTGGCCACCGACCATTCCCGCGGCGCCGGCCGCAATCGCCAGCGCCGTCACCAGCTCGCAGCGCACCGCCGGGTCGCCGTGCGTGTCGGGGTGCGCCAGCGTCTCGAACGCCATCGTCAACAGCCCGTCGCCGGCCAGCACCGCGGTGGCGTCGTCGAACGCCTTGTGGCAGGTCGGCCGGCCGCGCCGCAGGTCGCTGTTGTCCATCGCCGGCAGATCGTCGTGGATCAGCGAATAGGCATGCACCATCTCGATCGCCGCCGCGACCTGCAAGGCGCTGCGCCGGGCGACGCCGAAAAGCCGCGCGCTCGCCAGCACCAGCAGCGGGCGCAAGCGCTTGCCCGGCGCGAGCGCCGAATAACGCATCGCCTCGTAGACGCGCGCCTCAAGCCCGGGCGGCGCCCGCAACAGCCCCTCGATGATCGAATCGGTCAGCTTCACCGTGACCGCCGCCGCCTCGTCGACGGTGGCCGTGTCGCGCCACAGGCTTTCAGTCAATGGCCGCTTCGCTCCCCTCAGTCCAGCCTTGCCGGTTCGACCGTCACCGTGCCGTCCTGCCCGATGACGATGCGGTCGACCCGCTGCTGCGCCTCGTTCAGCTTTCTCTCGCAGTGCCGCTTCAGTTGCGCGCCGCGCTCGTAGGATTGGATCGCGTCGTCGAGCTTGACCTGGCCACCTTCGAGCCGGCGCACGATGCCTTCCAATTCGGCGAGCGCATCCTCGAAGTTCATCGCCGCGATATCGGCAGGCAGCGTCGCATCGCTCATTCAATATCCATTGGCAACAACCCTCGGCCAACCCGGCTTAAGCGGCCATTAGCACGCGGACATGAGCAGCCGCGCTCGCGCCCAGCGCGGCCAGATCATAACCGCCTTCGAGCGTCGAGACCACCCGCCCGCCGGCGTGACGCCGCGCGATGTCGAGAAGTTGCTCGGTAGCCCAGGCATAGTCGGCCTCGTCGAGCAGCAGCTGGGCGAGCGGGTCGCTCCGATGAGCGTCGAACCCGGCCGAGATCAGCACCATCTGCGGCGCGAACGCGTCGAGCGCCGGCAGCAGCACGCGGCTCATGCCCCGGCGAAACGCCTCCGACCCCGACATCGGCGGCAGCGGCACGTTGACGATGTTGCCGGCGGCGCCGGTCTCCTCGGACGAGCCGGTACCGGGATAAAGCGGCCATTGATGCGTCGAGCCGTAGAACAGGCTCCCATCGTCCCAGAACGCGGCTTGCGTGCCATTGCCGTGATGGACGTCGAAATCGACGACGGCGACGCGGGCGAGGCCGTGCGCCTGGCGCGCCCGCAAGGCGCCGACGGCGACGTTGTTGAACAGGCAGAACCCCATCGCCCGGTTCGGCTCGGCATGGTGACCGGGCGGGCGAACCGCGCAGAAGGCGTTGTCGGCTTCGCCGGCGATGATCGCGTCGACCGCCGCCGCGACCGCCCCGGCGGCGTGCAGCGCGGCCGCGCCCGATCGCGGCGACATCACCGTATCGGCGTCGATCCCGACATGCCCGGCTTGCGGCACCGCCGCCAGCAGCCGCTCGACAAAGCGCCGCGGGTGGACGCGGACGAGGTCGTCGAGCGCGGCTTCCGGCGCCTCGCGGCGTTCGAGCGCGGCGAATTCGGGCGCCGACAGGGCGTCGAGCACGGCCCGCAGCCGGGCCGGCGTCTCGGGGTGGTATTGGCCGGCGTCGTGCTCCAGGCACGATTGGTGCGTGTAGAGGATCGTGGTCATCAGGGGGCTCGCGAATGCGTGTCGCGCAGTTTTACAGCGTCAACGCCGGCGGAAGGCAAGAATCGCGACGGCCGCCCAGCCGAGGATGAAGGCGGTGCCGCCGACCGGCACGGCATAGCCGAATTGCCGGATCCCGGTCGCGGCATGGGCGAACTGGCCGAGGCTGAACAGCACGATCCCCAGCGCGAAGCACCAGCCGGCGAAGAAAGCCAGGCCGCGCCGCGGCTCGCGGCCCTGCGCGAAGCCGATGACCGCCAACAGCGCCGTCGCGTGGATCATGCCGTAGAGCGCGCCGTTGGTGAGCAGGGTCGCCGTCGCCGGCTCGTCAGCGAGGTGCGCCGCCGCCGCGCCGGCGATCACCGATGCCGCCCCGCCCAGACCGGCGATAAACAGCCACAACCGGATCATCCCCGCCCCTCCCCCGCGTCGAGCGCCGAGCGTAGCAGGGCGACGGTCTGCCGCGCGACCGCGCTTTCGGCGAATTCGCCGACGATGCGGGCGCGGCCGGCTTCGCCCATGCGGCGGCGCAATTCCGGGTCGCCGGCGAGCGTGGCGATGGCCCGCGCCAACGCGGCGACATCGTGCGTCGGGACGAGAAGCCCGGTCCCGCCCGAAACCACCACCTCGCGGCAGCCCGGCATGTCGCTGGCGACGATCGGCCGAGCGCAGGACGCCGCCTCCAGCAGCGATTTCGGCACCCCCTCGCCATAGCTCGACGGCAGCAGCGCGATCGCGGCGCGACGCCAGACCTCGCGCACGTCGGCGACGTGGCCGATCCACGCGACCCCCGGCTCGCGCGCCAGCGCGGCCAGTTCAGCCGCGCTCAGCGAATCGCGGCTGTCGGGATCGGCCGCGCCGGCGAGCACCAGATCCACCGCCAGCCCCGCGCCGCGCAACGCGCGGATCGCCGCCACCGCGTCGAGCACGCCCTTGCTGCGCAGCATGCGGCCGACCAGCGCGACGGTGCAGCCATCAGGCTTCCCCAGCGGCTCGGGCAGCGGCGAAAAGTGCTCGGTATCGACGCCGGAGCCGCGAATGAGCGCGATGCGCGCCGGATCGAACCCGACCCGCGCCAGGGCGGCGCGATCTTCCGGGTTCTGCACGATAAGCATCCCGCCGCCGGTGGCGAGGCGCAGCGCCCGGCCGAGCGCCCGCCGGCGCCACAGCGCGGCCGCGCTGGCGCCAAGCCCCATCACCGCCGACAGCACCGCGGGCCCGGCGGCGGGCCCGGCGCGCGGCCCGAACGCCAGCCGCGCCGCGATGCCGCCGAACAGCACCGGCTTCAGCGCGACGTGGTAGAGGATGTCCGGCTTCTCGCGGCGGTAGAGGCGGACGATCTGGGCGAGCGCGCGCAGACCGCCGAGAATGCCGTCGCCGCGCCGCTTCCAGCCGAGCGGACAGAGCGCGAAGCCCTCGGCGCGGATAATGTCGCCGTGCTCGCGCACCCGGGTCGCGACGGTGACCGCGAACCCGGCATCGCGCGCCGCCCGCGCCACCGGCAGACGATGCGAGCAGAAATACCAATCCTCGGTGACGAGAAAGATGAGCTTGGGCGGGAAAGCAGGTTCGGCCACGGCGGCTGACGTCAAAAGACGCGCGAGCGCGGCGCATAGCTCGATAAGCCGATAGACCCCATATCCCCTCCCCCGGGCTTGACCCGGGGGTCCATGTCTTTATTGATGAACGCTGGGTAGAAGACGTGGATGGCCGGGTCAAGCCCGGCCACGGGATTTTGCCAAATCGTGGCGCGCATTCTGGTCACCGGGGCGGGCGGGTTTATCGGCACGGCGCTATGCCCGGCGCTTATCGCGCGCGGGCACCGCGTCGCCGCTGGCTTCCGCCGCGCCACGCCGCCGGCGCAGGGCGTGGAGCCGCTGATCCTGGGCGACATCACCCCAGCGACCGAATGGGCCGCGGCGTTGCGCGGCGTCGAGACCGTGATCCATCTCGCCCAGCGCGCCCATGCCGGCCCCGACCCGGAAGCGCTCGCCGCCGAACCCGCCACGATCGCCGCGCTCGCTCATGCCACCGCCGCGCAGGGCGGGCGGCGGCTGGTGCTGGTCAGCTCGGTCAAGGCGATGGGCGAAGCCACCGCGCCGGGCCGCCCGTTCCGCCCCGATGACGCGCCGCGACCCGAGGACGAGTACGGCCGCGCCAAGCTCGCCAGCGAGCGCGCCGCGGCCGCCGCTTGCCGCGAGAGCGGCATCGAGCTTGTTGTGATCCGGCCGCCGCTCGTCTACGGCCCCGGCGTGCGGGCCAATTTCGCGGCGCTGCTGCGCCTCGCCGCCAGCGGGCTGCCGCTGCCCTTCGCCGCGCTCGACAACCGCCGCAGCCTCATTTTTCGCGACAATCTGGTCGATCTGCTCGCCGTCGCGGCGACCGATGAGGCGGCGGCCGGGATGACCCTGCTCGCGCGCGACGACGAAGAATTCTCGACCCCGGGACTTATCCGCGCGCTCGCCGCCGGGCTCGGCCGCGAACCGCGCCTGTTCCCGGTCCCCGGCGCGCTGTTCGCGGCGCTGCGCCCGCTGCCCGGCATCGGGCCGAGGCTGGCGCGGCTCACTCAATCGCTCCAGGTCGACGACAGCGCGACTCGCGCCGCGCTGCACTGGGGTCCGTCCGTCCCCGGTGGCGCCGCGGTTGCCGCGACCGCGCGGGCTTTCGCCGCTCGCCTGTAATTTCCGGCCCGCCCGCATTATATCGCAGGGGCCACCGCAGTTTCCCCGAGAGGGCCGCCGATGCCGAGCTTTGATGTCGTCTCCCGCCTCGACCTCGCCGAGGTCGACAACGCCGTGACCGGCATCGAGCGCGAGATCGCCACCCGTTTCGACTTCAAGGGCAGCAAATGCACGGTCAAGCGCGACGAGGGCACGCTGAACCTGGTCGCCGACGACGACCTCAAGCTGAAGCAGATGCACGAGCTCTTGAAGGTGCACCTGACGCGGCGCAAGGTCGACCCCGCCGCGCTCGACTTCAAGCCGCCGGAGAAGGCGAGCGGCAACACGATGCGCCAGTCGGTGATGCTGCGCCAGGGCGTCGACGCCGAGCTTGCCCGCCGCCTGGTGCGTGAGATCAAGGACAGTAAATTGAAGGTGCAGGTCGCGATCCAGGGCAACGAGCTGCGCGTGTCGGCCAAGAAGCGCGACGAGCTCCAGGCCACGATCACGGTGATGCGCGGCCTCAAGATCGAGCAGCCGCTGCAATACCTGAACTTCCGCGAATAGAAGGCGCGCTTGATCTTCGGCGCGCCAACTTCTATCTAACGCGCCTGCCTCCAGTCCCCTTCGTCTAGAGGCCTAGGACACCGCCCTCTCACGGCGGTAACAGGGGTTCGAATCCCCTAGGGGACGCCAATACAATCAAAGAGTTAAGACGAAACCATCCAAATCCAGTCCAGTTTGAGTCCAGGGAGCAAATCGCGCCCGCGCTGGCGGTCTTGCGTCGATGAGATCGCGCGACAAGCCGTCGAACGTTGAGCCGATCACCAGGGGGCGCCGCCTGGTGCGGGGGGTGGAGGAGCCGGGGGTCGCGGGGGGGAGCGCGCTAGGACAGCCAGGAGCGCCGACGCTCCGCCACCGCTGAGGGCCATCACGCTATCAGGCGGCCCGCGCTCGCCACCGGGCGGGGCATAGGCGGTGCCGGGCCGGGGCTACAAGCCGGCGCTGGTGGCGCTGTCGGTGCCCCCTTGCTCGCGCTCGACGGCCATGCGCTCCGGGCTTTTCCCGAAGGTCGGCGTTTGTGGAGAGAACGGTCATTGGCTGGCTAACGATCAACCAACCGGGTTCGACCCCATAACGGCCGCTCGCTACCGTCGACGACAACCGCCGTTGATGCCCCTTTGCGGCCATTGCTGCTCGGGCCAGCGACGGGGTCGGGCCAAAAGGGGCCAGAATCACGAAAACATCGCTGCCCGAAAGCGGACGAGGCATTCACGTCATACTCGCGGGTCGCTCAAACCAAACAGGGGAGGACAGCGCTGGCTCGGATGCAAGCCAGCGCTGCTAGCGCCCTATGAGAGTATTGATGAGTTGAGAAGGTCCGAATGCGGCTGGATCACGCCCGGCGGGTGCCGTTTCTTTGGCAAGAGATCAGCTTCAGCCAAGGCAGCGAATGGAAGGCGCTCATCAGTAAGTACATCGGGATCATGCCGCCGAGCGGCGAGGTGTGCTCTGCGGCCGAGCAGAGCATGTACAGCGGGCCACCCCCGAGGACGGCCGTGAGCAGCGCCATGACGATGAAGGTCGGGGCGGCCGCCAGCGACAGCCAGTCGGCCGCGCCGAGGCGGCCCGGCTGGTGCGGGCCGCCCTCGATCCGGGCGCCGATCGGCTCGCAGGACAGGCTCATCGGTCGCAGCACGAGCCGGCGGCTTTGGCTGCCTGCGCGACCGGCGCCGGCTCGTACCGGTCGTGGTGGCGCACCCATCCCATGCTACGCCCATCCTCGTCGCGGCCCTTGGGGGTGAGATCGAGCAGCCTGTAGGTGTGCATCATCACCTCCACGCCGCGGCCGTAGGTCGAGTAGGTATGGAAGACCTCGCCCGCGTCATCCTTCCAGAAGACGCTGACGCCGGGCATTTCCTCGCCCGCGGGCGTGCCGCCGAAATTGTAGTCTGCTGTGCTATTGGCCATCTCGTCGGCCGTGAAGCTGACGTGGAAATCTCGGTTGAAGTCGTTGCCGTGCGAGGACACCCACGCGAACTTCCAGCCCATGCGCTGGCGGAAACGCTCGATCTCGGACAGCGGCGCACGCGAGACGGCAACGAAGGTGACGTCGCGCTGCGCAAGGTGCACGATCGCGCCGTCGGTGTGGTCGGCCATGTAGGAGCAGTTCTTGCAGGCCTGCTCCCAGCCCGGGGCGAGCATCAAGTGCTGCACCAGCAGCTGGCGGCGGCCGTCGAACAGGTCGGCCAGCGTGCGCCGGCCCATCGGCGTGTCGAATTTGTAGGTCTTGTCGATCCGCACCCAGGGCAGCGCCCGGCGCTCGCGCGCGATCTGGTCGCCGAAGCGGGTCAGCTCCTTCTCGTGCGCAACCAGCGTCTTTCGCTCGGCAATCCACTCGTCCCTAGTCACGACGCGAGGATTTTGAATGCTCGCCTGGGACATGGCGGTCGTGCCGGTTATGTGTGTTGTCATCGCCTTGGCTCCTTCCTTCAGCTATCCATTGACTTCTCGACACCGTCGGTCGGTCACGGGAATCACTTAATGCCGGGCATCGAACGGCGGGAGTGACAAGTGTGGCGGGATTCCGATCGCCTCACCCTGCGAAGTGCAGCCCGCCTTCAATCCGCGCTCGCTAAGGCGACCCAACCTGCGACGCACGCGCGGCGACAGGCCGCTCACGCATCCGGCAGGGTGAAGACGGCGCAGGGCGCCGCGATTCCGCGCAACATGTGTTCGCCCAGCGGCACCAGCGGCG
>Ga0182024_10010946_pt1 | contig 18354 bp, 16 predicted proteins | sample P32metaG_FD_120480 | JGI IMG/M metagenome (GOLD analysis project Ga0182024, IMG submission 120480) | Permafrost microbial communities from Stordalen Mire, Sweden - P3-2 metaG (Illumina Assembly) | ecosystem: Environmental > Terrestrial > Soil > Wetlands > Permafrost | place: Sweden: Stordalen... | reverse complement strand
CCCGAAGTCGTCGAGGAGTGGAAATGGAGAGGGGTTCCGGTGTGGTCGCACGACGGATTGATCTGCACAGGCGAGACTTACAAGAACGTCGTGAAGATGACCTTCGCCAAAGGGGCGGCTCTGCAGGATCCTTCGGGCCTCTTCAACTCCAGTCTTGACGGGAACACAAGGCGTGCCATCGACTTCCACGAGGGCGAGAAGCTAGACGAGGATGCGTTGAAGACTCTCGTTCGCGCCGCCGTGACCCTGAACAAGTCCACAGCCTAACCCGGATCTTGCGATCCCGACGCGCTGCTCGACGCACTCGAGCGCCATCAAGTCTCGTTCGTCGCCCCCGATGCGATCGCCCCTACCACCACGACAACGCCACCAGCGGCCACCGGCAGCGTGTCGCTCGATGGGTCCACGATCACCGTTGCGATCTGACCCGGGGCGGTTCAGTTTCCTGTATGACTTGGCTATCGTGGAGGTTGGATCCGCCAGGAGCAGAGCTGCCGTGCGCGGCGTGCGCGACGTGCCGCCCGGGCCGGCGCGCAGAGCCAGCTCATCCGGGACGCTGTATCCGAAGCTGCACCCGGGGCCGGGCGCCGCGCCAGAGCAGGTGGCCTCCGATCAACGCGCGCGGATCGAGGCGGCGATGATCGAGCTCGTCTCAGAGCGCGGGTTCGGCGCGGTCACGGTGCGCGAGCTCGTGCGGCTGGCGCGGGTCTCCACGCACACCTTCTACGAGCACTTTCAGGACAAGGAGACGTGCTTCCTCTGCGTGTACGAGCTGATCGTGCAGCGATCGGCCAGGCGGGTCGGCGCCGCGCAGCAGGACTCTCATGACTGGCGGGAGCGGCTGCAGCTGGCATTGTGCGCGTTCGCGGGCGGGATCGCGAGCGAGCCGCAGGCCGCGCGGCTTGCGCTGGTCGAGGCGTTCGCCGGCGGTCCCGCGGCGCTCGAGCGGATGGGCCACGCGGAGGCTACGTTCGAGGCGATGATCGAGCAGAGCTTCGCCCGCGCGCCCGACGGGATCGTGGCGCCGCCGCTGGTCGTGAAGGGCATCGTCGCAGGCGTGCACCGGGTGGCGCGAGCGTGGCTGCTGGCCGGCCGCGCGCACGAGCTGGCGGGCCTGACCGACGAGCTGCTGGAGTGGATGCTGTGCTTTCGCTGCCAGGAGGCCGCGGCGCTCGGGCGGCTCGGCGAGCGCTCGGCGCGGGTGCGGCCGGGGACGGAGCTCGCCATCGCCGGCGATGGCGATGGCGGTGCGCGCCGCGACGATCGCACGCGGATCCTGGATGCTGTGGCGCGGCTGGCCGCGCAGGAGGGCTACTGGCAGCTGAGGGTTCCGCGAATCCGCTCCGCCGCGGGAGTTTCGCGCAAGCGCTTCGACGAGCACTTCGAGGACGTGCCGGGGTGCTTCATGGCCGCGCTGGAGAACCACACCCACAGCGCGCTTGCCGCGGTCGCTCCCGCGGGCGCGGCGGGCCGCACCTGGCCCGGCGGTGTGCACCGCGCGCTGCACGCGTTCTGCTCCTACGTCGCGGCCGATCCCGTGTTCGCCCGGATCGGGTTCATCGAGGTGTTCGCTCCGGGCCCGGATGGGGTGATCTGCCGCGAACGCCTGATGGCCGCCGGCGCCGCGGGCTTCCGTGCGAGCGCGCCGGCCGCTCAGCGCCCGAGCGAGCTCGCCGCTGAAGCCTCCGTCGGCGCCTGCTGGGGGATCATGCACCGCTACGTCGCCACCGGTCGCGCGCAGCAGCTGCCGCGGATCGCGCCGGTCCTGTCCTTCATGGCGCTGGCGCCGGCGATCGGCGCGCACCACGCCGTGCAGGAGATCACGGCCGAGCAGGAGCGGATGCGCGACGGCGCCGGCCCGCGCCGCGCGCTTACAGCCGGCGTGCGCTGAGCGGCCGGCAGGCCGGATCTACTTGTTCGACACGTCGATCTGGATTCACACAGAGCACCGAAAGCCGCTGGGCGGCTCCTCCCGGATCGCTATAAATCCGTGTTTCGGCCGGCCTGCGCGACCTGCCATCGGATAGCCGGCGTCGCCGAGAGCTTTCGCGCCAGCGCGCCCGCCGCACAGCGGGCCGTGCGGGAGATCGCGGCCGCACAGGAGCGAATGCGACAGCGCGGGCGGTCTTGTGACTCGTCCGTACTCTGGCTATAATTCTGGTCATGCCTGAGACCCTGCCGCTCGCCACCGTGAAAGCCCGGTTCTCTGAGATCGTCGATCGTGTCGTGCGCCAGCAGGATCGCGTGATCGTCACTCGTAACGGTCAGCCCGCGGCCGTCCTGGTGAGCACCGACGATCTTGAGAGCCTTGAGGAGACGCTTGCGATCATGTCCGACCGATCGCTGATGGCCCAGATCCGCGCGAGCGAGAAGGCCGCCGCCGCGGGCGAGGCCGGAATCGAGCTGGATGAGCTGCGCGCCGACCTGGAGCGACGGCGGGCGACCCGTAAGTGACCGGCCCGCAGTGGCGGCTCATCGTAATGGCGCCGGCACGCCGCCAGTTCGATCGGCTGCCTATCTCGGTCGCTGCGGCAGTGCTCGAGACGCTGGATGTGATTGCGGAGAACCCCAAGCGGCTCGGCAAGCGTCTCGCGTTGGAGCATGAGGGTCGGTGGTCGGCTCGCCGCGGCCCCTACAGAATCATCTACGAGCTGATTGAGGAGGAACGACTCGTCCGTGTAATCGCCATCGGACATCGCCGCGATGTCTACCGGCCGCGCTGAGGGTGCAGGGATACTCATGCGGTCGCTTTGCCCTGGATCCGGGCGTCTGGACAGGCCCTCGCTCGGCTGCCGCATCGCACGAAACCCGCAGACCACGTCTTCACGGCCGAGCAAGAGGCCGATGCCGCGCGTGATCGTACGCGCCGCAAGAGCGCGCGTCTGTGTGAGCGAGAGGCTCCCGGCGCCATGACGCTCGTCGAGAGCCGTAGGCGCGAAGTCGAGCGGCCAGCCGGCCGGGCGATCACCGCGCGGGGGAGGGATCTTCAACCCGAACAGCCGCGAGCGCACCTGACGGTCTGGAAGCCCGCGCCATCGCGTCCTGTATACCTTCGCGTTCGTGTCTCCAGAACTCGACAAGCGGGAGGATCTGCACCGTGCCTGACTTCCTCGAAGAGAAGCGTAAAGAGATCGACGACCGGCTCGCGGCGCTGAAGCCCGCGGTGGAGGAGTACGACCGCCTCCAGGACGCCGCTTCGGCGCTCGCCAAGGTGAGCGGATCGGCCACCGCCACCGCCACCACCGCCACCAAAGCCGCGACCGCGGCCCCCACCACGAAACGTCGCGCCCGACGGCGCAAACGCACCGGCGGGCGTGCACGGCAGGCGCTGAAGTTGATCCGCGCCGAGCCCGGTATCGCGACCCCCGCGCTGGCCGAGAAGATGGGTGTCAAAGCGAACTACCTCTACAGGATCCTTCCGCCTCTGGAGCAAGCGGGCAGGATCGAGAAGCAGGGCCGCGGCTGGCATCCCACGGCCTTGGCGGCTTAGCCGTCCTTCCACCTCGGCCGTCTATTGAATTGTCAAAGCTCGCTCGGGCCGATGTCTGCTCGGCCCGAGGTGCTGCGGTGCTGCTGGTGCCCTGATCCCGCGAGCGGTTGTGGTCGTCGTCCCTTCCCCGTTCGACTTCTCGAGCCGACCCCGTGGGTTTGCCGACCAGACCTGTATCGAGCACCGTCGAGCAACCGTAGAGATCGCCGGGGACGGAATCCTCGATCGGGGCCAACAAATTTTGCAGCCGATCCAGCAACTCCAATGTTTCCGGGCCACGCCGCCGAAAACCTGGCGCGTATATGACATCGCTCTCGTCCCTCCGGTCCAGTACACTGGGGGGTCGTGGCGACTCCATCTTGGCCAAGATTGCGCAAGGAGGACCAGTGGCTGAAGGGGGCCATGGAGAAGCAACTGCGCGAGAGCAAACAGACTCCTGAGCAGATGCGGGCGCGAGCGTCCAAGCTCCGGGCACAGGCCGAGCAGACGGACATCAAAGGCATCCGCGACGCCTGCCTGGCGCTGGCCGCGCATTACGAGCACGCAGCCGCAGAGCGTCTGGTGGCCTGAGGGCCGTCAACCCCGGCTTGCCCGGCCGGCGAGCTGCGCCAGCTCGGCCACGATCTCATCCTGACGGGCACGAAGCGGCGCAAGCTCAGGCGCCACCTCCGCCCAACGAGCTCTGAGCGCCTGGGCGGTGCGCTCTGCCTGAGCGGGATCCAGCAGCTCCTGTTCTCCCCATTCGCGCTCCAGGCTGCGCAGCTCACGGGCCAGCCGCGGCATCTCTTTGAGAACCACGGCCGCCGATTCGCTGAGCAGTTCCTGCGAATGCTCGTCGTCGGCGTCGAGTTCGACAAGCCGGAGATGTATGCCGGCGGCGTACTCATGTGCGACGGTGGCTGACGCGAAGTAGTCGTCGAGCTCTTCGAGCGGTTCAGGACGATCGGCCATGGCGACCCGGCAGTCTCGCAGGCAGACAGGGGAGACGCCGTCCACCCCCCACCAGGCCCAGGCTCGACCCCGCCCCCCTCGGGCCTACAGCCGGCGCGCGCTGAGCGAGTCGGCAGGCCGCCAACGGCCCACCGTTCGTCCAGTGCGCGCGACGAGAGTGGCCTTGGCTGGCTGGCGAGTTAGGAAACATTCGCTCCGAAACCTTGACTTTTCCGAGGGGCGGGGCATCCTGGGAGCAGTGCGGCGCCACGTGGCGCTGTGCGTCATAGGGCGGAAACGTTGCACGACTCAGGAGGAGAGCTGGGCCGTGGTCCAACGAGTACGCAAACACATCAACCCCGCGACCGGCCTGGCTTTCGTAGCCCTCATCTTCGCCATGACTGGCGGCGCGTTCGGTGACTGGGCCGTGGCCGCCCCCGAGTAGCTGGTGCTTGGGTTTAGCGAGAGCGGTTGAGGAGAGAGCTTATTATTGTCGCTGTATGGGGGTGGGGGGTGAGCGACGGTGAAGCGAAGGTCGAGGTTTGTACGAGCAGCTGCGAGGCTGGCCTTGCTGGCGCGGGCACGGGTCAGTTCTTTGGGCCCAGGGGCAGCGCCGCGCGCCTACCAGGCGCCGGTGATCGGGTTCCAGGTTCGGCCTTCGGCGGTGCCTGTGATCGCTGGATCGGCGAAATCGATGACGAGTGTGAGTAGGTCTTCAAATCGCTCGGGTAGCCGGTCCTCGAGCCGCTGTCTGCGGCGCCACGCCGCCCATCTCTCTTGACCGATCTCCCCGTAGCCGGCAAGGATCTCTATGAGCGGGGCTAGCTGCACGTGGCGGTGCTCAGCGACTCGGCGGGTGGATCGGACGAGCTGGGTCCCGTCGATGGCGTGACGTCTTGACAGCATGTAGATGTCGGCGAAGTCGCGCCACCTGGTGTTGACGGTGCCTCTCGTGACCGCGGTTACGATCTTCTCTGCGTGCACCATGGCGAGGGGGTATGCGCGCAGGCGAATCGCTCCGCCCAGCAGTCGCGGCAGGCGCACGTCCTTCGGTGCGGGAGTGATCGGGTCACCGACGTTCGTGTCGATATGGAGGTGCAGGCGCGCGGTAGCCAGCCGTGCTTGCATCGTCACTCGCACCCCGGTGCAGGTCTCCTCGTCCCGTATCAGCTCAGCGGTCGCTGTCTCCGCCTCGAAGATGACTCCGTCGTCCAGCACTATCGCCGCGACCTCGCACGCGGTCTCTCGAATCGTCTGCATGTCGCTCTCGATGGCTTGCCCTTGTAGATCGATGTCACGGGTCGGCCGGCGCTCGTCGAACGCTGCCAGCAGAACCCCGCCCTTCAGCACGAACTGATCGGCGAACCGCGAGCCGGTCAGACGCGTAAGGAACGCCTCCAGGACGTAGAGCTGCAACAGCTCGTCGACGGGGCGCCGGCGATCGCGCGCCAGACTTCGCAGGTCCAGGTAGGCACGCCCCGCTATCGTCGCGCGAGTGGGTGCACTCACAGCAGGATCTCCAGGGACTTGCGCAACGCCGGCTCCGCTCCGGCGAAGTGCTTTGCGAGCTCGATGAGCTGCGCGGGGTTTCTCCCCGGTTGGCCCGTCCATCGCCGCAGCGCTTCCCAGGCGATGTCGCTGCCTTGAAGGTGGCGCGTGCGGACAATGTCGATCAGACAACGCTCCGGGGAATAGATGCCGAGAGCGGTGCGAGCACCGACATCGAGCGTCTGCCGCCCGAGGTCGAACGTGGCGCGGTCGAACTGATGCAGACGGCACGGCGCCTTCAGAGCGGGGCGCGTGCTGCCACGCGGGATCGCGACGTCAATCGCGGCAGGGATCGAGTCGATCAGCCCGTGACGAGCGAGCGCCGTCTCAAGGCACAGCGTCGCGCTCCGAACACGCTCGGCGATCTCGATCAGGTCGATGTCGGCCGGCGGGGCGTCGGCCCACCGGTAAACGCCGCCGCCGATGGTGAGGATCGCTCCTGTGTCGCGCAACCGGTACAGGCGAGCATCGCTCAAACCGGCCGCTCTGGCCTCGCGATATCTGAACGTATCACCGAGCAGCGCTCGTGGGTCAACCGTCTTCATGAGAGGGAATCATACCCGCTACTCGCGGATGTGGGTAGGATTGCCTCCGTAGGCATCATGGCGGATCGCGCACCTGGCTTCGTCTGGGCTTTAGGCTGTGAACTAGCTCGAGCGGCTGGGTGTCGCGGGAGCCCGGGGTGTGGTGGCGTGGCGGTAGCCCTGATCCCGTGTCCCCCCGCCCTGGTCGATCGCGAGCTCGGCTGGTGCTGCTCGGCTCCTTGCGGGCTCGGGTTGTGCGCGCGCGGCGTGCGGGCGCAGCCGAAGCCTCTGTCGGCGCGGTCTGGGGGATCGTCCACCGGCACGTCGCCACCGGTCGCGCGCAGCAGCTGCCGCGGAGTGCGCCGGTCCTGTCCTTCATGGCGCTGGCGCCGGCGATCGGCGCGCGCGAGGCCGTGCGGGAGATCACGGCCGAGCACGAGCTGATGCGCGAGGAGGCCAGCCCGCGCCGCGCGCCTACAGCCGGCGCGCGCTGAGCGGGTCGGCAGCCGCCAACGGCCCACCGTTCGTCCAGTGCGCGCGACGAGAGTGGCCTTGGCTGGCTGGCGAGTTAGGAAACATTCGTGATGAAACGTTGACTTTCGCGCGATGGGGGGCATCCTGGACGGTGCGCGGCGTCTTGCGGCAATCCAGGTCAGACAAGAGGAAGGCCTGAGCGAGGAGAGGCTTTGATTTCTATATGTACCAAACGGTTGTTCTCACGGTTGCCGACTCTCGGGCGTCGTAGTCGTACGTCTCGACCGCTGGGAGTTGGGGCTCTCGTCGTTAGAGCGCGTAGGTCGGGTGTTGGCCTGCTGGCCGTCCTCTGCACTTTGGCCGGCGTGCTGGTGCTTGGTGCCGGCCCCGCCCTCGCCTCCCGCAGCCACGTCTTCGAAAAAACCTTCGGCGAACCCTGTACCACCACACCCTGCGGCAACGGCCAGTTCAGCGAACCGTCCGGCGTAGCCGTAAACGAAGCGACCGGCGATGTCTACGTCGTCGACAAAGGCAACAACCGCGTGGAGTACTTCACCGCCGGAGGCGTCTATGTCGGCGAATTCAAGGGCCCAAGCGCTACGGGGAGCGGCAATCTCACAGAAGGCTCGGCGACGATCGAATCGGTGCTGGCGACGAGCGGCGCGTTCAGCGTGGGGGAGGAACTCGATGGCACCGGCCTCACTCCTGGGACCACGATCCTCGCGGTCAAAGCTGGAGGTGTGCTGGAAATCTCCCAGCCGGTCGAAGCGGGCAAATCCGGGCTGGCGGTCGAACTCAAAGCCCATCAGTCCTTCTCTGGGCCCGAAGGCGTCGCGATCGATAACACCTGTCACCTGCACGAACAGACGAGCGGCAAACCGCTGAGCACCGGCGAGTGCGAAGCGCTCGACCCGTCCAACGGCGATGTGTATGTGGTCGATACGGGCCACGACGTGATCGACAAGTTCAGTTTGACGGGGGCCTACATCGGCCAGCTTGCGGAAAGCGCATCCGGCTCCCTGTTCGGAGCATTGGAGGGAGTCGCAGTCGATGCGGAAGGCAAGGTCTGGGTCTATCAGGGAAGCGGCGAGATCGATAGCTTCAGCGACGCGCTCGCAAACGAATTCCAGGCGTCGCGGTCTTCGCCGTTCGGGACGGGACCCGGTTTTGCCGTCGACTCCCAAGACAACCTCTACGTCCGCAGAGGCGAACCCTATTTCGCGAAGCTCGACAGCACGGGAAAGAAACTGTTGGAATCGGTCGATAACGAACCATCGACCGCTGCCGCGGTGGATCTCTCGAGCAATGACGGTTCGAGCAACGATGTCTACATCGACAACGGCACCACCGTCGGGAAGTTCAGCACCGCCAAGTATAACGAGAACCGCGAAGAATATGAGGGTACGCTCATCGAACGCTTCGGCTCCGGGCACCTGACGAACGGCAGCGGTATCGCCGTGAGCTCCACCAGCGGCAACGTCTATGTCGCCGACGCGGCGACGGACGCGGTGGACATCTTCAACCTTCCGCCGACACCGCCCACGATCGACAACACCTCTACAGGGACCATCACCTCCGAATCGGCGGAACTGCGCGCGTCGATCAACCCCAACGGAGATGACACGACCTACCACTTCGAATACGGCACGAGCACAGCCTACGAAGCAAGCACTCCGGAGGTGGACATCGGCTCGGGTCAGATCGACCAGGCCGTCACCCAGGACGTCACTGGTCTGCAGCCGAACACGACCTACCACTTCCGTGTCGTCGCGCATAACATCCTCGGCACCGAAACAGGTCAGGACGACACGTTCGTCTATGACACCGCCGGCGAAGGGCTGCCCGATGGGCGCGCGTATGAGATGGTGACCCCGCTGCAGAAGGCGGGCTCGACCGTTGACGCTCTGCCCGCCACGGTGGCGGCTGACGGATCGAGCCTCGCGGGCGCGTGCACGTGTGCGTTTGCCGGCGTCAGCAATGCCGAAATACCGCCCCTTGGCAGTGTGTTCTATCGCTTCACCCGCACCGCCTCGGGCTGGACGACCGCTCCGCTGCAGATTCCCCGCGGGCTTGGGCAGAGCATCGGAGTCGAGGACTCGCTCTGGGCCCCCGCGAACCTGGGGTTCGAAGTGGATCATCTATCGCTGCGTGAAGCGGACGGCTCGGTGAGCGATATCGGCCCCGTGTGGCTGCCCGCGCTCGGGCTCGATCCGACAGAGAGTGGCATCAGCTACAACTTCCAGGGGGCCGCGGGCGAAGCCTCGCATGGGGTGGTGTTCACCATCGGGGAAGCGGGGCTGCTGTGGCCGTTCGACACGAACGTCGAAGAACGCTCTCTCTATGAGTACGTCGGAGTGAACAACAGTGAACCGATGCTGGTCGGGGTCAGCGGCGGCCCGGGGAGCACGACGCTGATCGGCCAGTGCGGCACCGAACTCGGCGCGGATGTGTTCAGGGGAAGCCAATACAATGCGATATCGGAAAGCGGCCAGAGCGTGTTCTTCACCGCGGCAGCCGACAGTAGCAGCCTGTCTCCTACGTCAACCAGCACATGGGCGTCCACCAGCACGTGCGCGAGCGGCGGTAAAACCGGCACGGCTCCGCCGACGGATGAGCTGTACGCGCGGCTGGGCGGCTCCGAAACCGTGTGGGTCTCAGAACCGCAGTGCACGCCCGCCTCAGCCTGTCACAACGTCACGACCGAACCATACGCGACTAGAGAAGCCTCTGAAGAAGCGGGGGTGGTCTTCGAAGGCGCCTCGGCGGATGGGTCGAAGGTGTTCTTCACGACGACCCAGCAGCTCACGAACAGCGACACGGACGCTACGAGGACGAGGGACCTGTACGAGTACGACTTCAACGAACCGGTCGGACAGCGGCTGACCCAGGTCTCCGCTGGCGGCAGCGGTGACGCGACGCCGGGAGCGGGAGCCGATGTCGAAGGCGTCTCGCGTATCTCCGAGGACGGCTCGCACGTGTACTTCGTCGCCAACGGCGTGCTGACGACGAGCCCCAGCCGGGGCGCGCAGGGTTATAACGGGCACGGCGTACAGGTCGCCACGGGCGCTGTTGCTCAGCCGGGCGCCGACAACCTGTACGTCTACGAGCCCGACCCCGCTGACCCGGGCCGGTATGAGACGGTGTTCATCGCCGAGCTGTGCTCGGGTCCTGGAGCATCCGGCGGCGTGGCCGATGTTCAGTGTCCGAGTAACCTGAACTCGAACCCTTGGAACTATGGATCGGGCAGCGCCAACGATCAGGTGCTGTGGAGTCACAAAGGCGGCGACGAACGCCCGCTGCAGGCGACGCCGGATGGCCGCTTCGTCGTGTTCCCCAGCTACGGCGACCTGACCGCTGATGACACGAGCACCGCCCGGCAGGTGTTCCAGTACGACGCGCAGACGGGCGGGCTGGTGCGCGTCTCGGTCGGCCAGGACGGCTTCGACAACAACGGCAACACGACTGCCGGCCGTGAAGGCCCAACCAGCGCGGATACCGCCAATGCAAGTATCGGCACGCAGCATTACGACGAAACCGGACGCCAGGCAGGCTTTACGCGCGGCGGCGCGATCGCACGGACCATGTCCGACAACGGCTCCTACGTGTTCTTTCAGAGCCCGGTCGGGCTGACGTCGCAGGCGCTGAACGACGTGCCGATCGACAGCGAAGGGGACTTGGCGCAGAACGTCTATGAGTACCACGATGGGCACGTCTCTCTGATCTCCGACGGGCGCGACAGCTCCGAACTCGAAGGGGGCTCCAGCTCTGTCAGCCTGATCGGCACGGACGCCTCGGGCGCCGACGTGTTCTTCACCACGGTGGACCCGCTGGTGCCGCAGGACACCGACACCCAACTGGACATCTACGACGCGCGCATCGGCGGCGGCTTCCCGGCGGCCAGTCCCTCCGAATGTCAGGGAGAAGCCTGCCAGGGCGTCCAGGGCCCGCCGTCGTCGCTGGGCGCGCCGGCGAGCGCGACGTTCTCCGGCACGGGGAACCTCGCGCCGCCCTCGTCCCCGAAGCCCAAAGCCAAAGCGAAGCCGTTGACCAGGGCGCAGAAGCTCGCCAAGGCACTGCAGGCGTGTGCGAAGAAGCCGAAGAAGAAGCGACGTGATTGTAAGTCGCGGGCCAGGAACAGATATGGCCACACAGCCAGGGCCAAGAAAAGCGACAGGAGTGGTAAATGATGCGCTCGCGTTCTGACAGGTCGCTCATGCAGATCCTCTGCCGCCTGGGGCTCGCGGTTCTGCTCCTCGCGCTGCTCGGGCTTGGGAGCGGCGCCCCCGTGGCGGGCGCCGCGACACCGAGCGCGGCGTGGTCGATCCGCTCGCTCGCGCAGCCGACGAGCTTCGCGCCGGGCGACAGCAGTGGGGCCGACGTTTACAAGATCCTCGTGACCAACGTGGGCAGCCTGCCAAGCGATGGCAGCCCCGTGACGATAACGGATGAACTACCGCTCGCCGGGGTCACGCTCTTGGAAGTCTCGGGCATTGATTGGGGTATGGCGATAAAGGGCTACATGCGGGGCCGGGGGGGCGAACTCTCCTGCACGACCGCGCCGGTCCAGTGCACCAGCGGCGCGGTGCCAGCGGGGGACGTGCTGGAGATGAACGTGACGGTGGCGACCGAACCGGGTGCGACGGGCCCCCTGACGAACGTCGCGAGCGTCAGCGGGGGCGGTGTGGCCGAAGCGTCGACGAGCGCGCAGAACCCGGTCAGCGCGACCCCGTCGCCGTACGCGATCAACGACTTCAGTTTCACCGCCAGCGGCGTCGACGGGGCGCCCGACGCGCAGGCCGGCGGTCATCCCTACGCGGTCACGACGACGCTCGACTTCTCCACCCAGTCGTATCCCGGACTCCTCGAACGGCATGAGCCCGCGGAGAACATCAAGGACGCGGTCGTCGAACTCCCGCTGGGCCTGGTCGGTAACCCCCAGGCGGCCCCCCGCTGCCCGCTCCACGAGATGGACCTGGAAGAGACCGGTACCTTGGTGCAGTGCCCGCCAGACACGAGGATCGGCGAGGTCACGCTGGATCAGCCCGAACGCTTCGCGTCGTCCCTGTTCCCGCGGGGCGCTGGAGAAACGGGCGAGTCAGTGGCGAGTGTGTCCTCACTTTACAACCTGGTGCCCGAGCACGGGTATCCGGCGGAGTTCGGGTTCAACTACGCTGGGGTCAAGGCGCACCTTTACCCGAGCGTGGTCTACACGAAAGCGGGCTACATGCTGCGGGTGATGACCCCTAACACACCGTCGGAGTTCGTCTACAACGGCGAAGTGGGGTTCGTGAGCGGCTTCTCGCTGACGCTGTTCGGCGACCCCGCCAAGCACGGCGGCACCGGCGAAGCGCCGTTCTTCACCAACCCGTCCGACTGTTCGGCCAGCGGTCCGGAAGCCACGATCCACATCGACACGTGGACGCATCAGGGCGCGGTGAACCCTGACGGCACCCCGGACTTCAGCGACCCGAACTGGCTGGAAGCGAAATCCAGCCTGCCGCCGGTCACGGGCTGCAACGCGCTGCGGTTCAACCCCGAGCTCGAAGTCACACCCGCTACCAGCCGGTCGGACTCGCCCACGGGCGTGACGGTCGACCTGAAGGTGCCCCAAGCGCCGGCCAGCGACGCCGCGCCGGCGACCCCCGACCTGAAGGACGCGACGGTGACGCTGCCCGCGGGGATGTCGCTCTCGCCGTCCTCCGCGAACGGACTGGGGGCGTGCTCGCCGGTGCAGATCGGCTTGGAAGACAACAGCCAGCCGACGTGTCCGGAAGCATCGAAGATCGGCACTGTCGAACTGACGACGCCGCTTTTGGCGAACCCGATCGGCGGATCGGTGTATCTCGCCGAACAGGACAACAATCCGTTCTCCTCGCTGATCGCGCTCTACATCGTCATCGACGACCCCACCACTGGCACGCTGATCAAGCTCGCCGGCCACGGCGAACTGGGGAACGGCGGCAACGGCCTGGCGCCGGGCCAGATCAGGACCACGTTCGAAAACAACCCGCAGCTGCCGTTCAGCGAGTTGAAGCTGGCGCTCAAGGAAGGCCCGAGGGCGCCGTTGACCACGCCGCAGGGGTGCGGCTCCTACACGACCGAAAGCTCGTTGACGCCGTGGTCGGCGCCCCAATCCGGGCCGCCGGCGACCCCGTCCTCGAGCTTTCAGATCGCCTCGGGGCCGAACGGCGAAGCGTGCGCCCCGCAGGGCTTCGCACCGTCGTTCACCGCCGGCACGAGCGACAACCAGGCGGGCGCGTTCAGCCCGTTCACGCTGACACTGTCCCGCAGCGACGCCGACCAGGACCTCGGCGGGCTCACCGTGACGACCCCGCCTGGGCTGCTCGGGATGCTCTCCCGCGTCCAGCTCTGCCCGGAACCGCAGGCCAGCCAGGGGACCTGCCCCGCCTCAAGCCAGATCGGGCATGTCATCGTCGGCGCCGGTCCGGGCCCCGACCCGGTGTACGTGCCGCAGGCCGGCAAGCCTGAGGACCCCGTGTTCCTGACCGGCCCGTACAAGGGCGCACCGTTCGGCCTGTCGGTCGTGGTGCCCGCGGAAGCGGGCCCGTTCAATCTCGGCACCGTGGTGGTTCGCTCGGCGATCAGCGTGGATCCCCACACTGCCCAGGTCACGATCACCAGCGACCCGTTCCCCACGATCCTGCAGGGCGTCCCACTGCAGGTGAAGTCGATCGATGTGACGATTGACCGCGAAGGGTTCATGTTCAACCCAACCAGTTGCGAGCGCTCTGGCGTGACCGGCACGGTCCTCAGCACCCAGGGCGCACAGGTCGGGAGCTCGAGCCCGTTCCAGGCCGCGAACTGCGCGAGTCTGCCGTTCAAGCCCAGCTTCACGGCGAGCACCCAGGCGAAGACCAGCAAAGCCGACGGCGCGAGCCTGACCGTGAAGATCGCGGCCAAGCCCGGGGAAGCGAACGTCCGCAAAGTGGACGTGCAGCTGCCGCTCGCGTTGCCGTCGCGGTTGACGACGTTGCAGAAGGCGTGCACCGAAGCGCAGTTCAACACCAACCCGGCGGGATGCCCCGCGGCGTCCGACGTCGGTGTGGTGACGGTCCACACCCCGGTCTTGAACTCGCCGTTGACGGGTCCGGTGTACTTCGTCTCGCACGGCGGCGCCGCGTTCCCCAACCTCGAAATCGTGTTGCAGGGCGAAGGCGTCACGATCGACCTCGTCGGAAACACCGACATCAAGAAGGGGATCACGTACTCGAAATTCGAATCGGCGCCCGACGCTCCCTTCAGCACGTTCGAACTGAACGCCCCGCAGGGGCCGTACTCGATCCTCACGGCGAACGTCCCCCAGAGCGCGAAATACAACCTCTGCGGGCAGAAGCTGGCGATGCCCACCGAGATCACCGGCCAGAACGGCGCGGTGATCAAACAGACCACCAAGATCGAAGTCGAAGGCTGCAGCGGCGCGCTGTCCGTCATCTCCTCCAAGGTCAAGCAGAAGACGCTGACCCTCTCCGTGTACGCGCCGGGCGCGGGCAAGGTGACCGTCAGCGGCAAGGGCGTCTCCAGCGGCTTGAAAACCTACAGCGGCCGCGAAGCCCTTACGTTCACCTTGAAGCAGAAGAAGGCGGGCAGGCTCAAAACCAAGATCAAGCTGATTTTCACACCGAGTAAGGGGAAGAAGCAGGCGAAGACGGTGAAGGAGACCTTTAAGCGCTGACTGCGCAATTCTCCAGATCTTGAACGTCGCTTTGACCCCTCTCCGGCGGCGTTCGAGGGGAACCCAAAGACCCAATGGCGTTAGCACCCTCTCGCGCCAGGGTTCCCTACCCCACCGGGCGCCGCGGTCGGTCATCCCTCCGGCCGCGGCGCTCGTCTTTCGCTGCGAGATCCCGTGTTCATTGGGTTTGGCGGCGTTGGGGGGCGCCGGCGATGGATTCCGTCGCGGTCGGGTGCTAGCTTTGACGACGGTTGATCGCTTCGCCCGCCGGCCGCAGGATGGCTCTCACAGGGGCTCCTCGAGAAGGAGCACGGATGGGGACCAGAGAAGGACCAGAGAAGCCAGGGCAGCGATCGCAGAAGCAGGGTCCGCTCGAAATACGCGGCCAGCATGGTTTCGTAGCACCGCAGCACCAGCAGTTCGCAGCAAGCGTTCTTTGAAAACTCAATATCGCCGCCGCGCCGGGATCGCCCGGTTCGCGTCCTCCAACTGCCCCCGGAGCTGCTGGTGTGATCTTTGCGTAGATCCGCAGCTGCTGCGGCTTTTGGCGAAGACACTCAGAGTGCTTGGTATGGTTTAGAACCAAAACCGCAAAGTATGCGGTTTAGCGCTAAGATTGGTCTATGTCGGTTCGGCCCCGCGATCTGCCAGATCATCTCTTGTCGCTCGGCCGTTACGAGCTCACGTTGGATGACGCCGCGAGGATTCTCGGCTCCGGCCGGGGGGCGGCCGCCGATGCGCTTGGCAGGCTGGCGCGGCGCAAACAGGTCTTCTCGCCGGCCAGGGGTCTCTATGTCGCCGTGCCGCCCGAGTACCGCAGCTGGGGTGTGCTGCCGGGTGACTGGTTCATCGACGCGATGATGGCCCATCTACACCGCGCCTACTACGTTGCGCTGCTGAGCGCGGCGCGTATCCACGGCGCATCCCACCAGGCGCCCCAGGTCTTCCAGGTGATGACCGCCGCCGGCGCCGCCGCACCGCGGGATCGCGATCTTGGCCGGGTCCGCCTGCGCTTCTATTCGAGCAAGCACGTGGGCGAGGACGAGGTGCAGCGTATCGCCGTTCCCACCGGTTATTTGACGGTCTCGGCCAGGGAGACCACGGTCGTGGATCTGATCGTCTACCACCGCGCCAGTGGTGGCTACAGCAACGTCGCGACGATCCTGCGTGAGATCGGCGAGCTCTCCGGGTCGGAGCTGGCGCGCGTCGCCAGCCGCCGCGGGCGTGCCGTCGTGCGCCGCACCGGCTGGCTGGTCGAGCGCTACGGTCACGCCGGCGACCTCGAAGCGCTGCGCCAGGCCGCGCGCCCGGATCTCGGCGAGCCCGCGCTGCTCGACCCAGCCGCGGGCAAACGCGGCAAGACCGATCCCGACTGGCAGGTACGGGTCAATACGCAGGTGGAACCAGACCTGTGATCCCCGCCGCGTTCATCACCGAATGGCGCGCACGCGTCCCCTGGCCGGAGTCCCATCAGGTGGAGCAGGACCTCATCCTCTCACGGCTGATGATCGAGATCGCGGGCAACGAGCTCCTCGGGGGCGAGCTCGTGATGCGCGGCGGCACCTGCCTGCACAAGCTCCATCTGTCCAAACCCTACCGTTACAGCGAAGACCTCGACTATGTCAGGCGCACCGCCGGTCCGATCGGACCGTATCTCGACCAATTGCGCGCGATCGCCAACGATGTCGGCTTGAGCGTCTCTGGAGTCGATCGCGCCGGCCAGATGGTGCACATGATCCTGGAGGCGCAAGCGACCGATCCGCACGGGCAGATCCGCATCAAGATCGAGACGAACATCACCGAGATCACACCGTTCAAGACCCCCACCACGATCGACCATGCCGTCGCATCGCGCTGGTGGAACGGTGACGCGCCGATCCTGACGTTCGTCCTCGAGGAGATGATGTCCACCAAGCTCCGCGCTCTCTACCAGCGTCGCAAGGGGCGTGACCTGTTCGACCTCTGGCTGGTGTTGACCGGCGGTGAGGCGACGCCTGCGGAGATCGTCGGTGGCCTCGAGCATTACATGCGGAAGAATGTCTTCACCTACCCGCAACTGAGGCTGAACCTGCTGGGGAAGCTGGCCGACGCGAGCTTCCGCGCCGACCTTTCGAGCCTGGTCGCTGAGATTCCAGAGGAGTACAACATCGATGTTGCCGCCGACACGCTGATGGAACGAATCGGCGTCCTGCTCCGCAACGCGCCGCCACTCGAGCACATCGTTGACGGCGGCTGGCGAGAGCGGCACTGAGGTGCAGATGACACCTGGCTCAGCTATTTCGCCCGCCGACTGTTCGAGTCTCAAATTTCCAACCTAAATTTGTCGTTACCACCTCCGGCAAAACGTCCAAAGCCCTTGGCGCCTCCCTTGACAGCGCCGAAATCCACGAGTCCACCCCGATCAGCGTCACGGGCTGCTCAACCGGCATTTCGATCGTTTTCCACAAGATCAAGGGTCGTACGCTGACCGTTTCTGTGTCGGTCCCTGCGGCGGGCATCCTCACGGCTTCGGGCAAGGGCTTGTCGAGGAGCTCGAAGTCGGCCAAGGGCCGCGAAACGCTGACATTCAAACTGACCCAGAAGAAGCCCGGCAAGCTCTCGACGAAGCTGAAGATCGCCTTCAAACCGTCGAAGGGCGGCAAGCAGGCGAAGTCCTTGTCCGTCAAGTTCAAGCGGTAGGCGCCGCCTGGGGTGATGGCGGTCGACACACCAACCTTTCAGCAGCTTGAGCGCCGAACGCCTGCGCCCCACGCGCAAGCGGCTCGACGAGGGCTGATCGCTTCGCCGGCATGGTGTCGCGTTCGCCGGCATGGTGTCGCTCGTCCCCCGCGGCCCGTGCTACCGTACGGTTATGCAGGTCACCGAAACAGCAGCCGGCACGCCCATCGTCGAGCGCACCCCGGAGGAGTACGCCGCGTATCTGGAGCGCCAGGTTCAGCGCGAAATGGGCATGTCGGTCGCCGAGTTCATCGAGGCTGACACGGCCGGCAAGCTGGATCATACGGACGTGGCCGTCGACTATGTCGTCAGCCTGCTCCGCATCGGCCAGAACGGGCAGAGCCCTGCCGCGTAGTGTCGCGCAGGGCCTGGCCGATCGTCTGAACGGCGCCCTGAACAGGACCGTCAGCGACTCGCGCCTGTCGGTGGCGCTGATCGCCGGCTATACCGACGCCTTCCGATTGACGAGGCTCGTCGACGGAGACGATGCCCCGCTCGAGCTGTACGGCACGACGGTGCGCCTGTTCGTAGAGCATGTCGTGGTGGTCGACGATGGACATTGCAGAACGCAGTCCTATACCTATCGCCTGCTTGCGACACGATGTCGCACGTTTCGAGTGAACTAGCGGATTGGAGGTTTGGCTGATGTCGAGCGCATAGTTCCAGGTCCGTGCTCAATGGCCTGTCCCCATCCTGACGTGCGTCGTCGGTGATGAGCCGGCGGGGTTCGAAGCTCGGGGGAGAAGCCCAAGGGCTCCCGTTCCATTCGGGAGCTACAGGCAAGGGGAAGACCGGACGGGTGAATTGCCGTCGCGCTTGACGACGTTGCAGAAGGCGTGCACGGACAAGCAGTTCGAAACAGACCCCGCGAACTGCCCCTCGGAATCGAAGATCGGCTACGCGGTCGTGCACACCCCGCTCGTCCCCGTCCCGCTGGAAGGCCCCGCGATCTTCGTCAGTCACGGCGGCGAAGCGTT
>Ga0182024_10010945_pt1 | contig 18356 bp, 12 predicted proteins | sample P32metaG_FD_120480 | JGI IMG/M metagenome (GOLD analysis project Ga0182024, IMG submission 120480) | Permafrost microbial communities from Stordalen Mire, Sweden - P3-2 metaG (Illumina Assembly) | ecosystem: Environmental > Terrestrial > Soil > Wetlands > Permafrost | place: Sweden: Stordalen... | reverse complement strand
GATAGTGTCCGATCAGCCACGACGTGAGCTCGCCGCCGTAGGACCAACCGCACACGGCGACACGCGATGCGTCGACGTTCGGCCGGCGTTCGAGCGCCGCTAAGCCGGACATGATGTCGCCGCTCGGGCCGGCGACCGTATCGTGCACGATTGCCGTCATGTACGCGTTGCCGAGATTATCGCTCCCGCGGTAGTTGGGCTGAAAAACGACGTAGCCGCGCGCGGCGATCATCTGCGCGAGCGGCCACTGCTCCCAAACGAAGTCGCGCGTATTCGAGAGGCCCGGTCCACCGTGGATGAGCACGACGATCGGATACTTTCTCCCGTTGTCGTCCTGAGCCGAGTCGAAGGACGGTGGATCGGTGACGACGCCGTCTTCGGCGAAATCACCTTGGCCGGTCCAGCGAAGCTCGCTCATGTGACCGAGCCGCAATCCCGCCAGGAAACCATTGACGTGCGTCAAGCGCCGTGGCTTCGTCGAGCCTGGCGAGAGCACGTATAACTCGCGCGCGGTTGCGGACGTCGTCGCAACGAAGGCGATCGTGCCGTCCCGCGCGATGGCGGCCGCGCTTCCGGCATCGAACGTCGAGCTCGAGTATGGATCGCAGACCGGATGAAGCTCTCCGAGCGGGACTGACTGCACGGCTCCCGTCAAATCGGCCGTCCAAAAGAGCGTCTGCGTTCCGTCGCTGCCGCAGAGCAGCAGCCGCTTCGAATTGGGAAACCAGAGCGATGCGGCGATATTCCGATCCAACGTGGGCGCGATTGTAGCGTCGTGGCCGCCTGCAATGACGCGCACGGTGTTTTCCGCATTGAAGTCGCCGCCGAGCGGATACCAGTACGCCAGGTGCGATCCATCGGGCGCGTACGACGGACTGAGCTCGAGTTCGGAGCGAGCGGTCAGCTTGTGCATCGCTGCGCTCGCAACGTCGACCTGCCAGAGCGTCGAGTACTCGTCATCGCCGCTAAACGTATTTTTCAATCGCGTGAAGGTAATCGAGCGGCCGTCGGACGTCCACGCGATCTGCGGCGAGAAGATACCGCCGGGATCAGTTGGCGCGATCGTCCAGGAGCCGCTCGTAATTCGCCGTGCGTTCCCGCCCCTCGCCGAAACGATCCACAGATGCTCCGGCGGCGTCAGCGAGGCCGCCGTATAGTCGTTGTCGCCCGCAAAGAAGAAGGGTGCGGTGCTTGGCGGATCGGCGGCGACAAAAGCGATCTCGCGTCCATCGGGGCTCCAGGCAGCATCGCTTACGTCGCCCTTCACATGCGTGAGCTGCACGTTCGCGCCGTCTTCGCGGACGAACAACTGGAGCGGCAGGCTCTGCGAGGGTCGCGCGAGGTAGGCGAGGCGCGAACCGTCCGGCGACCATCGGGGAACCGCTGCCTCGTGGCGAAAAGCCACTACTTGCATTCGTCCGGTTCTCACGTCGATGACGGCGAGATCGTTGTCGTATGCATCGTGTGGCCGATCTTGGGTGACGACGACGAGCGCGACGTGCCGCGCGTCCGGAGAGATCGCCGGCTCTTCGAGATCGACGATGCGGGCCATGTCGTCGAGGCTCAGCGGCGGGGGCGCCACGGGGCCTGGACCGGCCGCAGCCAAGGCGAGCGAAATCGCCAGAAAAATACTGTGCATCCTTTATCTTTACCGAGCGGTTGAGTTTTAGATGCGCGACGATTTCCATCCGCTCGTTCGCGAATGGTTCGACTCGAGTTTTTCTGCCGCGACGGAGCCGCAGGTTCTCGGCTGGCCGGCAATTCGTGCCGGCCAGGACGTCCTGATCTCCGCTCCGACCGGCTCCGGAAAGACGCTTGCGGCCTTCACGCTCTGCTTGGACGACCTCGTCCGCCGGTCAACCGAGGGCACGCTGCCGGAGCAGACGCTGGTGGTGTACGTCTCGCCGCTCAAGGCCCTGACCAACGACGTCCGCGAGAACTTGGAGAAACCGCTCGCCGCGCTGACCGCCCTCGCTCAAGCCCAGGGCCTCCCGATGGCACCGATTCGCACCGCCGTCCGCACCGGTGACACGACCGCTACCCAGCGCCAAAGCATGCTGCGAAAGCCGCCGCACGTGCTCGTAACAACACCTGAGTCGCTCTATATTCTGCTGACGGCCGAGAAGTCGCGTGCGCTTTTTGCAAGCGTTGCCACGGTTATCGTCGACGAGATTCATGCGATGGCGGCGGACAAGCGCGGCTCGCATCTGGCGCTCACGCTCGCGCGTTTGGATTACCTGGTCGCACAGGCGCGCGGGCGAAAACCTCAGCGGATCGGCCTTTCGGCCACCGTGCGTCCCTTGGAGCGCGTCGCGCAGTTCTTGAGCGAGCGCGCGACGATCGTCAACGTTGGCCACCGTCGTGAAATGGAGCTCGCCGTAGAGGTTCCCAGCGACGAGCTCGGTCCCGTCGCGAGCAAAGAGATGTGGGGCGAGATTTACGATCGGGTCGCCGGCGAGATTCGCAACCACAAGACGACACTGGTTTTCGTCGGAACGCGCCGCATGAGCGAACGTGTCGCGTTCGCGCTCAACGAGCGCCTCGGAGAAGGCTTCGTCATGCCGCATCACGGTAGTCTTGCGCGCGAGATGCGGTTCGACGTCGAACGGCGCTTGAGAAGCGGCGAGCTGCGGGTCGTCGTGGCGACGGCTTCACTCGAGTTGGGCATCGATATCGGCTCGGTGGACCTCGTCGTTCAACTCGGGTCGCCGCGCGCCATTGCCGTTGCGTTGCAGCGCATCGGGCGCTCGGGGCACTGGGTCGGAGCCAAGCCCAAGGGAATCTTCTACGTGACGACGCGAGACGAGTTGCTCGAGTGTGCGGCGCTGGTACGCGCGATTCGCGGCGGTTCGCTCGATGCGCTCGAGATTCCGACAGCGCCGCTGGACATTCTTGCGCAGCAGATCGTCGCGGCCTGCGCGCAGCACGAATGGGAAGTGGAGACGCTCTTCGCGACCGTTCGCACGGCCTTTCCGTACCGCGATCTGGAGCGCACGGATTTCGATGCCGTACTCTCCATGCTGGCAGACGGCATCGCGACCTCGCGCGGGCGCAGCGGGACGTATCTGCACTACGATCGCGTGAACGGTCGTCTGCGCGCGCGCCGGGGCGCGCGATTGGCGGCGATTACCAGCGGCGGCGCGATTCCCGATACGGCCAACTATAGCGTCATCCTGGAGCCAGACGGCCACGTCATCGGCTCGCTCGACGAAGACTTCGCGATCGAGAGCATGGCCGGCGATATCTTTCTTCTTGGCACCAACTCTTGGAAGATCAGGCGCGTCGAAGCCGGCGTGGTCCGCGTGGAGGACGCGCACGGTGCGCCGCCGTCCATTCCGTTCTGGAACGGCGAAGGGCGCGGCCGTACTATCGAGCTCTCGCGCGAGGTCTGCGCGGTGCGCACCGCGATCGACGAGCGCGACGACGCGAGCGCGATAGCGTGGCTCGAGCGCGAAGGTGCCCTCGACCGCGCGGGCGCCGAGCAGGCAGTCGCGTACGTGCGAGCCGGTAAGAAGATTCTCGGCGTCGTCCCGACCGATCGAACGCTGGTGGCGGAGCGCTTCTTCGACGAAGGCGGCGGCATGCAGTTGATCCTGCACACGCCGTTTGGGGCGCGCATCAACCGCGCGTGGGGCTTGGCGCTGCGCAAGCGCTTCTGCCGTTCGTTCAACCTCGAGTTGCAGGCTGCCGCAACCGACAATGGGATCGTGCTCTCCTTGACGGATCAGCATGCGTTTCCGCTCGATGTGGTCTTCGAGTTCGTGAAGTCGGCGAGCGCCGAGCAAACGCTCACGCAGGCGCTCCTTCCCGCCCCGATGTTTGCGGCGCGCTGGCGTTGGAACGCAACGCGAGCGCTTGCGATTCTGCGCTTCAGCGGCGGACGCAAGGTGCCGCCGCAGCTGATCCGGATGCGTGCCGACGACTTGGTGGCGTCGGTCTTCCCCGATCAGGCCGCTTGTCCCGAGAACCTCACCGGTCCGATTAAGATTCCCGACCACATCTTGGTGCGCGAGACGCTTTCGAACTGTCTGCACGAAGCGATGGATCTCGACGGGTTTCTCGAAATTCTGCGCGAGATCGAGAACGGCACGCTACGAACGGTCGCCATCGACACGCCCGAGCCATCGGTCTTTTCCCACGAGATCCTCAACGCCAATCCGTACGCGTTTCTCGACGACGCGCCTCTGGAAGAGCGGCGGACGCGGGCCGTGGCGCTCCGCCGAACGACACGCGACGACGTCGATGGTGCCGGGATCTTGGATCCGGCCGCAATCGCACAGGTGGCGGCTGAATCGTGGCCCGTCGTACGCGATGCCGACGAACTGCATGACGCGCTTACGACACTGATCGTCGTGCCGCCGGTCGCGCAATGGACGCACTGGTTCGAAGAGCTCGTGTCGCAACGAAGAGCGTGTATTATAAACAACTTTTGGACCTGTGCCGAGCGGCTTGAAATCGCTCGCGCGGCCTACGAGGCACCATCGCCGGCTCGCGAGGAGGCCGTGACCGAAATCTTGCGCGGCTGGCTCGAGTCGAGCGGACCGATGACGGTGGCGGAGATGGCGGAACGGTTGAGCACGGACGATGAAGCGATTAGCGCGGCGCTCCTTCGCCTGGAAACGCAAGGCCAAGTTCTGCGCGGCCGCTTCACCGCAGCGGCGCAGAGCGAGCAATGGTGTAACCGCCGCGTGCTCGCGCGCATTCATCGTCTGACGATCGGGCGCTTGCGCCGCGAGATCGAACCGGTTACCGCGGCGCAGTACATGGCGTTCCTCCAACGCTGGCAGCACGTGACGCTCGCGACGCGGTTGCATGGAATCGATGGCACGCTTCAAATCGTCCGGCAGCTCGAGGGCTACGAGATTCCGGCGGTCGCCTGGGAGGGACAAATTCTTCCGGCGCGCATCGCGGGCTACAAACCTGAATATCTCGACCGGCTCTGTTACGCCGGCGATATCATGTGGGGACGCCTTTCACCGCACCCGGCACTAGAGCCACGGGATGTGGCGGGGAGCCGGCGCGTGCGTCCCACGCGCCTCGCACCCATCGCGCTCTTTCTGCGCGCGAACGCCGACGAGCTCATCGTTCGCCGTCAAGCGAAGGTCGAAGCGCTCTCGCACGCGGCGCACGAAGTTTTCGAACAGGTGGAGCGACTACGAGCGCCCTTCTTTGGCGAGATCGTGCGGGCCGTCAAGCGGCTGCCGAGCGAAGTTGAAGAAGCGCTGTGGCAACTCGTCGCGGCGGGCTTGGTGACTGCCGACGGCTTCGACGCGTTGCGATCGCTTAGCGATGCCAAGCGCCGGTTGGGTGAGAAGGGTCTTCGCGCGCGACCGCGCTCGTCGAGCGGACGCTGGACACTCTTGCAGGCGACGGCCGAGGCCATCGCGCCGGACGCCTTCGCGCGGCGTTTGCTGGCGCGCTGGGGCGTGGTATTCCGAGATGTCGTCGCTCGCGAAAGCCTCGCGCCGAGATGGCGCGAGTTGCTGCTCGCGTTGCGCCGGATGGAGGCGCGTGGAGAAATTCGTGGCGGACGCTTCGTTGCGGGATTTGTCGGCGAACAGTTTGCGCTGCCGGAGGCGATCGACGCCTTGCGCGCCGTGCGCAGAACCGGTGCAACCATCGAGACGTTGCCGCTCGGCGCTTACGATCCGTTAAATCTCGCCGGAATCATCACCCCGGCGCAGGAGCCCGACGACGCGTTGGAATCAACACTCCATGCCGGTCTGCTCGCCTGAATAGATCTCGATTACGCCGCTGACCTTAAACGGGATGTCCTCGTTCTTTAGCAGCGCTCCAACTCCACCGATGACGCCGCCGTACTTGCCTTTGGTGGCGGTCGTATAGCAGGGCCCGAATTTAGCCTTGTAGCCAAAGACCGATGCTTCGCCGTAGGCCGTATACGGCTGGCCTGCGACGACTTGTTTGCCCGTCAAGCCGCCGCCCGACTTGAGATCCTTGCCGAACGTCGTTCCGCTGGAGGTGGAAAACGCAAGATAAAAGATCGGCGTTCCCGAGCCGAGCGTAGGAAAGTTGTCGAAGTTCTCGGTGCCGCTGCTCAGTGTAAGTTGAATCGAAGGATTGAGGCTGGGGTACTTTAGATCACCACCGAACCCGCCGTACGCCGGAATGCAGAACGAGCCGCCGGCGGTCTTGAGCTTACCGGTTAGCGTGGCGTATTCCGATTTATTTACCTGACCTTTACAACTGCGTGGCGTGCGATCGGGAGTTACTACCGCTTGCGGCGAGACCGGAAGCGGTCCGTTGCTATGCTGCGCGCAGGCAGAGAAGACGAGTGTTGCCACGATCGCGAGCGACCCTGCTAGGCGATGACCCAGAGATGGCATTTTGCTCCTAAAACTAGAAGGTTCCTAGCACGCTTGACTGACTTGCATGCCCGGATAAATTTCGATGACGCCGTACCCGGCGCGGATGATCGTCGTATCGCTGAAAAGCTGACCGATCCCTGGAAGGATACCTCCATACGGACCTTGAGTCGCGAGGGCGTAGCACGGCGGAAGCATCCGGACGAGATGCCCGAACGCGACGATACCGAAGGCGCTGTAGGTTTGGCCGGCCTGAATCGTTGCGGAGGTCAGGCCACCGGTCGACTTTAGCTTCGTATGGAACTGCGTTCCGGCGAGGAAGTGAAGGTTCAAGTAGAAGATCGGCGTTCCCGAACCGAGCTGCGGCTCGTCGTAAATGTTTGTCGTGCTGGAGCGAAGCACGAGCTTCACGGATCGCTGCATGCCCGGGTACTGCATCGTCCCCCCAAAGCCTCCAAACTCCGGGATACAGAACGAGTCTCCTCGGGTTTTCAGCCTCACTTTGATCTGCGCGTATTTTTGTTTCGTTCGCTGATCCTTGCATTGCGGAGGCGCGGTGGCGGCCCGGGCCGTCATCGCAGGCGGAAGCGCGGCACTGTCGCGCTGCCCGCAACTCGCCATCGCGCAAGCCGCAGCAAGAGCTAGACCGACGTAGGGTTTCCTCATTGAATGAGCTCCTTTAACCGAGCCTCGCCGGCCTCTGCGAGCGCGGCAAGATCCTTATATGCCGCATACTCCGCGACGGTGGGTCGCTGATAGGCGCCTTCGAGCGAGTTAAGCAGGAAGCCGAGTTGTTCTCGTACCTTGGTTGGGTGGAGCACGTCGGCTTCGCTCGAGTGAATGTCGAGCAGCACGAGATCGGCGATCTCGCTATCGATCTCGGCCGCTTGTGCCGCGTTCATCTTCTTGCGCACGGTCATCGCGGCGACGATCGATCGATCCAACGTGTCGATGGAGCTGCGGATCTGCATCTCCAGCGCTAACCGCGCCTCGAGGTCGGCCATTGACGAATGAATGCGCGGATCGAGCACGACCTTGAATGGAGCTTGAAGCGTCTGAGCGCCGTACCGCAGCACGACCGTGTACGCGCCGGGAACGATCGTGGGTCCGTCGGCGGTATCTGGGAAGTCGTCGGTTTCGAGCGCACGGACGCCTGGCACCTCATACGCGGGTTCGTAGCGCAGATCCCATTGAAAGAGGTTGGGCCCGGGCTTGACGGCGGTGAGCTTTTCCAAATCGCGCGCGCGTTGCGTAACCACGTCGAGATTTTCTTCTTGTTCGGGCGTCAGCTTCCGTTCGCGCGTATTTTTCGGATGCAGCGCAAAGCTGCGAACGGTTGCGCCGTTCGAATCCAGGAACGAGATCGTCAGCGGCGACTCTCCGTGGTTGGCGGCCGGAACGTTAAAGAAAACTGCCGCCCCGTACTTGGGATTATCGCCGTAGTCCGGAATCGGAGAATCTGGGGCGCCGTAGGCGTTCGAGAGCCAGGCCGTCTGGGGTGAAAAAAGCTGCAGGCTTGCGACCGAAAAGCTTGTGTTGCCCGCAAGCTGTTCGAGGTACGCGAGGTTATCGAGAATCCAAAAGGCGCGACCGTGCGTTGCCGCGACCAGCTCTCCTTCACGAGAGTCGATCGCGAAGTCACGGACTTGAACGCCGGGCAAGTTCATCGTGAGAGGCTGCCAGTCTTGACCACCGTTGAGACTCACGTACGCCGTGCTGCGCGTCCCCGCAAAGAGCAGCCGTGGTGCCAGCGGATCTTGGCGAACGACGAACACGTATTGATTGTCGGGAATTCCGGTGGTCAGCGGCACCCAGTGGTTGCCGAAGTCGGTCGTTTCGAAAACGTATGGGTGGTAGTCGTCCCACATGTAGCGCGAAGCCGTGAGAAAAGCCGAGCCTCGGTCGGTATGCGAGGGCTCGATCGAGCTTATTTGAGCCCATTGCGGAAGCTGCGGCGGCGTTACAAGCTTCCAGGTCGCACCGTGATCGCTCGTTACGTGCACCAGACCGTCCGCCGAGCCTGCCCAGAGAACCTTGGCATCGAGGGGCGAAACCGCAAGCGACGAGATGTCCGGAAACGTTTCGGCACCGGTTTGGTCGTTATCGATTGGCCCGCCGGTAGGGCCTTCGGTAGAAGGGTCGTTGCGCGTGAGATCGGGACTGAGGATACTCCAAGTCTGGCCGCGGTCCATGCTCGAGAAGACGACCTGCGACGCGACGAGCAGCTCACGCGGATCGGCCGGCGAGAAGAAGATCGGATGCGTCCAGCCGAAGCGATATTTCGTTTCCGCCGCCGACGCTCCCGACATATAACGGGGCCACGGGCTGACGTTTTTCGCATCTCCGGTGATGCGGTTGAGGCTTACGAACGAGCTGAAGTATCCGCTGCCGTAGGTTACGAATGGATCGCCGGGCTCGGGCGCGACGAACGTGCTTTCGCCCAAAGCGACCACGTGCCATTGATCGGGGCCAATGCCCGGGCCGACGGCCGCGCTGGCACCTTCGTACGCGCCTTCATCTTGTGAGGCGCCGAAGACGTGAAATGGAAACTGGTCGTCGAGCGCCACATGATAGAACTGGCCCGTGGGCTGATTGTGATCGTCGCTCCAGTTGTCGCCACCGTCAACCGAAACCGTTCCGCCGCCATCGTCTCCAACGAGCAGAATCTTTGGCTCGTGCGGATTGATCCAAATGATGTGATTGTCGCCGTGGGGTATCTCGATGTTGGTGAACGTCTTGCCGCCGTCGGTCGTCTTGTAGATGCCGTCGACTTCGGGCGCGTAGACGACCTGAGGATTGGTGGGATCGACCGTGAGCGCCATATAGTAGAAGGCACGCTGGCGCAACTTCCACTCGGCGTTGACGCGCTTCCACGTGCGGCCCCCGTCGCTCGACCGGAAAACGCCACCATCGTGCGCCTGCACGATGGCATAAACGATACGCGGGTCGCTCGCCGCTAGCGCGACGCCGATCTTTCCAAGCAGGCCGGTGGCAAATCCAGGGTTGGAGGAAATCCTGATCCAATGGCGCCCGCCATCAAGTGTCTTGTAAAGCCCGCTTCCCGGTCCGCCGCTGGTCAGCTTCCACGGGAACCGCTGCGCTTGCCACATTGCCGCGTAGAGAACGTTGGGATTGCGAGAGTCCATCGCGAGGTCGATGGCGCCGGTGTCGTCGTTGACGAAGAGCACCTTGCTCCAGGTGTTTCCGCCGTCGGTCGTCTTGAAGATGCCGCGCTCCGAATTGGGCCGGAAGACGTGCCCCATCGAAGCCGCATACGCGATACGGGCGTTGTTGGGATCCACGACGATTTTCGCGATCATGTGCGTATCGCGCAGGCCGGCGTACGACCATGTCTTGCCGGCGTCGGTCGTCTTGTACACGCCGTCGCCGGTATCGAAGTCACTTCGAATGTCGGCTTCGCCGGTTCCGGCATAGATGACGTTCGAATTGGAAGGCGCTACCGCAAGCGCACCGATCGGATCCGCGATGCCGGGGATCTTACCGTCGGTAATGTTGGTCCAGGTTAGACCATAGTCGGTGCTCTTCCAAACGCCGCCCTCAACGCCGCCCATGTAGAACAAGTCCCGATTATTCGCGACGCCCGCGACGGCGACGGATCGCCCCCCGATGTACGGCCCGATGCTGCGCCACTGCAGTTTTCCGATGAGCTGTTGCGAGGCGGATGCGGGAGTCGCGGCATTTGCGCCGATCGGTATCATGAGGGCCAGCATCGCGCCGGCGAGGATTCCAATGCGCTCCATCGTGCGATATCGTGCCAAGGCGGCGCGAAAACCCTTCTTGAGCTAACGAACGGTGATGTCACGCACTTCGACCGAGCCTGGCCGGCGTAGAATACGCCGGCCTTCACGGTGGTCGCGACAAGGAAGTGGGTCGACTACGCGCCTCTCTCGGTATCGCAGGTCGCTTTGCCGCCCGCTTTCGAGCTCATCGTGAACTCGATCGAGGGATACTGTAGCTTCGGCGCCCTGGCGGGCGCTTTCGCGAAGAACAGGTTGTTCGTTTCGGCGGTCGTTCCGCTATTCGCCGGACAGGTGGGTTTTGTCTTGACGCCGTCGTCCGCCTGGATACTCACAGTGATCTTCGATCCCGAATTAAAGTTCGCCTGATCCCCGCCACCGTCGCCGAGGATGTTGAATTCGGCGCCTTCCCAGTGCTGCGACAGATCCGTGATGCCGTCGCCTTGCACGTTTTTCATGCCGTATTCCGTCGTGCCGACCGACATGTAGATACTGTCACCGCTCGAGTCCGCATCCCCGGTCTCAATTACGCTGCCTAATTCCGTGACACCGACGTTGGGAACATTTACGCCGTACGGGCTGTTCTGCACGCAACCGATTCCGAGGTCTTCCCAGCCTTTGCCCGGCGGACAACTGCTAAAGCCGGACGGGTTCGTGGCGACCAGCCAATCCTGAATGAACAGCGTGCCTTCACTCGAGCCTGACGGATTTTCATAGACGAACTGTGACCAGCCGACGCAGTCCTGAAGAGTCCCGCATGCTTCCGTATTGAAGAAATTCGAGTTTAGCTGCAGCGAGTAAGCGTCCAAGCCACCCCCGCTCTCTACGGTCTCCACACCCTTGACTTTCGGGAACGCGCCGATCGCCGTTGAAATCAAGTGCGGGGTTGTGTCGGCCGTAAAATCGTTGCCGTCGCCCACAGCCTGCCTTAACTTCGGGTGGCGCGAACGCGGAACCGGATACCAAGTACGTGGAGGAGTCGTACAAGCAACGCGCTGCCACCGAGTGGACGGAAATATTGCCTTGAAGCACCCTGCGCCTGGCAGTTTGTTTTGTGCGAGCGAATTACGCCAGGACGCCATGCTACTAGCAATGCCGGCTGCGGAGTTCGCGGCGGTCCCGGTCGCCGGTAAAGATTGCGTGGGGCTGGAACACGCCGATAAGGCAGCCGAAAAAACCGCAATGGCGGTTAGTCGTGGAAGATTCAATGCATCGACCTTTCATGAGCGCTCTGCAATGGGGTGTAGGGGTTACGTTGCATGGGAACGGCTCACCTTTTGGGTTCGTGCAGTATCGCGGCCGATGCCGGTGTTAAAGCGTCGATTCGACCCGATTTCCAACGTCGAGGGTATAGCAGAATCGTCCGGCGGAGTGATGCCAGAACGTATTGACGTCCGGACCGGTGCGTTGGTCCGGCGGCGTCGGCAACTCGAACGTTGCGCACAGCCGGTAACGATTCTCGCCCAAGCGCTGGTATTCGTAGGGTTTGCTGCTGACCGGATCGTGGCGAGGCTGCGGCAGCGCGGCGCGCAGGGGCCCGGCACCGTAATCTTCATGCAGCTCCGCGGCCACGTCGGCAAGATCCGAGACGCGTTGGCGATCCAGCGCCTCCGCGCGCGCGTGGTTTGGGGATCCAATGGTGACGAAGGCCGCCACAACGATAGCAACGACGATAAGGATTGCGGCCACCGTAATGGCTCGCGAGATCGTCACGATGTCTGTTTCGGGGGATCGATCGTCAGCAAATAGTATGCGAAGATGCCGCCGCCGATAACCATAAGTCCCAGCGTGTCCAGGAAGAAGTGAATCGTAAGCTGGCCGACGATCAACTGTTGGACGGTGTACGCCGCGTCGATGAGGATCGGAATCGCCGTCAGCACGAGCGCGATGTACGTAAGCCAACGGCGGACGGCGGAATAGTAAAGCTCCGGACGGCGCGCCAACTCTCTCTGGATGAGCGCATGCACCACCGCGAAGAGCGGGAAACTTACGAGAATGAGTGCGACTTGCCAGGCGATATCTTCACGCAGATAGGCCCCCGTACTGGAAAGCGCGTCGGGAAACCAGCGGTTCACCAGACGGTCCCAAATTTGCCAAAGGGCCACCGTCCAAAATCCGAGTGCGATGAAGTTCAGTAAGTACAGGAAGGCGTCGCGCGCGTTCTCGGTCGACTGTGATCGGCGTGGCACGGGCACGCCCAGAACGCCGGCATAGTGTTCGGAGAGCGCGCGGTAGATGCGCCGCTCGGACCAGCCATTGTGCCGCAGCATTCCAACTAGCGATTCATCGAGGATCCCGCGCTCTTTGGCAGCACGCAGAAACGTCGCCAGTTCGTCGTCAGGCACTTGCACGGGTTTCACGCTGCGCTCTTCCGCGGGCGACCGCCCTTTGCGCCGTTAGCTCTGGATGCCGCAGCGCGTGCTGGTGATTTCTTCGAAGCGTTGATCCGGGCGCCAATCGCTCCGACGGTTCTCTCTCCGGCAGCAAGAACAACCAATTGTTCCAGAAGGACGCCGTCATCGGCGTTGTCCGACCACAGACCCTCCTTCCCCGGCGTTATCTCAAGATCGACAAGTACCGCAGGTCGCGCTCCTGCAAATCCGGGGATAATCCGGCGAGGCACCGCTAGAATCGATCCCGTCGACAGTTCGGCTATGACAGCGTCGCGCCTCGCATCGTAACGGGCATGGCGGATCTTCGTCGCGCCCTTCTCCCGGCGACGAGCGGCTGCGACCGCCTTCAGCATCTCAGCTTGGGTCGTGAGGATTCTCGTCTTCTGTTTTTCGGGTAACTTCATGGTTGGCTCTCCTTCCAGAGCTCGAGCAGTTGTTGATACGAATCGCGCGCGGTGCGCAGAACGATCCGCAGTTCGTTCTTGGTCACCCTACCGCGAATAGGATCGGAATGGGCGCCTGACAACCGAACGCTTTCAGCGACTAACTCAACGACGACCTCCCCGCTGCCTATGTCTGCATGAACGTGCGGAGTCGCGCTACCGGCGTGGTCTCCAGAGATCACCCTGAACCGGACCTGGCCAATCCGCTTGCTCCCCACAAAGGATTAATCTAAACCTAGGCCTAGGTTTTGTCAAGGGATGCGAGGCCAGCGGACCGCTGCGGCGAATCGCACGCTCTTCATGGACCAGCTGATTCTGTGGTTGAACAGTGTCCCGCCTTGGGTCGCCTTTATAGCGGTCGTCCTGGTCTACGAAGTTTTCGCTATCGGCGTCAGTCTACTCGCGCGCCGGCTCTACTCGCATTGGCACTTTCCGAGGAACGGGTCCTTCGTGCCGCCGTGGATCTCCATTGTCGGCGGATTGAACGCGCTGATTTTTGCTTTCATCATTTTCACCGTCTGGGCGAACCTGCACGCGGCCAGCGCCGACGTCGACAGCGAGGCGCTGACCGTTCGTATGCTGTGGCGCGACATCACCCCGGCTCAGCGACCTCAGGTGTTAGCCTACTCGCGCGCCGTCATCGCAGGCTGGTCGCAGCTGTGCGGCGGCCAGGGGAATTCGGAGGCCGGCAGAATTCAGCACGCCTTGGAGCGCGACGCTCGGCCTGCTACTCCGTCGCTGCTCGACCAGGTCGACGGGGAGGTCGACGCGCTGACCGCGCTTCGCAACCGTCGCTTACGTGCCGCCCAATCCGGGGTTCCCGAGGAGCTTTGGCTCGGCACCGTAGTACTGTCGTGGATACTCATCGCGATTACGTCGTTCGTGCATCCGGAGCGCCGCGACATGCATCTCGCACTGGTCGCATGCACGGCGCTGGCCCTGGGACTGCTTCTTTGGGTCGCGGCGATGATCGACTACCCGTACTGCGGCGGCAGCACGGTCACGCCGGTGCCGCTTCAACGCTCGGTCGACTGGATGCTCGGTAACAACTCGTAGATGATGATTTCGTCGCGACTTCTCAAGGAGCGCCGGTGTAGCCCGGCTTGTAGGGTGGGCCGATTCCGCCTGGTAAAATGAGCGGCGGCCGCGGCGGTTGCGTGAAATCAAAGTCGTTTCGCAGGTCGCCGAGCTGCGGTGCATTTTCGGCAACCTCGGCGCGCGGATCCGGGCGTCCGTCGGTCTTCGGATCCAGCCGCTGCCCTGCGAGAAAATCGTCTTCGATGAACTTCACGTAAGCATCGTGGCTGAGCGTTTGATGATCGATGTAGCCCTTCCGAGCGTAGGCGCTGATCACGATGCCCGGGACGCGCGGGCCGTAGCCGAAGTAGTTGACGTTCGGTGGCGGAACGTGATCGTAAAAGCCTCCCCAATCGTCCCAGCTCAAGAATATGGCGGTGGAGTTCCAGTACCCGCTGCGCATGACCGCGTTGATGATTCCCGTGACGTAGGCCTGTCCCGCGCTGACCCGCCCCGGCGGATGCTCGCTGTAGCGGTTGCCCGGCGTTACCCAAGAGACAGCGGGCAACGTGCCATCGCGAAGGTCGCCGAAGAAGAGCGACGTATCTTTGATATTTGAAAGCTGCCCGTCTTGCTTCACGTCGTCAAACGATGGGAGCGGATTCCAGATGCCCGGCGTTCGAGCAGTCTGCGGGTAGAGGTTGCAGCTGCTCTGATCGTTCTCGCAGTCCGGCTCGAGCCCGTCCATCACGTAGTAGGCCCATGAGACGTGGTTCGCATGCAGCAGATACGTTAAGTCGGTCCAAGGATAGTCGGGACGACCGGCGGCTTGCGGCTCGTCCGTGGTGAAAAGATCGCGCGGAAAATCGGACTCCTTAGAGTACGTGCGCTCGGGCTTGCAGCTTGCCGGATCGCCGATCGTGGCGCAGTCTGCCGCCCACTCCGAAACAATGTAGAGGTGCGTCGGCAGACTCCACGATCGCACCGGCGCAAACATGTGGTCTTGCAGAACGAAATTGCGCGCATATGCCCAGTAGTTCGGAAGCTCTTGCGCGGTGTGATAACCCATCACGGTCGTTTCGTGGCCTTTGACGACACACGTGGGAATATCGGTGGGGCAGCCGCCGGTGCTGTGCGCTCCTTGCATGACCTCGATGAAGCCATCCATTTTCCCGGTGTCGATATCGCGATCGGCCGCCTTCGCGCCGTGCGGGCCGCCGGTATCCTCATCGTTTGTGTCATGGAAGGGCCGCACACACGTCTTGGTTGCTTCATCGGGAACGCAGACTTGCGCTACCCCGTCACGCATCGGAATGCCGTCGGCGCCGGGGAACGTTCCGAAGTAACTATCGAAGGAGCGGTTCTCCTGCATGATGATGATGACGTGCCGTATTGTGTGAATTCCGCCCACGGCCGGCACGGCACCGGCAGATTCCGACACGAGGATCAGCACGACGAGAGACGATATCGCGGAACGAAGCATTAGTCCACCTCGAGATTCGCTGCGCTGCCTATCAAACTTGCAAGGCCGCGGCAAACAAGATAGGCTGACCCAATAATGATGGCGATCCTCGGTGCGGGCGGCTCGATCGGGAATGAGCTTGCGGCAATTCTCGCTGAAAAGAACGCGCCGTTGCGTTTAGTGGGACGTAATCCCCGGCCGGTCGGCGGGGCCGAAGTATTTGCGGCTGACCTCTCCGATCGCCAACAGACCATTGAGGCTGTGTCGGGCTGCACCGTGGTGTGTCTCCTCGTGGGGCTCAAGTACGATCTTGCGGTCTGGCGGGAACTCTGGCCGCGGATCATGGCAAACACGATCGAGGCCTGCAAACGCGCACAAGCGAGGCTGATCTTCTTCGACAACGTCTACATGTATGGAAGGGTGGACGGCCCGATGACGGAGCAAACGCCTTACGCACCTTGCAGTAAGAAGGGCGAAATCCGCGCGGAGATCGCAACCGCGCTCATGGAACAGGTCAAGGAGGGCAATCTGGTGGCGACGATCGCTCGTTCGGCGGACTTCTACGGAGCTCGTACGACCAATGGCCTGCCAAACGCCCTCGTCTTCGAGCCGTTCGCGAAAGGAGCTACGGCATCGTGGCTTGTGAACGCGACGGTGCCGCACTCGCTGACATTTACTTCCGATGCGGCCCGCGGCGTGGTAATGCTTGCGGAGCGTGAAACGGCGTGGAACCAAGTGTGGCATCTGCCGACGACGCCCGCCCCGCCGACGGGGAGGGAATTCATCGAGATGGCTGCCGCGGATTTCGGCGTCTTGGCGAAGTATCGCGTACTGAGTAAGCCGTTGCTCCGCGTTGCGGGATTGTTCGACCCGCGTATTCGCGAGTCGTACGAGATGCTCTATCAGAGCGATCGACCCTACATCTTCGACTCAAGCAAATTCTTCGCTGAGTTTGACTTCGCGGGAACACCCTATGCCGAAGGCATCCGGATCTCGGCAGACTCATATCTGCGATATCTGCCACCCCCGAGGTCTTCTCCGTAAAGCCATTTCCCGGCGGTGCCGAGCGGAGACGTTAACACGTTATCGCGCTAAAATCGCTGTTTAGCGACGGATCCGCAACGCTAGGGGCTTCCGAGAGAGCTCTCTTGGTGGTAAGATGGCTCAACCGTATTCTTCCTCCGCCCTGCATTTCTGTTAAGAAACTGCAGCGCTTCTCTTTAGAAAAGTGAGACGTTTTGATGCGTTTTCCGTTTACCTTTGTGTGCGCGCGGGCCTCGCTCGTAGCACTCTCGATCGCGCTGCTGGGCGGATGCGCCGGCGCCGGCGGCGGTCGCTCGGGCAGCTTTGGCGCCGTACCTGCGATGTCCACACAAACGAACTTCTTGCGCTTCGGCTCGGACGGACCGGTCCTGCAAACGCTCGATGTTCCGCTCAGCCAGTTTCCGAACGCGGTCGGGACCCTGCTTACGGGCATCCGTGGCAACCTGATAACGGGCTTCATTGCTCAAGCGAACGGATCGAACCTGGGCGTCGTCTACGATCGGAAAACGGGCGTCTGGACGCCGATAAAGTATCCGCGATCCTCGAATACCAGCGTGTACGGCCCGGCCATCACGCAGACGGGCTATCGGCTCGTCGGCAGCTATGAGAAAAAAGGCCAGACGAACGCCCACGGCTTCGTCTACGACTCGACGACCAAGAAGTATCTCACCGTCGACGCTCCCGCAAAACTGTGCTCGCCCAAATCGTGCAACTTCACGATCGTTCACAGCAACTACGGCAATACGACCTACAAAGCCGTCGGAAATTACGATGCCATAAAATCCGACCCCTTGCTGACCCCTTCGGATACGTATCCGGTTTCGGGCCACGCATTCATCTACGATTCTGCCACCGCGACGTTCTCGACACTCGAATTTCCCGGCTCAATCAGCTCGACGGCTTATGGCATTTGGATGGACGGCAATGCCGTCGCGATCGCCGGCGGCTACACCGATAAGAAAGGCACGCACGCGTACGTGCGCAACCTCGCCGGAAGCAAAATGCTCGTTTACGACTGGCCGAAGTCGATCCTTACCCACTTCGAAGGGATCACCGGAGCGGGCGGAGCCGGCAACTACAACGTGATCGGTGACTACTTCGATCTCAAGAACAAAACCCTCGAGTATGGCTTCTTCCTGCCGATTCGTAACTGGACCGCTGGTACCGCCACCGTCATTGGCTCCGTCAGCGCCAACTCGGTCTACGGGAGCACCGTCATCGGCGTCTACGTCGGCGCCGGTCTAACCAACGGCTATATCACGACGATCCCCTAAAACGCGTGGGCCTTCGCTCCGCTGCGGCGATGGAACTGAGCGCCGCTGGTCGAACCTCAGCCGCTCGTTGGTCCGTCGCCGCTTAGAGGGAGGGTTACGTAGATGAGAATCTCGGGCTACACGCGTTTTGCGCTTGGCATTTGCGCGAGTGCGGCCATGCTCGGGGGCTGCTCGCTTGGCTCGCATGGCGCGCAAGGTGCGCTGCCCTACATGCAAGAGGGCAACGCACTGCGTGCGCTCGACGCCACCGGCGCCGGCAAGATCACGCACATCGTCTACATCGTTCAAGAGAACCGCAGCTTCAACAACCTGTTCTACGGCTATCCGGGCGCGTATACCGTCACGGAAGGCGCAGACTCGAAGGGCCGAATGATCAAGCTCAAGCCGTCGAAGCTCGGCGCTTTCTACGATATCGATCACTCCGTGGCGGCGATGATCGCGGCGTGCAACGGTACGGGCAAAATGCCCGGCACGGACTGCCGGATGAACGGATTCGACAACGAGTGGTCCGACGGCGGGTTTAAGTACCCGCAGTACGTGTACGTTCCGCACGATCAGTCGAAGCCGTACTTCGACATGGCGCACGAAGGCGCGCTTGCCGATCGCATGTTCCAGTCGCAGCTCGACGAGAGCTTCGTCGCG
>Ga0182024_10010944_pt1 | contig 18356 bp, 21 predicted proteins | sample P32metaG_FD_120480 | JGI IMG/M metagenome (GOLD analysis project Ga0182024, IMG submission 120480) | Permafrost microbial communities from Stordalen Mire, Sweden - P3-2 metaG (Illumina Assembly) | ecosystem: Environmental > Terrestrial > Soil > Wetlands > Permafrost | place: Sweden: Stordalen... | reverse complement strand
TCCCCAGCGGCCGAGCCGGGGAGCCGGGGAGCGGGCGCCCACCCTAGGTGAACTGTCAGTAACTTAATATTACGGATAGTAGTCGCAGGAGGTGGGAGCCAGGGCGGGAATCCAGGTGCTGGGTGATCGGCCGGCGGGCATGTCCTGGCGTACCGGGCGTTCGGCCCTATGGCACCGGACGATCACCGGGGTAATCTCGAAGTGACCGGGCGATCCCTGCGGGTTAATGACCGCGATCCCAGCGTGCTAGCGGCCAGGGGCAGCGCCGGGCCAGTCGGCCGATGGAGGACGTGGTGGCGGAGGCATTCATCGTCGGGGCTGTGCGTACCCCCGTCGGCAGGCGGAACGGCGGCCTGGCGGCAGTGCACCCCGTGGACCTGGCGGCGCACGTGCTGACCGAGCTTGTCGCGCGGACCGGCGCGGACCCCGGCGCGGTCGATGACGTCATCATGGGCTGCGTCTCCCAGATGGGCCCGCAGTCGATCGACATCGCGCGCAATGCATGGCTGTCGGCGGGCCTGCCGGACAACGTGCCCGGCGTCACCATCGACCGGCAGTGCGGCTCGTCGCAGCAGGCGGTCCACTTCGCCGCGCAGGCCGTCCTGTCCGGCACGCAGGATCTCGTGGTCGCGGCCGGCGTCGAGAGCATGAGCATGGTGCCGATGGGCTCGACCGTCGCGCTGCCGTATGCCAACGGCATGGCGCTGCCGTTCGGGCAGGGCTGGAAGGACCGTTACGGCGATCAGGAGATCTCCCAGTTCCGCGGCGCCCAGCTGGTCTGCGAGAAGTGGGGGATCAAGCGGCTGGCGCTGGAGGAGTTCGCGCTGGAGAGCCACCGGCGGGCCCTCCGCGCGATCGACGAGGGCAGGTTCGCCATCCAGATCACCCCGGTCGGCGGCGTGACCACCGACGAGGGGCCGCGCCGGGACACCTCGCTGGAGAAGATGGCCGGCCTGAAGCCGCTGCGGGACGGCTGGGAACTCACCGCGGCGACGGCCTCCCAGATCTCGGACGGCGCCGCCGCGCTGATGATCGCGTCGCCGGACGCGGTCAGCCGCTACGGGCTCACGCCGCGGGCGCGCATTCACGCGCTGTCCGTGACCGGGTCCGACCCGGTCTTCATGCTCACCGGGCCGATCCCGGCGACCGAGCAGGCGCTGGCCAGGGGTGGCCTGAGCATCGGCGATATCGACGTGTTCGAGGTCAACGAGGCGTTCGCGCCGGTGCTCATCGCCTGGTCGGCGGACACCGGCGCCTCGCTGGAGAAGACCAACCCGAATGGCGGCGCGATCGCGCTCGGCCACCCGCTCGGCGCGACCGGCGCGATCCTGATGACCAAGCTGCTGCACGAGCTTGAGCGCACCGGCGGCAGGTACGGCCTGCAGACCATGTGCGAGGGCGGCGGCCAGGCCAACGCCACCATCATCGAGCGCATCTAACCCAGCCCGCGCAGGGGCGGCCGTCCGGCGGGTCAGGTAGCGCCCCGACGGCAGGTCAGGTAGCGCCCCGACGGCAGGTCAGGTAGCGCCCCGACGGCAGGTCAGGTAGCGCCCCGACGGCAGGTCAGGTAGTGCCCCGACGGCAGGTCAGGTAGTGCCCCGACGGCAGGTCAGGTAGTGCCCTGACGGCAGGTCAGGTAGCGCCCCGAGAGGCCCCATGCGTCGCATTAGCCTCAGCAATCACAAGATCAACTCAGCGGTTAGGATTTGCCCGGCTGCAGGCGGATAAATCTTAACCGCTAACGTGTTCGACATTGCCAGACGCGTTCTCGCCAGGTGCACTGGTGCGCTCCGCCCCAGGGCAGATCCCGGAGCACGCGAATAGCGTGGCAAGGAATATACAATTCAACCTGTAGGTTCACTTATACTAACGAAGGAAGTTACCTAGGTCTGGAGTTCCGGATCCTGGTACCTACACGGAGGTGAACTGCAGTGCTGCTGACAACGTTTGATCCTTTCACTGAGTTCGACCGGCTCGCCCAGCGGACGTTCGGCGCGACGGACCCGCGCCGTCCGCATGCGACCATGCGGATGGACGCCATCCGCCGGGCCGATGACGTCGAGCTCCGCTTCGACCTGCCGGGCATTGACCCCGACAGCATCGAGGTGACCGTCGACCGCGGCGTGCTGACCGTCAGCGCGAAGCGGACGCAGGAGTACGCCGAGGGCGAGAAGCCGTTCATCCGCGAGCGGGTGATGGGCTCGTTCACCCGCCAGGTCCGCCTGTCCGACAGTGCGGATGCCGACGGCATCGAGGCCGGCTTCGACGCGGGCGTGCTGACCGTGCGCGTCCCCGTCCAGGAGAAGGCCCAGCCCCGCAAGGTCGAGGTCCGCACCAGGGCCAAGGCGGAGATCGCCGCCTGACCCGGCGGTACGCTATCCGGGCCCGGCGGCCGCGTGTCGAGCCGTCCGGGCCCGGAGCCATTCATGGAGTGAGCCGTGCCGTCCTTGCCGCTCGATGACGAGAACCTGCCGCTGTTCACGGTCGGCCAGGTGGCCGAGATGCTGGAGATCCAGCAGGCATTCCTGCGCCGGCTTGACGAGTTCCGGGTGGTGCGGCCGTCCCGGTCGGCGGGCGGCCAGCGCCGCTACACGCGCAATGAGATCACTGTCGTGCAGTATGTGGTGGAGCTCGCCGGCGAGGGCATGACGCTGGCTGCCATCCGCCGCGTGCTAGAACTCGAAACCCGCGTGAAAGACCTGGAGGATGAACGAGCACGCCTGCGCGCTGCCCTGGCCGAGCGTGATCAGCTGCTCGGCCTGCGGCGCACGCAATGGTGACCGGCGCGCGTCGCTCAGCCCACGTGCCGGTGCACGTTGTCGTGCTTCGACGGCCCGGGCTCTGCCGCCGCGACCCACGCCCCGGGCGTTGACGGGTCGATGATGCCGTTCTCCAGCCAGGTGTAGCGCCCGGCCAGGATCCGCCGCGACAGCGCGGCGTCGGCGGCGTCGGTATTGGCCCAGAGCTGGCTGAAGAGCTCGTCACAGCGCAGCCTGGCCTGCGCGCAGTACGCGTCGGCCAGCTCGAAGCCGGTGCTGCCGCGCTCGGTGGCCGCCGGGTCGGTCGCGTCCAGCTGGGCCCGGGTGCAGGCCGCGCTCATCGCGAACAGCTCAGCGCCGATGTCCACGATCCGGCCGAGGAAGCCCTGCTTGCGCTCCAGCTTGCCCTGCCAGCGGGCCATGCCGTAGAAGGTGGCGCGGGCCAGCTTCCTGCTCGCCCGCTCGACATACCGCAGGTGCCCGGCCAGCGGGCCGAACTCGCCGTAGGCCCGGGGCTGCTGCCCCTTCCCGGTGACCAGCGTGGGCAGCCATTTCGCGTAGAACCCGCCGGCCCTGGCGGCGGCGCGGGCCTTGCGCGCGGCCGGCACGCCAGGCTCGATCAGCTCCCCGGCGGCGGCGAGGTGCGCGTCGACGGCTTCCCGGGCGATGAACAGCCGCATGATCTCGGAGGACCCCTCGAAGATCCGGTTGATCCGCATGTCGCGCAGGAGCTGCTCGGCCGGGACGCCCCGCTCGCCGCGCGCGGCCATGGATGCCGCGGTCTCGTAGCCGCGCCCGCCGCGGATCTGGACCAGCTCGTCGGCCATCTTCCAGCCCATCTCGGAGCAGTACAGCTTGGCGAGCGCCGCCTCGATCCTGATGTCCTGCCGCTTACCGTCGGCCAGCTGGCTGGACAGCTCGACGACCGCCTCGACCGCGTAGGAAGTCGCGGCGATGAACGAGATTTTCCTGGCCACTGCCTCGTGCTCGCCGACCGGCCGTCCCCACTGCACCCGCTCGGACGACCACTCCCTGGCGATCTTGAGAGCCAGCTTGCCGGTCGCCGCGCAGCTGGCCGGGAGTGACAGGCGGCCCGTGTTCAGGGTGGTCAGGGCGATCTTCAGGCCCTTGCCCTCGGCGCCAATGCGGCAGTCGGCCGGCACCCGGACCTGGTAGAACCTGGTGACCCCGTTCTCCAGCCCGCGCAGGCCCATGAACGAGTTGCGCTGCTCGACGGTGACGCCGTCGGCGTTTCCCTCCACCACGAACGCGGTGATGCCGCCGCGGTGGCCTTCGCTCTTGGGCACCCGGGCCATCACTACCAGCAGGTCAGCGACGACTCCGTTGGTGGTCCACAGCTTGACGCCATTCAGCACGTACTCGGATCCGTCTTCGGACGGCTCGGCCGTGGTGGCGAGGCGGGCCGGGTCGGAACCGACATCCGGCTCGGTGAGCAGGAACGCGCTGATCTCACCGCGGGCGCATCTGGGCAGGTAACGCTGCTTCTGCTCGTCGGTGCCGAACTGCGCGACCGGCTGCGGCACGCCGATCGACTGGTGCGCGGACAGCAGCGCGGCGATGGCGGGCGAGGCCGACCCGGCGATCATCAGCGCCCGGTTGTAGTACAGGTAGCTGAGCCCGAGCCCGCCGTACTCGGGCGAGATCTTGATGCCGAACGCTCCCAGGCCGGCGAGGCCCGTGACGACCTCGTCCGGGATCTTCGCGTCCCGCTCGATGACCGTGCCGCTGACGGAGGCCTCGCAGAAGTCGCGCAGCCGGGCGCAGAACTCCTCGCCGCGGCGGGCCGTGTCCTCGTCCGGGCGCGGCTGCGGGTGGATCAGGTCGAGCTGGAAGTCGCCGAGGAACAGCTGCTTGCCGAAGCTCGGCTGCAGCCAGGCTGATTCCCTGGCCGCCTCGGCCACCTGCCGTGCCTGCCGCTCGTCGACGTGGTGTTTGGTGTGCTCGCTCATCCTGTCCGTCCTCGTCCTGGGCTGTTCAGTGGAACTACTGCCCAGTCCTACTCACCGGTAACGCCGCCGCTCGTGGCGTATCCATCCGCGCAGGTCAGACGTCCGTGCGGTAGAAGTTGAGGTACGACCTCGACGGGGTGGGCCCGCGCTGATCCTGATAGCGCGAGCCGTAGACGGGCGAGCCGTACGGGTGCTCGGCAGGCGAGCTGGTCCGGAAGAGGCAGAGCTGGCCGATCTTCATCCCGGGCCACAGCTTGATCGGCAGCGTGGCGACGTTGGAAAGCTCCAGGGTCACGTGCCCGGAGAAGCCGGGATCGATCCACCCGGCGGTGGAGTGCGTCAGGAGGCCGAGCCTGCCAAGGCTCGATTTGCCTTCCAGCCGCCCGGCGATGTCGTCGGGCAGCGTCACGATCTCGAATGTCGAGGCGAGCGCGAACTCGCCGGGGTGCAGCACGAAGGGCTCGTCGCTCGCGGTCTCGACCAGCCTGGTCAGGTCGGGCTGCTCCACCGCCGGGTCGATGTGCGGGTAGCGGTGGTTCTCGAAGACCCGGAAGAAGCGGTCGAGGCGCACATCGATGCTGGACGGCTGGATCAGCTCGGGCGCATAGGGATCGATCTGGACCCGGCCCGACTCAACCTGGGCCCGGATGTCGCGGTCGGAGAGCAGCACGCTGGCAACCTACCGGTTCCGCCCGCGGGGTCTCAGGACACCCGGGGCGGCGGGGCATCAGCGGACACCGGGGCGGCGGGGCATCAGCATGATCAACTCAGGCTGGCCGGCCGGCCCGGCCCGGCGGCACAGACCGTCAGGAACCTCATATTCGGCACGCCATCGTGTAGACCTACGCAAGACATCGCGCGTCTACCGACCCGCCCATCCGGGACAGGTTGCGGCTCATCGCCGATGAGGCAGGCAGGATCGGCGACATCTGCGGGCAGGTTCTTGATCAGCCGCGCCGCGTTGAGATCCTTCGCCTGGATGTGATGGCCGCCGAGGCGGTGGCCAGTGCACAGTTTGCGGCACGGCGGTTTAATTGAAGCCGTCCTCGATCCGGTGACCCTGGATGTCCACCCGGCGGTCATCATCCGGATCCTGAACAACCTGCTCGCCAACGCGTGGGCTTCGTGGCCAAGAACGGCTCGGTCGCGACCGCAGGGCCGCAAGATGTGACCTGGACGCTCGGGGCTTCGGTGGACTGGTATGCCGTAGCGGCGGTGTTCCACGCCGCGCCCTGAGCACCGCAAGCGCCAGGTCACGGAAACGGGACTGTTATGAGCTGACGCCTGGCCAGCGCGCGTGCCGCTGGTCAGGCTGATGCGAGCGGCAACCGTCCGGTACGATATCCGGGCAAGCAAGGGGCAGCTGCGAGCGCCCGTTCGGCGTTAGCACCGCCCCGCTGCGGGTGTAGTTCAATGGTAGAACGTCAGCTTCCCAAGCTGATAGTGCGAGTTCGATTCTCGTCACCCGCTCCACGAAGTAACCGCAGATCAGCGGCCTGAGCCAGGTAGCGCTCCGTCCGTAGCGAATGCCAGGTCGAGGTCCTCGCTGGTGGCCAGTTAAAAGTCCCCATCCCTCGTTCGTCGTGTCGGCCGGGAGTTTGAGGCCCCGGGCGGTGACGGTGGCGGTGCCATCCATCACCGCACCGCCCGGGGAGCTTCCATTGAAGTCTGCGAGGGAACGCATGGACATCATTTCCGCCTACCGTGAGGTAGGCACTTACCGTGGCGCGGCCGCGCTGAGCGGCACCACGCCGAAGACCGTCAGGAGAGTGATCGCCCGGTATGAGGCCGGCGGCCTGCGCGCCGGAACGCTCGCCGCGTGAGCGCAACTACGACGCCGTCGCCGGGCTGGTTGCCGGGCGGGTGAAGAGCAGCCAGGGCCGGATCTCGGCGAAGCGGCTGCTGCCGGCCGGCCGCGCGGCGGGGTATGGCGGGTCGCCGCGTAACTTCCGGCGGCTGGTCGCGGCGCAGAAGCAGTTGTGGCGCCGTGATCATCACCGGGGCCGCCGTCCGGCGGTGTGGTCACCGGGCGAGCACCTGGTGATCGACTGGGGTAGCGAGGGCGGGCTGCACGTGTTCTGGTCTGGGTTTCTCCTGTGACGTGGAGAGGGGTGCGGTGGTGACATTCGATGTAGTCGAGGCCGTGGGAACCGTATGTGCAGCCGAAATCGAAGGTGCATACTTCGCATGCGATGGGAAGGCCGCGTCCTTTGACGGCAGCGAGTTTATTACGGCGGAGCTTTGAGTCGCGTTCGCGTCGCAGATGGGCGCGGAGCGCGAGACCGACTTCCCCGGCAGCGATGTCGGCTGGGTCGAGATCCGGGAGGTCACTGCTAGCGTCGTCGCGGGTCAGCAGCTCGCGGATACGGGCAGCCATGGCGTGCATCCGGGCTGAGTCGGCGCGAAAGTCATCGAGGACTTCCTTGTCCAGCCTGTTGCCGTTGCTCGGTGCGCCGCGGTATGCGGGGTGGGTGCTGGCGATGTTGAAAGTCTTCATCGCGATACTGGCTGAATTGCGGAAGTCTGGTTCCGCGAGGTGGCTGGATGAATCGCGGGCTCTGCAGAAGCACAGCGCCTGGGCTCGCGGGTCCTGCAGAAACGCAGCTCGGCCGAGACGGTCAAACTCCGCGACAGCGGCGCGCACGCCTGCAGGGGTCGTCGGCAAGGGTCACCATGTGAATGTATAACTTCCGTCTGGCAGAAACCGGGCAGACCAGTCAGCAGATCGGCCTTCTCGTCTGTCCGGGCATCTGCGGAAGGCGAGATGTCCACGCGGAAACACATGAGCTTTCCGGCGTCCGATGGTCCTGGGCCCTGCTGTCACGGCGCATCTGGCTCGACTTATTGACGGCATCAGGGATAAGTGAGCGCCGCCACCAGCTCACGGTCTATCTGAAATGGCGGACATTGACCCAGCACCGGCTGTAGTTCGGGACGAAAGAGGCTGTTCGCAACCACGACGAAACAGCAACGTCAGTGGAGGACTGCTTGGACGGTTTAGCAGCAGGCAGAGGCCATAGCCCTAGCGAGCTTGCCGACTCCCTGTAAAACCGTCGGCGTCGAGCGTGCCGGCGCTACCCTGCACCGAGACGGTGTCCGACCACCTTGGCGCTGACCTCCGGGATTCACCATAAAGGCGCTGATTCTGCGTTGGCCGATCGTTCGGGGATGCTGACCTGCGGTTTTGCTGTTGCGCGGCGGCTGGGGCCGGGGTCTTCGCGATGAAGGATACGCCGTGGGATCACGGGCTGAGGGTCACCGCTGAGGCGGACGGGCTGGTCGGGCATGCCGGGGCGGTGGCGGCGGGTCGAGCGGTGACGGCGGGCGGCTTGCTTGCCGGGGTCGGGGTTACCGCGGATCCCGGTCTTGGCGAGCTCGGCGTCGAGTTCGCCGATGAGCGCATCAACGCGGCGACGCTCCGTGCCGCCGCGCGGCGCATCCCGCCACCGGCTCCGCCGCTTCGCGACCCGCCCGGCGCGGGAGCGCCTGCTGGCTCGAAGAACGACATTGACCAACCGCTGAATCAGCAGTTCACTCGGTACCGCGGTGCAGCCGTCTTCCTCGCCGTCCGATTTTCTCAGTCGCGGATGCCAGGTCAAGAGGCGCGCTTCGCGCGTTGCTATCGCGATCGGCATTCGCCGACCCTGGACCTGGCATCCGCTCAACAGGGACCGGCAGCTATGCGGAAGACGGGGCAGACCAGGAGCCAGCCTTCGCGACTCCGGGGCTTCCTGTGCGAGGCGGCAGACCGCCGGAGTGCGATAGAACAAATCCCGTGAACAGCGAACCAGCCCGCGTCCGCCCTTATCAGCCGGATGACCTCGACGAGCTGTACCGCATCTGCGTGCAGACCGCGGACAACGGCCAGGATGCTACGTCGATGTTCCGCGACCCCAGGCTGCCGGGACACGTGTATGCGGCGCCGTATGCCCTCTTCGAGCCTTCGCTCGCCTTCGTGGCCCAGGACGCAGGCGGTGTGGGCGGCTACATCGTCGCGGCGCTAGACAGCCAGGCCTTCGAGCAGCGCCTTGAGCGTGACTGGTGGCCAGCACTGCGCGCGAGCCACCCGGAACCGTCTCAGGATCTGGCTAAGGGCTTGTCACCGCCGGAGCAGTTTGGGTTGCATGCCATCCATCATCCGTGGGGCACGCCGGATGAGTTGGCCAGAGGCTTCCCGTCGCACCTGCACATTAACCTCGTCCCGCGATTGCAAGGGCAGGGGATCGGGCGACAGCTAATCGCGACAGTGATCTCAGCCCTTCGTGATCAGGGTTCACATGGATTGCATCTGCACGTCAGGCATGGCAACCAGCGGGCTGCCGGGTTCTACCGGCACGTAGGCTTCGCCGAGCTTCCGGCCGACGATGTGCATGTCTTCACCATGGATTTCGCGCATCTGGCCGAATAGATGGCTCCGGGAGGCGGAAGCCTGTGCCGTCGCGCCGCCGTCCTCGTTGTCGCCATTCACTCGATCCGCTAAGCAGGCGCACTGCTGCCAACACTGCTGCCAAGGCGGCCGACAGCGGCCGGCACGCAGCGACGTCCACAGAACCGGAACCGAGGTCGTGGCCACGGACAGACTGCCCTGGACAGATCGCCCGTTGCCACAGATCTGAAGGTCGCTGGCAGCATCGGTGACAGCGACGGCGCCGCACAGCGTCAAGAAAGTCATCTATTCTGCTAGGCAGCAGCCCAGGGAGCGGTCTCTCTGTAGCGCAGAGGCCGCCGGTATCTCAGAGCATGTGCGAAGGTCCCATCATGGCTAGGCACCCGCTGATCCTGGTTACCAACGATGATGGGCTGAACTCCCCAGGCCTGCTCGCCGTCGCCGAAGCCGTCGCCGATCTAGGTGATCTCCTGATTGCCGCCCCGGCGAGCCAGCAGACATCGATGAGCCGTGCGTTCATGACCGGGCCGACGGTCGGAGCCGTGCAGGCCAAGGAGCTAACAATCCTCGGGAAGCCCGTCATTGGCTACGCTGTCAGCGGAACTCCCATGCAGGCCGTGACACATGCGATGGTCGAGCTGACCGACCAACGCCCCGACCTGTGCGTGAGCGGTGTTAACTACGGCGAGAACATCGGCGCCGATCTGACTATCAGTGGCACTATCGGCGCCGCGCTCGAGGCCGACGCCTATGGCATTCCGGGCCTCGCGGTCTCCGTCCAGGCCGACGTCTCGCAGTGGCGTTCCCACGGCGAGCGCGACTGGGGCACGGCCAGGTACTTCACCCGCAGGTTCGCACGCCAGATCCTGTCAGAGGGCCTCCCCGAGGACGTCGCACTGATCAACATCAATGTGCCGAACGGCGCGACACCGCAGACCGAGGTGCGCAGGACCGTGCAAAGCCGCCGCCGCTACTACGTGCACATGCCTCCCGGTGCGCGATCGCTCGCCGATCCGGTGAGACTGGAGATCCGGACTGTCGTGGAGCCTGAGCTACTCGAGCCGGACAGCGACATCCGAGCGGTCGCTTGCGACGGCGTGATCTCGGCCACCCCGCTGACCTGGTCGATGACCGCCCGGACGGACTGGCAGCCAGCCACAGACAGGTAGCATCCTGGGCCCGCGCCAGCTCGGGCCCGTCGGGCTGCGGCGGACGGGAAGAAGAACAAGGAGGCCCACCAGATCACCGTTGCCACCGTCACCACAGCCGCTGTGGCCAGCGCAGCCAATGCGACGACAAACGTCATCGCGTCACCCGGTGCCGTGCTTGGAGGCGGAGCCGAGCGCGGCCACCACCAATAGTGCGATGACCATCGCCACCGGTCGCAGCGCCCCCGCCTCGCTGTGGTCGGTCCTGCGACTCGGCGCCCTCATGCCACGATCCTCACGCATTGCCTCCGGATCACGATGATCAACGGGGCTGCCGATCAGCCTCTTGGGCCTGAAGTTCTGTCGATATTGCTGAAAACAATCTTGCCGTGAACCTTTGGGAGCACCTAGGTAGTCGTGTTAGCTGACGCATCGAGTTGGCCGGAGGTGCCGTGAACGCCGAGGTCGAAGGGTTCGCGCAGTTCGTCGAGGGACGCCAGCGCGCGCTGCAGCGGACAGCGTGGCTGCTGACCGGCGACTGGGCGCTGGCCGAGGACCTGGTGCAGACGGCGCTGGCGCGGTCGTGGCCGCGGTGGGAGCGGATCAGGCGGCGCGACAATCCGGAGATCTACGTGCGCCGGGTCATGGTGAATACCTGGGCGAGCTGGAGCCGCCGCCGGTGGCGAGGCGAGCAGCCATCGGAGACCATGCCCGACGGCCAGGCGGCGGGGACATGGCGGCCGAGGTGGCCACGCGCATGACTGTGCGAAGCGCGCTGAAGTCGCTGACTGACCGCCAGCGGGCGGTGCTCGTGCTGCGGGTATTCGACGATCTGTCCGAGGCGCAGGTGGCACAGGTGCTGGACTGCGCGGTCGGGACAGTCAAGAGCACGATGGCGCGGGCGGCGGCCAGATTGCGCGAGGACCCCCGGCTGGCTGAGTTGATGGAGCGAGAGGCCCGGTGAACGGGATGGACAGTCAGTTGCGTGATCTCCTGGATGCCGCCGTCGGCGAACCACCCCACCAGGTAAGCATCGGCGCGGTGCGCCGCCGGGTGGCCATGCGCCGGGTGATGGAATGCACCGCCGCGGCCGCCGCCGTTGCCGTCATCGCCGTGATCGTCTCAGCGGGCACGGGGGCACTCAGCCATACTCCCCGGCCATCATCAGGAGGATCGGCTGTCGTTCCGACCATCTATCTCTCTAGCGGCGGGCCGGGCATCGGGACCGTCATCCCGATCACGATCGCGGCCAACACGCCCGGGAAACCGATCAAGGTCGGCCGCAACCCCGGCCAGATCGCGATCACGCCGGACGGGAAGACGGCCTACGTCGCTAACCCAGGCTCAACCACAGTCACGCCGATCGCCACGACCACCAACACCCCCGGGAAGCCGATCAAGGTCGGCCGCAACCCCGCCAAGTTCGCGACCCGCGGGATCACGATCGGGATCACGCCGGACGGGAAGACCGCCTACGTCGCCAACCTGGCCTCGGACACGGTCATCCCGATCACGGTCGCTACCAACACGGCGGGGAAGCCAATCAAAGTCGGCCGCGCGCCCGTCTCTGTCGCGATCACGCCCGACGGGAAGACCGTCTACGTCTCCAACCTGAACTCGGGTACGGTCACCCCGATCACGACGGCCACCAACACCCCAGGGACGCCGATCAAGGTCGGCCGCGGCCCCGTCGGGATGGTGATCACGCCGGACGGGAAGACTGCCTACGTCGCCGACCAGAACTCGGGCACGGTCACCCCGATCACGGTCGCTACCAACACGCCCGGGAAGCCGATTGACGTCGGCAGCGTCGCTGCCGGGATCGCGATCACGCCGGACGGGAAGACCGTTTACGTTGTCAGCGAAGGCTCGGGCACGGTCACTCCGGTCACGGTCGCTACCAACACGGCGGGGAAGCCGATCAAGGTCGGCCGGAGCCCCGGTCAGATCGCGATCACGCCGGACGGCAAGACCGCCTACGTCGTCAACAGAAGATCGGGCACGGTCACCCCGATCGTCACGGCCACCAACACGGCGGGGAAGCCGATCAAGATCGACGGCATCGGCCCCGCCGGAATGGCGATCACGCCGGACGGGAAGACCGCCTACGTCGTCGCCATGTTCCCCGGCGCCATTACCCCGATCGCCACGGCGACCAACACGCCCGGGAAGCCGATCAACACCGGGGCAAGAATCTCTGCGATTGCGATTACGCCATGACCGTAGGTGCAGGCCGCCCGATCCACCAGGAGGGCCTCGCGCCGTCTGGCGTAAATCTTTAGGGTTGCCGGCCCAGGAAGGCAGCCAGCCGGTCGGCTGCCGGCGCCGATTCGGCCGCCTCGACTCTCGGGCCGAATGGCGCCTCGCCCTCCGGGCCGCGCATGGAGTCGGGCAGCGTCTGCATGACCCTCGCCAGCATCACCGCGGCGAGCTGCGGCTCCAGATCCGTCGGCTGCCCGGTCGCCTTGGCCAGATCCCAGCGGGCCGGCAGCCCGCAGAGATCACCAGGCTTCGGAAGCCAGCCTTCCGTCTGTGGGCTGAAGCGGGATCAGCCGGCCGCCGCGGATCCAGCCGTTGAACCCGGTCGTGCAGTGACCGACGCAGAGGCCGACGTTCAGCATCAGGTTGCGGCCAGTGGCGTCATTGCTGAGCGCCAGGGGATCGGGGGCGCCGTTGATCTCGCCGGTGTCGCCCAGGCGCCGGCGGTAGAGGACGCTCAGCCGCCTGCCGGTGGCGGCGGAGATCTGTGCTACCGACATGTCCTCGGGGTAGGTGCCGCTGATCTGCTTCGAGCCGACGGCCCCGCCTTTCAGCACGAGGGCGGTGATCGTGGAGCCGTCGGGGCTGATCAGGGCCTGCGCGATGTAGGGGAACAGCGCGGACTGGCGGAGCAGCAGACGTCCTCCGGTCACCCGGCCGCCGCCGGATGCCAGGTCAATCTCCCGTACCTCCGCGATGCGTCCGGCAGGACCGGTTTCACTATAAAATCCTGAATCCGTCCGGGTCCATTGCCCGAGAACGACCAGCTTCTTTCCGTCGCCGGTCCAGGACAGGCTGGCGATCTTGAGCCACTTGAATCCCGGCCTGGCTACTCCGCCTCGCCAGGTCGTCTTCGCGCCGGTGACGGTGTTGATCACCACGAGCTGGTCAGGGGGCGGGTTATGACCGTAAGTGCCGGCCAGGCCGAACGCGAGCAGGGATCCGCTCGGGGACGCGGCCATCGAGTCGGACATCTGGCCAGGGCCCAGCAAGCCGCCCGGCAGCGGCGAGAACCCGATGACGTGCCCAGTGCTCGTCAGCCGGAACCGGTAGATCCGTTCCCCGCTCGCGCCGCGCACGAACGCGGCGACGTAGAACGCCCCGCCGGGGCCTGCGGTAACCACGGGGGGATCGGCGTCGCGGTAGGGAATCGGGAGCTTGGCCGTTACTGCTCCTGTTGCAGTCGACCGCACTACCGTCATGTCGCCAAGGGCCGACTCGACGTAAAAGCGATGCGGCGCGGTCACCGATGAGACGACTGGCCGCCCGGGTCCGGGTTGCCGGCCGGACAAGGCCGCGGCGGACCCGATGACCAGCGCTACGGCCGCGGCGGCGGCAACGGGCGCCACCCAGCGCGGCAGACGGCGGCCGCGCTCGCGCCTGATGAGCGGGCGCAGCGTGGCGTCCTGCACGGTATCCCCGGCAGCGGTCATCGCGTCCGTCAGCCGGTCGAGCGTCCCTGTCATGAGTCCTCCCTCAGCTGGCGCCCGAGCGCCTCGAGCCCGCGCGCGGCCGTGGACTTCACCGTTCCCTGGCTGATGCCGAGCATGGTCGCGACCTCCGCTACCGTCAGGTTGAGATAGAAGCGCAGCACCAGCACCTCGCGGCGCCGGTGCGGCAGTGCGGCGAGGGCGGCAAGGACCTGCTTTCGGTCCTCGGCGAGGATCGCCGTGTACTCGGCCGACTCCTGTGAGTCCCGCCGAAGCGCGTCCCGGGCGCCCTCAAAGCGGCGCGTGAGGACCCGCCGGCGCTGCACGCTGCGGCAGCCGTTGACCACGGCGGCGCGGACATATGCCAGGCCAGTGGCTGGCAGCAGCCGCCGTCCTGGAGCGCACAGCCGTGCGAATACGTCCTGAACGACGTCCTCCGCCGTTGGGCGGTCCCCGACTAGGAGCAGGGCGATCCGCACTAGCTGAGCATGGTGGTCCCGGAATATCAGGGCCAGGTCAAGGGTCTCGGGCGCGGCCGGGGGATTCCCCGGTCGCGGCTTCGCTCTGGCGTCCAGGCCATCTCCCAGGCCGGTTGGCGCGTATGACATATCGGATGGCCGGCGATCCATGCCTGTTGTACGCACGAGGCTCGGATCGGTTGCCCTGCTCTCACGGAAACTAGCGGAGGCATGGCCGCCTCAGGAAGGCGGCGGCCCGGCGAACGCGATCCTTACTCCCCGCCAGCCGGCCCGGACATCATGAATCAGTCGTAGAGGCGGGCAAGGTCATCGGCCGCTTGCGGCAACTCGCCGACGAAGCGGGCCGGGGCCAGCGTGGGCGAGTCGGATGCGACGATACGAACCTGGTCGCGGCCGATTTCCACATCGATGCGATAGCGTTGCAGGTCTGCGCGCACCATGCGTTCCGTTTCCGCGAGCGTGCTTTCCGGAGTGTTCGTGTAATGCCCGAGCACAAGATAGAAGTCGTTGTCAACGTCCGTTGCCGCCACGTGGTGACTGTGCAGCACATTGGCATCGTTCATGCTACGACGTAGCTCGTCGAGCGGCTTCCGCTTTCCTTCCGATCGCAGTGTGATAATCGGCCATCCAATGAGCACGAACGCGCCTTGCCGAGCCGAGAAGGATCGTTCGTGCAGATGCTTGCGCTGGCTGGTAAAAGTGACCTCGTCCCTAGGTCCGAACCCACCGATACGGACGATGAATGGTGGCGAGAGGTGATCCTCAAGGATCTGCAGCACGCGCCCGAAGTCCATGATGCACCGGGCGCCCCGGTGCTCAAGGTAATACTGGCTGATGAGGGCGCCGGTCGCAGGTTCCCGGACACCGTTGAGTCCTATCAGCGTCCCGTGTATCTGCTCGAGGGTATAGGGCAGGAAGGCGGCGCCGAGCTGCCGCGCAATCGTTGCCTGCACAGACTCAAGAAGGTCGCGTACCTCGCCGGTCTTCGGCCCGTACAGCGCAACTGCGGAAACCCACCTGCGGTCCATGATCGGCTAGCCTAGGGCCGCGATTCGGCTAGCTCAAGGACGCCAGCGTGATGTCCGGTTCCGCAGAGCGGACTGCCGGTCAGGGCACAAGGCAGGCTGGCCGCTTCCCCTGCACTGCGGCGCAAGCCCCGGTCACGCTGCGGGCGCCCAGCGAATGGCAAACCGGACCAGCGTGTAGCCCAGCGAATTCACCGTTGGCTGAATGAAGTTATCGCGAATAGTCTGCGTTGCCTCGGTTTCTGCGGCGGTGACGAGCGAGTGCGTCACCTGCAGGGAATGCTGAGACTTGTAGTAGGCGATCTGCTGGGCCTGAGAATAGAGCACTGACTCCGGAAACTGAGGGCGGATGACGACGCCGCAGCCGAATCCCGGATACGTCCAGCTATGCTGCGTGTCTATCGGCTTCGACGGGATATTGTCGATCGTCACGTCGTGTGCTGACTGCGGCAGTTGCGGCTGCGGAAGAACCATGATGACGGCCACCTGACCAGGCTTGCCCGCCCTGGGGCGGCTCAGGACCTGCAGCCGGTAGTGGCCAGTATCCCGAGCCCACCAGGAGTGGCCCGGATTAAGGTCGACGGTGGCCGACGCATGGCCCACGGCGTAGAAGGTACTGGTATACCAGCATGGCCAGGGGCCGATATTCTTAGAGACCTTGTGCGTGAAGACGAAGCTGAAGTTCGCCTGGCCGAGGGCCGGCTTGGAGATTCCCTCAATCTTCTGCAGGACCCACGGGCCCAGATCAGTGTTGGTGGTGGCAGTGGTAGCTGCGCTGATCGTCTGCCACGGCCAGCCGAACCTGATACTCGGCAGATGGACGTTGACGCCGACAAGGTGCATGGCGGCCGAGAGCGCTATCAGCACCAGATAGGCAACCGCCCGGCGGAATATCAGGCCAACGGCCACGAGGAAGGCAGTCCGCTTGGCCCAGCGAGGGACGCGGCGGCGGCGTGAGCCCGGATCGCCTGCCCTGCGGCCGGGATCCACCGGCCCGGGAGCGCCGGGCTGCCATGGTGGCAGCGGCATGGGCGGAGCTGGCCAGCCAGTACCGTCGGCTGGCCCGTCCGGTGACGTATACAGGGTGCCGGGAGTCTTCGGCCCGTAATCTCCGGACTGGTACCCGGCCGCTTCCCGCTGACCCGGGCTATTTGCGGTCAGTGTTCCCAGCAGCAAGAGCAGCAAGCGAATCACGCAGTTCACCTTCTTCTGTGCTCGGCACGGGTGACTAGACGGTAGCCGGGTAATTGAGGCCCAGCACGATGGGCAAGGCACCGAAGGGCATGCGGAATCGTGCGCCTGGCTTGTCTGGTGCCTTCGGTTCATCTATGTTGGGCCAGCGCATATGCGTGTGCTGGCTGGTTAGCCCGGCTACGGAGTACGGGAATTCCATGGCCGACGTATGGTGCAGCTTGAGCAGCCCGCCCCAGCGGAATGCCGCGAAGACGTTAGCCAGGTCGCGGACGGAGAGATTTGCCGGCGCGGTCAGATCGATCCGATAAACTGCCTTGGCTAGCTCGACTAGGTCCACGGCGCACTGTTCGAGTGCCGCTGACTTTGTCCGGTAAATAGTGCCATCGGGATTCAGCGCGCCCAGCTTCTCACCATGGACCGTTGAGTGGCGCGGCTGAGCTTTGCACTGCATCCAGTCGCATGCGGCCAGCAGCTCCCAGCGGATACCGCTGTGGGCGGCCACATCCCGGTAGAGCGGCTCCGCGCGCATGAGCGGCACCCTGGCCAGCGAGATGAAGGCGTTCTGCACGGGCCGGGGAATGTGTTGCTGATAGCGAGTCGCCGTGGCGCGAGCATCGCTCGATGCGATCCGCCGCGACTGCCGGCCGGCCGGCAGTCGCAAGCGTTGCGCAGACACCGTCTGGGTCGACGGAAGCCCGTTCGAGCTGGGCCGGCCGGATCGTCCGCCCGGCGCCGGCGTGGCCCTGGCCGCGGGCACGACAGGCGACGAGCCGACGGCCTGGTCCGGGGCAGAGGCCGGCAGGCCGGGGATGCTTGCCCGGCCGGATCTTGCTGCCTGCGGCGTCGCAGCCGGCCGGGCTGCGGCCACCCTGGCAGCCGGGCGGGATGCCGACGGAGGCGTGGCAGCCGGGCTGGCCGCCGCGGCGGGAGTGGTGACCGGAGAGGTGGCAGCGGGCGTCGCCGGCTGAGGTGTCGGGCTGGGCGTCGCCGACTGCGGCGCTGGAGCCGGCGTCGCTGGCGGAGCCGTCGCGGTTGGCGTTGCCACCGGCGGGGCGGTGGTGGGGGTGGCTGTCGCGGTTGGCGTTGCCACCGGCGGGGTGGCGGCGGGGGTAGCTGTCGCCGTAGGCGTGGCAGTCGGCGTGGCGGTTGCCGTCGGGATTGCCACCGGGGGAGTGGCGCTGGGCGTGGCTGTCGCAGTCGGCGTTGCCGCGTGATGGCTCGGATGTGGCGCGGCAATGTCGTAGCGATAAAGGTCATAGCGCCGCATGAGGCCGACGAGCTTCGCGCCGTAGTCGGGATCCGTTGCATAGACCCCGGTCAGCGCTGACGCGAACGCATTCGGATTCTGGCGGTCAGCCATAGCCCGCGTGTAATACCCGCTGGTAGCGAGGAGCTTGCCGTGATCGTCGATACTCTCCGCGACATTGTGATAACGGCGAAATGCCGCGGTGCGCGTAACAAGCCGGCCGTTTTCGTATTCCTGCGTTGGCAATGCATCGGTGCCAGCAGGCCCGGTGCCCTTGATTCCGAACAGGTTGTGATCCCTGACAGCAAGGTCGCTTTGACCCCAGCCGGATTCATCAATGGCCTGCGCGATCGTCACCGCCGCCGGGACGCCATACTTGCGTTGCGCGGCAACCGCTCCAGGCGCGACGTTGCCGATGAACGCCTCTTGAGTGCTGATGTCCTGCGGAGCGGACGGAGC
>Ga0182024_10010943_pt1 | contig 18356 bp, 16 predicted proteins | sample P32metaG_FD_120480 | JGI IMG/M metagenome (GOLD analysis project Ga0182024, IMG submission 120480) | Permafrost microbial communities from Stordalen Mire, Sweden - P3-2 metaG (Illumina Assembly) | ecosystem: Environmental > Terrestrial > Soil > Wetlands > Permafrost | place: Sweden: Stordalen... | reverse complement strand
TTTCGTGTGTTTCGTGGTTTCACGTATTTGTTTTGGGAAATAACCATGAAGTATCTGGCCATTCCGCTGATCTTTGGAAGCGCGTTCTCGCTGTCCCTTGTTCAAGCCCAGGAGAAAAAAGAGTTGCTCCGCGCCGGCATGATCGGCCTGGACACCTCGCACGTGACCGCCTTCACCAAGTCGCTGAACGACCCCAAGAACGCGGCCACCTTCGGCGTCCGCGTCGTGGCCGGCTATTCCGGCGGCAGCGACGACATTCCGGAAAGCAAGAATCGCGTCGCCAAGTTCACGCAGACGCTCAAGGAACAATACGGCGTCGAAATCGTCGATTCGATCGAGGAGCTGGTCAAGAAGGTGGACGTGGTCTTCATCGAAAGCGTCGATGGCCGGCCGCACCTCAAGCAGCTCATCCCCGTCTTGAAGGCCGGCAAGAAATGCTTCATCGACAAGCCGATGGGCGCTTCCCTGGCCGAGGTGCTGCTCATGTTCCAGCTTGCCAAGCAGCATAACGTGCCGCTGTTCTCCAGCTCCTCGCTGCGTTTCTCGCCCGGCATTCGCGGCATGAAGAAGAACCCCAAGGTCGGCGACGTGCTGGGTTGTATTGCTTATGGCCCATGCCCGATCGAAAAGCATCATCCTGATCTGTTCTGGTACGGCGTCCACGGCGTCGAAACACTGTTCACCATCATGGGCCCCGGTTGCAAGACCGTGACGCGCACCCACACCGAGGGCGCCGACGTGGTCACCGGCGTCTGGACCGATGGCCGGGTCGGCACCTTTCGCGGCATCCGCTCGGGCAAATCCGATTACGGCGCCCTCGTCTTCGGCTCCGCCGGCATCGAACCCAGCGGCGGCTACGGCGGCTACGACCCGATGCTGATCGAAATCTGCAAGTTCTTCAAAACCGGCGAACTGCCCGTGACCGCGGAGGAAACGATCAACATGTTCGCCTTCATGGAAGCGGCGGACGAAAGCAAACGGCTCAGCGGGGCCTCGGTCAGCATCGAGACGGTGATGCAGCGGGCACGGGAGCAGATGGCCAAAATCGCGGTGCCGTGATTTGGATTGCTTCGTTTAGCGTTCGCGACAACCTGCGAACGCTAAACGAATTATTCGGGTGCCCAGGCGCCCGACGTCGGAATGTTTTGACATTTTCGCTGCATTGGCTTACGATGAGCGCTGGTGTCTCGTTGGGCCGCGACGCATGTCTTCGGAGCGGAGCGCGAGCGTCAGCGACCGGAGATCCTCCGGCAATTCTTTCATCATTCTTTCGCAAAACGGTGCAGCCATGTCAACGAAACGCTGCGGTTTCATGATGCGGGATCTGCTCATCCTGATTGCGATTGTTGCGATTGCGGTCGGTTTGATGGTTCCAGGTGTGCAAAAGGTCAGCGATAGTCACTCAGCGAGCGTGCAAGCTCTCTGTAATCTCAAACAGATGAGTTTGGCCGTGCACATGGTCAACGACATCTATCGTCGCCTCCCGCCGGCAACAGGCACCTTCGGCGGCATGTTGGGCGGCAATCGATCTCTCGGCGTTCATTTGCTGCCATACATCGAGCAGAGCGCTCTCTACTCACAATTGCAAAATACGGAAACGGCATCTGCCACCATTGCCCCTTACACTGCGCCGCTGGACTTCACCACCACGGATTTCGTGGCGGTGCAGAACTATGCGGCCAACGTTCGCATTTTCACGGACCTCGGGGTGAACACCGCTTTCAACGCGAACGTCGCCGGCATCACGCCGAGCGGCCATGAAGGCTGGAACACGTCCAAGATTCCCGACACCTTCAAGGACGGTACATCCACCACAATCATGTTTGCAACGAGATACGCGAACAGTGGAGCCGCGGCTGGCGGCGGCAGTGTGAATTGCAGCGCGTATGACGCCTGGATCGGCAAAAACAACTGGGCGTTCTTCGGCGTCTCGACTCTGGCCAGCGCGCCCACAGCCAATTCCAGCGGCGGCTGGCAATTGGCCCCCAAGCTTACTCAGATCAATTGCCAGTTCGGAGCCGTGGCTCATTCCTTCGGCAACCGCGGCTTGCAGGTGAGCTGCGCCGACGCCAGCATTCGCTCCATTTCGCCCAGCATTTCGACATTTACCTGGAACGCGGCCATGCAGCCCAACGATGGCAACAAGCTCGGTTCGGATTGGGAGTGACCGTGTCTTGTAGTAGGACGGGCTTCCTAGCCCGTCCATCCGCAGCCGAGCGGTGTTGATGGGGCCGTTGCAAAGGGAAGCCCAAGCCCGCATGCGAGGTACTCCGAGCATGCGGGGTTAGTATCATCACCCCGCATGCTCGGAGTACCTCGCATGCGGGCTTGGTGGACAAATATGTGGTGCGACGCTCCGCGTCGCAATTAACGACACGGAGCGTCGTACCACAATTATCGAATCATGCGGAACTTCTTAGATTCACGACGCGGACCGCTAAATCGGCGGGTAACACCTGACAGAAATACTCATCCACGACGCCCATGCTAGCCGCTTGCGGCCAGCCGATACCAGCGGGCAAATCCACCGATTTCAGCAGCACCAATTCCCGAGCCTTCGCCAGAATCGCCACGCGCACCGCCAGCGAATCGCCCGTCACCGCCCAGCTATGCGGCAGTTTGCCCGGCCTGGCTTCGTCAGCTGAGGCGAAAGCGTAGCCATCCAGAATCGACACACCGGGCCTTCGCTGGCCAACGTAATCGATGATGTTTGCGGCCAGCAGGAGTTGGGCCAGGAACCGAGCGTTGACGGCAAGCGTTCGCAGGGCGAGCCAGTGGCAGGCTTCCTCGCCGAGGTGGTGCATCTGATCCCAATGCCGAATCGTTTCGACCAAAGCGCCGCCGCCGGGAACGATAATCACTTCGTCAGCCGTCTGCCGTTCGAGCCAGCCGGCAAGTCGCAATTTCAGGTCGTCCAGATCGTAAAGGCTGCCGCCGACCTTCACGACGAGCGGGCCGAGTGTCGCTGACATGGGTTGCTTCTCACATCGTCGCCAATTGGGATACGGCATACGCACACGCAGCCGTGGACAATTCCGGCCCCCATGTCTCGGCGAGGGAGACGACAGCGCATTCGCCGTGGCCGAGCAGCTCGAGGGCCAGGAACTCGCCCGATCCCGCCACAACGATGCTTTGCGGTTTGTCCGTCATTCTGCTGGAAATATCCTGCACCGCTCGGGCTAGCGAAGCAAGCTGGATTTCCATGGCGTGCTGCGCCAGGAAGCGAGTCTCGGCCATGCTCACGGTCTCGGCGTCGCCGCACAGCATGTGGGCCAGGCGAGCGTGGGCGGCCAGGCAGGTCGCCGGGCGATGGTCGGCGGTGTCGGTGTCGGACGCATCTTCAGGGATCATTCCCAACGTGAGATAAACGTCCAGCGTCGTCGCAAACCACTCGGCCGCCGCGCTCAAGCCGAGCAGGGCACACAAGGGCGTCCGGCGAACTCCGCAATAGACCATCTCCTTGGTTTGCAAACGCGCCGGATCGGTCCAGCCGTGCGGCTGCGGCAACCCGCCGAGCAGCGGCACGATGTCCGTTGTCGTTGAACCAATGTCGATGAGCAGCCCTGGTTTTGGCGCGACCAACTTCGCCGCCCACGTTGCCAGAGCCAACCAGTTCGCGGCCGCCACGGATAGCGGTTCCGCTCGGGCTTGATGAATGTCGATGAAGCTTCGCCGGGTGGTCCAGACTTTGACGTTTCTCGAACCGCCGACCTGGCTGACGGCGTCGAGAATTGACAGGACGCCGTCCGTCTTGCTGGCGAAGCAATCGCACAGTTCCCCCGTCATGGTTACGGCCAGGACGTCCGCCGCGGGCAAGGAAGCCAGCAACGTTTGCAGGACGCCGGGCAATTGGCTGGGATCTTTCCAGAGGGCGAACGGGACGGTCCGCGCGACTCCCGCGGAATGAGCCGCTTTGACGTTCGCCCCGCCGATGTCCAGGCCCAGCACGGCCATCTTTGCGAATTCCTTACTGAAAGATGAACCGAACCGTAGCCGCGTTCGTGAGAACGCGGGTTTAGAGCACTTCACGATTGCTTGTTCACAAACCCGTAGCAGAACTCGCAAGAGTTCTGGCGACACCCCCTGAAGTCTTGCGACTTCAGCTACAAACACGCAAACGTGAAATGCTCTAACCTTCGGTTGCTGCTTGCTCCACCAACGCGGCTACGGGAGATCGAGTGCTCCAGGTCCAGTGCCGATCGCTGGTTTGCTTGACGGCGTGAGGATCGAAGCCGACGCGCGTCACAAGCGAACGAATCTCGTCCAGCGTCAACGCCGCACGTAAGGAATCGTCGAACATCTTCCGCTGGTGGGCGTTGGCGTCGCCGGCATATAGCTGCACAATGCGGTCAACGTCCCGATCGCTTTCCGGCCTCAGCAGGTCGCGCACGAAAATGACGCCGCCGGGCTCGAGGACGCGCGCCATCTCGGCCAGCACGCGGAACGGCTCGGGAATATGATGCACGATGCTGTTCGACATGATCGCGCCGAACGAACCATCGGAATAGGGCAAAGCCTTGGCGTCCATCTTTTCCAGGCGGATGCGTTTGCCCAGGCCAAGCCTTTGCACATTGGCTCGACCCACGGCCAGCATGTGCTCCGCCAGGTCGATGCCCTGCACTTCGGCGGTGGGATGCTGGCGGCACAGTTCGATGGGAATCTGTCCGGTGCCGGTGCCGACATCCAGCACCGTCCTCGTGCCGTGCCAGAGCGTCAGAAAATCGCTCACGAACAGACGATTGACGTTGCCATGATCCATGGCGTCGTAGTCGCGGGCTTCCTCGGCGGAGTCCATCACTTCCGGCTCAAGAACGCGCTGCAGCATCGCATCGTTCCTTTGGGAATGGACTACACTTCCTGCAACACCCGCGATCTCGGCTCGCTTTCAGTCTGCTGCCGGCGAACCTCGCGATGCTCCTTGAAAACGCCCAGGAGGTCCTGGCGAACTTCCCAGTTGCATTCCTGGGCCCGATCCCATTCGCGAATGACCTGTGAGCTGACCGGATTGAGCCCGGCCACGCGGCTGAGCCATTGCACGCCGGCATCAACGGTCGTCTGCTCCGTGGCTGGATGGTGCCAGGCGATATGCGTGGCGAGGCAGCCCATCGGCATGGCCCGGCTGAAGCTGCCATGAATCAAAAGCGGACTTCCTTTTTCCAGCAGTTCGATGAGGCGATCGAGCCCGGCATCGGTGATGTTCGGCAGCCAGCATGTATTGAGTTCGCGGAGACAGTCTTGGGGCAGCATGGGTGGACTCCTTTTATGGTAGAGAACCGGGTGTCGGCGAAGTCGAAGGAAATTCGCCGCAAATCGCTTGCCGGAAGCGCCGAATCGGCGAGCAAACTCGACAAGGAAGCCCAGTCACTGATTCCTAGTGCTTGAGAGTACAGCCTTTGCGGCAAACTATTTAGGGCAAAAAACCCCGCCGTTCGCGGGAGCGAATCGGCGGGGCCGGAACAGAGAAGAGGCCGTGCTAACCAAGTGTGGAAAATACCCCACCGACCCACGGAAGTCAATACAATTTTTGCAAAAATTACAAATTGTCAAGCCCGCATGCGAGGTACTCCGAGCATGCGGGGTCAATGACCCCGCATGCTCGGAGTACCTCGCATGCGGGCTTGAGGGGTGAACATGAGTGGCGATCTAGAATTGCAGCCCCAGCGAGAATCGTCCGCCGAACAAACTGAGGTTGCCCGACGTTTGCGATGCGCTGCCGGCGTCGAAGTAGGTTTGATTGACGGCACCTGCGGAAATAACCGATTGCACCCGGCCTAGCATGAAGGTGTAGGCGACGCCCAGTTCAATCTCCAGCACTGGCATGGTCATATCGCGATTGCTGCTGACCGAGTATCCCTGCGGCGGCACGGTGCCGGTGCCGATGCCGTTGGGGTCGATGATGACACGGTTGAAGTTCGTGAATTGCGAAGTCGAGCCGACCAGAAACGAGCCGCGCACATCGCCATAGAGCGACAGCCCTGTGTTGAGCACACGATAATTGCCGCAAAAGTTGATGGTGGGGCCGAAGCCGTTGAAGTTATGGCCCGTTGCCAGGGTCGTCGTCTCGTTCGCGGGTCCGCCCTGGGCGGCGCTGATGTTGTTGGTCAACGTGCCCTGGTAGTTTTGGGCCAAAGTCAAATAGCGGCCGCCGCCGCCGAGCACCCACGACCAGTTGCCGGACCGCCCCATCCAGGTCGCTTCGAGGTCCGCGGTCAAGATGCGTAAGCTGCTCGTGAAGGTGAGCACGTCGCTCGCCAGGCCGTTGGTACTGACGAAAAGCGCGCCGGGTGAGCCGAAACTCGAAGAGCTGGCCGACGCGGGAGCGGGCAGACCGTTCGGGCCGTCGATGGTGACGCCGCCATTGAAAGCCTGATTGGCCGTCAAACTGGTGGTCGCCGTTTGCGAGTTCTGGTTGAAATAAAAGAATCGGCCGCGAATTCCCAGGCCGTTTTCACTGGTCCAGCCAAGCCAGATGGCCGGGGACGCCGAGTAATCCCAGCTGAAGTCGGTGGTAGTCTGCGTGGGAGACGTGCCGCCGAACCCGGTGTTGGTGATATAGGCGGTGTTGCTGTTGCTAAAGTAGGGCTTGAGCAAATAGAGGCTGGCTCCCGTATAGAAGCCGCACGAGCCTTCGCAGCGCAGAGGGTCCGGCAAAATCGGCACCGAAACCATCGCCTTCATGGGCGGCAAATCGGGGATGGCTTCCTGTGCTTGCAGGACATTGCCGAGAAGTGCAAACGAAAAAATGGCAATGGGGATTCGGCGAATCCATTCCATGTGCAGGCCCTTCCGTGGTAGAGTTCTCAGTGGTGCCGATCCGTGCGAGCTATCGGCTCGCCAGGGCATTGCGTTGCTGAATTGTCTATCGGCCCCAGCGTCTTGCCCAGTTTAGCAAAACCCGACGAAAGCTCGCGCGCAGGTGAAAAATCGGCAATAGCGTTGACCGGTGGGTTATGTCAAGGCGAGCCGGCCCCTGACGGGGCTCGGCTCGCCAGGTCATCGCTTCACCGCCTGCTGGGCCTTGCCCATGAGCCAGTCCACGCCGGGCGGCACCCCGAAGCCCAGCGTCAGCGCGCCGCAGATTAGCAGCGTTGCCAGGCCCGGCCAGGTGCGTCGGCCCTGCTGTGCCTCCAGCGATGGCCGTAAATACATGATTGCCACGATGCGCAGATAATACCAGCCGCCGATGGCCGCGTTGATGACGCCGACCAGGGCCAAGGTACGGTAGAGCGCAGCGTGCGGCTCCGGCACGGCCATGGCCCCGAAGAAGATCAGGAACTTGCCCGCGAAGCCGGCCGTGAGCGGGATGCCGATCAGGCTGAACAGAAAAATGGTCATCACCAACGCCAGTCCCGGCCGATGGCTGCCCAGGCCCGCCAGGTCATCCATCGATTCGATGCGCTTGGCGTCGCTTTCGAGATAGGACAACACAGCAAAGGCCCCGGTCGTCATGACGCCATAAGCCACGACGTAGAAGAACAGTGCGGAGACCGCCGCGGCACCGTCGATCTGCCCACTGGCCAGCAGAGGGGCGGTGGCCAGGGCCATGAGCATGTAGCCGGTGTGGGCCACGCTGGAGTAGGCCAGCAGCCGGCGGACGTTGTCCTGCAGCAGGGCCAGCAGATTGCCGAGCGACATGGAGACCACGGCCAGGAACCAGAACAGCACCGGCACGCTTTCGCCCAGCGATTCGCCAATGATGCCATCGGCCCGGGGGGCCACTCCCAGCGGCAGCACGAAACCAAGGACGCGAACCAGGGCGGTGAAGCCGACCACCTTCGGCACCAACGAAAGCAGCGCCGCACAGATTGTGGCCGTGCCCTGGTAGACGTCCGGAGCGTAAAAGTGAAACGGTACCGCGGTGATGCGAAAGCCGAGCCCCGCCACGACCATGATGAGCGCCACCAGGCCGATCGGCGGCATCGCACTTGGTCCCGCCGTCCCCAGAGCACTTTGCATGGCCGCGAGATTCGTCGTCCCGCCCAGGCCATAAAGGTAGCTGAAGCCGAAGAGCAACAGGGCCGAGGAAAAGACGCTCAGCAGAAAATACTTGATGGCCGCTTCATGAGCTTCCTTGTCGCTGCGCGGCAAATAGAGCAGCACATAAGTCGGAATGCTGACCAATTCGAGGGCGAGGAACAGGAAGACGAGATCGTTGGCGGCCGCGGTAAAACTCATGCCCGCCACGATGATTACCAGGCAGGCGAAGAAATCGCTGGCGCGCGACGGGGGCACTTCACTCCAGCCGAACAGCGTCAGCAGCAGACCGCAGCCGAGGGCGATCCAGCGAATCATTTGCGTCAGGTGATCGAAGACGAGCGGCATGCCGACGACGGCGTGCGGCGGATCGATCACCACGTTAAAGGTCGTATAGGCTCCGTTGCCTGGACTATCGAGAACGATCGACGTGACGATGCCCTTGGTGACGACGGCGTGTGCCACGGCCCCGGTTCCGCCGGCACCGGTCAGTTGGACCAGCGGAGGAGTTTCGTACCCTTTGCCGCCGCTGGTGATCGTGAACCGGTCGGCGTAATTGCCCGCACTGCCGACATTGGTGACCGTGGCTTGTGCCGGTCCAAACCAGAGTGCGACACCGGCCAGCACAATGCCCGCCAGGGTGACGCCGGCCCAGAGTGCACGGTTGGCTTTCCAGGTGCCGCCGAGAAACAGGACGCAAGCGAGAGCGCCCAGGATCATCTCGGGAATCAGGTGTTGGAACAGGTCGGCGAGGGCCTTGGCGCGCAGATCGTTTGTCATGCCGAGCATTATATGGAGCGGAACCCGTAGCCGCAGGCTTCAGCCTGCGGAGTATCGGCGCAGGCGATTGCACCCACACTCCGCAGGCTAAAGCCTGCGGCTACGATTCGTGCTACTCAGAGTTGAGATAGGTAGGTTATTTCTGATCGATTTGCACCAGAATCGCCTGAATGGCGGTGACGAGATCGCGTGCGGTGGCTTCGTAGATCTTGCTGCTCTCCGGATTGACGCGATTGGGCACGATGCAGGTGAAGCGTATTCCATCAGGCACCGTCTCCTGCTTTTGCCAGTTGACGCCGCGAGCGCGAAGTTGGGCCTGCAGAATATCGCCCGATGGCATCGCGGAACTGAGCGAATTGTTATTGGGCACGGCCGCCGACCCCGGATCGCGCGGCACCGGTATGACTGTCGGCCCATTGCTCGAGCTGGGCGTGAATGCCGACGTCCGGGCACCGTTGTTTTCATCGATCGCCAGCGGGGGTCGGCCGTCTTGCATCGACGCCAGAGCAACGTTGCTATAGGGTCCTTGCGTGGAAGGAATGCCGGGCACTCCGCCGCCGCCGGTGGTCTTGGTGTTGCCCGGCTGGTTCGCGTTATTCGGCGGCGCGGAACCGTATTGCTGCGTCGGGCCCTGCGGATGGATTTCGCCCAGCAGGACGTCCGGATGAGATCCCGACGACGTGGAGCAGCCAGCCGCGATCAGCAAGCACAGGGCCGCCGCCCAGCCGCTCTTGCACCGCCGGCTCGAATGTTTGCCAGCCTTCTCCAACTTTCGCATGTACCACATAAAGATACGCCGCCCCGCACTACTAAAAGAGGGATTGCTCCATAAAAAGGAATCGGTTGGATTAGCTTTGACCTATAGAGAATCCGGGGAAAATCTGCAATGTCATCTTTACGCATCGCTGTGATCGGCGGGGACGGTATCGGCCCCGAAGTTATTCGCCAGGCCATTCGCGTCGCGGACCGGGCCCTGCGCCTGGAAAGCACCACCGTGGACTGGAACGACCTTCCCTGGAACTCCGCCTATTACCGGGCGACCGGCCGCATCATGCCGGTCGATGGCTGGGACGTGCTGAAAGATCACGATTCGATCCTCTTCGGCGCCCTGGGCCATCCCGACGTGCCGGAAACGGTCACGCTCCAGGGGTTGTTATTGCCGCTGCGGCGCAATTTCGATCAATACGTCAATCTTCGCCCAGCTTACCTGTTCGACGGCGTCCAATCGCCATTGCGCGACAAGGCTCCGGGCAGCATCGACATGCTGATCTATCGCGAGAACACCGAAGGCGAATACGCTCCCGTTGGCGGCCGGCTCTATCCGGGCACACCGCACGAGACAGCCATTCAAACGGGTGTTTTCACCCGCCGTGGCTGCGAACGCATCATGCAAGCCGCGTTCCAGGCGGCCAAGACGCGCCGCAAGAAGCTAACGTCCATCACCAAGTCGAACGCCCAGGGCCACAGCATGGGTCTGTGGGACGACGTGTACCGCGATGTGGCTCGGGAGCATCCCGACGTGCAGAGCCATTCGCTGCTGGTGGACGCCGCCGCCATGGACTTCGTGCGCAAGCCGGAGACGTTCGACGTGGTCGTGGCCAGCAATTTGTTCGGCGACATTTTGACCGACCTGAGTGCGATCATCACCGGCAGCGTCGGCCTGGCGGCCAGCGGCAACATCAATCCGGAGGGAGCCTTCCCAAGCATGTTCGAACCGGTGCACGGCTCGGCCCCCGACATCGCCGGCAAGGGCATCGCCAATCCCCTGGCCGCGATCCTGTCGGCGGGCATGATGTTCGATCATCTGAAGTTGACGAAGGCCGCCGTCGCGATTCGCCAGGCCGTCGCCAAGGTACTGAAGGCGGGCAAACCGAAGACGCCGGATCTGGGCGGTAGTGCGACCACAACCGAGATAGGCGACGCGGTGCTGGCGGCGGTGGGATGAGGTATGAAATGAAATACTTCACGCCGGAACTTCTTGACCGTTACGGGTCGATCGACGACGCCGTAGCCGATCAGGCGCAGGCCGATTGGGAACAAGCCAGTGCGGAGTACCAGCGCCATTACAAGACAATTGAAACCTCGTTGCCAACCAAACTCCGTGAGGTGCTTGGCCGCTTCTACTTGCACGACGCCCGTCTCTTCGGCGTCTCGCTTGAACTACCTTACCTCTTCCTTACCCTGCAACTTGACACGCCACCGCATGAGGTCCTTGTATTTCAATATCACCTGGTGAAGGAGCCGGAAATTCTTCGGTCGAACGAGAGCAGCGATTCCTGCCCCTATGTCGAGTGGCTGTATGACGAACTTGAAGTCAAGAACGTTGACAACATCGTTTATCTTGAACACGCGATATTATTGACGAACGGCGTCGAACTGCGGATTCCCTTCCTGCGATTTGATCATCTCGTCCAGTCGCCGCCATTTCAATCCTGGCCGACAGGGGTCGCGACGATTCCAGCCGTTGCTGCCCGGCCGCAGTTTATTTCGTGATAATGGATGCCCCACATAGGAACACGTTTCGCGTTTTTCGGTTCACTTGCCGCCCGGATCCCTCGGAGAGCTTGCCTAACGATCGTTCAGCCCGATCCTCGCAAGGCGAGGAAGAAAAAATGAAGTACTTCACGCCGGAACTTCTTGACCGCTACGGGCCCCAACGGGGCCACCTGCGATAGCCCAGGCCAGCGGCCTGGGTTTGGATTTGGGCGTGACGCAAAGCCCCAACGGGGCGAAATCGTGAGCCTTCCTTACTGGCACCGACATCTGCCAGCGCGCCCCTTTGGGGCTTCAATTCCATTCGGCCATTGTTTCCCAGGCCGTTGGCCTGGGCTATCTCAGGTGGCCCCATTGGGGCCCAACGGCGTTATGGATATTGGACGGTTCAACCCGATCGGATTATCATAAACAAAGTGAAGCTGTCATAAACCTGGAGACGTTCATGAAATCCTCAACCCGACGAAGTTTTCTGAAGAAGTCTGCCGCCGCCGGCATCGCGGCGCCGCTGTTCGTGCGCAATCTGATGTCGCAGCCGCCCAACAATCGCGTGCGTCACGCCAGTTTCGGGGCCGCGGGCATGGCCGGCGCCGATTTGCAGAGCATCGCCAGTCATGCGAGCGTGCAGGTCGTGTGCGCCGCCGAGGTGGACAACAGTCGCATCGCCCTGCTCCAAAAGCTCGGCGGCGGCAAGGTCACGCACTACCAGGATTGGCGGGTGATGCTCGACAAGGAAGGCAAGAACCTCGACGCCGCCAACGTCAGCACGCCCGACCACATGCATGCCGCCATGGCCATGTCGGCGATGCAGCGCGGACTGCACGTCTATGTGCAAAAGCCGCTTTGCCATGACATTTTCGAGGTTCGCCGGCTCACCGAAGTGGCTCGCCAGCGCAAGCTGATTTCGCAGATGGGCATCCAGATTCACTCGGCCGACGTCTATCGGCTCGGCGTGAAGCTGATCCAGGACGGCGCCGTCGGCAAGATTCGCGAAGTGCACCTGTTCAGCGGCGCCCGTTACGGCGGCGACGCTCCGCGGCCCGATCGCAAGGACGCCGTGCCCGCCTCGCTCAACTGGGATTGGTGGATCGGCGTTGCGCCCACGTGCAACTACCTTGCTAACTACTATCATCCCTTCGAATGGCGGCGCAGGCTCGATTACGGCACCGGCAGTCTTGGCGACATGGGTTGCCACATCTTCGATCCGGTTTATGAAGCGCTCGCCCTGACCGCGCCCACCTCGGTGCGTTCCGAAGGCGCCGCCCCGGGAATGCACAACTGGGCCGTCGATTCCACCATCCACTATGTCTTCCCCGGTACGCGCTATACCGACGGCAACACCGTCCGTCTCACCTGGTATGACGGCAACCAACGGCCCAGCCGCGAGGTGCAGGCTTTGCTCGGAGCGTACAAAACGCCGGGGCAGGGATCGATTTTCGTGGGCACGAAGGGAACCATGCTGATGCCGCATATTGGCCGGCCGGTGCTTTTCCCCGTCAACGACTTCCGCGATTTTAAGATGCCGCGCGTGGAAGGCACCAACCATTGGCATCAATGGGTCAACGCCATTCTCGGCAAGGGGCAAACCACGACCTCTTTCGACTACTCCGGCCCGCTTACCGAGACCGTATTGCTGGGCACCGTGGCCACGCGCTTCCCGAAGACAACCCTCGAATGGGACTCGGCCAAGCTCACCTTCCGCAACTCCGCCGACGCGACGCGCCTGGTTCGCCGGACGTATCGCAAGGGCTGGGAAGTCAACGGGCTCAATGGGTGATTGGGTGACAAGGTGAGGGGGTGACAAGGTGAATGGACCGCCTTGTCATCCGCAACACGGGGATTCGTTGCATTGCTACCCCCCCACACCACCCCCTGCAACGAATCGTGTCATCTTAAGTCAACATCATGCCAACTGCCGAACCGCGCAATCCGTTTTATCTCCTGCTGCTGATCACGGGCGTCGTCTTATGCGTGACCGCGCTTGCCATCGCGGTGGTGCCGGTGCTGGAGCAAAAAGTCGAAGCCGCCGGGCAGGAGTTGCCGCCATCGCCGTTTCGCGTCGCCCTCCGGCACGACGGCTGGAAATGGCTGCTGCTCGAGGTCGGCGTGCTCATTTTCCTGGGCCTGGCGAGCATGGGACTTGACCACTATCGCCGCTTGAAACGAGAGAATTCACAGCCAGCATCCGAAAGGACCCCGGAGGGGTCCCAGAAATTAGCCGGTGGTTGAGCGCAGCGATACCACCGGAACCAATCGCCGGCACTACATTCCGACCCCGGAGGGGGTCGCAGAAACATAGCATTGCTTTCGAAAATCCGAATAGCGCGATGGGTCCTCCGGGCAACGCGGTGAACGATTTCTTGCCTGTATTTACCCCGAAGGGGTTGAATCTCAAAGCCCAGGGTTGCGTACCCGCAACCCTGGGTGGAAACGGCGAGAGATCCGCCGATATGTCGCTGCGCTCAACCACCGGCTACACAAGCTACGGCGGCGTCAACTTCTCCAATGCCGCCTTTTGCTCGGCGAGCATGTTCGTGAGCACAATGATCAGTGTCTCCAGGGCCTCTTTTTCGGTGAGCCCCGAGTAACTGCGAAAGTCACGGCAAATAGCTTCCAGGGCAAACCATAGTTGTCCACGTGGTTGCACGACTTCACCCCTTTCTGGTCGGACAGCATCTATCTCCAAGCCATATCATAGCCGATGAAGGGCCATCCATGACCTGACGGAGACCAAATACCATGCTGCGCGACGACCTTCTGGCCATTTTCCGAATTGCTCCCGGCAAGAAAGTGAAGCTCGCCGATCACGACTCGGGCTGGTCGCAAACCAAGGAGATGAAGGAACTCGGCAAGGACGCCATCAAGGACCGCGCCAAGGCTGTTCTCGAAGAGAGCCTGCAGCACCTGGCCGAAGCGCAGGAGCTGCTCTACGCGGACGATCGCTTTGCCGTGCTCATCATACTGCAGGCGATGGACGCGGCCGGGAAGGATGGCACGATCAAGCACGTCATGTCCGGCGTCAATCCGCAGGGCTGCCAGGTGTTCAGCTTCAAGAAGCCGTCCGCCGAGGAACTCGATCACAACTTCCTCTGGCGGCAAATGAAGTGTCTGCCCGAACGTGGCCGCATCGGCATCTTCAACCGCTCCTATTACGAAGATGTGCTGGTAGTGAAGGTGCATCCGGAGATTCTCGATCGGCAGAGACTCCCGCCCGGCAAACGCGGCAAGTCGTTCTGGGCCGCCCGCTACGAGGACATCAACGCCTTCGAACGTCATCTGGTGCGCAACGGCACCGTCATCGTGAAGTTCTTCCTGAACGTGTCGAAGGCCGAGCAAAAGAAGCGATTTCTGGAGCGGCTGGAGCGGCCGGAAAAGAACTGGAAGTTCTCCGCCGCGGACCTGTCCGAGCGCGGCTTCTGGGACCAATACATGGATGCTTACGAAGACGCTCTGACGGCCACGAGCACAGATTGGGCGCCGTGGTATGTGGTGCCGGCCGATCACAAATGGGCCACGCGCGCCGTCGTCGCCGACATTCTCATTTCGACGATTCGCGGGCTCGATCTCAAGTATCCCGAAGTGAACGAGGAACAGCGCCAGAAGCTGGCGCAAGCGAAACGGCAATTGCAGATGGAAGACGAGTGACCCCTGCCGCTTGCGGCGTAGCGTGCGCGCTGCGCCGCAAGCGGCTAATGATTGAAGCGAAACGCCGGACTGTTGAGGAGCGCCCACACCATTTGGTGCAGTGCCTGAGCGCGCCGGCTTTCGAAGGGGCTGACGATGGGCAGCGGCAGATCGGCAGTCTTGCGAACCTGGGCCAGTTCAACCTCGAGCTTGTCCCGTTGTGTCTTGTCCTTGGCCGTCTTCAGCTTGGCGACGCTCGCTTCCAGCTGGCTGGCCTGGGCTCGAGCTTTTTCGATAATCGCCCGCTTTTCCTGACGCTGTTTGCGTTCCACGGGCGATAGCTCGGGCAAGTTGGCCTCCTCGCGCGTCACATAGTCGCTCAGCAGCGAAACTTCCTCCTCCGTGGCCGGCCGCGAAAGCACGGCCCACACCGCTTGATCCACCTGCTGGCGACGATCTTCAAGCTTCGTGAGATTGGCCACGAGCTTGCCGCCCTGAACCTTCAGCAAGTTCAGGTCGTTGCTGAGCAAGAGCGCCTCGGTCACGTTGATTTGCAGGCCGTCGCGAGGCCTTTCGATGAGCCGGCCGAAGATCTTCTTCGCCTGGGCTTCCAGATCGTCGTAGTATCTTTCGAACTCGGGATTGGCGGTCTTTGGCAACAGTCCCGGATCGGCCGCCAACATTTGGGACATCGCGTACTGCATCGGCGTCAGCAGCCGGACCTGGGCGACGGCGAAGGTGTCGGGGCCGGGCGGGTCGCCGGGCTGGTCCCAACGGCTGGAGCGGGCGTAGGCGTTGCTGCTGACCAGGCTGCGCACCAGGCGTTTGAGATCGAAGTTGTGGGCGATGAGATCGCGAGCCAGCCAATCGAGCAGCTCCGGATGGCTGGGCGGGTTTTCCGTGTGCATCTGGTCGAGCCGCATCACCAGGCCGTAGCCGTAGAATCGATGCCAGAGCCGATTGACGATGGCCCGGGCGAACCGCTCACGCTCGGTCGGCTTCAGGGCGACGTTCGCCAGCTGTTCGCGATAGCTGAAGGCCGGCTTTTGCGGCAGCTCCTTGGTCTTGGCCTTCTTGAGCTCCTCGATCTTTTTGCTTTCTTCCTGGATCGCCTTGCCGAGATCGGCGACTTTTACGAGTGGCTCATCGACCAACGTGCCGCTGAGAAAAATCAGCTTCGCCTTGAATACCATACCCTTCTTGTTCTTGTACTCCATCTTGGCGAATTCCCGTTCCATCAGCTGGCCGTTGAAATCGATCGAGCGGGCGAAGAACAGCTTCATGCCATGGAAGTAGTCCTGGGTAATTGAATCGACGTAGGGATGCTTGTGACACTGGGCGCAGGTGATGTTCAGCCCGAAGAAGATGGAGCTGGCGTCGCGCGTGATGTCGTCGAGGTCCTTGAGCCGGCCGAGCACGAACGCCTCGGGACGTTCGGCCGCGGGCCGCACGCCCAGGAGTTCGCGGAACATCTGGTCCCAGGGGCGGTTCTCCCGGAGTGCCGCCAGCAGATAATTGCGTACGCTGGGGGCCCTGTCCGTTTCGCCGGCGAGCATGGCGTCGAATTCGGTGGCGGCGTGATGGACGTACTCCGGCGACGTCATCAGGCGATCGATGAGCTTGGTTTTGCGGGCGGTGTCTTTCGACGACAGATATTCCTGCGATTCTGTTGGCGTGGGAATTCGGCCGGCCAGGTCGAGCGTCAGGCGGCGCACCAGAGTCGGCTCGCTGGCCGGGGCGGCGGGCTTGATGTTGTTTTTTTTCAGCTTGGCGTCGATGTAGTGGTCGATGACGCTTTCGATGGGGCGATCGGCGGGCAGCAATTCCTGGGCGGGCAGGGAGTGAATCGTGAGGAGAACGGCGAGGATTGACAATAATTTCATGGCGCACTCCAGTGTAGTCCTCACGCTCCGCGTGAGGATAGGGCGCAGCCCTTGTTAACCGTGTCCCATAGGAAGCGGTCCATTTTGTCGAGAGCCTTTTCGCTTCGAGCCCAACCAATCATCATGGCAAACTTGAAGGGCCACTGTTATTGAGGGCTGCGCCCTTTCCTCACGCGGAGCGTGAGGACTACACTAGGTCCCATTGCACAAAATGCCGCCCCGCCCCGAACAGCGTCTCCGAATTATCGCCCAGCGCCAGCCCATAAATCTGCGACGGCGGCGTCGCATCCTTGATGACGCGCCTTGCCGCCAGGTCGAAGAACGTCAAGTTGGCCCGCCCGCCGCCGCTGGCCGCCGCCACCCAATCGCCGCGCTGGCTGAAGCAAACGCTTTCGAACTGGAAGTCGCGGCCGGCCTTGAACTCATGCGTTTGCTCTGCCGAGCGCCAGTTGTAGACGCGGACCAGCGAATTGCCCACGGTGATGTACGGGTCCGTATTCTCCATGCCGGCCAGGGCCAGCTGGTTGCTGTCCGGTGAAAAGGCCAGGGCTCGCAAGCCGCCCCAGCCGAGCACGTAGGGCCGCGGATTGAGGAAGATCGGCGCCTCGATCGAGCCGACCTGGTTGCCGCTCGCGATTTCCCACACGAGCACGCGCCCCACGAAGTCAGCCGCGGCCACGTAGCGGCCATCCGACGACACCGCACACGCATACAGCTTGCTCGGATAATGGCTGACCGGAATCTTCTCGGCATGGCCACGCAATTCACGCTGCAGCCGACCACTGTTCGCATCCCACAAACGGCACACCATATCGTCGGCGACGGTGGCGACGGTTTCCTTGTTCGGCGACATGGCCAGCTGACGGATCCAGCGCTGATGGGCCTGGATGGTGCGCACGTGCCGCTTCGATTCGAGGTCCCACCAGCTGATTCTCTTGTCCCAGCCTGCGGAGATGATGTGCCGATCGGTCAGCACGACGCCGCTGACGTAGCTGTCATGCGCTGCAAAAGATTGCGGCAACGGATTGGCCATGGCGAAGTCGATGTGATAGAGCTTGCCATCGCGACCGCCGGCCCAGAGCTGTTGGGTGCCGGGAACGCGAGCGATGCACAACAGGTCGGTGTTCACGCCAACCGCTTTGACCTGACGCAGATTGTTGGGATTCGCAGCATTCATGGGCCATCTCGAAAAGAGTAGCCGCGTTCGTGAGAACGCGGGTTGCACCCCCGATTCTTCGTTTAGCGTTCGCGCCCGCGAGACGGGATGATCATTCCGTCTCGAGGACGCGAACGCTAAACGAAGACCCTAAACTGCCAACACCTCACGCACCGGCCGGGTGCCGTATTCCGTCAGGGGCACCGGTCGCCCATCCCTCGCGATGTATTCCTTTTGCGCATCAATGCCCAGCGCCGTCAGAATCGTGCTGAAGAACTCCGCCGTGCTCACCGGATTCTGGCTGATGTCGCTGCCGCTGGCGTTGGTGCTGCCGTGGACGACGCCCGGCCGAATGCCGCAACCCGACAGCGTCACGCTCCAGCAACGGCCCCAGTGATCGCGCCCGCGGCCGCCGTTGATCCCCGGCGTCCGCCCCATCTCCGAGA